>Ga0179593_1291654_pt1 | contig 13639 bp, 10 predicted proteins | sample CZODoug2_1_08_16_FD_185931 | JGI IMG/M metagenome (GOLD analysis project Ga0179593, IMG submission 185931) | Vadose zone soil fungal communities from Angelo Coast Range Reserve, California, USA - CZODoug2_1_08_16fungal (PacBio error correction) | ecosystem: Environmental > Terrestrial > Soil >... | reverse complement strand
CTTGTCTCCAGATTGCTTCTCGAGTTGTCGTTTGTCCCCCCGGCCCGCTTAGATCTTCGCTTTTTTTCCAGGCTTCGGTTTCTTTTGCGCGCCCCCCGAGGAACCGCCGTTCTTGGGTTAAGCTGAAGAGGCCGTTCCGCCCCCCACACCCCCCTTTCTCCGGATTTGCTTCCTTAGGGGGATTTTCTGAGTTTCGAGCTGTTCTTCAGTTGGCCGAACTGACTGCCCCGTTGCCCCTATCCCTTAAACCCTGCCTTTCATTCGGCTTCGATGTCCTCTTTTTTCTTTTTTTGCACTTTTTCGCGGACCCTCCGAAATCAAGCTTCACCAAGGCGAGCTTATTGCTCCCTTCCACATACCTTCATTCCTGTCCCTTTTCGCGCTTAGACTCGCATTGTCCGTTTTTCTGCCCTACTCGTGGCTTCTTTTTTGACCACCTCGTTTCTTCTTAGCGAGGACGTCCGGTCCCGTCTCCCTTATTTTCCCAATACTGTCTTCCCCCCCCCTGGTTACTTCTTTTCGCCTTCCTGCTCGGAGTTTCCTGGTTTTTTTTTGAACCTCCTTCGTCCGGACGTCCCTCTTCCCGCTTTAGTCGCCGTGAGTATGTGACAACGGAAGACCCCCCCACGCCTGGGTCGATGTATAGGAGCAAAGGATTAACCCCTCCCCCACGTGCTTTTTTTGGGCGGTACCCTTTTTTTTTGTTCTGGATACGTTCCCTCCAAAGTCGTTTCCCGACTGATCTGTGCTTGCACACTCTGCGGCGGTTTCTTTTGATCTTTGGTCGGCCGTGCGGACGTTGTTGATCTCATTCTCCAACGTCAGAATTTTTCGGCCTCTAGGTTGATATTTAGTCCCGGGTTGACGGTCTGCTTGACTCGGACTTTTCGCGTACCGCTACCGGAGCTTGTCGGTTGCCCTCGTTTCTTTTAGCGATCCCCACAGACTTTTACTTGGGACCTCCTCGTTTTTCTTCTCGCGCCTTTTTTTTCTCCCTTTTTTCCAGTGACATGACAAACGAGATTTTTCCTTTCGAAATTATTCCTTTCCTTCCCCGATCGAGTGTCCTTTTCTTTTCTTCCCGCTTTCTGATCTGAAACGTTCCACTTCTCTTTCCTCTCCCTGGATCTTCGGGTAGAGAGGGCCTCTAGCCGTGCACCTGATGCCTGTCGTCGTTTTTTCACGTCCGCCTTTCCCCACTGGACAAGTCTTTTCGTGGTTCCCCCCCGTTTCCCCCGTTGCTCGGCGTTCTCTCCTGTCGCGTCCCATTGAGCAGGCCTGCGTGCCCCCTCCGTTTGGCTCTCGGTCGTCGCGGTCAGCTCGGGCTTTCCGTTTCTTCCCGTCTGCAGTTGCCTTCCTTTATTCGTTTTTCTTTTTTGCCCTTTTTTCCCTCCCCCTGCCTTTTCCGTTGCCGGCGGAACCCTTAACTTCAGCCTCGTTGTTTTGGTCTTGTCACCTTTCGTCTTCTTGGTTATCCACTGAAACATTCCCCCACCCAGATTGCGTTGCGATGTGTTAAATGTGCTGTATCTCCCCCTGCGCCTCCTCTATCCTCGTTTGACGTGTCTTCGATGAGACAGGCTTAGTCTTTCCCTTTCAGATTTCCTACCACCCGCGAAAGGTCCGGATAGGCAATGCTGGTCGCGTTTCTCAATTTGTTAGAGGCTGCCTTTTTTTTTTTATTTTTTTAAAACAGGATGCCTTCGCTGTCGCCGTCAATCCCTCGTCGACACCATTGCGAGGCCTTTTTCTCCGCGCGGATTTTAGAGTTCCAAGTAAGAAAACACTCTCCCCCTTTTTCCCCCTTGGGAACAGAGCGATTCAGAGTCCCAATAGTTCATCAGTTTTAGTCCCTGAGAGTTGCCGCGTTCATCTAGTAGATTCGTTCGCCCCTTTTTCTCTGTTTTGCCGCTCTCTGGCCTTTTTCGCCGCACTTTTCTCGTCTTACTTCCTTCCTCCCCCGGCCTTGTTAGTCGATATTCCTCCAACCGTCCGCAGACCCTCCCAGCCAGCAGTATCCCACGCGGAGACTGACTGGCGTGGACCCTTCAAGAGCCCAAACACCTTGGCTCTACGAGGCAGTTTTTGTCACTCACGTATCCTTGCGGCCGGGGTTCTCCGTGACGTCGCTTCGCATTCGCGGGTACTCCTCCCACCGCCGATTCTGAGATGAGGTCCTGGCTCCAATGCCCGAATTCTCGGCCCTCCGACAACCCTTTTTTGTCTCCTTTCCTGCGTGATCCAGTGCTTGCTAGCTTCTTTTCTGGCCGACGACCGCGGATTGCGCCTGGCGATCAGCGTCGACCCTCCTTTTTAAGTGTGTGCTGACGCCCGGACCTGCGTGTAGAAACGTTTTTTTTTTTGCAGTTGAACCAGTTTTGTCGTAACGCTCGTCCGCTTGCCCCTCATCACGATCGGCCGGTTGTTCTCTAGGGTCGTTGACCCCCGCCGCATGCGCGTGCTTTTGAGTTCCTCCGGAGGCCACCCAGCACATTTTCCACAGGTTATCCTCGCTCTCCCGGTTGTTCAACGCCTGCTTTTTGTTTTTGAGCGCCCTCGCTTATGCGTTGATGGCCCGAGCATGTTTCCTCCCCCCGACCCGGACGACGTGTCTGCGATGCCAGAACTTTTTGTTGTCCTCGGGCGCATAGGAATTTCTTCGTTTTCTTTTTTCCAGTCACCCCTGGAACCTTCTGGAGAGCTTTTCCACCCCTCGTAGGGCCCCTCTCGTAAGCAACGTTACCTTAGACTAGTTTTCCCCTCGCAAAAGTCCTGTTTCCTGCGCTTGCACTTCAGTCTAACGCGGGTCGAAGCACTTTTCCGGAACGGTCTCACATCGTTTTCACCGGCGACCAAGCAGAATTCGCCGATCCGTGGTTTCGTTTTTCTTTTACGAGTTTAGAAAGGCTGCGTTGTGTCGATGTCCTTTTTATGTTATTTTTAAGTTTCCTTGGTAGGACCCGGGCTTCCTTAGTCTGCGTCTTCCGACACAGCTTCAGCTTTTTTCCCCCCCTCAGCCCAAGATGTCGGTCTGCTACGGGCGAGCGTGATCTCTTCTTCTCTTCGATCGAGCGTGCCGAGCCTTGGGCCCCTAGTTTGACTATTCCAAGGTGTTTCTTCTCTGACCTTCTCAGCGGCTTTTTGATTATACGCAAGAAGGTCCGCATTCCCTATCTTCTTTTTCCCATAAACGGTTTTGATGTCGAGTTCTGATATGAGAACCATTTCGGGCTACTTTCAGTTTGCTTTCCATTGCCCAGAGTACAGGGGCGCTTTCAAATTTTTTTCCCGAGCCCTTTCTCTCGCTGCTCGTCCTCGATTCCTTCGATTCCCCAATTTTTTTTCGCGGCCTTTCTGGGAACGACTTTTTGTGCGCTGCATGGCTCTGGGTTGATAGGCAAGGTTTGCTCGGGGCGTCTCACTTTCCATTTTCGTCTGCCCTACTCATTTTCGAAGGTTTTGCCACCCTCCCAGCGACCTAATTCTTCCCCATATCTTACGAACCACCCCCCCCCCTCGGATTTTTTTTCCGGTTTCCTCTTTAGGCCTGGTGTTCGTTTGAGATCGATTTGCTTTTTTCTTGTTCCTTTAGACAGCAGTGCCTTGCAGCTTGTGCTCTTTTTTCTTAAAACCGACCCCCCCCCGTCTCCTGGGTCGTTCTTCTGCCTTCTTGAGAGGCTTTAGGACAGATGTGACAGCTCGCTCTGCGTATGAACAAGGTTTGTATTTCCGAGGTCAATCCAACCATACTGATTCCCATGTTTTGGAAGGCCAACAACATTAGAGACTTCTCTGATACTATGTTTTTAGGGACGCGGCTCCTTCTTCCTTTTCACGTTTTCCTTGGTGTTATCGTTGGTTTTATTCCAATAGAACTTGCTCCTTCTACCTGCTTGACCGATTTGACCGCTTCCAACTCACGGAGTTTTCCCGGTTTTGTTCGAAGGTTCTGGCGCGCCTTAGTCCCACCAGTCTTGCCGGTGGTCCTTGCTTCACGGCGCCCGTTTCCCTTGCAACCCCGCTCCTATTTCGAGTGTTCGCGTTGAACTCCTACCCGAAGAACCGGCTGAGTTTCTTGCGGCGTCGCCTCTCCCTCTCAGCGCCTTTAGCGTCGAGGTGATTGCGTTCCCTGGTTCTTTTTCCTGCCTCGGCTGCGGACCCCCCGCCCAAACTTGTTCGAAATTTTTGTGGCCTCGATCGTCGCCCCCACTTCGTTTCCTTTTAAAGGCTTTGCTTCGTTCTTTCCCTCCCTAGAGTGTTCAGGTTCGGTCATTCCTCGACAGACCACTTTGCTTTCCGATTTTTCGGGGGGGGTTTGCAGCCAAAGCGTTTCTGTCTTTGTTAGATTTGTGCGACGCTCCGGGTACAGTGCAGCGTTGGCCAGATGAAAATATCGCATTTTTTTAAGTTTGCTCCGCCTCCTTCTGCACTATGAGCTCTGACACGGTATGAGAGAAAAAAACCAATGTCTAGCGATTGGCTGCGCGAAGAAAGTTGAGCTAGTCGCCCAGTCCCGATTGTGGGATTGAGTACCATATTGTTTTCTAAAAAGTTCGACAGCGCGCCTTTACAGACATGGCTCTTGGTTCTCCTTGACGTGTTTGGCCCGTCCGAAAATCGTGCTCTCCAGAATTTTCGGGCCGCCGAGCCCCTTTGGTGAAGAGTCCGGGCCCTCCCACCTAGTCTCCTTCGAGAGACATCACCTGGACCCCTCTGGAATGCTCCCAGTGAACAACCACATCCCCAAAACCATCTGAGTTTACCGGCCGGCCTGCGTCGGCGCTTTATCTGTGTGGCATCGTGTTTTTTCGCTCTCTACTGATAGGCTGCTAGTTCGTTTTTTGTTTACCCATTGCGAAATCCGTAACCGTCTCTTTTGACATTAGTTTCGAATCTCCTCTTGTAACGCTTGCCATTGTGTTCGCGCCGCTACGAGGAGTACCCTTGTTGTGTGTCGCATTGGGAGGATCGGTGGAGAGCTGTTTTTCCAAGTGGCATATTCTGTCGAACTAGACCGTCACATCAACCCCCCCTAGTGATTCGTATTCTTGATTTCTTCGGCCTTGTTTGCGCATTTATGGTCGGCACCCTCTTTCCACCCTTGGATCACGACCGTATTTGCCTATTTCGGATTTTCCCCTGGTTGTATTTGGTCGATTGCTGGCCCGTTTTTCCTGGTTGCTGCTCGTCGGCTGCGTTCGCCCCCCGCAACGTCCCATCTCTCTACTGTTGGCCACCAGATCGCCAAAAATACCCATGGTAACCCTTTTTCTACCTACTCTGTTTATTTTGGTCTGTTTTATCGATCCCCAGTGAATTAGAGCCCCCCCTGCCGTGTTCCAACCAGAATGATTCCCCGTGTGTTTGTGATTGGCTCCGCGGGGAACTTGTGGTTTGTTTGTTGTCTTTGTTTCGATCTGTGTTTCACACGTTTCTCCTCCAATCCACCGCGTTGACCCGGGCTCACCACGATCCTACCGGGCATTTTCTCTGGTAATGTTGAATGTTCCCGGCGTTGTCTTTAACCAAGCCTTAGTTCTGCTCTGACGACTTATGACCCGATAGTTTGGAAAGTTGGCCGCCAGTTTGGCTGACTACATTGGCCTGGGAAGCTTGATCCCTTTGACCTCTTAGACACCGCTTCATCCCCTAGTTCATGATTTTTTGGTCTGACGACCTTGATCTGTACTTTCGCCTTGGATTTTCCCTGTGTGTTGGCGGTGAGCCACCAATTACCCCCCCTCGGTCCCGTGCTCGTTTCCTAGGACGTTTTTTTGCAAACGGCAGACCTCTCGTTTTTCTTTCTGATTTATTGATTCTTCCAGTGAAGATTTAACCCTGCCTTCGATAACTTTCGATCATATTTTGTTCTCCATTCGACAGCTTCCTCTCGTCCTTCGCTTTCTTCTCCATTTTCCCCGACTGGGAAGCAAGCCAATGGCCCTGCTCTGCCGCTTTTTTGGCTTCGTAGTAGACCGTAAACGCCGGCTGTGGGGAGTAGTTCCTCTTTACAGTGTTTTGACTTTTTTTGTGATTCGTTTAGACGGGTCCCCCCTGCGAGATAGGTTTTTTTTTTTTTGGTCTAGAGGTTATCGAGTTTTTCTTTTGATTGTTCTTCTTAAGGTCTTCCCTTACCTTATGGCGAAGTATCCTTTTTGCTTCCTAGAGGATTCCTGCCCTTCACGGAAGCCCCTTTCTCCGCGCTCTTCGTTCCCCCATTTTGATCCTACTTTCTTTCTTTCCCTCCACGTCTTCAGACGATTTGGACACGACGCCTGAAGACACTACCCTCTTGTTTGCTTCTCCTGCGTCTCGTCCCTGTTTTCTCCCAGCGCAACCCTGCCTTGTCGTTTTCTTTCATGCTCTGAGCTGGCCAGGCTTCTGCGTTTGCAAAAAACCCCCAGTTTTTGAATAAAAGCCCGACTCTTCCGGCTGAATAGTTGTCCCCCGCCTTCCCGGGCAGCCAGCTGTGAAAGGATTTTTCCACAGTTGTCTCTGTCCTCGCGTTACCTGGTCCCTCGAGCGACCGTTCGCACTCTCGAAGACCCGCCAGTTCATTTTCCTTATTATTTGCTCTTTTGGCCCCCCCTTCCCCCATTCTGGGACTTAATACGCTCTGACATCTTGCGATTTGACTTCTTTTGAGCATCAGTCTCACCAGATTTTTTTTTTCTTTTTTCTGTTGGGATTTTGTACGTTCTCCGCCCTGATTCCTCGACCTTTTCCTTTTTGGTAAGTGTGCGGTGGATTCGTGGTCCCATGGCGTGCTTTTCCTTTCCATTTAAAAGTTTTGCTAGAGAAAACCTTTGTGCAGTTTTTGCCGCTCTCCTTTTAGTGCCCGTCCAGTGAGGCATGGGCTTGATTCTCTTTTCTACGGGCTTGCCTGCAATTCCTTTCTTAATTTACGTGCGCATGCCCCCCACCTCTCTTGAGCTTCCCTGACGCCTACGAGGCCGCCTATTCGAGACAGCATCTGCTTCCCTCTCTATTTTGCCTTCCTCTTTTTTTTCTTTTTTTTTTTGGATCGTTAGATCTTTCTCCCCGATGCCTTTTTCCAGTCTGGGTAGTTGCCGGCCCCAGTCGTCGTCCTCTGAAGATAGCATGTTTCTTCTTTCCCACGCGGGACTTCGAAGCGGGATTGCGGCACGGTGTTTTTCTTTAGTTCTTGTTTAGTTTTTCAGAAGACTCGTAACCTTCTTCGTTGTGTTCTTAGCTTTAGTCTGGCAGATTTTATCCGTATGGTTATTGACAGGGCCCAGATTTCGCCCCGGCCCTCTGCACACTCCCCTACCGTCCGCTTCTGGTTTTTTTTCGATGGATGCTGATTGTCCCTGGACCGAACCTGAAATTTTTTCGCGCTTCACACCAAAAGGGGTTGGTCCTCCTATCGCTTTCTTCCTTTCCGTCTTTCCCCTGGGCATTTCCTGGGGGTCCTCTTCCCAGTCTCGTCGAGAACCCCCGTCGGGCGGGTCCTTTCTGCTAGTCTCCCGTTTTCATCTTCGAATCAAATCTTTTTGCCCTCTCTTCCTTTCCCTTTTTTTTTTCTGGCCTTTCTTTTCGGCGGCCGGCGGACCCTCCGGCAAGCCTGATTTCATTTCTCCGACGAGCTTCTCGACTTTGGCCTTCCGCGAGTTTCCCGGCCGGGTGTTCCCCTTTCCTCCTGTTTCCCGAGCCTTTTTTCAGTACACCCCCCTATGTTTGATTACGTTTCATGAGTCCATCGCCCGTGATCTATCCTCAGTATGGTTGTTTCCTTCTTGCCTTTCTCCCCCCCTTTTCGCTGTCTTGTTCTTTGTTTCGGCCTTTTGAGTTTTTTTATGATCTCTCTACCCCTTTTTTTCGCGCCTCATCTTTTTTCGGGAGTTTCTTCTGGGTAATTCTTCCCTTGATTTTTCCTTCTTCCGGCTAGTGTTCGAGCAAACCAACTCTCCGCGGCTTGGTTTTTGCCCTGCTTCCCCTGCATCCCCGGGCACGAGGCTCGCCGCCTTTTAGGCCTCAGCCGAGGTCGACTCGGTATTCCTTCTTTTGCGCCGGTCTTGTCCCTTCCTTCTTTTTTCTTCCTTTCGTCCCGATTCGAACGTGAGGCTCTCGTTTTTCGAGCACGGGTCACTGGAATCTTGTCTCCTTTTGGGGACGGCTGATCCTGCAAACGCTCCATTTAGTTTAGTTGAAGCCTTTGTTCAGTTTCGATTTTGTCCTCCGATCTCTTGTGGAGTCCAACAGCATTTTGTCCCTTCTGCTGCATCGGGTATATGTCTTCTTGCTGTTTCGTGTTTTCCGAAGAGTTTTATTTCTTTCGTCTGAGGCTTTTGATTGGCCCGGGGACCCTTTTGTTATTCATTTCTCTACTGGATGCATTTCCGATCTTTGATTTGCGCGCGGTGCATATCTTTGTGCAGCGTTCCCCTTTCTTATGCCTAGGGTTTGCCTGTCCAAGGTCTATTTCTTGGGTTTTCCAGCAAACGGACAACCCTTTGAGGAGGCTAGTGTGTCTTCTTGAGATTTTCCTTTGCCGCATCTTCGTCCTCTATTTTCCTGTTTCTTTTTTTTTGTCGCCAGGCGAGCCCCATGCAAGTCGTCTTCCTACCATCCCGTTCCCCAGCAGCCGATCTTCACAACTGTTTTCTCCCGTTGATCTTTTGACCGTGGCTTTCTTTCACCCCAGAGCAGCGATCGTTCAATTTCCAGCGTGGTGCACCCTTGCACGAGCCTCGGCCCGTGAACTCCCCCCCCCTTTCGTCGCCCAAATGGGCGTGGCTCCCTAGCTCCTCTCGCGCGCTGTTTCCTAGGTGGAGATCTGCGTCGTTTTGCGATCTACTGTCCCCGGCTCCCTGTTCGTACACCCAGATCGAGGGGAATTCGGCAATCTTTTCTCTCCTGACTTTGCCCCATCGGTTGAACTGATCTCCCCCCATTCGCGACCTGGTTTTTTGTTTTTTCCTGCTTTCCTCGATCCAAGTTCGTCGTTCTTTCTTTCAGCGTTGTGTGGCAGCCACCGTAATCTAGGCCCTCCCGCTTCGGCCGCCATATCCCCCAAGTCCCCCTTCTTGCAGAGGGCTCGGTTTTTTTGACGCCTCGTTTCCTTTTCTCTCTGGTCTTCTGTAACCGCCAGCTCATTCGATGAGGTTCATTGTTCTCGCCACACTGGTTTTTGGAAACCTCCTCACCATTTTACGGAACAGTTTTGCTGGATAACGATTTCTCCTCCCTTTCCATTCGCTTTTTCGGGTGAGCGCCCCGCCAGACAAGCGAGGGCGGACCTTGTCCTATCAAGCTGGCCGCTTCTTCTTTGTTCTTTATTCGGCCTTTCTTGTCGAACGTTTAGCCTTTTCCCCTCTTTCTTCCCTTTTCACCCGACCCACTTTTGCTTCGTCGGTCTTTGTTAGAACCTAAAGTTTTGTTCTTGTGAGTTAGACTTTCTTTTCTTTTTTTCCACGCTTCGAGCCAGTTCCTTCTTTCCCCCCTGTGAAGCCACAGGCCCCCCAGTGCAACATGTTCTCCCTTTTTTTGTTCTTTTTATCCCCCATTTCCCTAACCCTTAGGCCGTGTTCCAGGTCTCGTCAGATGATACCTTCGCTTTTCATGTACGGCGCCCCCCCGATTGACACCTAAATACCCTGGGCAAGAAAGACTCATTTAGATTTTTCCGTAGATAGCGACCTGACTGCGTCCTCCTTACAATTCTTTGTCTCTCCTTGCCTTGAACTCTTTGAAAATCCCTTGCCCCTTGACCCGGCTTGACGTCCCTTATTCGGGCCGATCCTCCCTACCAGTACTCCTTCTGTTGGGACTCCGAACACGTTGAGCGAGCTTCCCACTTCGGCGGAACTTGCACTTTTTCTTTGTATTTTCGATCCCCAGTTTTCCCTCCAATCTGATGCTCTTTTTCCCTTCGCATCTACGTTCGTGGTCAGGTAGTCTTGTCGAAAGGGATGCCCTCTGTTTCGAGTCTGCCCTTGATTGTTTCGGCAGGTTTCTTTTTTTTCCCTCCCTTCCTTTCGCTTGTTCGAGTCGTCCCCGCCCCGATTTTCGCCCCTGCCTCGCACTATTCGTTTTGCGTTCCCCTTCCCCCTCTTTTCGTTTACGTTGCATTTCTCGATTGCGGCTTTTCGCGCATTTTATGTCTTTCTTTTCACCTCTTTATTTTGAATTCTTTTTTTCCCCCCTTTCATTTTTTCCCTCTTGCATCCCTCCTACCCCTTTGTTGGTTCTGTTTCTTTCTCCGTCTTGTTATGTAAACCCCCCCTTGTCTGTCCGTTTTTTTTTCGTTTCTTCGGTTTGCCCCGTCGACCGATATGCTCGCGTAGCGTCGGAATTGACTGCCCCTTGGTTTCCGGCTTTCGCTCTGCGTCGGGGCGTTCCCCCGATTTTTCGGGGCGCTTTTCCTGTGCTTTTTTCTTTTCTTCGGGCGTAGGACGCAGGCCGTCTTGCGAGCGTCCCTGCCAGGCGCCGGCACCCTGCCTCGAAAAGTTCGGTCTTCCCAACCTCCCCCCCGGCAGACAACGCGCCCCCCCTTTGCCTGTCGAAACCTCTTCCACCCGAGTCCCAGCGGCCTAGGAATTTGAGTTTGATTTGTAGGTCGTCGATTCTCCCCGTTTATCTTTCGTTTCTCTGGACTCGTTTTGGTCCTGCTGATCGCCTCAATCCATCTTCGTTGCCGTGTTTTTGAAGTGCCAGGCGCGCTTCCTCCCTTCCCTTATTTTTACCACAGGAAGGTCATACTGTTTCTTTTTCCCTTCGACTTGGCCCCCCCTGGGGATCCGCTTTGACAGACTTTTGTCCTGCGTAATGGCTTGTTCTTTCTCTTTCAATGCCCCCCACACCCATGCTTAGTTTTTGAAGATTTTTGCGACCTTCCTTTTTTTCCGTTTTTGCATTGATGCTTAGGGAATTCCCCTTGCTAGGTCGCAGTTATTAAGTTCCAGTCACTAGGTTGGCGAGCCTTACTCGCCATTTAACGTCCTGGGAGTGCTCGAAGGCCGGGAGGGGTTGAGTGCAAACAGTTAGTATCCAGTGTGTCCTCAGGGTCGTTGGGGTTCTTTTCCCCTGGGCGCTCGGCCCTCCCTGATGACCACTGGAGAACTGTTCTTCCACGTGGGTTATTTTGTTTATGGCTTCAAGTCATTCCCACTTTCCCTTCCACTAATTTTTCTCTCCTTTTTGTTTATGCGTGTTTCGCGGGCCCCCCTCTCCACAATTGGGACCGTCTTATTTTCTGTTTCGGCTTTTTTTTTTCCGACGAGTGACTTTGTCTAGGGTTTTTTTTTTGTCCCTGTATTTTTGGCTTCCTGATTCTTCCTTCCCCCCCCAGTTCACGAAAGTTCGCGGCCCCTCCTTCTGTCTTCTACCTAGATGTAAGTTCCACTTCTGTTTATGTTCTCAACGGGTCGCAGACCCTACCCGGTTCTTTTTCCTTTCAGATTAAGATTCTTCATGTCCACTGGTTTTTGGTTTTTCTTTTGCCAAGCCCTTGATTTTAGTTCATGTGATAGGCTTCTTTTTTCTCTGCTCCATCCAATACAGTTTATTTTTTCGAGTTCTCTCAAGACTTCCCGTTTCTGAAGCGAGTCTTTTTTTCCCACCTACGAGGGTTATTTTCAGTGAGTGGTTTTGTCTTTGCTTGCGTACTATTGGACTAGTTTTTCCCTTCCGGGCGTCGGAAGAATGGCCTTTTATTATGTCGCTTTAGGGGTCCCAACCCTCTTTCTCTTCGCTTGTCTGGTTTTGGTAAAGAGCGCGGGAGGGGATTTTTTTGCCTCTCAGGTGCATCTCGATAGGAAATTTGGCGTCGTTGGAGTTTTTCCCTTCGTCTTCGCCTCTTTGTCCCCCTTTTGCGGTTCCCCTCCCGGACCTAAGGAGTTGCCTCTTTCTACCAATTCGCCGATCTCATAGGAAGTTTCTAACCTTCGCGAGTGAGGATAGTCCTAAGCATTTGGCGGTGCGATTCTCTTTTCTTCCTTTTCCCTTATCTATTTACGACGCGAACTTCCCCCTAGCATTTAGAATCTATTCGGAGCGTTTTGCCCTCCTGTGTAAAGTCATCCTTTTTTCCCTTCTTTCCCTCCTGCCCCTTCCCGGATCGGAGGCTTTGTTAGTTTTCACTGTGATGTTCGTTCTTGACCCTCAAGGGTCCTGCTCAGCGTTTCCGTCCTTCCCACGAAACCGTTTCCCAATATTTCATCAGGCTTCTCAGGATCGCCAATGCAAACCACAAACCTCTCCGCATCGGTTGTCTGTTTGTTTTTCCCAAGGCCAGCCACGCGGTCCGTCCACGTCGCAACCAGTTAGATTCCTTCTGTTTTTTTTCGCTGAACCTTCTTCCTTTTTCTTCCCACAAGGCTCCTACAAAGATACCCATAGAGTCCCTCTTTTTCCAGTACAGTTACGGATCCCTCGAACCTCCCCTTCTCCTGCTCGTCTACTCAGCTCTCGGAGAACGCACTCCTCTTTTTCTCCTTGGCTTCACGGCGGATTGATTCTATCCGTTTCTGGGCTCATTTTCCATTTGCTTTTTTTGCGCCTGTCTGTCCTCTGTTACTTCCCTCGCGGTGTCGTTGTCCTTACTCCTTGTGCCCACTTTTTTCCCCCTTGGCCTGTGGCCGATTCCCCTTGGCTCCCGCGTGCGAACGATCTCTCGTATTCCTCGATTGTTCTGCTCAATTTTCTTCCTAGGCTCCGAAACCCTCGCTTTTCCCTCTCCGGATTACGACGGAGTTTCCGCCCAATGGACCCTTTTTTTATTGTCTCCGGGCTCTCCCCGAAGGTCGTTCCACAAGCCTGGGAAGAAGCTTATTTCTCGTTGTTTCTATCGATTATCGCCTGTTTCCCCCCCCCCCCAATCCGCGCGGTCTTTCTTCCTCGCTCGCGGGATCTTCTCCGCGACCCTCCTCAACCCATTTTTGGGCTGATACCCCCAGATTTCAGGTAGCTGCATTCTTTTGTTCTTTACGTCACTTGACTTCCCTCATTTCGATCACTTGAACTTTTTGTGTCCATTGCTATCGTACGTTCCCTCACTCTTTAGATCACCGTGATGCTTCCCCGACCTTGCATCGGGTGTCCTTCGGGTCTGTCGCGAGTTTTGGCATCTGACCAATGTTGGTGTTCGGCTTTTCATTGTCGTCTAATCACTTCTTTAACCTTACATCGAGTCCACCGGCGTTCTTTCCCCCCGCCTCCCCGAACGATTGCAATGTTCTCAAAGGTTCCCGGGCTCGTTATTCCCCTTACCGGTGCCTCTCATAAGAGTCGCCCTTCGGTTTCTCCGTCGTTTTTCTGGGGGAAAAAGTTTCCATTGCAGGAAAACGGTTCTCCGCGCTCTCTGTGCTGTTCTTGATTTGCCTTTGTCTCGCCTTACTTGGTGGTCTTTATTTAGCAAGTTCAAACCTTGAATCCTCCCCCCCCGCCGCATTGCGTGTAGAGTGTTTAGTGTTATCTTGGTTTTGGAATTTGGACTGCGCATACCCTCCTATACACTTTACCGAGATTAAAGTGTTGGTCATGACCACACGTTTACCCAAGTCGGTGTTTTCTCTACCTTTGCCCCGCAAATCCGGTCCCGTTCTTTTCAACTTTACAGGAGCTCTCTTTTTTTCGCAGCCTTTTTCCCCTCTGCCTTCTCTGCTTTTCGCCCTTCCCT
>Ga0179593_1665521_pt1 | contig 13640 bp, 24 predicted proteins | sample CZODoug2_1_08_16_FD_185931 | JGI IMG/M metagenome (GOLD analysis project Ga0179593, IMG submission 185931) | Vadose zone soil fungal communities from Angelo Coast Range Reserve, California, USA - CZODoug2_1_08_16fungal (PacBio error correction) | ecosystem: Environmental > Terrestrial > Soil >... | reverse complement strand
CTCTTTTCTCTTTCTGCAACCAAGACTCGAAGAGACTTCTTTCGGTCACTAAGATGGACACTTCCGTCTTCCAGCTCCACATCTCCTTTTTCCCTCCTGGCTGGTGAAAGTAGCTTTTTTTTTTTCGGCGGCACCCCAAAAAGGTAAACTAAGAATCTCTTTTTTCCTTTCTCCGAGGACTCCTTCTCTCTTCTCTTCCCTTTCCTACGGCTCTGATACAGAATTCCTCTCCATCCCTCTTTTTTTCGGTCGAGCGGCAGTACGGTTTTTTAAAGAAAGTAATGTCTTCTCTTCCTTCTTCCTTCCCACTTTTTTCTCTCCCCGTCGTGATCGCCTTTTTGCAACTTCCCCCCTCCTCAGACGGTTAAGTGAATCTGGGAAGTGGCCTCCCTCTCTATAGGTGCCATCCTTCCTCGTCTGAGCCTTCGGGGTTCTCCCTCTAGCGAATATCAAGTTGCGTTCACTCGAATTAGTACCGAAGAAAAGTAGCGCCTCCTTTCTTGTTCTCTTTCGGCGAAATCTGGATTCCTCCTCCCCGTGATGTTCCCCCTTTTTCCTTTTTCTTTCCACAACGAAAGTGCAGATGATTGTTCGAGTTACTCATAATTTGCCGGCTGGCTACTTTCCTCCAGTTTAGAAGATCTCTTCTTCTTCCCCCACCTTCACGCAGAACCCATTAGCTGATTTTTGAAATTTTTCTTCCTTTGTAGTGCCCTCCCTCTTTCAGGTGCAGGAGGGGACTCGTGTTTTTCGCCCCATTGTTTTCCCCACCTTTTTTTTTTCCCATATTAGATGAGGAACCCAATAGAACTCCCCCTTTTCTTTCAGACGGCGACCCTTCCCTCGTTTTCCGCCCGGTTTTTTCCCCTTTTCTCTGCGCATCCCGTACTTGGACCCTTTTTTCTGTTCGGGAGGGACCACAAGCGGTTTTTCTTTTTTTTTCGTGACAGTTGAAAACCCCCTTTTTGTTCCTTTCCTTGGGGCGCCCCACAAGCCCAAGGGGCAGCTCGGCGTCCTCCCAGCAAGAGGAGTACTAATGGAAGAGTGCACTTTATAAGAAAATGTATGACCTCTTGAGCGTTCCTTCTCCTTCAATTAGTTTCTGCCTTCAGTCTCTTTAGGCGAAAAGAATTTTTTTTTCCCCTTTCCCAAGCGACTTTAGAAGCCCGAGCCGTTATGAATAGAGTACCACCCTCTTTTTTCGTTCACTGATTTAGTCCTTTGGATTCCATTCCCGTCTTTCCGCGACCTTTCCTTCTCCCCCTTGAAGGGAGTTATAACCAGAGCCTTTTCCTTCCAGAAGATGGGAAAACGGATTATTCATTTTCCCCCATAACCTTTTTTCCCTCCCCTCTCCCATTTTTTTCGCGCCAAACCGTGAGTCATGTTCCCCCTCCCCCTCCCCTATTCCTCGACGAGGCTCGCAGAGACTTTTCCTTAGACAAAGGAAGAGGAGGTTCATCTTCCCGGTTTCCCCCTTTGCGTTGGCCCCGCATTGCCTTTCTTGAATGACTTACCAAGCGCAGGTTCCCCTTCCTTCTCCTTCCGCCCCTAAGGGGTATGTCAAAGTGGGTTTTCTTGTTTGAAACCATTCTCCCCGTCCCTTCAGCTGAGTCTCTCCTACCTTTTCCCCCCCTTCTGCCCGGCCCTTCACCTGTTCACCCTTTTCTTTTTTCTCCCTTTTTTTTCCCGGAAGCCTCGTGGATTGAGCCGTGCTAGACTCTTTTTTTTTCACCCCCTCTGCAAAGATATATATCTTGTATCCTCTGGTTTTTCTTTTGCTTTTCGTCCTCCTATTCTCCTTTTCTCGATGCTGGCTGACCCGCAGCATGGGACCGTTCCTTTTTCCTTTTTCTTTTCAACATGTCGGCGATATCGCGGGGAATCTTTTTTTTCTTTGTTAAAAGGATTGGACGGATGTCTTTTTCCCCCTGGCTTCCTGTCATTTCTCTTTTTTTTGTACGTCATTCAAGCCTTTTTCCTTCCCTTCCCAATGCGGGCGACACGCCATAAGTGTCTTTGATTGAGGATGACGCCGCTTCCTGCTCTCCTAGTACACTCTTCTATTCCTTTCTTTCCTTCCTTTCGATCCCATGTTTCGTTTCCCCGTTGATAGCGTGAATGATGGCGTCTTTTCTTTTGAGTGGATCAAAACAAAGATGAAGTGTCGGTTTTTCTCCTTTTCTTCTCCGGTTTCCCTTATCTCTTTTCCCCCTTCTCCCCTGCCGTCTGCTAACCTTCCTTTTCCTTTTTTCCGCGAGTAGAACGGCTTCATGAGATCCCCTTCGCAGTTGGGGATGTTAGGCGATTGCTTTTTCGTTTTCTCTTTCGAATTCACTCCTCCTTCACCCCCCTTTATCGAGTCATTGTTTAAGACATGTGCTCTTTTCTTGCATCAGTGAACTGCTGCATAGGATCTACTTTTTTTCTTTCCAAGGCGGATTGTGAGCCCCATGAACACGTTTTTTCCACTACCTCCTCAACTTTCACTCCTCTCCATCTAACCATCCGATCCTAGGGCAGTTCTTCTTTTTTCTTTCCGATGACGGCCACCAACCGACACGGCCTTCTTCTTTTGCTCAAAAACAATCCCTTCGGTTTTCTTTTCTCTCCCCCAGCCCTAATCTTCCCCTATCCTCCTTCTCTTCCCCCGGTGGCGCGACAGGCCATTTCCCTATCTCCTCCAAACACAGCAAGGGTTGCTTCCTTCTGGAAAAAAGAGCTGAGATTTTTCCCCTTCTATTCCACCAGTCCCCCTTTTTTTTTTTCTGTTTACCGCGTGTATACTCCTCTCTCTCCATTTCCCTTTTTGATATGAGCCCGCACAGCGGTCCTTTTCTTCAATGGGCGTGACAGCGTTTCCTTTCGTTTTCCTTTTTTTTCATAACCTCCCGCGTCTCTCTCCCCCTCCTTTTTCCCGCACGGGACAGTCGCCACCTCCCCCCGAAAGAATGAGAGACTGTGTTTTCCCCTTGTCTTTACTACCCCCCCCCTTTCCTTCAATTCGATTCGATTTCTTCGTGATCGGAAACGAAGGTCCGCCTCCCTTTTTCTGAAAAATGATATCAAAGTTCGTCCCCCTTTACTCCGTTATTCCGTGCTGTCTTTTTTTCCATTTGCGATTGAAAAATTCTCTCCCTCTCCTTTTGCCGCGGCAGAATGATTCTTCCTAGTAGAGAATATATAAAAGTACGTTTCACCTCCTTCAGACTCCCCGCACGACCCCCCTTTTTTTTCTTCTCTTCCTTATGATCCTCCTCTTCTGCCCCGCGGAATCGTCTTCCCCCCAAAAAGGAAGGACGTTTGTTTGGCCCCGACCCGCCTTCCCCCCTTCCCAGCCAGGGTAGAATCCTCTTTCTTTTTTTTTTTTTCGACAGACGGAGCTGTGCACCACTCTTCTCTTGCACGAAAAGGGCTCCCTTTCCCGAAATTTCTCTCTCCTTTCCTCTTTCTTGATTCTTATAGTTATTCGGATCGTCCCCCCTTCCCTCTTCGTGCACGAGGCTCCTAGACAGGAGGGTCTCTCCTCCGGCCAGATCCCCCCCCTTCCCGCCTCCCCCGGCGGGCCCGTCGATTGTTCTCCACACCCCTGGTCAACCTAAGCAGGCGTTTTTGAAGAGCCCTTTTTCTCAGTCCCTTCTGAATTATCCTCCTCTCTTCGTCTTTTTGTGAGGCACTTTTTTCGTTCAATGACGATGAACCTATAGAGATGATAGACGCTCCCCCACAGCCTCCTTCCTCACGGCTCTTCCTTTCAAATCGCAATCCCTTCCCTCCTTTTTCCCGGTGGCATATGGGAAGTGTAGGTTTTGATATCTGGTGAAGAAAGTTTCCCCCCCTTTTCCCGTAACCTTATAAAGCTTTTTTTTCTCCCCCCCCCTTCCCTGTTTGTCGTAGCTTCCTTCTTTCCTTTTCCCATGTCGAGAAGTATTGAATTCCTTCTTCGGGGTTTTTTTTCCCCTCCTGAGGCCATAGCCCTCGTATCTTCCGTTCTCAGGGCCAAAGCAAAACCCCCTTCCTGCTTGAGTAGGATGAAGCGTCACTCCCCCCCCTTCCTGAGCAATACTGAAAGGATGGAGGCTCCCGTTTTTTCCCCCATCTCCCTCCCTTTTTCCCGCACCCCTTCGAAGATTAGTTTTTCTTCTATTCTTCCTTTCTTGTCAGCGCGTGGTGACCAGAAAGCGTGTCTTTCATTTTTGTGTTGGAGGGTAGATGCGTCTTTGTATCTCAACCCACCCTGTTTCTCCCCTTTCTCTTTTATCTGACCCCCCAAATAGTCTCTCCCCTCCCCCCTTTTAGTGATTGTTTTAGACGGACGACGTCCGCTTTTGGGTGGTGAAGTACATCTTCCTTGACCCTCTTTCTATTTTTCTATTATCTGGATAGTTCGGTTCTTCCTGCCCCTTCCTTCTTATGGCGGTTCAGCGTGGAAACAAAGCAGGTTACCTTTTTTTTTCGACAAAGACCATGGGGCAGCGTCGGCTTTCCCTTCCCCTCCAGGTCGATTTCTTCTCCTCCAGTTATCCACCGCTGACCTCGCTCCCCTCCGGCCTTGCGGCCCAATTAGTGGAGATCGCAGTTTTCCCAAACAAACAAAGATCAGAGATCTTTTCTCTTTGAAAGGCCTCTTCTTCCCCGTTTCTTCCCCCTCCCCCTTCTTCTTTTCGTTCCACGAGTTGAGTCCTCTTCTTTCTTTTCTTCCCCCCCGCGATCGGAGGCCCGGCTGAAAAGCTCTCTTCTCGTTATAAGAAAACTAGCCCGATGGGTGTCCTGACCCTCTCCGATCTTCCTCTCTCCCTTTTTTCCTCACATTTGTATACGTAAGCGCCCCCCTTCTCCCCGTAATCAATTTCCCTAGGAATATGTACATAGACAAAGGAGCGGCGTTTTTCCCCCCCCCCCGAGCCACTCCCTCCCTTCCCCCCTTTTTTGTGAGTTCGCCCATTTCTGATTTTCCTCCTTCTACCGTCGTGACTGCATGGCAGCCCTTCCAAAAGTGGGAAAAGACGACATCGCCCTTTCCCCCGCACCCCCCTTTCCCCAACTCTGTTCTCCTTCCCTTCTCACTTCCCCTTTTCCCCAGGCTGAGGGTTAGACCCTCCACTCTTCCTTCCCTCGCGCAGACGAGCTTGAAAGACACCCTCCTCCTCCTACGTGGTTTTGTGAGAGAGCCCTTTTCTTTTTTTCCCCGAGAAGTCTCTCTGCTTTCGTCGTCTCTTTCCTTTTCCGTGGTCAGATCAAGCTGGTCAACCTTTTTCTCTTTTTTTTTTCCTGCTTTGTTCCCCCAAACGCATTTGGACGATGTTTTCTCCTACCAATGAAGGGGAGGAGGGATGCAATGTCCTTTTCCCCCCCCTGTTCTTTCCTTTAATATAAATTTTCTCCCTTCCCCCTTTTTTCTCCTCCCTCCTGTGGTAACTTATCCTTCTCTTTTTTTTCCGGACCGCCGCGCCTTTGTCTAGGACATAGTCTTCTTGATGAAGGGATCCTACTCTCTCCAAAGGAGTCTTCCCCCCCTTTTTCTCCTTCTTTTCACTTTCTTGTTCGTGGAGTCTTCTTTTCTTTCCTTCGGATAACGAGGATATGTAGACTCTTTCGGGCCTCCGGATAGAGAAGCCGGCCCCACCCTCTTCCCCCAGCCCCCGGTTTTACGCTATTCCTTCTAGCCGTGGCGGCACCCGTCTTCTCCCTTCCTTACGTAGTCGCTGATCGGGTTTTGATCTCCCTTTTCCTGCGATAGAAAAGAATTGCCCTTTCCCCGGGCCTTTTTTACGAGTTCTGCGTTCATACTTTTTCTCCGCTCGGAGCATCAGTCTTCCCTCCGGCGGGTCCGTAGCAGATTCTCTTGTGGCGACAAAAGGGACCTCCCCTTACAGCTTTTCCCCTTCCTTCCCCTCCGGAGTGGCTCTTTCCCCTTCTCTCCACATATTAGATCCGAGTCAAGTAAGGGATGCCCATCCGAGCGTTTTTCTACAGAAACAAAAAGAACGGCCTCCCTGTCCCTTCCCTTCCAAAATACCTCCCTTTTTCGTTTTCTTTCCTCTGTGGGTCAAGCCTTCTCACTTTTTCTTTCTCTGACGAACGAAAGGTTGGGGAACTTTCTTTTACAAGTGCCACGAGGCGTCCCTTGTTCTCTTGCCACTTCCTCTTTCTTTCCCCCCTCTTTTTCTTTGTCCGAATATATTCCGCCCCCTCCCTTTGGTGAAGGTGACAAGAGTTTCCCTTTTTCCTTGAGCCGAAAGAAGGTCAGGGAGGCGATTCTTCTTCGCCACTCGCGCCACTTTTTTCTTTTTCCCGCGAACCGTTTTTCTTTCACTCCCTTTCCTGGAGGGCCATGCCGCAAGACAAGTTCCGCTCTCTTTCCATGCAAGACTGCGTTCCCCCAGGTCCTCCTTCAACCGTCTTTTCCTCCCCCCTTTCTTTTCCTCGTTCTCTGAAACGAAGGTCCCCTTTCCTTTCGCTGCACAGATATAACAGTTTGCTTCTTCTAACGTACCAGAGGACACCGAGCGTTTTTTATTCCCCTCAACTCTCTCCTTTGCTTGCGAGGCAGTTCTTTTTCTTAAGCAGGAGAACTTACTCGTTTTTTTTTTTTGCAGAGACATTGAACAGACGGGCCGTTCTTTCCCCTTTTTTTTCCCTGGTAACCCACCTCTGCCCTTCTCTCTCCTGCTGCAGCTTTAGGCGTAGGGCATTTGTTTTTTTTCCCTCCTACCGGCCCAGCAAGGTCGACGAAGAGTTCTTTTCTTTCCTTTCGACGAAAACGCCGCGAGTGAACGTTTGACTCTTCCTTTTCCTCCTTCCTTTCTCTCTTTTTTTTATAGATAGTCTTCTTGCTCGGGTCAAAATCCTCCTTCTTTTGCGGTCACTCGAGAATTTTTTCTTGCCAAGATCAAAAGCGAATATTCCCCCCCCCCTCTTTTTTCGGTCCCCCCCTGACCTTTTCTCTTCCCTTATTTCTCTCCTCTTTGCGCGTATACATGCTTTTCCTCTCCTCGTGTGTCGTGCGGTCTTCTCTTTAAACACGCAAGTACTGTAGAGATGTCTTTCCTTCCCCCCTCAGACTTGCCTCTTCCCTTTTGTTCATCTGCCAATCAAGACCCTCCTCCCTCTTTCCTTTTTTTGGAATATGGGACGTTGTCGGAAGTAAGTAGTTCTCTTTCTTTTTGCAGCAGTGAATAAGAAGGATGTTGCTCCCGAACCCCTTTGTTCGCATTTTTTTCTTGTTCACGCTCTTTTTTCTTCTTCCTCTCACAGGTAGAGCATCTTTCTTTCTTTCCTAGGGTGGTGGAGACTTTTTTCCTTCTTTAGGCTTTTCAATTTTTCCCCTTCTGCGGCCACTTCCCCCTCTTCCTTTTTCTCCTCTTACGCCGTCACGATACCAGCTTTTCTCTTCCTTCTGGCGGATCATATCAGCGTTCCGCCCCCCCCGCGGTACCTCAAGCAATCGGTTCCCCCAGCCCACTCCATCTCTCTTGTCCTTTCCTTTTCAGGAGGGAACTCTCCCCCTTCCTTTGGTCGATGCGAGAGGCACTTTTTTTTTCAACCACATTTAGTTAGTAGCTTAATTACGGGAATTCAGACCCTCCTCCCTTTAGGATGGTTTTATCTTCTTTCTTCGACCACGGGACTGAAGTGCCTTAGTCGTGCTTGCGAATACCCTTCTTCTGATCTTCCCCTCTGTTAGGTGTCGGTTTTCCTTCTTTCTTTCTGGAGTTCAGCGTGTCCCCCCTCCCTTTCTTCTGTGGTCATGGGGGCGCAACAAAGCCATTTCCTTCTCGTGAAGCCTTATGGCCTCCCTTTGTTTCTCCCCGCCTGATCTCCCCTTCCCTTTTGTTTCGGCATACTTTTTCAGGAAGGAGCAAGAGAGTCCTCCTCGGCCTCCCCCCCCATACTTTCTCTTTTCCCCTGCTTCTTCATGAGCCTCTTCTTTGCTTGTCGTTACACGAGTGAGAAGACGGGCTTCCCCCTTTACGGGCGATCAGGAGGCCGGATCCTCTCGTCCTTTATCGAAAGCTTTTTTTTTTTCCCCTCACCTTACCCATAGCTGAAAAGAAGCCCTCATTCACGCGCTCCAAAAGTGTGGGCTTCTCTTCCAAAGTTATAATGAGCCCGTCTGGATTCTTTCCTCGACCTGTCCTTCGCCCATTCTTCCCTTCCTTCATCCCCCGCTCGTATCGGCATACCCCTTCTGTTCTTTTGCCTATTTTCTGACCCTTTTGGAATCTCTTGGCAGAAAGCAGACCATTCAGGGGTATGTCCACCTCCCCCCCCCTTCTTTAAACCTTTTCGTTTCACCCCCCTCCCCCCCCCCTCTCTCGCCGGACATGTTTTCCCCTCTATCCACATGCACCCGGTTAACAAGGATGAGGTTTTTTTCTGAAGACGAATGCTAGACGAGCTGTCCTCCTCTCTTCCGTGTTGTTAGATCTTCTTTTTTTGTTTTCTTTTCTTTCTAGCGCGTCTCAATCACGATCTTTTTTTTTTTCCCCCCCTCTTTCTTCCTGGGAACGGTGAATGATGCCTGTTCTCCTCGGTGGCCTATTGACGGTGTGCTTTTCCTCGACTTTTCCCCGGACACCCCCCCCCCCCCCCCCCCCCCCCCCCCCCCCCCCCCCCCCCCCCCCCCCCCCCACCCCCCCCCCCCCCCACCCCCAACAACCCCCCCCTTTTCTTTTTGAATGACTACTGTTCTCCTTCCTCCCTCAATTGGCGTGACTCCGGCACTCCTTTCTCCTCCTTTTTACTTTTTAGGATGACCGCGCGCCTTTGCTAGGACATAGTCTCTCTTTCTTCTGCTTTGAATATTCGTTTTACTTTCCCCTTTCTTCTTAATGATGGCGGTTTCCCTCTTTTCTTTTTGCTCACCAAGCTGGTAGTTTTTCTTCCTTCCGAAATGATATTGTCTTTTATGTTTTTCCTTCATGTATCCACCTCCCCTCTTCCCACTCGTGTAACGTCCCCTCTCTTTTTTTGCGTAGAACGCTCATGAAGCCGGTTTTTCCATTGAAAGGAGCGTTGGGGATGTCTTTTTCTCCCCACTTGCCTGAAGCGACCTCATGCCCGCCTTCCCCCCTCCTTCCTTGCTTGGGTAATAGAGTCATTCTTTTTCCCTTGTCGTCGAAGATAGGAGCCCCCTTTTTCCAGTAGGACTCCCTTTTTCCCATTTTTTCGTCCCCCCTGCCCCAGCGGGCCAGCGGGACCCTTTTTTTTTTTTCTTCCATAAGCACAGCCAACGCCGGAGTGGTCTCTTCTCTCTAGAGAAGAGGTCAAAGTAGGATGCTTCGGCCCCTCCGGACCTTCTTGTCTCTTTTCTCTTCCCCCCCCTCACTCCGGTTTTTTTCCTTTTTTGGGGGTCCAGCATGAAATAAATTTAAGATCAGCGACTTTCCCCCCCTTTTTCCGGCCATTGCCTAGCGATTCCCCTCCGGTTGCGATTCCTCCTGCACTGAACGCGTTTCTCCCTTCTTTCTCTTGCGCTATATCCGCACAACGAATCTTTCTCATTTCTCGTTTCATACGAAGAGATCGCGGCCTTCTCGGTTCTTTTCTCTTTAGAATGTTCGCTTCTTTTTTTCTCCCCCTGCCCTTTCGTTGGTGAATTTTTCCCCTTCCCTTCACCTCCCGCGGCTCTGGCCGATGGCGTCTTTTTTTCCCAAAAAAGAGATTACGAAAAGTCACTTTCTTCTGACCTCCCCTCTGCAGCCCCCCACCACAGGAGCGGCTCCCCCCTTTTTTTTCTTTGATCGAAACCTCCTTCTTTTTTTGCACTGCTGCACCAGATATCCTTTTTTTCACTACTACGCCGGAAAAAGGCCCAGATGCCCCTTCTCTGGCTTTCCTTTTGGTTTGTTGGTTGGTTTTTTTCTTCAACACGGCGATCCCGAGGTTTTTCTCTTCTCTTTTTTTTGGGAAGGGTCCGCCTTTTCTTCCGAGCAGGCTCTACAGTACGGGCGTGTTCCCTTTTACTCCCCTCCCACGGCTTCTTCTGATTCAGCGTCTTTTTCCTCACTCGCTGCGTCCGCATCGGCAAAAACTTCTCTTTTCCCGGGGTGTTGGCGCAGCGAACCAGATCGACTTTTCTGGTCCCTCTCAGCAAATGCTGCCGATTTTTTCTTCCCTCCACTTCTCGTCGAGTCTGGTGACCCTCTTCTCTCTCTCTTTCCTCCTCTCGTGGTTGTTTTTTTTTTTTCTCGGGCACAAGAATCGACGCTTGTTCTTTTCTTCTCCTCTTTTTCTTCCCCCTCTCCCTCTTCGGCGACATGTTTTTTTCTCTCTTTTTTTTCGGCCAACCACCCTGGTAAAAGAAGAATCCTCTTCCTCTTCTTTTCGCACCGAGTCAGAGGTGAGAGTACTCCTTGTCCCTCTGCATCCTCTTCGATTTCGTGTCCGTCTGTCAATGGAGCTGATGTCACAATCCTTCTTGACGAGGAGGTATACTCCCCTCGGGTCTTCACTTCCTCCGTCATTCTTTTTTTCCCTCGCCCTCAGAAACGACTCCTCCTTTCCTCCCCCTTGGCATATGGGGAAGTTGTCGTTTCACGAACTGGGGAATATGGGTGAGAATCTTTGCCCTTTGTCTCACTTTTTTCTCCCTTCTCCTTTTTTTCACGCTACTGGTTTTTCCCCCGCTGCCTTCGTAACGACTCCCCTTTCTTTTAATTTCGGATAGCGGGTGTGGGTCTACTTTCTGTGCGTCCTTATTCCCCAGACAGAGTGAAGTCCCCTTCAGTCCCCATTCACCCACGAACCTTTTTCGCTTGGGCTTGAGAAGATGAAGCACGTCCCCCCTTCGGTCTTCCCTCCCGAGTTCCTCTCTTCTCTTCTATTCCCTTCCCCCTCTCACCCCTTCGAACTTCTTTTTTTCCGCCACACTCTCAGCGCGTCCCAGAAAGAGTTGAAGGTGAAGGATTTTTTCCTTGTCGGCCTCCTCCGTCCCCTTTTTCCACTTGTTTCCAAAATGAGTTCTTCTCTTTCTCTTCCCTCATCGGCAGCTTCAAGACAAAGAAGAACACCTTATTTCTTTAGCGGCAGAAGTAAGATAGAAAAGGTACTTTCCCCCTCTTATGTATCCGTCTTTTCTTACCGTCCCTTTCTATCTTTTATTTCGTCCCCCGTTGGCGTGGCTGATGGAGGTAAGAGTGTTTCCCCCCCCCCCCTTTTTTGCAAGAGGTGTGAAAATGGGGGGCTCCTTCTGACTTTCCCCCCAGGTTATTCCTCTCCTATTTCCCTTCTTTTTCCTGCCTCCTATCAGCACCATGTTGAAAACTTCCCCCCCCCCCCTTCTCGATACCAATCACCTGCCGGAGAAGTTTACGTCTTTTGCAAATAGTGGAGATCTTCTTTCCCACCCCCCCCTCCTCGAATCCCCTCCCCTGTTCCCTCCTCTCTTTTTGCCGCCCAAGGCCTCCTTGTTTTGTGTAATCAAACCTGAGGAGTGGTCGCCTTTGAGAGACGGCGGGGAGGGATTACATTCTGGTTTATCTCTCTCTTTTCTGTTATCCGCCACTAGCAGCTTTTTTTCTAGAGCGCAAACGGCTTTTTCTTCAACGCGCTCAACGTGTGGAGGCCTTCTTTCCCCCCTTCTTTCAGGACTTCGTCTTCCTTCTCTTTCCCTCGAACTCGACATTTCTTTTACACCCCTTCTTTTTTTGGTCATCCTCATCAAAACGTCCCCCCTTCCCCCCCTCTCTGGAGGTTCGCCCGCCTTTTCTTTTCCCCCAGGACCTTTCGTTTCTCTTTCTGCCCTTTTTTTCCCCCCTGGAAACAGACTACATCCTTCCCCCCTTTTGAAACCAAGCCCGTTCAGAACACTCCCTCTTCCCCCTCAGACATGTTGACAAGATTGGATCGACACGGCCCCAGCTTCCCTTTTCTCTTGATTGCCCCGTTTCTCTCTCCGCTTTCAATCCCCCTATTCCCCCTCCCTCTCTTTTCATACTCCTCCAGTTTTTGTTTGCTTCGCTCCTTTTGTCGGGGGTGCTTTCAAGCTAGTCTAGCAGCGGCTCCCTTCTGCGACCCGAGCCTGGGGAAAACGGGTTTTTTTTTCCACCTCTTTCTCTTTTTCCCCTTCCTCCTTTTTTTTTTTCCCACCCTCATGGAACTCTGTTCCTTTTTTCTTGGACATACCTGAAGGGGAGGCTGTCTCCTTTTTTCCGGGTAGACTTGAGCTTTGTTACGTTCCTTCCGCCTTTTCGCCTTTTCTCCCCCTTCTCCTTTTTTCTTTTCTGACCGCCGAGCCCTTTTCCTCTTCTATCTTTTTTCTCCTCGTCGAGTTAATCCCAGTGATGACGTTTTTTCTTTTATCCCATGTTTCGAGCTTTGCTTTTCCCTTTCCGACTTTGCTCCCCCCCCCCCCTTCGGATAAACTCTTCTATGGTAGAAGCCCTCTTTCTTCTTGTTTTTGGTCCCTCGGATGGAATCAATAACTCTTCTGGACAAGCCTCAGGGTTGTTACGCGAGTTTTTTTTCTCGGTTTTTTTTTCGCAACGGCTTCCTTTTTGTTTTTTCTTCTTGGATCGTGTTGTTCCTCCCCCTTCGATCGCCACGGGAAGTGCACAGCCTTTTTTTACCCTGGAGGGGATGGGTAATAGAGTCAGGAGTCACCCCTTTTTTTGAAAGGACTCCTCCCTTCTTTTTTCCCTCCTCCGTGTCCCAGGGGATTGTTTCTCCCCCTAAACACAGAGGGCCTTTTTTTTTGACCTCCAAAGAACGCAAACGCAGAGATGTTTTTTTGATTACCCTCCAGATCTGACTCCTTCTTCTTCTAGCCGATTTTCTTTTTCCCCCCCCCGCACGAAGTCCAGTGTTCGACTCGGACCTTTTCTTCCCAATCACTCCGGTTGTGCTGAGTGGTCTGCTTTTTTTAATATGTAAGATAAGAGAAGAAGTCTTTTTTCGATTTTCCCTTAGCGTCTGACCTTCCCCCCCGTTTTTTTTTTCTCGTTTTTTCCCACGCGATGAGAGTTTTTTCCTTCTATCCGCACCATATATTATCTTTTTTTTTCTGTGACCGAGTTCATACGAAGAGATTTTTTCCTTCCGTTTCTTGAGATCTTGACTGTTCCTTTGTACCCTTTCCCTCCCCCTTCCTTTAGTTGGTGAATTTTTCCCCTCTACCCTTCTTCCGCGCGTATATGGCTCCTGGAGGGAAAGCCTTTCTCCTCCTCTGCCCGTCAAGACAGACGCGCGGACCTGTTCCCCCTGAGCGTTTTCCCTTCTGACGACTATCTTTTCTCAGGTGATTCCTCCTCCTTTTTTCTTCCCTGCTGAACAGACCCCTTTCTTCCCCCTCTCCTACTCCGCCGACAACGTCCAAGAGGAAACCCCTTCTTTCCCTGCTTTTTTTTTGTTGAAAAAGGCGATCCAGAAGGTCCCTTCTAAGGTAACTCCTCGCCTCTCCCCTTTTTTACCCTCTTTTTCTCTCCTTTTCCCCGACGGCCGCTCGCGCCCGACACCTCCTCTGATCAGACGAGGAGTCAGAGAACCTCTTTTCTCTTCAAAGAAAAGCCTTCCTTTCCCCGTTTTTTTCTCCGCCCAGATCGACGTTTCCCCCCCAACTTCGCCAGAAGATTTTCCTCTCTGACGGACGGACGATCGGAGACTCCCTTTGACCGCCTAGTGAAGGACCCTTTTCCCCT
>Ga0179593_1648883_pt1 | contig 13640 bp, 12 predicted proteins | sample CZODoug2_1_08_16_FD_185931 | JGI IMG/M metagenome (GOLD analysis project Ga0179593, IMG submission 185931) | Vadose zone soil fungal communities from Angelo Coast Range Reserve, California, USA - CZODoug2_1_08_16fungal (PacBio error correction) | ecosystem: Environmental > Terrestrial > Soil >... | reverse complement strand
ATGGGTCAAAGTCTTTTGACAAGACTAGAGTTGCTCTCCTTCTGAGTAATGTCACATCTAATTATCTAAGATCCCTCTCCTCTTTCACCGATCACTTCTATTACGGGGTTATTTCCCACGAGCAGAGAGGGACGACCTCCTTTTCTTAGCTGAGACGCCGATGAGTAATGCACTCTCTCCCTTGGCACCTTTTTTTTTTATGGATTGACTTTTTTTTTTCGACAGATAAGAGAGCTTAGCCTTGATCCTTCTCTCCCGCCACAGCTCTTTCCCGCTTCGGATGTGGGGATCGTCTTCCCTCTCCGAGACTTAAGTTACCCTTATCAGTCACGAGCGCGGTTCATGCCGATTTCTCCCGAGATTGGGCTATTTTTCCTCGCCACTTTTTTCCTTTCGGTACCATCTCGGACAGATTTCATTCTTAGGTCGAGAGTGGTTTCTTCCCCTCCCCTCGTCACGACTGCGGGTGATGATAGTTAGCGGAGTTTCTCTTTTGCGACTTCCCCTTCAAATTTCTTCTCTTCCGAAAAGTCTTTTTCGAGGAATCCCCCGATTCCCCGATTTCTTTTACATGAGCTTAGCTCACTCGACTTCAATAACGTTTTCTGCCCTTAAACGCTTTTGACCGGTCATCTCGCCTATTTCTTTTCTTCCCCTTGACTCTTTTTCCTCTCTCCGATTCTTTCTCATGTATGGTAGTTCCAATTTAGTGATGTGTTTTTTCGGAGATATCGCTTCTCTTTTTTCTTTGTCCAGTATCCGGGAGACAATTTTGGGTTAGAATGGTGTTAAAGAAGATACAGATTCAGAACCGACCTTCCCTCACGAGATAGACTTCCCCCCCCGATCTCCCTTTCCGCTCCTTCTCACGATGGAGATTGTTTCCCCTTCCCTCGTCAGCCGCTCGTTCGCGGCCGCGCGACCTCATAATCCTCTTTTTTTTCTCTCCCCCCGTCGATGTTCGAATTTCCCTAGACTTTTCTTCTATTGAGCTCGATTCCTCCCTGAGAAACCTCCTTTCAACGTACTAAGGCCTCCCCCCTTCCTGATTGTTCTCGTATTGTTCCCGACGTGCAGCTCACGTCCCCCCTGATTCGCACCCCTTCTCTCTTCGCAAGTGCGTTGTCCCTGGGAATCTTCGCGAGTGCTGTTCGTGCCAATCGCGTAGGCGAGCTCCTCTTTCTCCCTGGCGATGAGGTGATTTTAGCTTCGTTTCAAGATTCCTGGCGAATGTTTTTCTCCCCCCCCCTCTTCCCGCACGCAGTTCTTATTTCGTGTCGTCCCCCGCAGAGTTTTTTCCCGAGGGCACGCGACCCCAGCGCCCCACATGACCTCCTCCTCTTGGACCTCGGCGAAGCCAGCCCCTTCGCCCAACCTATACTCCGCCTTCCCCCTTTGCCCCCACTACTCTCCTCTCACCAAACCTCCTCACCCCTTCGTCTTTGCCCTCCATGGCCTTTTCTGTCTTCACCCAACCCCCTTTTCTTCTCCCCCTCCCTTAATTCACCTTCCCCGCTTCCCCCCCCCCAACCCCTCTCCACTTCCCCTCCTCCACTCCCCCCGCCTTCCCCTCTCCCGTCCCTTCACCTCCGTCCCCCATTTCTCTTTACCCCTTCCCTTCGCCCCCCACTCTAGCTCTTCCTCCCCCAGCCCTTTTACTTTTCCCTCCTACTATCTGCTATCTCCCCCCCTTTTTCCCGTTTCCCTCCCCTTACCCCCGCCCCCCCTCTGTCTTGCTCCGACTCTCCCTCCCCTCCCCTTCCTACCTCCTTTATTCCCTTCATTCTATCTCCTTCCTATTCTCCCTCCCCCTGATCGAGGACTTCCGCTTTCTCGAATCGCGAGGATCGGTTCACATCCCCTGCCCTTCACCCCTCTCCCTTTTTTTCGGTAGGACTTTTCTTCTTCACGAGTCCGTCAGACCCAGACCTGCTGAAGACTCTCTCGACTATTTCTTCCTTGCCGACATTGATGCTTAAAGCGGTGAACCCCGTTCGTAAATCCCCTGTATTAGAATTTCCCTCGCGTGGTGTATGCGTTCTTCCCCCTCCCTCCGACGAAAGTCTGATGCTTTCGAAGTCTCGGTCCCGCCCTCCTCTTTCTTGCCGTCACCCGTTCTAAGAGTCCTTCCCCTCCCCGCTCGCGCCACAAATTCCCCCTTCTTCCGGTGATTGAGCCTCTTCCTCCAGGCCCTTCCCTCCCGTTGCGATCGGCAGCGAGGTAGTGCAGTCCGACCTCTTCAGCTTTCTTTCTTCCTAGGGCACCGCCTAAGGGACCTCGCAAACTCGTTTTACGTTTCAACGGGACGGTCTTGCCGACTACTCTTTCCGTTCGTATTCTCTCCCCCTTCGGCCGTAAGACCTCTCAAGCAATTCACTCGAGCTCGTCAGTCGTCACCGGTTCTTTTTTCGGCATGTTTCTTTTTTCTTAGCGTTTTTCCGGTATTACATGTCGCTCCACCCATGTAAACGCGAGCCTCCTTCTGGTCATTCCCAGCTTCCTAGACGCCCTTTCTCTTCCTTCTGTCTGGATAAGTTCCATCTTCACCGTGTTGATCCTTTTCTTTCTTTGGTCGCATGAATGAAGGCATTGGCCTTCTTCGAGTTCTCCCCCTTTTCCCTCCCCCCCTCTCTTGAAGCAGGTCTTTCCTCCGACTCCCTCTTCTCTTCCCCTTCTCAAGACGTGGCCTTTTCCCGCAGCAGGCCTTGAATTGCACCTTTCCCTTTTTTTTTTCCGAGCTGGCATCACTCGTTTCCCTCCATCCGGATTTTTTTTTTTCTGGATCCGGCATAGTTTCCCTCTTCCCTGATTTTTCTTCAAGCACCCTTGAAGGTGCGAGCCGGATGCGCCACTCTGACGCCGGGTAACTTTTTTTCTCTTCTTGCTAGGTTTCGAAAGTCCCTCTTCGGAATTCCCGATGACAAGGTTCCCCCCCTCCTTTTGCGACGCCTTCCCCCCCCTTCCCTTGGTAGACTCAGCTGACTGGCTCAACGACGGTGAAGATGGCGAGATTTCCAGACGCTCTTAATTTCCGAACGATGGCACTTGCCCAGGATGTTTAGTTTCTCTTTTCTTCCCCATAAAAACTTTTTTTTTTTGCCCTGAAGTCGAGATTCCGCGCTAACGCGTATTTGCCCTTCCCATGAGTAGCTCACCCGGTTCTCTAGCTTCCTCCCTCTGGACAGACGGAATTTCTTCAAGGTCAGAGGCTCCCCCTCTTGTAGTTCCCCGACAGAGTCGTCGCGCCTCCCCCCCGCGCGATTTTTTTCCTATAGATGCTCCCCCGTAGGAGGGAATCGTCGATCGTCCCTTTCCTTTCCCTTTTTCGGGCCTTTGGATGTCCGATTCGCACTTGCCGTGGGTTTCTTCTCCCTTTCGCGTGGGCCTTTTCTTCGCTGCCGCTTGAGTCTGGGATTCTTCAGAAAGGGGTGTCCCTCTTCCCCATTTCCTCGGCGGCTCTTTTTTCGATCTTTATCTCGACGTTTGGGTCGTTCGGCCGCAGTACGGGAGCCCCCTCTCTTTCTTGAATTCGACACGTGGCGTTATCCACGTTTGTACCCAGCACTTCCTCTTCATACGGTTCTGCAAGGCTTTTTGTAGTAGATTCGCTTTTTCAACCTCACTTAGGGATGATCACGGCAGCGAGTGACGCTTCTCTGAAATCCCCTGCGATTTTTCCTTTCCAGGGATGCCTCCCCTCGCTTTGGTGGGTCGAGACGGATGCAGTTTCCCCTCCCTCTATCTGAGGGCTCCCGCGATCTCTTTTCTCCTCGCGGCCCTTTTTTTTCTTTCTGGCGCATTTTTCGCCTCTCCCGCGTTAGCGGCGTTGGAGCTCGTTGTCCCCCTCTTTCTAAGACATCAGAGCTATTCTTCCTGCCCTGTAGTATACCGGAGCTCTCGATTGTCGTTGCGCCCGGACGAGAGCCACCCCCTTCTTTTCGTCCAGCTTAAGAATTCTCTCGAGGCGCTCTTTTTCTTGACGAGCAGCTTGCTCCCTTTGCAGAGACCGGAGATCCCCTCTCCGAGGCGTGAAAGCGCTACTTTAACAGGTCATGCTTTCGTATAGCTTTTCTCTATCTCAGCTCTTGTTCCCCTTTCCCCTGCTCGGCATCTCTCTCCCCGGTTATACAGGAGCGAGCTGGCTTGGTCAATCTTCCCCTTCCGAATGATAGCTACGATATCCCATCGTCCCCCCCCGTCCTCCTGGGCTATCCTTTTTAATGCGTCGAGCTAGTCTTCGTTCTTCTGAGATTCTCTTGACGGCATTCCTCCCCCCCCCCCCCCGACTCTTGCCAAATGGATTCACAAACGAGCCCCCCGATCGACGTTAACAACCCCACTCCCGATTTACGCCCCTTGATCCAGGGAGCCCCCCCCTCTCGAACTGTTTTTTTCACAAGTCCCTTTTCAATCTTCTCGAGCATTTCCGGCGGCGCAGAATGAGCGCTTTCGTAAGGGTCTTTTTTTCTCCCCGAATTTTTTTCTGAAGACGAGATCTCGATGATCGGTCGCGACCCCGCTACCTTGTCGTCGCTCCGGATTTTCCCAGACAGAACTCCCCTCGAGCATTCACGATTTGGACCCTTCTCTTTCAAACACACTCCTTCCTCTCGTGTCCTTCTTTTCTCTATCCTACCAGCCTCAGCGGTACCTGACTCGTGGGCGACGTGTCGACGACCCCCTTGCGCTTGACGAAAGGCTAAGAGAGCTTCTTCAGCTGCGTGAAGAGATTTTTTGCACGTAGTAGGTCTTTTCTCTCCCTAGCAACATCTTCGATGACCTCCGCTGTTCGGCCTCAGGTCGGAAGCGCTCGCGGATATGTCCCCCCCCGGTAAAAGTTCCTCCGGCAAGTTTTCCGTCTATCGTGGCGACCTCCCAAGCGCATCCTCCCAGGACATTGATCCCTCCCTTTAGTCTAGTGGGTCACCACCCTCGCTACCGAATTAGTTTTTCTTTTCCCTCGTCTGCTGGGAGTCTTCCTCATGAGAAGTGTCTTTGTTTTTCCGCGGCTCTGCAACGCTAGTCTGTCGCACTGCCCAGATCTCTATTTTCCTCTTTTTCTTGTTGAGGAGTTGGTTGCCAACCTCTTTCTACAGACTAGAGCTTCTCTCCCCTTCCGAGTCCCTTCTTCACTTTTATCAACCCTTCCCTCTCCTGACGACCCCAGCACGACTCCTTCCAGAGATCTTTCCCTTCCTATTAGACGCGTGTGAATCTCCTATGCGGAAGTTCCTTCCCTTTCCTTAGGAGCTTTTCGGTCGAAAAGCCACTTCCTCCTATCTCCCTAGTTTGCTGGTCCCGGTGTGTCGACTACTCCCCTCGTCGATAAGACCTTTTCAGCTGTCGCCCCAACCGAGGAGTTCACTTTATTTTTCTAGACTCGGCTACACTACTCTCCCACCCCCTTCTACGTCCTCCTCTTCCCTGAGAGAGCTTTTTTTCGTCGCTCTCGTGGGATAGTCGTTGACCGGCCGCCACTTCAGGACGGTCCGTGACGCTTTTCCAGATGGTGAGGGGCGAGACCCATCCACGGAGTTTACTTTTTTTCTGCGCGCTTTTCGGGCGTTGCTTCCCCGTTCACAAGATGGAGTCCTTCACGGGTCTTCGAGGTCGAGAATCCCCTCTTCCCGGATTTTTTCCCTCCCCCCGAAGATTCTGCTCCCGTCGCGTTATTCGAACGAGGTCCCTGCTATCCCGAGATAGATGTGACTTAAGCGTGTTTCGCGCCGCATGTCGCGGATTTTCCCTTTGTCGATTTTTTTTTCTTTTTTCGAGATAGTTGTTTCGGTTAACGCTTGATGGTCGCAAGCTTCTGTTGTGTGTAGAAGGGGCTTTTCCCTCTCAGCACGAAAGCCCCCTCAACGTCTTTTTCCGGCAATTTTTTGCCCTTCTGTTGCTTTTTGTACTCTCTAGTCCCTTTTACATTCCCGCATGCAGCTTTTGTCCGAGAGAATTTTCCCGGATAGACTCCTACTTGAGAACTTTTTCCCTTTGTAGATTCCCCAGATCGGCTATATGGAGACAACCCGATCCTTCTCTATTCGAGACAAAAGCATCTTTCCCCTTGCGATCATATTAATGGTATTTTTCCTGGCCATTCCCTCTCCGTTCAATGCAGCTTTTCATTCTCTTCTTATAGCAGACGATCGGCGTATTCCTGGTCGCCTGCGATTTCTTTCCCTTGAAGAAACGAAGCTTGGTTTTTCTTCCGCATGCGTTCCCCTCCCTTCTCTTCCCCCCCCACAGAGTAGCCTCTATTTTGACCCTAGATCCTTGCCTTCTTTATAGCAAGAGCTACATTCGGAATTAGTGTCGTCTCTCTTGCGTCCGAGAGGTTTTTCTGCCGCGAAGCTTCCCCTTAGATCGCGGCTGGACATCGGTTCCTTCCCGATTCTTGACATAATCCCAGGCCGTCTCGAACCCCCCTTTCCCTCGGCGAGGCTCCCCTGCACAACTAGCGCCTTTTTTTATTTTATGTTCATCCGCTTTCGCTGATGACTCGCGAATCTTGTACAGACCCTTTCCCTTTCTCGGAGTCTCTTCCCCATGTTTCCTGCCCCCCGGTGAACCCGCTCGATCCTGTATTCGAAGTCCTATGCTTGCCCCTTCCCTTTTTTGTTCCGGCCGACGTCACGACCCAGAAAGTTTTCTCGGTTCTATGGACTTGACGCATTTTCCCCTCTTCCGCGCCGATACCTGCCACAAACTTTCGGGAGCTCCACGCTTTTTTTCCTCCAAAGCCCAGGCCTCTTCCACTTTTTTCCTTCGACGGGAACCCCTCGGGACGCGGAGGAGTCGGAAATGACCCTCATCCATAAGACATTTAGATTTTTGGCAGGTCTTCCTCAGCAGCGTATAGCAGACATCCCTTTTTTCGCTACAGAATGTCGTTCAGAAATAGCCCAGTATGTAATCTTTCTCTTCTCTGGTTTCTAGCGCGTTGGCTTTTTCCCCTCCCCTTGACACGGCTTGTACGCTTATAGTTTACTCCGGTAGAGATCCCCCGCTTTTTCACCAACGCTGAGCTTCCCCCCGAAAACCGGTTCGGTCACGTTTTTTGAAGATTCCTTTTTTCCAAAAAAACAACTCTTTGGCCCACTCGTACCTTTTTCGTTTCTCCGCGGGCCTGGTTTTGTCACTAGTCGGCGGCGCCTTTTTCCAGTGTAACTCTTTTTCGACTCCTTGCGTCTTCGATCCGTTTTCCTCTACTTTTTTCAAGTCCTTTTTCTAACTCTTCCTTTTTGAATCGCCATTCCCTTTTTTCCTCAATTTGTCGAGCTCGGCCTCTGAGGCCCTCTCTCCTTCCTCCGTTGATGGTTTTTTCCCTTCCTGTGATGCAGTCTGAAGCCCCGATTCTTTCTCTTTCACTCCTTCTGGCGCCTTGAGCGGTATTTCTTTTTCACCGCCGACCTTTGATTCTAATCCGATGCCCTCTTTGTTTTGAACCGATTTTTTCCGCATCTTTTCGATGACTTCCCTTCTCCTTCTTCTTTTTGAGATGGTTTTTCAGGACCGCTTTCGAACCGGCACTGATCGTGAAGTTCGTTTTCTAGCTCATCGTGTACTTTCCCCCTTTTTTTTAGAGATCCCTGGAGTCTCTTCAATACTTTTTTCCCATGGAGCCCTTCACGGATTTCTCGAGATCGACGGGACAGTGAATTCTTTTTTTCTCGCCGAAGGTTTTCCTCCCTAGTCTCTTCTGAGTAACTCTTTTCTCGTCTCTTCCTACGATCGAAGATTTTTTTTCTTTAGAAAGTAGTTATGGTTCCCCCCGCGATTTGTTTTGTCCCCGTCGTGAAGGACTATTCGAACCCCCCCCCCCCCCCCCCCCCCCCCCCCTTTTTTCCTGAGGATTCTTAGGCTCTTCCGCAGCCAGTGTTGCGCGATTTGGCTACCTCGTTTTTTTTCTCTACCGGTAACTTTTTTTTTTTTTTTTTCTCTTTTTTTTTTTACAGGTACAGTTTTGCTTATCACGGTTTTTACCCTTTATAGAGTGTTCTTTGGCCAGGACCCTTTTTTACCCAAACCTTCATGGACTTCGAAGCTTTATCGAGCAACGTTGTAATCTCCTCATGCTACACTTTCTTCAGTCCACGATCCCCTAGTAGATTTTTTTCTTCATTAGTGCCCCGGTAAGCGAGCCCGGCTTGTTTCGAACAGCCGTATTCTCCCGGAGCTTGTAAGGAAGTTTTTCCTTCATCCTCCTTTTTTGGTAGTTCGGATGAGTCTTCAAGGCGTTTTAGAATGCTTTTCCTAAGCCCTTACGTCATGTGTCTCTCTTCCTCTGGCCCCCCCCTTCTTCAGGCTTTCTCAATTTCCTCTTGTAGAGGGCTTTTTTTCTCCCCGCAGTGTCTTTCTACTCCTGTACCGACCGCTCTGGCCCTGTAGTCCCTATCTAGACTCCTTCTCTTCTCGAAGTCTCCTTTCGAGTAGAACCCGCAGCAGCACGTTTTTTTTTGGGCGCTTTTTTCCTGAGAGGTACGTTGCAGCAGACCTCTTTGCCCGAGCGTTCTTCTTTTTCCGAGCGTTAAATGTCTGTTTTTTTGAGGTGTTCCGAGGCTCGTGTCTTCGAATCGAAGATATTATCTCCCTGCCGGTGGAGAGGCACTTTCGATGATATACGGTTTTTCCCTTCTTAGCTTTCTTTTTAAATAGGGTCTCTTCCCCCGTATGATAGCAAGCGCCCCCAAATTTCGAGACACTTTTCGCGTTTCATTTCGTCTTTTCGTCAGATTTTTTGTTATGCCCCCCCTCTTTCCCCAATCTTAAACCCCAGAGTCCTCCACTGCTGTTTTTTGGACATCACACAAGATACCTTTCTTTTTTTCACACACAGCCTTTCTTTTTTTCTTCTGATACAGGTTTTTTAACAGCGTGCGAGACCCGTCATCCCTGATCGCGACCTTTTGGCGCCGCGCACGTAATTCTCTCTGTTGTGAGTAAGGGCTCTCATCTTATTCCCCTCTTTGAGAGTACCTCCCTCGGTAGAAGTTTCAGCCTTTTTGTCTCTGCTCACAGGCTCTGTCCTAAGCTTTGCCTTCTCTCCAACCGTTACCTCCGTAAGCCTTCTCTCGACAGTTGAGAGTGACTCTGGGCGAGACCCCTCGGAAGCGCTCCCTGAGCTTTCCTCTTCCTCAGCCCGCGCGACCCTCCCCCGGCGGAAGGCTTCCGAGCTCGGTGCCATTCTTTTTTTGTGTCGTTCGGTCTCTCTTCTTCCCCCAAGATTTCTCGAAACCTTCTTGAGGAAACAAGATCCCTTCGCGCGGTAGTCTTATGTCCCCCCTCCATTCAATATTCGATGCGCACGGAAGGTCGTGAGACTAGCATTCGCACCTACGCCCGGACGCCCCTCTCGGTCTTTGTTCTTCACCCTTTTCCTCGAACTCCCCTTTCGGGAAATTTGAGCTAGCTGTAGTTCTATGCCTTTCCTTCTGAGAGTTCCCTACTCGGACGGTCTTTGAAAAGTTTTTTTGCTCGGTTGCCTATGTTCTTTTTGAGAGCGAGCGGGGCCCCCTTGGCGCCTTAGATCGAGCCTGCGGAGAGTTGATACCTCTCAAGGAGTCCCCCTCTCCGCCGCGGAACGACCCTTCCCGCTGTCTTAGAATAATTAGTCTTGTTTGAGCGGTCCTTCGTCTTTTAGGAAGGCTGGCTTATTCTGATGCTCCCGTTCACGGTTTTTCTTTATCTCCCTCCAATGACTTTTTTTTTCTTTTTTTGACGGTGTTTAGCCTATATTCTGCGCGATCGACGTCCGCTTTCCTGAGGTTTGACTCTCCCATAGTCTTTTGATTCATAGGGGTTCGAGATCGCTTTCCTAAGAACCCACAATTACGACTCTCCTCCTAGAGCTCCTTTTTTCCTCTCCTTTAGTTTCTTTTTGTTGCTAGTCCTTTCTCCCTCTCCATTGTCGTCCGCTGTCCTTAATTCCCCAGATGTTTTCTTTCGAGAGATTTTCCCAGCTACGGTCACGTTGGTTTAGTTTTTGGCGCGGGCCCTCCTTGGTTATAAGGGTTTTTGGAATGTCACCCTTCTCACTCCCTCTTTTCTTTAAGTAAGGTTCCCCCTTTCTCTCCAGCAGTTCGAGTACATTAGTTCCGTTCGCTCATTTCCTCCCGCGCTTCTCTGAGTCTCTCGGGCCCCCTTTCGGCGAGTGGTCTACCTTTTTCATCGTGCTTTTGTTGTTTTTTGCTCTTTTTTGTGGCGTCCTCCTTGGCAAGTTTCTTGCAATTGTTTTTTTTGAGTCTTCAAGAAGTCTCCCCTCATGATTTCACGATTCGACGGTTGTTTGCCCAACCTTTCGCCCTTGCCCTGTATCCCTGCACCCCCTCTCTGATCGTAGCTTTTTCCATTCTGTTTTTTCCTGACCATTCGAAGTTTTCACCGAGATCATCGATCTTTATAGTAGTGCTTCCTTCCCTAGTATTGTCTAAACCCCTCGATATCGTAACATTTACCTGTGAACTCTGGATAACTTTCACTCTTTTTCGTGCTAGGATTTCCCTGCATTTTTCTGAGATTTGAACTTTCCACGATCTCGCCTATTCTCGCTCTTTTCTTTCTGCGAAGATTTTCTTCTCCCGCGATCTGCTCTCTTTCGCAAAGATCCCGAGGCCCCTTTTGCCGCGCTGTAGGATCATGGCCTTGCTGTCGACGTATTTTGAGAAAGAGCTCTGAGCTCTTTCTCGCTCCTTTCTTGCGGCCGAGAGTTTACCCGTTTTCTCCAGATCATTCCTGATTTCGCTTTTCTCTCTGAACGCTTTCCCGTAGGAAATAATAATTTCCCTACAGTCCCTCCCTTCCCCCCCGAGCCTTCTTTTCTCCAAGAAATGCCCCGCGACTTGGTTAATGTTTATCTTTCAACCTCTCTTCCGTGCGTGCATTTTCTGGAAGACCCGCGCTACTTTTTTTTTATTGTCCTGCCTCCAACTTGTGTCTCTTTCACTTTAGCCCTTCTCAGACTCCTTGTATGCGAAGTCAGAGTTCTTTTTGTGTGTCTTGATAGTCCGGCCTTTACCGACCTTTTTTCGATCAAGTCTCTTGCAAAGCACCTGCATCAGCCTATTCTTCCTAAGATGTTCTTTCGGCTATCCCCTTTACTTCTCCCTTCCTGGATTGAAGCCACTGAAGCGACTCTCCAGGCCCCGCCGGGCACGGTGATCCGGTCCCCCCCCCCGGTCTGGTGAAATTAGCGTTTGAGGAGGGCTTCCCGGACCCTTCTTCCGCCCGAGAACGAGTATTTTCGAACTCTTTCTTTTAGTATAATTATCCCCCTTCCGAAGACCCCCCCGTCCTTCTTTTCCTTTTTCTGTTCCTCGTCTTTTTTTAGAGCATTCTTTGCTTTTAAGCATGTTCTGGACACGTCTTTTGGTCGAGAAATTTCCGACTTACTTCCCTTTCGTTTTTCTTCTTCTAACGACACGGATTTGATTCGATTTCTTCGTGTGATCGTTATTTTTGTTTTTCTTCGCCATACCTTCCTTTCCAGTATCTTTCTCTTGCATCGACCCCTTTTTTTCCTTCGCAAAACTTTCCAGGTTAGAATTCCCTCTCTTTTTTTTTCTGATCTACCCGGAAGACTTCCGGCGTAAGATTTTTTCCTCCGGCCAGGTGCTCCTCGGGCTTTAAGATTTACTTTTTGATAGAATGCGGCCGAGTCCCTCGTTGTTCTCTTCATTCGGCTAGTGATGAGAGATTAAATTTTTTTAACTGCAAGATTTTCTTTTCTTTTTTTGGCGATTCCTTTATCCCCCGCTGGACGCCGGCCTTTTTTTTTTTCTCTTCCCCCTGACATGATACGTTCGTGAAATTTTTTGCGCCGAGACTAGCTTTTCCGACAAGAGAAAGTTGACTGGCCTTAACGGAGAACTCTCTGGCGTGGGCTCGGCCCTGGACCTCGAGGATTCTGCCCGATCCTTTTTTTTCGAAGCTCCTTTCGTGTACACAAAAGCTTTCCTCAGTCGAGAAAGGGGCCTTACGCGTAACCCCTGGAAAAATTCCCCCTAATTTTTTTTCCCTATTATACTCTCGCGGGACCCCCTTTTTTTGTTGGAAGGTCCGGATTAGCCGACTGAGGTAGCTCGGCGCCGTAAAGAGTTAGTATTTCCTGCTAGGATCCCCTTTCAGATAGACTTTCTCTCTTTACCGTAGGCATGGCCCTTACTCCTCGCTCTCCTAAGGGTTTTTCCTTCGGTCAATACTTTTTAAAGTGAAGTTTTTTTAGGACCATCCCAGTAGATGCCTTGAAGTGTGCGCGAGCTCAGGCCCCCCTTCGAGGCGGGTGACACTCCTTCCCTTCCTGAGTTCCTCCCGGTCTGCTATCTCTTGGCCGTACGTTCAGAAACAACGCTGCTTTTTCTTCGAATATTTTTCCGAGCCACGTTGGTTCTTACTCATTCCTTTCGGCAATTTTTTTCGTAGTAGTTCCATCAACTTCCTTCCCTGCCCTTAAGCTCTTGACGAGCTTTTGTCCTTCCTACAGCCCCGGAGCGCTTCTTTCGGTTTTTTTCTACCTCGAGCCCTTTTGTTCCGATTTTTTTTCGCTGATTTCCTAGCTCAGGCGTTCGATGCGAGGTCCTCTCCGTAAAATTTTCGCTGTGGGACTCGTTCTTCCAGGGCATTTTCTTCACACGAATTTTTTCTTTTTGAGACATTCGAAAGGTCTCTCTTCATACTAAATCCGTTTGACCGAATCGGCCTTTTTTCTGCGCGTCTAGCTCGCTCTCGTCGTGGACGTATGCAGATCTTCTGTCGCCCCCTTACGTTTGCGAGGCTTCGCCTGCGCCCTCCCGCGGATTCGAGCGAGGCACTCGCTCCTCTTCCCTCATTGACTGGTCGCGAGTGTCTCCTTCTTGCCTTCGACCCTCCGGTACCGGCAATTCGATGATTTGCGAAATCCTCGAGCTTTTTTTCCCCCCCCCCCCGGGCAGAATCTCTAAGAGTATGGCTTGCGATACAGGTCACGCGAGGCGGAAGGTCCTCAGTTTTTTTCTTTCGAATTTCTTGCTTGATTTCCATCTCCCCTCACCTCCCCTGCAATCTCTTTTTTTAAAGTATTTTTCCCATCATTCGCATCGCCTTCAGGCCCAACACATGATCCCCCTGACCCCTTCAAACGAACCCCCTTAGTGGGCTTAAATTTCAAATTCGTCCCTAGCCCTGTAGACTTTCCAACCCCCCTGCCTGACGGGGAGTAAGGGCTTTTCTGAAAGCTTATTTCCGATCTCCCCTGATCTTAGACTTCCTGGATCACTCGACCCTCGGATATGTTTAAGTTGAACTTTCCGCGCATCCAGCACCCCGAAGGTATTTTTCGTTTGGTCACCCCCTCTCGCACTTGGAAACCCGAGAGCCTGCCCAGTACATAGATTTCCTTCTTCAGAATGCCCCCCAAGTCTTCTCACTTAGGCGAACGATTTCGCGCGTGCGCATTTTTCCGTAGTTCTCGATAGTTTACCTCGACGCCCTCGATGTGCTCAATCTTCACGTCGGAAGCTTTCTGGCGAACCCTTCCCCTCAATCTTCAGTTCTCGAGAGTCGATTTTTCTCCAGGCCGGGCCTCGCGTCGGGGGTCTCTCACACAGTTTTTTCTTGTTCCCGTAGTAGTGTTTCTAGATTTTTCCCCCTGACTAGATGTTCTGCGT
>Ga0179593_1558716_pt1 | contig 13640 bp, 16 predicted proteins | sample CZODoug2_1_08_16_FD_185931 | JGI IMG/M metagenome (GOLD analysis project Ga0179593, IMG submission 185931) | Vadose zone soil fungal communities from Angelo Coast Range Reserve, California, USA - CZODoug2_1_08_16fungal (PacBio error correction) | ecosystem: Environmental > Terrestrial > Soil >... | reverse complement strand
GGTCTGGAGCTCCTGTCAATTACGCCACCACACCGGATCTCGCCGGAACTTCCCCCCCCCTTTTTCCAAATAAGGGGCCATGGGTGGGCTATGTTCGGATGAGGGCGGCTCGCGACCCCCCCCTTCCAATCTCCCAGCGGTTTCAAGGCGATCCCCCCCCTCCCCCCCCCTATCGCGTGAACCCCCGTCGAATCTTCCCCCCCGCGACTTGTTCGGGCACGCACTCCCCCTTCAAGGTCTTTAGATCAGGCTGCTGCCCCCGCGATCATGCCCTGGTCCCTTTCTTTCCCTTTGATCTCGGTTCGCACCGCCGGAGAACCACTAGTTCTGATTCGAAGCGCCGGGCGGCCTTTATTTTTGTCGACCCGTTGGTGCCTTGGCCGAGGGGGACGTGAGGAATCATTGCCTTCTATGGGTTGAGTCTAATTTTTCTGATTATCGGCTTCCCTTCGGACAATTAAATCTGGAAATGGCTCCTGCTACCGTCTGGTCCTTTGCTACTTCTTCGGGTTTCCCTCGTCTGCCCTTCATACGGCCGTGTCTGCGGCGTTCCGCCAAAGTCAATTTCACCGCTCCCCTCTTCTTTTGACCTGGTTCTACCCAACTCGTCCCTACTCAGTTATCGTTTTTTCGTTCTGGTTTTCTTCCATTCTCCTTCGTTGCTCCCCTGATTCATGGTCGGTTTTCATCTTTGTTCCCTCTTTTTCAGTGTCCGAGGCCACTCTCCGATAGAGGCCCCGTTGAGGTCGAATTCGCCATGACCCTTCGACTTGGCCCACGGGCCCTATGTCCCTCAACAGGTTTCTCCCCTCCGATCACGGGGGTGCCCTTATGTCCAGTGTCTGTCTCGCACTCAGCCGGCGGCCTGCTCATTTTTTCTTGGTGCCTGCCGTTCTGAATTCTTCCTTGTCGATGCCCGCTTGTTGACAACGCTCTTTGAACCCTGTTCGTGGTGATTTTAGTCCTTTTTCCTTCTTTGTTCGATGCTCATTCGGAACCATTGGTCGCAGGTGAGTTTTATAACCTTTTTCGGTGGAGTTTCCATCGCGTTTACCAATCCAACCGTCTGAACATCATCGCCCAAGATTGGGCTGTATCCCCCCGGCTTTTCTTCCCGCTTCCGCTGGAGGGTAGATTGTTTTAGAGATATTCGGGGCTATTTCTTCCATCCTCCCCCTCCCGAGTCGGGCTTAGGTCCTACCTCCCTCTGGCACGTATATCTCTAGAAGACTACCTTCCTTCCTTGAAAACGGGCGGTGGCCCCCCGCGATTGTTTTTTTCTCCTGTCGCTTAGAGGGCTCCCAAACTAAATTCCCCCAATTAGAAATATTGAGAAGGTTGCTCTTGAGGCCATTGCCTTCCCCGCTTTTTTTTGCAGCAACCTTGCTAATTCTTAGTGAGTCAGTCTTCCAAACCGAACGTCCCCTATGAGAATCTTAAAGACCTCTTTTGTTTCTGGGATGTCTCCCCTCCTCTGTCCCTCCGATCTAAGACGTCCTCCATTTAGACCTATTCGGCAGTTGCCCCGTCTCCCTTCTGCGAGCTAAAAGTATAGCTTTGCCGATTTTTCACTTTTTTTCTTTCCCCAGAGTTCCCGGGCGAGCATCAAATTCCTTTTTCGTTTTCCTTTAGTAAACCTAATACCATTCCTATGCCGCCTTAACGAGAGACGCCCCGGCGAGCGAAACCACCCGGGCATGGTGTCCACCGGTCCCCCCTGCAGACCAACTGGTCTCCCCGTCTAAATGTTCCGGGTTCCCTCCTTTTGAGTGTCTAAGACCTCCATCGCGAACTTCCTACTCTTTTGGGCATGAATGTTATCGATCATTTAGGCTTCCCCATTTCTTCCTCTTTTAATCCTTCCGTTGTTGTGTTTTTTTAGCTCTTCCTTTGCGACATGGCCGTCCGACTAAGACTCCCCTTTAAAACACGACTTTTCCAGTAATTCCTTCGCGATGTTTTTCCATACTTCTCCCTTTTCCGTATGTTCCCCCCCCCCAGAGATCTAACCGCTTTAGGTGGCCCATCCCCCCAGACTTTTTTCTTTCTCAAATGTACAGTATCTTCTAGACTACGCGGCGTTATTAATTTTCCTTTAGAGGACGAGGTGATTTTTATTCCCAACTGCGGTTTTCAACCGTGCCATATGCCCTTAATTCCCAATAGTGCTCCGCGAGATCCTATCCTATCTCAGACTTTTCCGCGCTTGCGGCTTCCTGGGTAGCCCGGTGTAACCTGCAGACTTCTCTGTGTTTCATGTGGCTCTGCGCTCTCCCCCCCGCAAGGATTTTCGTCCCCCAACCAAAGCCAAGTAGCACCTTGTTCCCATTGAGACGCCCTCCAGCCCCCCAGCGACTCGCGTAAGTGCCTTCACCTTGGTTCTGCCCCTTTAAACTCGGTCGATTCCAGGCCTCAGTTCTGCCCCCTTCTTTGCTTCAAGAGTCTCCCTTTTTCTAGTGGACGTTAAGCTCCATAGTTCTCCGCAAATTTTTTCCCGTTTTCAAGGATCGCCAAACGAGTTTTTTCCTAGACTCTTCCCTCTCTTGCGCCCAATGTCTTGCTTTAAGTTGTCCAAGACTAAGCACAGCGAGTGCGTTGTCTTTTCCCAGACCCGAATATCAGTTCGACCACACTCGGCTTCCCCTCCCGCCGCCCACTGACACCCGCCAGCCCTCTTCAGCCTAATATTGCTTTTTCTGATGTTTTTTCTTTATCCTCAAAGATGAACGTCCCACGCCCCCCTCCCCTTTGTATGCCGCCAGTCCAACCCCCCCCCAGCTGTAATATTTCCGTCCCCCCTAGAATACGAAGGATGCCAGAGACTTTCCAAATCAACCCATATCTTGGCACCCAATAGGGATCGACAAGGTTAAGCCGACGCCCCTACCTCTCCACAAGCCCGGCGATGCCGGAAATGAGCACCGAAGGCACGATTGGAGAAACCCTATGTCCCCTCCCTACCGAATCCTGGATTGATTGTTCACGCCCTTTATGTTATCTCTCGATTTTCCCTTCGTCACGACATCTTGTTTAGTCGTTCCCGACCCATCGCTGTTCTTTCCTATTCCCCATTTCGATTAGTGAAAACAACGTGAAGTTCTCACCCTTCACCTTTTTTACGTACGCATGCGGCCCTGTGAGCTGGCCCCAAGGCCGCCCGACTCCTCCGAGTTCTATTTGTTGGAACGCAATCGGTGAAATTGGGCGCTTGCGGAACATTCTTCCCCTAGCATGAGCCCCCCCACCACACAAAAAAGACTCCGACCTCTTCCCCCCCCCCCCCCCCCGAAGGAACTTCGCAATTTTCGAATGCGGCCTCGGTAGCATCGAGCCATTCGATTTTTTTTTACCCCCTTTTTAAATCTGGGCTAATCCGAGACTTCCATTTCCAATTCTTCCCCCCTTCTCCAAAAATGCTGAATGAGTCAGATTGTTCTTCGTAATCGGACCCCTCCCTTTACCCCTTTGCCCTGTATAGAACGAACGGTCTTGCCCAGCCTTTCTCTGTCTTACAGCGCTGCTCATACTGAAGAACCCAATATGGTAAAATAATGTTCCGGATCCCCCTAGGGCTACCTTCTATGGCCATCATTGCTGGATCCCGATTCTTGTCCTCGGTTGAGTTTTACCCCCCCACCCCACAACGCGAGTTTTTTATAGTAGGAGTTTTAAGTCCCTATGTTCCCTTTTGATAGACCCACGCTTTTCTTCTTCCAGAATTTTAAATTCGTCTCTCCCCCTCATCCCTCCCATCCTTTCAAAAAAAGGACCCTTATGGGGCCTGCGCTTTCCTTTTTTTTTTTGGTCCCTTCGGAAATCCGAGGTCTGAATGAACGCGGCCCCTATTCTCCTTTCTTGTGAGAGCATTATGCCTTTTTTACGACCCTTCTTTTAATCAGGGACCCCCCCCCTACCCCTTTTTTTGAACTCTTTTCCCCTTCCCAATGAAGGGGGCTGCTTGGGCGGTTCCTCGGGGCGGCGGGTCCTCTCCCAACTGAAAGTTTCTCCCGAACCCCAAGCGGTTCAGTCTTCTCCCCTCCCCCTATTGCCGCGACACCCTTACGTTCCCTCTTCAAGCCCCTTCGTTTGGGCGCACCTGCTTCCATCCCATTCCTCCCACTGCTTCTTACGTCTTCCCCCACGCGAGCCAGCCGGGTGATTTCTTTCGTTGATTTCTTTGCATTCCCGGAAAACCTTTTGATCCCGCCCTGAAAACTCGTTCGATGGACATTGGTCTTGTTTAATGCAGAGGAGGGGCCGATGACTTTCCCTCCCTCCCTGCTCTTCCATTCTTGCCGTTGGAAGTAATGTTAATTGTTTTCTCGGCTTCGCCTATCCTTTTTTTCTTTTTGTCGCAGGCAGGCTTGTTTCCCATCGTTGTTCACATTTTCCAGGACGAATTGCCTTTCCTTTCGATTTGATAAGGATCCTCTATGGGGGACATCGTCTGTCGGTCTTGCTCAATCTTCCTTTTCGCTTGCCGCGTGTTCCGGCACTTTTCCTCAACCTTCTTGCTTCCCTGTTGTCTACCAATTCCGAAATGGATCGTGTATGCGTGTTTTTGGTCACTCTCATAATTCGCGGCGCACCGACATGGTTCTGTTTTTTTTTTTTTTTCTTCTTCCGGTTTTTTCCCTCCAAAGACAGCTATTAAGAGGCAATCGACTCTGCGCGCCTGTCGAATTTTTTCCCCTTACCTGACCCTTCTTCTCCTTTAAGGGTTGGCACTCTGGCGCGAACCCCCATTTCACCTCGCTCCGCCATTACCGTGATGGACGTTTTCGTTCTTGGCCCCTTCCCCAATCTAAGGAGCTGTTCATTGCGCTTAAGTGTGACTGCCGAGCTCCGCAGCGTTCTTTACCCGATAAACGTTTCCCATTTTTGGAACTTTCTCTGTCATCTGTTATGCTCGGTCGTTCCCCCTTCCTCTTTCTTGCTTTCCTTCTTTCTTTCCATGTGGCCGTGATAGAGTTCATCTTTTCTGATCTCCTCTCAACTTATGGGCTGGTCGATGGCGGCTTCCTGTTTCCTGCTTCCCTCGGTTCTTTTTGGATTGGGTTCCTTCTTGTTGTTGAAACTTCGGGGTTTTTCCTGTTCCCGCCTCTTGGATGGCTTCGTACACTGCCCATCCCCCCGGCTCAATTTTTTTCTATTATCGCCGCTCCTAGTTTTCCCGTTCTGAAAACGGTGTGGGCCTGATTGCATGATGTCACCTCCCCTTCTTGCCCCTTATAGGGCCACCCCCTCCCCCTCTAATGAGACACGCCTGAGGCCTTGAATCGTCCCGCTTTTTTCTTTTTTCGTGCCTATCAGGCACCCTCGTTGCTGTGAGACTTTTCTCAAAAAGCGAAGGACAGCTGCGCTGCGTAAAGAAAAACAGTTCAGCACCTGCGGGTGGCCCAATCCCTCCGCATGATCACCTTATTGCATCCCCCTGCCCCCAGGAGCCTTCTCGCGCCTTTTCAAACGTCGAGTACCTTGAGTGTACTCCTGCCGTAGGCCTCGACTGTTTAAAGGGAGGAGAGTTTCCCCTTTCCTCATTTTTTTCCCTCCTACTCATGATTTCCTTCTGGCCTCGACGCCCCCCCGAAGCCTCGTTGCGAGTCCAACATTCATGTGCCCCCTTTAACCAAACTCGACAAGCCCCGCCGTTAGATTACTTTCCGTTACCAATTTTTTTCCCCCCCCGTTCTGAGTATTTTTAACAAAAAAATTTTCGCCTCTATGGAATGACTGGTCAATTTGGCCACACCCTGTCCTCTTTCTTAGTACGCTGTCCGTCGCTCCCGGTACCTCCCCTCTGTCTATCCTCCTTTGTTTTGTGGTGAGGAGATCTTTTCGTCTCCCCTTTGACTTTAATTTGATCGCGACATTCATTCACCACGACTTTTTTTTCCTTAATTCCATTTTTGTTTTGGGCCTTTTTTCACTGGCAATCCTACGAACGTTCGAACTTGTAAACTTACAGTTCACTCAACTGGCGGGCAAGACGAAGTCTGTGGTTTCTTGTTAACCTGCCAGGATGTTGAATCGACGTCTGTCTTCTCTTGTTATCTCGTCCTTGAATTCGGATACTTAATGTTTCTTCTACGAATTTGATATGCTATAACAATTTCCCATACTATTGCCCTTGAACCATCTGTTCCTATCGTTAGACTTTCTGCGGCTACTGGTTTAGCCTTTTCAAAGGTCCTTTACATGGTGCATGGTCCCCCCCCTCCTCGCTTTTGCCACCACTTAGGTCCAAGGACACCAGCCCCCTCACCCTGTATTTTATTGATCATTCTTTTTTTTCTTGTCCTTTCGTTTCCCTCGTATTTTTTTTCCAGTGATTAGGTCCAAGGTGCATGCACTAAAAGCGGTCGATTCAAGGCTGATCCTTTCCCAGAAATTTAAGGTTTGTTTACGTCGCAGCTTGTCTGTCCGAGCAAATCGCGGGTACCGTTCAGGTTACTCAAACTTTTTGATACTTTTTCCCTTTCCCCCTATTGGCCAGGTAGTGTAACTTTTTCCTTACCCCTCAGCCCTGAGTCCGACCTTTGACGTGGAAGACCAAAGAGCACCGTGACAGTCCTAGAGGCCCCCTCCATCTCCGAGTAGAAGCGTGACAACCCCGGAAGCCGTTCTACCGACCCACACTTTCGCTCTTTTTCCCCTCGCGATCGTTGATCAGTCAGCCAAAAGTTGAAAACGCGATCATGCTTCCCACTGCCCGAGTCACTCAGCGGAATATTTCCGACCGAGCCTCCCAATTTCTTTTATGGGTCCCCCCCCCTTTTACTGTCCCCACTTAACCAAGCTGGGTGATCCAATGAAGAGCCCCTTTTTCCCATTCGTATCGCCCTGGCAATGAGCAGGTTTTTCCCTTCGTCTTCCGCGCCAGTACCCATCAGAAATAATGTGCGTGCTACCTGTCGATTGTTATGTTGCGCCCCCTTGTCTACCTGCCCTATCCCTGTAGGAGTGGCCTTCCATTCCCCTTACGACGTCCCTTCCTTATCAATCAAAAAAGCTTTCGATTGAGTGCAACCACGGAAGAGATTCAGTCCCCTTCCCATGAGGTCTTCTCTAATTCGGCCAGGTTGAGTTGACTTCCCTTCTTTTTTTTTAATCGATACTAGTTCGACGAGGTGAGAAGCCCTCCCATCGCAGCGTTCCTGCGCCCCTTTTCACCGCGCGCTTTAAGCGCCAACGGCCTTCCACTGATTTGTGCCCTACGAAGCTTTTTAGTTCTTTCCCCATCGAATGAGGTCGTCGTACTCCCTTCGCCATTGGTGAAAAACCTTTGCCCCTGGCCGTCCCTTTCCGAATTTCGCACTCGCAGCCCCCCAATCACCCTTGCGGAACGCCATTCTGTGCGCGCAGGATGATCCTTCCCCTTTCCTTTCAAACACACCACAATCAATTCCCCTCAAGTTTCGATAAGAATAGTCCGATTCCCTCATAATATTGATTCCTTAGAGGTTTCTCCCACTATGCAGGCTGGAAGATCTCCTCTCATCCTTTATGGAATACTTGCTGGAGCGGTCTTGAAGCGCATTTTCCCCCGTTCACCCACTTTTTTCCAGGACCTTTTTTCAAGCACGGGTGTCTTTGCTCCCTTGATCTCCCTTCCCGTGGCTCCCCTCTTTTACCGTCCCCTTGCGGTCTCTCCCTCCATCATTCCCCCATTCCCTTCCTCCTCTTCCGTTCCGGGCCTCTTGTTTTTTTTTCTTGATGACCCAAGAAAGGTCTGCACGACCTCTGCAATCCATTTCTTCCTTTTGTTGATATATCTTGAGGCCGCGTTCGTGCACGCTTTTCTTGACGTCCCCACCTTTTCTTTTGCCTCGCCTTTAAAGGACAGGTCCCCCCCCGGCATTGGGAATGATTGGTTTTCTTTTATGATGGGCGTGGAACTGATCCCTTGTCCCAGTTCGAAGAACAGGGTCATTTCCACTTTCACTATCGCGTGACCCCCCTCCGTCCTATTACCCCCCCCTGGTTTTTTTTTTTTCTTGTAAAACCTTCCTTCAAAGACCTACCTCCTTTTTTTTCCCAGTCTCACGAGATGCCATCTTCATGGCGACAGAGCTTCCCTTTTTTCTACCGCTCTTTTTCCCCACTTCTGCCCTATCCAAGGTCAGTCTCCCCGGAACCTTTCGGGGTAGGAACATTTTTGATGGGCCGTTGACGGACCATTGGCATAAGCTGTTTTCCTCTTGTGTGGGAGCTCATTGGCCCCCTTTATTTCTCGGCTTAGCCTCTCTTCGTTCTTTTTTTTCCAATGGGGAAATTCTTATTCCTCTGGCCGCGATTTCGGACGTTTCCTCTTGGTGCCTTTTTTATTATTCTCCCTTTGCGATTGCCCGCGCGATTTCCCACTTTTTCCCCCCACCGTCTGCTCTTTTTTGGACCTTTTTCCCCCCCCAACCGTAAGAACTAGTATAGTCCATGTTCCTTTTTTTCAAAATTTCCGTCATTCGGTAGCTCCAACGATCTCCTTTTCTTGTTTACTTCTTCAAGTGGTAATCCCTCCTAAGACCCCCTTGTCAGGAACCTAGGCGTCGCCGGCCTGAAGGCCAGCATGGATATAGTCTAGCCGAATTTGACCCTCTTTCCAGCAGAATAAATCCTCCTGGACCCCTACGTCCCCTAGTGATTTTACTGAAACCTAGGTATGTTTCCGTTTCCTCTCTATGCCTTGCCTGCAGTTTCTCCAGCTTTTTGCTTAGTTGGTCTTATTGTAGCCCACTCTTTTTTCCACCCATGGTGACCTTCCTTTTGGCCACTGGTGCTTAATATTGTAGTTTGAACTTTTCGTTATCGGGAATGGCACTTGACACCATTTGTGATTCACTGTGTTTTTTGATTCTCCATTTCTCCCTCTTGGAAAATATCCCTCCAATGTATTGGATTGCAGATTTTTTTTTAAGAGTGATGGGGTGCAGCGCTTGTTGTCCTTGCCACTGATATTTTTTTGTCTATCACCTAGACGCACCCCCCGGCGATGGATGAGGCTTCCGTCAAACTTCCCCCCCCTCTCAAATTGTTCGTTCCCATAGCCGCCCACTCTGTCTTCCTGAAAAATTTATCAGAATTTTCCTTCTAACAGAAGGGATAGGGGCATTCAACCTCAGACTCTTTTAGGACTACTGTGCGCTCCTGATGCCTGTCCTAACCTCTTTTCTTTCTTGCCCCTATCATTTCCCTTCTCAGTCGTTCTTCCTCGCCCAGCTCCAAAAGCGAAAAGGCATGAGACACCGTCGCGAATGGGATGCCGGCCCTCCGGGTTTTGGCCTCTATCATCCTTAACTTCAACCTCGGCAGGTTGAACCCGCGACCCCAGGAAAGCCGTTCTCGACTAGTACTCCCTATCTTGGGGTAGTCTCCGGAGGCCATCCCCTTCTGTGAAACGGGTTTTCCCATTCCCTGTCAAAAACTGACCGAAGATAATGAATTCTGGACTCGTCTTGGGTCCCCACAACCCTTCATGAAAGCCGCGGTCCCGATGCGCAACCATCCTGGCATGCCACTCCCCCCCCAAGGTCCTTAGCTTGCTTCCCTCCAATCCGGTTATCTTCCCTGGAAAGTTTACAAGGTAACGTTTTTCTTATTCTTCACACCCCTCTTCTCTGACTTCACTTGCAAAGTATTGGGAAGAAGTCGCGTTTTACTAGTAGCGCGTCCGTCGGACATATTTTATCTCCCTTTGTTGGTCCATTTCCCCTGCTAATACGCTCTTGACTAAGATCGCGACATTAATTTAACCCCCCCTTAAAGTCATTCCCCATCGATGGTTCTTCTTTCTCACCTATCCTTTAACCTTTTTGTACCCAAGAGTATATCAACGGCTTCTTTCGGGAAAGACGCTTTTTTGGTTCTTAGGATTTCATCTCAGCGGAGTGCTTCAGGTTATTCAGTCCCCTGACAGACGTTCATGCCTTCTGTCCCCCCCGTTTCGGACTGGAATTGATATTGACCTCCAGTTTCCTTTGCCTTTTTGTCCCTTTTTATCGTTAACTCTTTACTGTTAGCTCTGTACTTCCTTTTTTTGAAGACCCCCTTTTCCGACTGTTAGGAATGGTGCTCGGTTTCTTGCTTCTGACCGGCAAGGAGGCCGGACCACCAGTAAATCACTTATTTTCGCCCTCCTTTTGCTCTGCGCGGTCTCCCCTGAGCGTCCTTTTTTTCGTCCCCTTAGGGCATGTTCTGTCCTATCAAAGCGGTTATTCCCGGCCTCAGGCAGCGCCTAGTCTCAGAGTACTTTCTAGTTTTTCTTTCAGATCTCCGTTATGTCATCATGCTCCTTTGCCCGTTTTTTCCCGCGCAACGAGTTTTTCTTGCTTGTTTTTCCAAATTGCTCCGGTTCTGTATCCAGTGGACGGCCTCCCCCTACCTTTCCCCCGTCTTACAGAGTCTATCCCATTCGACAACAAGCCCCCCCGCCCTCCGGACACACCGTCAGCCGGCTTCTTCAGCCCACACCTTTCGCTCTCTTTCAAGACTGCTATGCCCTTTTTATCATCCCCAGAGAACTCATGATTCCCCACCCCGCTTTTAGCACTCTCCTGTAATATCCGACCGCGATCTTCCCCCAGATGACATCCCGTGGCCCCCCTACCGTCAATAGATGGACACCAACTTTTTTTTATCCCAGCCCATTGACGAACTCTGGCAGGACACCCCCCTCGGGGGGCGAGCTCACCGCGATCCTTCCTAGTCGATTGTACCCCTTTCTCGGTCCCGTCCATCACGAAATATGTTATTTCTCGTAGGCCTGTTCTTCTGTTTCGCTGACATCTGGTGCCCCCCTAAATGACCTCCCTTTATTTTTTTTTACCTTCCAGACGGCGACGCCTATATGCTCCTTTCCCCCCCCATTGATCCCCCCCCTTTGAAAGAACACTGCCCCGACACCCGTCGCAGACGAGCACTGGAGTTCTGACAGCCCCTTCCCGATAACTTTTTTCGCTTCCGCGGTTTGTCGGACTACTCAAACGCCATTCGCCGTGAAACTTTTTTCTTTTCGGAATTCCGGTCAATCGAACGGCACGCATTGAGCATCCTTGCTGGGACCCTCGAGCGAGGCCGTCGTCCCGTGAATCTTTTCGTACCTTTCATCGACGCATTTCCCGATGGGAACAACCGTTTCTTTGGCAGGTCCCCCGCACTTGAGATCCATGAAATGATCCTCCCACCATGTGCGAATCATGCTCTTCCTCCAGCTTTTCGTGTGCCCCTTCCTCGAATGAACACCAAGACCCTTCCATTACGAACGGTCGGCATCTCGCCTGATAATAATAGTGATTCTACGGCTTGAGAACCCCCCCCCTATGATATGCCTTCTTTCATTATCGAGGCGCCCCCTTCTCTGTTCCTTTTTAGTTCCGTCTCTTTGATTGTTTTTGTTTTGGGGGACAACCGCTCTTGTATTATAGGCGGCGGTGTCACTTCCCTAGGTGTCGGCGTCGGGTTAGGGGACCCGCTTGTTCGTGTGCAACTCCGCCTCAAGTGGGATCGGTACCCCAAATATTCCCCCCTTTCCCTCCCCTTGGGGAGCTTCCGTTAAGGAGAGGCCCTTGTGGGTCCCTTTTAGCCAGAGGTAGCAGTACGACGGCCCACCCCTTCTCTGTACTCATCCTCTTGTTTTTTTTCGTTTCTTTTGTTTAGTGCCTCAAATGCCTTTACTCAGTTCCCCCACCCCCCCCCTGCTCTCCGGACCCCGTGATCTCAGTCCCCCCCCACTTAAGGGCAGGGGGGTGCTTTTTCCTTTCTTTTGTTTTTTTCTCCCAACTTTAACAAAGTCTGGAGCCTCCCTGCGGTCTTTCACCTCCTCTTGCCGTACCCTATCGTCCCGTGACCACCGCCGACGATAACCCTTTGGCCCTCCCCCCTGCGCTCACCTACTTCCTCCTTTCACGGGCAGCCGCGAGAAGTCCCTAGATTCCATGGCCAGCGCATGATGGGGTGTGTCCTTTTGCTGCGCTTGAGGACGGGAAATCCCCTTTATCCCCCGAACCCCTCGCTGATTTGCCCCTTCTTTTATGTTCATTGGTCTGTGTTTCTGCAGTTTAGCTCTTCCGGACAATCCTGCGCGCAGCTGGTTATGGGTGGGATATCCTGGCCATTGAAGATTCTCCTCTCCGGCATTGTAAAGTAGGTGTTGTTGCAATGCTCTCCGCTTTCCGCCCCCTTCGATTGAGCCGTCTCTCTTTTCGTTTTCGTCGTCCTTGCTCATATTCGCCGGTTTTCTTGCGCCGCTTCTGTTTCCTCAAGGCCCAATTGCAATTTCCGTTTTTCTCCCAAACTCGTCCTCGAACCCCAGTTCCTGCTTTGCCCCTGGTTTGGCTACCCTGTCCCCTACTTCGTTAGGCGCGACATGGTTTTGGGTTGCTTTCTTTTGTGTTCATTTCCAATCGAAACTCTCTTTGGCATGCGGCCAATCTCAGCCGGAGTAGCATTTATCCTTTTCCGTCCACGAAGAATGGAGATTTTAAGTAGCGTAATGGGTTCCCCCCCCTTGTAATCCCCATTTTTTTTTTTTTGGACCCCTCCGAAAGGGATTCCTCGTTCGCCATTATTAGTTGACTTTTGCTCTTCTGGCTACGAAAGAGCTTCGATCCTGAATTGAGATCATGACGTAGTTCTGCATAGAGTTATTAATTTCTAAGTTGTTCCCCCCTTGGGAAAGGTAGTGCTACCCGATTCCCGTTCGTGATCTGCGATTACTTGCTTTCGTGTCTGGAATGGACGGTTCCAGTTCCGTGCGGGCTCGTTGTTATCTTTTACTTATTGATAAGTCTCCGTTACCTTCCCCCCCACGAACTATGGTGCTTAAGATGGCCGGTTACTTTTCCCCTTCCCGGTCGAGATTGCAAGCGCTTTTGTCGACACTTCCTTAGGGGATATTGGGGTTTAATGAAGCTCCCCCACTGATTTTTTCTTGTTCTCTTTCTTCAAGTATGATAATTAAAAGACCCTCCAATTCTTGTATTCTTATCGTCTCATATAGTTTGAGATTTTCCTTTTTTGACCCCCCAGTGGGCCCCAGCATTGTGCTCCTTATGGAACAAACTGGTTCCTGCTGGGCGTCCCCATAGGCCCTTCCCAAGCCTGATACTTGTGCGCTGAGGCTTGACATCGACGCCTTTTAATATGCCTTCCACTTGCACTATCACACTAGGAGTCCCTCCTCTTTCTGACACAATCACTGGACCAGATGATTCTAAGGAAAATACAGGTTTTACTGTTTGATTCCGTCCGGTTTTGCTCCGATCGCCCTCCCATTGCACCATTAGAACTATTCGGCGCAGGTGAAACTTTAGGTAGCTCTCGCCCCCGTAGAGATTCCCTAGATGGGACTTCTTACCGTAGGACATGGAAACTTATCTTTCCTACAACTTCATTGGCCCCCCCCCTGTCATTACGTATTCCATCGACTTCCTCCAACCCTGAAGACGCCTTGAGATGCGCAACAATCAGGGCAGTGCACACGAACCAAACTTACTTCGTCTTTCCCTTTTTCCCGGCTGCTTCCTCTGTCAGACCAAGGTTTTTTCAGTTCGAGTCGTGTCTTCTCAGTTGCCCCCCTTACCTGACTTTAAAAGTCGTGACCAATGAATGTCTCCTCCTTTTTTTTCTTTTCCGACGTCCCTGGC
>Ga0179593_1636255_pt1 | contig 13641 bp, 19 predicted proteins | sample CZODoug2_1_08_16_FD_185931 | JGI IMG/M metagenome (GOLD analysis project Ga0179593, IMG submission 185931) | Vadose zone soil fungal communities from Angelo Coast Range Reserve, California, USA - CZODoug2_1_08_16fungal (PacBio error correction) | ecosystem: Environmental > Terrestrial > Soil >... | reverse complement strand
TCTCTTCTTTCGGTCGTCTTTCAGGCCCCCCATATCCGTCCCCCGACTCATTCCCAACCATTCCCATTTTGATCCTGACTCGAATTTCGGGAAGTTCGGTTAGTTTCCTCCTTCCGATCGGCCCTCTCCTTGGTTCCGTGGTCAAGCTCGCGAGACCCTTGGACCCCCCTTTGCCCCTTGTTTTTTTTCAAGCGAAAATTTTGGCACACTGATCGGCTTTCGGGAAGGGTGGGCGGGGACCCCCCCGACTCCTCCCTTTCTTTGATCCCCTTTTTTTTCAACTTTCCGACGGCTCCGCCCACCCTGAATTCGAATACGGGGACATGAGTCGGCAGAGTGGTCAAACCCGCTAGTTTTTTTACCCCCCCCCCTTTTTTCCGAGTCTTCCCCTTGCCCCCTACTCCCGCCCAACAAAACCAGCGTGGTGCTTCTTCGGCCAAAAAGTTTTTTTTTTTTCGACTTCCCATTTCTTTTTCCAAACACCTCTCGGGATCCAGGGTCCGTTCCCAGATCCGGTCTACCGGATGCTCGGAACTTTTTCCCACCCCTTTTTTTTTTTGGGGAGGGGGACCCTCTCTGGGGGTGAACGCATTCATTTACCCACGGATTTGCCTCCCCCAACCTTCTCTTTTTCTTCCCAAGAGGAGTTTGTTTTTCCCCATTATGGACCGAAAAGGGCGGCTGCGATTGGCCCCTAGGGAAATGCCGATTTTTTTGCCAAGAGTTCCCTCTTTTCCGACTTTGGACCACACCCCCCACCCCCCAAAACCCCCCCCCCCCCCAAACCCCCACAAAAACCCCCCCCCCCCCACACCCCCCCTATGCTGAAGCAAAGAAACCCTCGCAGGGGGGGCCCGTGTAGGTTTCGGTCCATTAGTTCCCCAAAACATACATATTAAAGTGTCCCAAGATTGGGAGGAGCGTGGCGGTGGGTCGTTTTTCCTCGGCCGAGTCTTTTTCCCCATCCCGTCCCTCGTTAAAACAACTCCCTTTTTGGAGTTTTTTTTCCCCCCCCCCCCCCCCCCCCGGAAGGGGAGATGTCGGGGAGTTTCCCCAGGCTGCTCCTTTCTCGAGTGATCCTGGGTATCAGGTCGGTCTTTTAAGCACGGTCTTTCGCGGCCGGGGGAATCACCAAACTTTTTGTTTTTCCATTTTCGAGGCTGTCCGATCGGTATTCCTAGAGTTTTCCCCAGTACGTGTTGTCGTTTTTACTTTTTCGAACCTTGCTGACGGTGCTTTTTTCTTTTTGTCCAGGCCCGTCCCGCGTTGCGTTTAACTGTGATTTTCTTTTTTTGGGGCAGTAACATGACCTTTTATCTCCCCGGTCCTCTTTTTTCGGGCGATCTTACCGCCGTTTACCATCACCCGCCGGTGGGATTTTTGCTTAATTTCTGGGGCGGTGGGTTGTGGGAACCCCTTTCCCTTTGCCGAGGCTTCTTCTTTTTATTTCAGGCAGTTCAACGGTGAAACAGCTTTCGTGTGTATCAAAGGGACTGCCTAGTTTTACAAAGAAGGGGCTGGGGCTTTCGGTTTTACGGCGCGGAAGATACCTGGACCTTCGACCCATTTTCCCTTTGGAAGGAATTTTTTCAGGTTGGTCTGTTTTCTCGCGCTCTCCAAATTCTCCTCCGGAAGCCTGAGGACTCCCTCAAAAACATGTGACGTTGAGGGATGGAGAGGGGACCAGGATTGGGGGGGGTGTGTTCTTTTTTTTTTTTTCTTTTGATTTGATGTTTTTTTGAACCTAAATCTGGTACTTGGGTATACTTTTGACGAAGAATGCGTCTTTTGGTGACCCCCTTGGGGTTTTCCTTTTTTTTCCCCAACCCCGGGGGGTGTTACACACACAACACGGGACTTTTCCCCCCCCTGAAGGGATTGTGATTTCAGAAGCTCCCTCCGGGGTTCTTTTTCCTCGGACTGGGACGTTCTTTTTTTCGATGGAGGTAGTTCCATCGATTTAAGGTGATTTGCATTTTCTCCGAATTAGAAGCCCTAATTTTTTTTCCTTCGTCCCTTTTTAGGGGCGCCCCTTTTGTTTTTTTGATGAGGGGGGTTCGCACGCAGACTGGGAATGGCTGTCGGACCCAAAGGTTGCTTGAGAAGCTTGAGTTTTTTTCCCGAGGATGCCCCCAACCCTTTTGTTGTCGAAAAAGCTTCCGAACCTTGATTAGCGATGTCTGTGCTGGGGGTTGCTAAAATTTCATCCTCTTTCGGGAGGTCCTCTCCGGTTTGGAACGAAAGTACCGGCGCGCTGAGGTTGCTTGTCAACAAAAAGTCCTTTTTTTTTTTCTTTCCCCCCCCCCCCCCCTTTTTTTTGGGTCCCTTGGTTTGACCGCTGTCTGTTAGGCGGAACACCCTTCCCCCCCCCCGCACCTATTCTTTTTCAGGTGGTGGGTTGGGGGATTCCTTGTTGAGGCCTTCCTTCTTCAGGACCTTTTTTCCTTTTCCAACGCTAGCCGGGGGGAAATCTCCATAGCGCGCGGGTTCTAAGTAGGTCCCCCTGGCCGCCAGTTGGGAACGCCTCTTGCGGCTAAATCGGTTTTTCCCCTTGAAAGGTCCTTTCCCTTTCTACACCCCCCATTGTTTTTCCCCCCACAACACGCCCTTCCAACAATTGGTTGGTTTTTTTTTTGAGGGGGGGGTTGGCTTTTTTTTTTTGTTTGGGTCACTTTGGACAGCTTTTTTTTCCACCCTTTTTTCCCCACGTTCCCCCTTTCCTTTCCTGAATCGGAAACGTGCTTTTGCTTTTGTGAAATTATGATACAAGGTCAGGAGGAGTCCCGCCCCTTTTGAGCAGTTGAGGGGAACTTTCTTGCAAACCCTTTGCACTTTCTGGCGGAGGAGGTCCTTATTTGGATACATGTGGCCCTCCCCAACCACCCAACGCACAAAACACCCCCCACCCCCCACAAAAAAAAAAACCCTTTCTGGTGGGTTACTCTGGTTTCGCGGCTGTTATTGACGGACCCTGGTCACACAGGCTTCAATACCGGCTTCGGTGCATTTTTTCCTCAGTTCCTTTTTTTTGGGACTTTTTTTTCTTTTACCGGTACCGGCCTCGTCCTGGCCAGCCCAGGAAACCCAGTCCGACCCCCGCTAGGGCCCCCCCCTCCGCCTAAATTTCCCCCGAATTCCTTCTTTTCGCCAAAAATGTTCTACAGGGTCCCTTATTACTCCTGGCTTTTACGAGCGCTTCCACAAGTTGAACACTTTTCGGAGTCTTTTTCGCTTTTTCCGTTTCCCTACTGCCGTACTTTTTATCTGACCACACGACTGGGGGGCCTCGGGTTTGGTGAATTCAGCGTTTCTTCCAGCGTCTCTTCTCCGGATACCTGTTTACCTTCTCTCTATACCTGGGGACAGAAGTAGCTACACCTGCGGTTTGGAGGGTCCACTCCGGGAGGTAATTTTTTCCATCCCTTCTTTTGCCTTCTTTTTTTTTTTTTTTTTTTTTTTTTTTTTTGTTTTTTTTTTTTTTTTTTTTTTTTTTTTTTCCCAAGGGTAAATTTTTCCCCACTAGTCTTGGCCACTTTCCCCTTGAAGGTAGGGTCGCTGGCCGGCATCCGTTTCGCCCCGTTACTTGTAGAAATTCCTTCGTCCCCTTCGCGGTGGTTCATCTCTGGACCTTCAGATTTCTTTTCCGTCCTTCGACCCGGTTTCCAACCTGCCCCGCGACGTAGTTTTTTTGGACCGGACCTGATCGCCGACCGGATGCAGGTTTTGCATCCTTGTCTTACACTTGCTGATAACGCGGTCCCGTTTGGTACGGCGTTGGAGGTTTTTTCCGGGATTCCACTCCCCCCTCTCCCCTTTTCCCCAAACAGCGTTTCCCCGGTGCGCCACAGATTTTCTCGGTTATTTCCTGTTGAAATGTCCCCGTAGCCTTTACCCCTTTTCCGTCTTTCTTTCGACTTGCGAAGTGGGTCCTCCGTCCCTTGACTGGGAAAAACTAACCTTGGCCCCCCCCCCCTTCCATAGATTTCTTCTTTTGCGCTTGGGACTCCACGCTAGGCCCTTCAAATGGTCTTTCTTGTTTTTCCCGACCCCCTGGGGTGCTCATGAACAAAAAAGAGGTCCTCGTTGGGTTTGATTCTGGTTCCCGGTTTTCTCAGTTTTCTTTCCCCCTTTCCCTCCAGGTCCCAGAGCTCTTTGTTTAGCCGCGGTTTCCTGGGGAAGTGCCTCCATGAGGGGTCCCTTCTCTTTTCAGGTCCGTTTGTTTTTCTCTGCCGGATCTTGGCAGCGGTTGGTTTTTTTGGGATTCAGTCGAGGTGGTTTCCTCTTCTTTTCCCGCGGACCTGACCCTTTACTTGGGTCCCACTTCAGTTTGGAGATTCGAATTATTGGTGTGTTGGTTTCTCTCAGGTATTGGAACTCCCTCGTTCCTTGGGGGCGTTCTTTTCGTTACTGGGTACAGGGAAGTTTATTTTTTCCGTGGCGTGGAGTTAAGGGTCTGGTCGTTTCCTCTCGAAAACCCTTTTTTCAAAGTGTCTGACCTTTTTCCTCCGGGAAGCGGGCCCTCCGTGCCTTCGCATGACCCCTCCTGAGTTTTTTTCATTTTTCCTTCGATCACGTTGTTTTTTATTCTGGGGATGACCGTTGCTTCTCCGTAAGCGGAACTCCTGCTCCTATATCTGTCCGTTTTTTTTTTTTGGGAGAGATCCCTTTTTAAGTTGGAGGACGGACTGGGGGCATCCCAACAGACCCAGGTCCCAAAATACTCATAGTTCCCCCCCCCCCCCCCCCCCCCCCCCACCCGGGGTCTGGTCCTGTATACCCTGATAGGCGTGATGTCGGGCCCCCACTCTGGCAATTCTTGTTCATTCTTCCTTTTTTCCTTGGGCCCCCCCCCCGTTGTGTTATAGTATAAAACGGGACCCCCCCCCCTACGCTGGCACACACATTCAAAACCACTTCAAACCCCTGATTTACAAGTAGGGGCGGACGCAACCTTTCAGATTTCCTCCCTCGAGGTTTTTTTTTAACCTTCCCTTTTTCCACCCCTTTTTTTTTTTTTCTTTTTTTGTTTAACCTGGGGGTTTGAATATGGAGGAGGTGGGGGACCCTCTAAAGGTAGGCCTTTACCTGGGAGGGACCCTTCTCAACTCTTTTCCTGACCCGTCCCGTCCCCCAAAAACACGCCCTGGGAGGGGGGTGTTTTTTTTTTTCTTTTCATATTAGGTCATTTTAACAAACGAACATCCTTGAATCTCTTCCTTCCGGGGTAGGGCATGAAAAAACTCATGGAAGAAGCTCCGCTGTTTTTCATTTGCTGCCGCCCCACCCCCCCCCCCCCCCCCCCCTTTCCCCAAAAAAAAATTGTTTGTTCCTTTAACCCTTTTCCCCCCTTCTAGGTCCTTCACGCTCAAGGGGGACCCCTTTTTCTGTCTCCCAGTTTTGCCCCCACTTGCCCCCCCGCTTGGCCGACATTTCCACGGTTCCATAAGGACTTTTTTTGCACCCTAGGTTCCTTCCCCCCGAGTTCATTTGAAGTCCTTTCGTTCTGGGGGGACCAACATCTTCCCCCCTTTGTCGCCAGCCCCCCCCTTCTAGCTTTTTCCTAGTTCTTGTCACCCTTCCTCCCTACGAGGACAACCCCACCTTGGTCCAAAACCCGCGGTGCGCGCGGTTGGGTCGGGGGAGATTGGTGTTTTTTTCTCCATGGAGGAAACCCTTTTCCCGTCCCTTTCACCCAAGAGGCAATCTTTGCAAAACCCCGGGGGGGCGCCTTTTTCCCTTTTCCTTCTGGCAATTGTTGGGTTTCTTCGAGAGAATTTACCCTTTTGGGTGGGAGATTTCTCACCTGATTCCTTTTTGCTTTCGAAGTTTGTTTCCCTTTCGTAGGAAGGAATATTAGTAGAGGTTCCTTCCGGAAAGGTACAGTTATTTTCACTGGGGGTGGGAGAAGAGCTTTACTTCGGGTCTTTTTTGGTTTCTTTGGGTGCCCCCCCCCCCCCACAAGGCAGGCTTTGTGCAGATTGGACCGGACCTTCCCCCACTTGCCTCTTTTCGAGTTTTCCTTTGCGGGTTTTCTGCTGAAAAACCCTGCTGCTCACCTCCCCTCGTTTTTTTTACCTTTCGTTTATACAGAAGAATGTACTTTCCCCTCGGGGGCCTCCTGTTTGCTACTACTTTCCCGGCCGCTCTGGATTATTCCAGGCTCTTTTCGCGATGCTCATTCTCGAGCTCCCCCCGAGGGTGTTTGGGGATTGGGGCGGATGTTTGGCAAGCTCTTCGCATTATTTTTCATCGAACAATGGTTTCTAAATCGTAGAGGTTGTTTTTGTTTTTCGAGCTACCTTTCCCCTTCCGGATTCTGCCGGTTTTTTCGAACCCTTCTGGAAGGACGTTTCTCCGAGTTGTTTCTTTGCTGCTGGGTTTCCCTCCTAGGGTAGCCTTTGAGGGTTTTTTATGTTTTGGAGGCCTCCGCTACCGGCCGGCCTTTACCCCCTTTTTATGGTCTCCGGTCCCACCTCAGAGACCTTCCGTTCGGGACAGTGTCTTTCTTTCTTTCCCGGCGTTTTTTACGTTGAAGCTGTGTTTTTTTGGCAGTCCCTCTCTCTGGGACCGAATTCTGCCTGGTCCCCTTTTCATTGTAAAAGAAGAATTGACTGTTTTATTCAGGGGTTTTTCTTGGTTCGCAGGGGTTACAGGCTCCCTTTTTTCCCGAGATTCACGGATTCGTCTGTTGTCCCCTTTAGATCTACTGATCGGACAGGGTTTGCTCATTTTGAGAAGTTTTTTGGACATTGTTAAGTTTTTTTGACCCCTTTTAACAAAAAAAAAAAAAAAATCTCCATTTTAAGTATGAGACCGAGGGGCTCGCGGCTACCACAAATTCGCACCCCCCCCCAACCCCCCGTGGGTTTTTTGGTGGAATTTTCTATCCGCCCCTTGGATTTTGGCGGGACAGGGAGTTTTTTTCTAAGGACGCGTGGTTTTTTTCTCCTTTGCTCGGCGTGTTGTTTACTCTTGCTCGAAGGAGACGTAGCGTTCCCCTGCCATTCTCTTTTAATCTCTTGTTGGGAGAGAGATTCCGTCCGGAGAAAACCCCCCTGTTTTTTTTTTTTTTTTTTTGTTTTTTTTTTTTTTTTTTTTCACCCCACCCCACACCCCCCCCCCCCCCCCCCCCCCCACCCACCCCAACTTTTTGTTTTGGGTTGTTCTCTCCCACCTCGATCCCTCTTTCACCAGACGAGACCCCGTAGGATCCGTTAGGGTTCACAGGGAAGGTTTCAAAGGTTCAATAATGAAAATCTTTCTGGTGGCCAGGGTCCCACTTCCCTCCCTCCCTTTGTTTCTCCTTTTTTTTGACAACGGGGCCATCTTTTGTCACATGTGCGTACACAGTCTGAATCCCCTTTTTCCAGCTAGGAACTGTCCGGGGGTCAGGGAGTTTCACTTGAGCTGTTGAAGGACTGGCCCAGCCCTTCCTTTGGAAGATAGGGTAATGCGGAGGTCTTCTCCTGTCCGGCGAATGAGTCCCTCATTGTTGACGGCGTTGTTGGACCTTCCCCCCCGTTCGCGCGGGAGCTGGCTCCTTCTCAGTAGTGCACCAACGTTTTTGTTTTTTGGTTACGTTCCCCCCTTTGGGGGGAAGTTTCTTCCTCTTTTCAGGGGGGGGCCCTTTTCCTTTGCCTTTTATCGAGGGCCGCATTTTTTTTTCAAGGGGGGGACCCGATAGGTTTTTTTCCCCCACCCAGCCCCTCCACCACGTCTTTCCTTTCACCCCGTTCACTGCCATGTTAGTGCCCCCGTTGGGTAGGGTCCAGGTACTCATTCCTTCCCGCGTGACTTCCACCCAGACCACCCTTCTTTCTTATGTTGGGATGCATTCGTGAAGGGGAACCCTTAAATGACGATTAGTGTCGACCCCGGCCCGCCGGATTGGTTCCCCCCCGCGTCCGAGTCGTACAAAAACAAAATTTTTTATTTGTCGTGCTTTTATTCCTGATCCTTGTCCCCGTATCGGCACATTCCCCCGGTGGCACCAAAAAGTTGGTCTTGGTGTAGGGTAATCAGAGTTTTCCTCGGCGCCGCCGTCTTTTTTTGTTTCCTTTTGGGACAATCCCCCCCCTGACTCTAGGCCAAACTAGGGAACCTAGGGGTTTGAAGGTTTCCCTTCTTTTCTCCGCCCCCTCCCTTGCGCGTCGGACCCTTTCCGGGGAAGTTGTTCTTTAACTCCCCTCCTCAATCGACCTTTGCGCTTTTTCCTTTTTCTGGTTGACCAGTTTTTTCAACTTTCCCGTTTCGTCTAACTGTGATGGGGAAACCGCAGTCTTTTGGGAAGACCTGCTTGCTTCCCGGTGATTCCCTCGTTTTTTTCCCCCCCTCCTTTTGACGAGGCCCATTTCTGCAGCCAGGGAAAACCCGAGACCCACCCTCAGAACAGGCCTCCCTCCCTCAAATTCCAAAGAGTTTTGGGATTTCCCCTGTTTTACCGAGACGCTTTCAGATATTTTTGGGATGAAGACCTTTCCCCCCCCCCCCACCAACATTACTGTTGGAAACTCCCGTGGAACCTATGGACCCACCCACTGAACCACGGCCCCCCTTTTGAGGTTGCGTCCGCTCGGAACTCAATGTCTTCTTTCCCAGGGGTTTTGCTAGTTGGTGCTCGTCCGAATTTCAGTTTTTTTGAGGTAAAAGCGCTTTTAAGTTCTTCATTGTTGTTTCGGTGTGGAACTTTGGGGACTCCTTTTCGGCTCTCGTCTTAGACGTTCCCTTGGCCTTCTCATCAATTATTTATTCATGGGGCAGAATTCTCTCCCGGGCTGGCGGGTTAAGGGATTTTTTTTTTTTTGTTTTTTTTTCACTTTTTTTGGATGGGCAGGGATGGGTTAAGTTCCCCCTCCCGGTACAGAGGGCCTCTTTATGGGTCCCGCTATTTATTTCTTGAGATTTTCTTTTAGATCCGTTAGCGTTTCGGTTCGCCCGATTTCTCCCATCGATCGCTTTGTTGAGTCTTCCTCAGGTCTTTTTCTTTCATTTCGAGTTACGGGGTTTTTTGTTTCGACAACAGTCTGCCCCGGGGTGGGCCCCCTTCCAGTATCTTTTTCTTGATTCTTCTTAGGGCTGCCAGCTTTAGGGATTTTTCATTGGCTTCTTCAGCGCTTTTCCTCTTTGTATTGAATCGGAAGACTTCTTTCTCTTTTTCTTCACTTTCACGTTGTTTTTTTCTCCGGTCTCCTTCCTACGAAGAGGGTGTCTCATTCCCCAAAAATCTTTTCCCTCAAAGACCCCTAAAATTTTTTCCCCCTGAATCCGTTCTTCTTCATTGTTGGGTGCAGGGGAGGAAAAGCTTGTTCTAATAATGCCCTTTTCAAATCCCGTTTTTTTTTTGGGATAGGACACCCCCTTGGGGTTGTCAGATCAACGACCACCCCCTTTGTCCAGACCCCCCCCTTGCAAGGGGAACGGGTTCCCTGATCTGTTGGAGCGGAAATGTGTGGTTTTTGGCACGTCGAGGGGGCTTCCTTTCCTTGTGTGGGGGGGGGGTTTCCCAGACATCGCGTCTTTTTGGGGACCCTTTCTTCTCGGGCTCTTTTTCATCAAGTGCCTAGGGGGCCGTACTGTCGTTCTCCTCTTTTGACATCCCTTCGCCCGCCGCACTTAATTTCCCCTGCTGGCCAGGATTGGAAGAGGAGCATCCCTTTGTGATATGTCACCCTTCAGGAGGGGGAAACCTATCTCTTATAACTTTTTAAAGTTGGTTTCCCTCTTTTTTGACCTTTATGGTCAGTGGACCCCTCTCATTGTTTTAAATACAACTTTTTTTTTTTCCAGACTTTTTTTCCATACACAAGGTTTCTTTGCCACCCCATTCAGATGGAGACCCCCCTCCTAGTCAAACTGGACTTTCTCTCTTGAAAGATTTTCTGATTTGCAAGACCTTCCCTTAGTTAGTAGGCAGAGCGTTTCATTCAATGTTAGAAGGGACCTCCCTTCTCTGAATCCTCGGTTGGGGTAGATTCAATTTTTTCCCATGAAAATACCTTAAATGGAAAAAATTTTTCAGGAGTTTTTAGGCTGGGATTGTAACTTGTTTCTCGCAATGGGGCGGGGGACCTTTCACTGGCACTCTTCCAACACAGGGATATCTTTTTTTTTTTGATTTCCTCTCAGGGGTTCCCTCCTCTCCCTCCTGGGCACCCTTGGATCAGGCTCCGGTTTCTTCAGGCCTCCCCCCCTTTAGCTGCTTGCGTTGTATGTGGTGTTCGATTTACGGAGACCTAGGGGTTTCGCATTTTTCGAGAATCATTTGGAGTGTTTTTTTCTGCGTCTTTAAGTAATTTCCCTTTTTCTTCCGCGTTAGTGTCGGCGTTCTTGCCGGGCTTTATAGTATTGGCCTTACGCCGTGGACTTGTGTTTTTACGTTCTTCTTGTTCCCTTTTACACTGAAACCCTCTATTCCAACCCCTTTGGGGAGCCGTTCCTTTTTTTTTCCCTTTTAAAGCTTCTCTTCGCGAACGTTTTTGTTGGTTTTGAATCCTTATTGGAAGGTTTCCTTCCTCTTCCGAGGGACCTTATAAGGACGCCCCCCACCCATCTCTATGTTTCAAGAAAGGGCAAGATTTGATTTGTGGGGGGAATTTGTTTTTTCTTCCTGTTTGGACTTTCCCCTTAGCCTTTCCTTATCCGTCAGCTGGGGAAGATTTTTCCCAGTGTGGAAGGCCCCTCCCCCCTCCGAGCGCCTTTTTTTTGCTGTGTCTTCAAATCGTTTTTCTATTTTCTCTTTGAGGGGGACTTTTACCCCCCTTGTTTTAGGGTGTCAGAACGTGCTGGAATTTTTTTTTTTCTTTTTTTTTGCTGGTTTTTTTCCAAGAGAGGGTTTTGTTTTCGGGGAAGGGAAAGAATGTCTCTTTGGTGGTGTCTGATTCTTTTTCTTTGCCCGTTTTTCCCCCCAACCCTTCCGTCGGTGATCTTCCCACCTTTCGAAGACGGGCTAGTGTTCTTTCTGTTGGCGTCTGCACGTCTCGGACTGTCAGGTTCTTTGATTTCTCCCAATGTCCTTCTTTTTCCCCCTTTCCTCTGACCTTCTGTTTCTTTTCAAGGGGGAACCTTTTACTAATGCTAGAGGGGCTTCGGTGGCTTTTTTTCCGCACCCTCCTCCCTTCACTTTTTTGTGGTTTTCGCCTTACTGGGAGGGAAATTTCTTTTTCCCCCCAAGCAGGGAGTACTCTGATAGACTTGTTGTTTTCCCAGAAGAGTTGTTGTACTCGTTCGAAAAAATGATAAGCCGCCTTCTTTTTCCCTTGAAAACCCTTAGAACCGATTTCTCCTCCCCTCTTGCGGATTTCCTTTCTTGATTGTTGTTTTCTTCGAAATTTCTGCTTTGCTTTTTTTTTTTGGGGGGGGTCCACCAGTGTGACCCTTTTTTCTCGGGTCTTTTTTGACCTGGTCAAGCGGTCGTCATTTGAACCCTCCTCCGGGGACATCTTTTCCCTACTCTTAGAGATTCTGTATTCCTGATCAGTTAGGAAGCCGACCGCGGTTCTCCTTTCAGAACAACGAGATGCTTCCCCTTTTTTCCCCCCGAATCCCCCCATTCGGAAGGTATAGTCGGGGTTTCCTTTTGGAGGCCGTGGGGGGGGTTTCCCCCTGAAGGTCTTCGAGGTCCTTCCCTTTTTTCCATTTTCATTCCGGTTGCGTAGCTTTTCAAACGTGGGGGGACCGCCTCCATTGGTTGGCACCCCCAACGTGGTAATGCCTCTCCATGCATTCGCCCTGATTTTTTTTCCTCTTTCAGGGGGGTTTTTTTTTTTTGGGGGGGGGGGGGGGGTTTTTTGGGGGGGGGGGGGGGGGGGGGGGGGGGTGGGTTTTGTGGGTTGGGGGGGGGGGTGGGGGGGTGGGGGTTTTGTTTTTGGTTGGGGGGGGGGGTTTTTTTTGGGGGGGGGGTCTGAGTTTTCCCCCCCTCGGGGGCCGGCGCCGCCGAAAGAACTCGTAGCAATTCTTCGGCCTTCCGTTTCCGGGGAGAATTTCTCTTGATTTTCTTCCTTCCCCCCCGGGCTTCTTTTCTGCCATTCCCCTCCCTCTCAGCATTTTCAACGGCCGTCTGTCGTGTGGTCCGATCCCCAGTGGTGGGGACTTTTTCTTTTTTTCGGACGCTCTTGGGTTCCCCCCCCCCCTCCCCCCCTTTCCCGAACCCGTCTTTCAAAAAAAAACCAAGCAATTTTCACCTTTCCAGAAAGTTAAACTGGTCCCTTCCTTCCCCAAGGGTAAGTCCCTTTCTATTACCTTAGAGCCTTTCCTCCCCCTCACCACCTTTCGATATGAAGGGCTCCTTTGCGCGGTAATTAATTCGTCGAAATCTCCGTACTCGACCCACAAACCTGGGCCAGGGGCCCGGTCTCGAAGTTTCCGAGGTAGGAGTTCTCCGCGTTGTGTTTCTTTTTCCGGACTGATCCCCCCCTTTTGCTTTCTCTACAACCGGTGTTTGGAGGGTAAACTCCCTTTGAAAGTGACAGGTAAAGTTCTGATTTTCTTGTTTAATGTTTTCCCCCTCACAGTTTCCACCAGGTTTTCCCTTTTTACGGTTTTCGCGGAGCTGCATCCCTAAGCGCCGGCCCGTCTCGGGGTATTTTTGGCACATGTGTCCGGGGATTCTCCGTTTCGGCATAATTTTCCCCTTCGGGTCCCTCTTCCCCTTTTTCTTGTTTAAACCTTCCTTGCCTTTAGGCGGTTGTCTTTTCTGATCGCCTTTTTATCGATTTCCCCTCCGTTTTCCCTTCCAGCGCCTCGATTTTTTGCGGCCGCTGGTGGAAGCCGTTTTATGGTTTTTTCAGAAAGGAGAGGCACTTTCCCCACCTTCGCACCCCCGGCGCCTTGTTTTCCCCCCCCCCCTTTTTCCTTCGTTAAAGTCTGATGGGATGGATTGGCCCGCACGGGACGCTTTTTCTTGGATTGTTTTTTTTTTCGCTTTGGTCCCCATTTGGCGACGGGACCTTCCCCCCCTGAAAATAGTGCCCAACTGTCCCTCGAGGTTTCATTCCTTTGTCTTTTTTTTTTCAGTCTCCATGGTTTCCCTATTTTTTCTCCTCTGATAAGTGGTGTTCGCCTGGGAAGAAGAAAAACTTTCCTGGTTTGATTTTTCCTTCCCCGATTGTGTCTTTTCGGCGTTTTGACTCCTTCTTCGAGCGTCCTTTAATGATTACTTTTAGCGTTTGACTCGGGAATTACATTCTCCTGTTGAGTGGGAATTTTTTTCCCCCCGTCTTTTCTTTCTGGTCAGGTCCTGCTCTTTTGAAGAACTCCTAGGTGGGTTTGAGCGGGTTGGTCTTAGGGTTCTTTTCGTCCGACATTTTCGGGGGACCCTTTCCCTTGATTCCCCCTTATTCCTCCCTAAGGTCTTTCAGAGATCGTTTTGAAGTTTCGTGCTCTTCTCCCTCGGTTTGGACACTCGTTTTTAAGGGGGATGTAGAGCTTTTTAGAGGTACGGGACTTTTCCGAATTACTTTGTTTGAATCTCGTTCCAAGGCGTGACCCCCCCTTGGGTTGACCTCAGGCGTCAAGGTTGCAGTGGACTTTTTTTTTCCTGGCTTCTTTTTCCAGAGCTGCCCTCAACTTCCGAATTTTCCAGGAGATTGTCAATCGCGTTTTTTTGCCTGGGGGATTTTTTAAGTTCCTCCCCTTCCTTCCTTT
>Ga0179593_1627501_pt1 | contig 13641 bp, 17 predicted proteins | sample CZODoug2_1_08_16_FD_185931 | JGI IMG/M metagenome (GOLD analysis project Ga0179593, IMG submission 185931) | Vadose zone soil fungal communities from Angelo Coast Range Reserve, California, USA - CZODoug2_1_08_16fungal (PacBio error correction) | ecosystem: Environmental > Terrestrial > Soil >... | reverse complement strand
CTCGGGACCCCTCCTTCTGTAGTTCACTTGATTCTTCCTTTACTCCCCCCAAGCTTACTGGCGATAGCGTCTGTTATAGTTTTTTCCTTGATCTCCCCGGAGCCACTTGACGCTGCTCCTCCACGCCGGAATGTGATTTTTGGGGTTCCGCCCCCCTCCCCCCCCCCTCACCTTCAACCATCTTTCTTTTTGTCTCGACCGTACGTCCGTGTCTTTTTCGTTTTTGACCCGCGCCCCCAAGTTCTCTGGGGGCTCCACGGGAGAATGTCCCATTTTTCCCCTCCCTCGACCTGGTGCAGCATCGACGTGCAACCCCCCCCCCCCACGCCTTTGTATTTTCGGCTTTCCTCTCAGTGAGCGTGACTGCCGGCATAAGACTTTTTTCGTTCCTTTTCCCTCCCCCCTTATAGAAGTCCTCAGGAGGATTTTTTCGCAAAACTGCTTTTTTGCGTTAATCCGACCGGCCCCTCTCTTCAAGCGCCAACATTTTTCGTTTGCCCCGCTGACCCCATGTGCCGGATATTCTAAGGTAGGCTTTTTCCGGATCCCTCTTTTCTAGAGGAGTACGTGAACGCGCCGGGTCAAGAGTCGATACTCACCCTTTGTGACGGTGCCCCCGTCCGGATTATGTGGCATATTCTTGACCTTCGGTCGTCCCCCCCCTTTCTGTGAAGTCGACTCACTTTCTCGGCGCGGAAAGTTTACCGTTCCCTACTCTTTTCTGTTCAGAGTGTGTCACCCCGATGCCCTTAGAATCTGGGGGATTAGTTAATTTTTTCAGGGCTTGTCTAGTGTTCTCCCCCCTCGTACGACGGTACTAGTTTAGTATCCTTAGACTTGGTGCATAGTCGGTTCCTTTTTTAGAAGGCGATCTTTGTGAATGTCTTTTTTTTCGGTTTTGTCCTCTGAAAGTTTTGCATGGCTTCGGCCATCCTTCTAGGTTTGGGCCCCCTGTTGAGTTTGTTCTAAATTATGCCCCCCCAGTTTAGACCATGGTAATGGGGGTAATCTTGAATGCATTATTCATGGGACTTGACAGTAGAAACCCCCCTCTCGTAGTTCGGTCCATCCCTTCCCCTACTTCTTTCGGAAAAGATCCCCTTAGGTCCCGTCCCCCCGGTCGATATTTCAGATTTTCTCTAATGTTACCAGACGGCCCAGCAACCGTGGGTTGGCTCTTTTGAACTCACTTTTTTTGATTCTTCCCCCCCCTTCCCCCCCCTTCCTCTCTTTTCGACCTGTGACTATGAGTGGCTAATTTCCTCGCGTTTTGGCGGTTGCTTCTGAAAGTCGACTTTGCGAAGGCCCTTTTCCTTTTTCCCCTGACCACGTTTTTTCGCCCACAAGTGCCAGAGCCGTTCTGACCGAACCCTCTCTTGGCCTGCTTCGTCCCTTCCCCCTCCCTTTATACTTTTATGCGGGTTGCGTGCGGACGCCCCAAACGGCGTTTACTTGCAAACGGGCTTGCTCTCGTTCGGCCTCCGTTGAACTTTTTTTCCCCAACCTTCCAGGGTTTCTTAGCAACGACTACCCGGGGCGTTTCGGGCAGGCCTCCCTGAATTGGTAAATTCCTTTCTCTTCTGACTTCTTATTGCCCCTGCCGTCGTTCCCTTGCATTAACGGTATATTTTCGAACAGTGCCCCGCTCTCGCACTGCCTTGTTTGTTTTATCATTTTCCCCCCCTCTTTTTTTTTTTGCAGGTCTGTGCACCTGAGTGTCTCAAGCATTTTGTTTTCAGTTGCAAAGAAGTCTGACCGTTTTATTCCCTTCTTATCGTCGATCTTTGTTTGATTCCGAGAAGTCGGCAAGTGGGATCTGTGCGTGTTTTTTTTTCTGTATTTCTTGGAAAGTCCCCCCCTTTATTCTCCATCTTTCCCCGTATGAGACTGCCGCTGGTTGTTGGGGCTCCATCTTTTCGATGCCTGGCTGTTCAAATTGAGGACTTCTGGGTGCATTCCCATTGTGGATGTCCCGTCTCTCTATATTTTTCATAAATTCCATACCGTTTTGGTGTGTCGATCACGATGCCCCTCCAGTTTGTCTTCCCAACCGTCGGTGACACGCCCCCCCCCCTGGTGTCCTCCCCCAGAGTCTTTTCCCCGCACGTGTCTCCTGGCCGCACCCCGCTTTGCTTCCCCTCTTTGGCTCCGCGTGCTTCCGACAGCCACTTACTTTTTCAACCCGCACCGACCCTCCCCCCGTGCGGTCCCTCGATCGGCCCCCCTTCCACTCGGACGCTCTCCCTCCCCCCCCCCCGTCGACGTCGGTCACCCATTCTGCCCTTTCATACCGCCTGAGATATTTCCCGTTTCCAAAGATGGTGAGGTCTTCTCCGTGTTCTGGCTTCCTTCTTTTTCGCTACTTTCTGCACGCTTCCTTTGTCCCCTTTTACATAGTGGCCCTCCGCATCCTCGCCAGACTCTCTGTTTTTTCTGCAAGTCGGAGTGTAGTGTATTTTCATGGCCTTGTTGAGGATGGTCCAGAGTTCAACACTTCTCCCTCGAGACAGCAGTCAAGAAGTTGCAGTCTCGTTGTCCCCCCGGCAAGGACTTTAGCAAGGCTCATTTCCTTGCTCGTCTTTGATCGTAATGCAGGCCCCCCACAGTCTTTCTTCCTTTTGGACTTTCCTCTAATATTTTGAACCCTTGTTGCGGTCGGGCCCTAGCGGCGTTGTTTCCTTCTTCGAGTTAGTCCGCCCCCTTCCTTTCTTCAGTTCCTTTTAGCTTCCCGCGTCCCCGTTTTATCTCTCGGTCGTGGACATCCCACGTTGTTTTTCGCGCAGCCCACTTTTTTTCCTGATTTTCGAAAAACGTCGGGCCCGTGATTGGCTTTCTGTCTTTACCTTTTCGTTTCTTTTGACTTCTGTGCTCTTTTGCCGTCCAAATCTTTTTTTTTTTTTTCGGTTCGCCTTGCTGGTTTCCCCCCGCCTTCACGACCGAGGTGCGTTTCGGATGTTTTCGAAAAAGTTCAATTTTCCCTTCCCCCCCACCCATCATGCGCTACCGATGTTATACCTTACCTTCCGCAGGGTGGTCCCACTCACACCGTTTTTGATTGCGTACCCCTCCCCCTCCCCATTTACGGGCCCTCACCCTACGCCCCACCCCGTCCGCGTGCTCGTTAAGTGGAAGGATCTGCTCTTCCCTGTTGCCCCAAGTCGGGGCTCTGACCTATGTGCTAGTCTCCCCCCTGTCCTTCTATTAGGTTTTCGCGTTGCCACTCCTGGTCAGCGATTTTCTTTTGACTCCCGGCGCGCGTCACATCCCCCTCGCGATTGCTCCACAGGGTTTTTTTCTTCCACCCCCTCCCTAGCACGGTTCATTACCCACTCGTTGTCCTCAAGTGTTCGGCCCCCCTCCGCCGTTCATTCTGTCCGGTCGAGCTCGAGTTTTTCACTCGTGAAGGCGTCCCTTGCAGATTTTTTTTTCGCGCAGTCAGGTCTTTGGTTAGTGCTCCTTCCCCCCTTCTCATCGGGCTTACTCGACACGTTTGATTTTTGGACGATTTGTGGGGCACAGGGTGGGTGTTTTTTTTATTTTTCTGCTCCCCTGCCTTTCATTCGAGGTCCTACCCGCCTGTTATCAAGGAGTTTGGTGCTCTTTGGTTTTACCTGTCTCTGAAACAATCAGACCTTCTTTGATCTTTGCAGTGATCCACTGCTTCGTTTAGCGTCGTCTCCGTTTTTTTTCTTCTAGTTCGAAGTGTGTTGAAGGGTCCCCCGTCCCACAATTGGTCGCGCCCCTTTTGTAGGAGGGAGAGCCTTTTCCTCTTTTTTTCAACCACCCAGAAAGATCCTTCTTGTGGGCAGTATGGGTTTTGGAGGCTCATGAAGATTTGAGGACGGCAGGCTGAGACCAGGCTCTTTTCTATTCTTTAATCAATCCCTTGTTGTTGCTTTGTTTATAGACACTTTGATATGCATTGCCAGTAATCTTACAGTCCGGTCCTTGTTGAGAGCGGAGGTGATACCTTCATGCGTACTGCTGACTCTCTTGTTTGGGAGCCCCCGAATAGGGAGCATCTCTTTTTTCAAGAGGTTTTTGAGAGTGTACTAAGAAATTCCCACTCTCCTTCCGTGTATGATCCGACTGACCCCCCGCTCCGACGGAAACGTTATCTCCAATCAATTTTCCACGGACTTTTTTCCTTTTTCTTTTGTCCACGACGCCGACCCCTTTGCCTCTCGATACCACGAGCAACCACTTCCCCCGTTATCCCCCCCCCTCTGGATTCGTGGTTCTTCTTTCAATAACTTTATCAGTCCGTTTCGCCATTATAAGTGCTCGCCCTGGAGGCTGCATCGTTTCCACCCCCCTAGAGACTTGTCTCTATTCGGCCCTATCAAGCGAACGAAGCGACGGTCGAGAAGCGTCACAACCTTGGGGCCCTTTTGAAGTACTTCCTTTCCCGTTTCGTCCTATTTCCCGGACGGACCTTCGTTGCCTTTGTTGTGTGGAAAAGCACGTTTCACAGACCTACCCTTTTCTGGTTTTGACCTTTTACGAACTCTTTTTCCACCTTTGCTGAAACATGTGGGCGGAGTATGTTAGTGTCTTCCCCCTGAGATCCGAGCGTAAGTGTACTACTTGGAGGCTTCTTGACCCTCACGTCGTCCCCCCCCCTTCCTTTTTTTTTACAAGGGTAGCGTTTCCATCAGCAGTTTTCCTAGGAACTTAGTCAGTGTACTAATTTTGGAAGCTTTTTGGCCCTAGGGGAAGAGAAAGAATCTTCCCCCCGCCCAGCTAGTATAAGGTCTATGGAAGCGTGCTGATGGTCTCCAGTTTATTTTCTATCCAGTCGTTACTCAATACTTTTTTTTTTAACGTTTGTGGGCAGGGCTTTTTCCCACATACTCCGTCTTAGCCTGAATGGTTTGACATCTGTCCCCACTTTTCTTTCTCCTTATATTGCCTCGGTTTTTGTTTCCCTGTCTTGCCCCCCCTCCTTCACTACTTTAGTCACAACAATCCCTTCTCTGGAATAAATGGCTAGGAGCACACCCCCATGGCTTCCGCCGGGCCGTGTCGTGCCCGATGACTGACAACCCGTCCTTTTCTTTTTTCGTGACAGCTGCGTGTAATTGTGTTTCGCCCTTTGACCGCTCGCCGGGTTCACACCTGACGCCTTCGAGTCTCCTCTGGCCGCGGCCGGTTGGGTTTCTCCTTCCGCGTGGGAAGGACTGTCCCGATGGACTTGACACACATCTGCCGCCCTCTTGCGAAAACCCGGTTCTTTTTTTTTTTTCTTTACGGACTGCCCCTCTTTTTTTTTTCTTTTTTTTTTTTTTTTTTTTTTTTTTTTTTTTTTTTTTTTTTTTCCCGCTTCCTGATCTTTCCCGACGCCCCCCTCCTGAAAGTTTTTATGTTTTCACCCTGTCCCACGTCTGTCGGTTTTACTTTCCAACAGGTTTTTTCTTTTTCCCCCTGCTGGTTTGCTGCTCGTCCTTACTTCGTTGAACGCCTAACCCTCATTGGTAGTGTTCAAAAGAAGCACCCCGGCTCCGGTTTGTGCATTGCGGGGAGACCTCTTGTCCCTCGACTTCTCTGTCGTTTTGCCTTCTTGCTTTCGATTTTGAGTGTACCTTTCTTTACGAGAACGCCAGCCCTTCGCATGAGCAACTTCCTATCTTATCTTTTCCCCGATCTTCGTTAACGGTCAATGCTAATTAATTCGTTGAAGGACTTCAGACCTGGGGATGAGATGAGATTTGATGCTTTTTCTCCTCAGTCTCCAGAACTGTTTAGTATCCTGGAGGGTGCTTTTGATTCTGTGGTGGGACAGGTCTCGGTAGGTGGTACCCCCCTCTCTCCGGGTCTGACCAAATCCTTGCTTCGTTTGCGTGCTTCCTTCCTAGCTGTATTGCTGGTTCCTCCATTTTTTTTTTGGTTCCCCTAAGTTTTTTGGCGACCTTTGTGTGGTGGCCTCGTTCTTCTCCCCTTCTCCTTTTTTGGTTTTCTGATCTTTAGAAACGATTCCCTTTTTTTTAAAAAGGTCCCCCCCCTTCCCAAATGTTAAAGCCTCAAGTGTTACAGCCCACGCCTTTTTTTCTCTCTTCTTCGGGGGGCCTAGTCCGCCTTTCCTATGGTCAGAGCCGAGGCGTTTTTTTCCCCCCCAACTACGCTGAACCGTCCCGTTTCTTTCAGTGGAGGCTCGGTCAGGTCGGCCCCCACCCTCGACTTTTTACTAGGCACTTCCCCCACCCCCTCCGGGGCAACCCCTTTTCGCCTGTCCCCCACCTTCTCGCCCCGTCCGGTCTCGAAAGCTCTTTTGGAGATTTCGTCCCCCCCGGATTTTGGCTACGTTCGCCCCCGCTTCTCCATAAATATACGCCCTTTCCCCGTCGATCAGAATGGAGGAACAGCGTATTATCGCCGGGTTTTTTTTTCCCTTTTCCTGTTGGCACAGGGTTTGTAGTTGCTAATTTTGACCCTCCTCCCGAATCCTTTTTAGAGTGTTTTTCACCGCAACTTTCACTGTTTTTGCAGACTTTTTAGATTTCCCCGTTTTCCCCTTTGTGAAGCCATATTGGTGCCCTTTTCAGGCAGTACTGAGTCTCCTTAGAAGACCCGGGAACTGAGGTTAGTCCTTACGTATCCCTTTTTTCTCTCGCAATTTGGCTCAGGGCATCTTCCCTTTAATGAAGGTACAGGCGGACATAAGTAACAGATAGGACAGTTAGAGACCAACCGGCTCCCTCCGGTCCTATGCCGTTCGTAGAAAATTCAGGATATTGCATCGTTACAATTTTAACAAGAAGGCTCCGGTCCGCCCCAGGCGTGTTGGGAGTCTCTTTGGGGAAGCAAGGAGGTTTAGAAGGTTTGTATTTCTTTTTGACAATTTTCGACGGAGCACCCGCGAGGCGAGCGGCTTCACAACCTTTGCTAGAAAAAGTTTGCGAGGGGCTGGACGCGTTGTTGAGCTGGCGAGTGCAGACAGTTCCTGTACCTTTTCCGTGGGTTCTGGAGGCAGGCGCGCCGGAGTTCCCCCGGTTTTTGTTGGTGCGATGGGACGGGGAACCCGTTGAAGTAGAGTCCCCAGCTTTGGAAAGTGCGAGGGGGGACATTTGCTTTGGCCCTAGGGGCCCGGGCCCGAAGGTGGGTTTCCTGCTTTGGAGGCCGAGTGGAGCGGCGTTTTTCTTTCTGTGTGGCCCCTTAGTAAGCAAAAAACGTTGGGGGTTGGCATCGGGTTTGGGATTCCTTTCCGATGGGCGTCCGACCTGTCCTTTTCCGACGTTTTCGGTTGTCTCCCCCCCTGAGTTGTGGCCCAACGCGACGAAGTTGTTCGGTTCTTGGACATTACCCTGATCAAAATAATGAGGACTCCCCCATTTTTTAGCCTTATTAGCACCCCCCCCGTTTTGTGTGGGGTGGTCCCCCCCGCGCCCCCCAACCGGTTGATGTGCTTTTCCGCGTCGTCTACCCCATGGGTCCGACACTTTTTTTTGCACGCTCGAGACCTTGCCTGTTTTGGGCTACTTCCCGAAGCAGTCCCTTGATCGTTCTTCTCTTTAGGCCACCCTGCGTCTTCTCCTGTACATAGTAGTTCTTTTCTTCGTGGCGTGCCAACTCCCTGTTTCTGGATGGACGGACCGCGTGTCACGGCGCTGGGCTCCCTGAAAGTACCCCCCAGACTCTTTTCCCAGCCTGCGTTTTCCACCGACGTTCTGTCTCATTTGCCCCCAATCGTCGTCCGGAATGTGCCCCATTTTCTTTTTTTGGTGTGATCGAAGCCCCCCCCTCTTACTATTCTCGATGCGCTTACCACGAGAAGTGTGTAACATGCAGTATTTCGCGCGCTTCAGAGAGCTATGTTTTCTTCTTCGTAACGGGCCTTCTCAGAAACCGTGCATCTCGTTTGCCCGACCATTGTGGGCATCCGTCCTCGGTTTTCCCTGCGCTTCCTCCCCGTATCTCGCGCACCACTGCTTCTTTTTTCTCACAATGTTTGTGACTTTTGTGATTTTTCTCTTCCCAGGGGAGACCGCTGCGGTTCGGGCAGCCCCCTCGACTGATCTTTTTCTCTCTCCTGGCCGATTGCGTCGATGCTCGGCGTTTTTCAGTCTGCTCTTTGTTTAAGGAGTCAAAATTAGCTTGTCTTGAGGGGTCCCCAGTTTATTCCACCAGCCAAATCCCTCATCAGGAAGGCCGTTCGGTTATCTGTGACTCCACCCTGGCGAACAGAGAGCACGCCCTTTCTCCCACAGGGTGGCGGATTATATATTTTTCTAGTCTCTCGTATGTTGAGTCGAGTCTCCAGAATTTGCTTCTTCTGTTTTTTTTCAACAGCAAGATGCTGGATCCAGCCCCCCCTCTTGACCGCCCAGCCGTTGGGATATTCTTTTTTTGGAGAGGAGCCCCCTCCGTCTTTCCCGCCGTCAATGGCTTATCTAATTCCCCCCAGCCTCTAGCCGACGACCTGCCCCCGGCTTTCGTAACCGTCCCCTGTTCCCTGAGCTGCCAGATTTCGTCTGTTTCTTTCTCTATCAATTCGCCCCGCTCTGACCGCGGCATGTTCCCAGTTTCGGAGCGGACATAAGACGCGGGAGTTCCCCCCTCAACGCTCGGCCTGGAGGTGCCCCCCACTTTCCCCCAAACTCTGTGCACTTGTCTTTCTGCCTACCTACCTCTTCGAAAACCGAGCCCCCCACAGCGAGTCACTAGTCTTTAGGAATGGTTTCCCTCCTTCCTCGAGTCTCGACCCGCCTCGCAAAACTTCTGTCGACTCCGCTCACTCCGTGGGCGTGACATTGTCAACACTCGTGTTGTCTCCCTTTGTTGTCAAGTCCCCTGGTTGCGAGCGTAGGGTCGCAGTCGATTTTACTGTTCTCGATGCCGGACCGCTAGTAACAATCTTCGTCCCTCCTGTAGTGTTCCCCCTGCAGCCGAGACTCTCCGCAGGACTTCTTCCGGGCCGCTCCACATTTGGAAGAGTGGGCCTTTCCCAGATCGAGACCGACTTTCTTCGGTTTCTCGTCTGGCTCGGTCGTGCTGGGGCTGGACGTGCGTAGGCTTGTCTTTACCCGGGTCCGCGACGGCGGGGGCGTAGAATCACTTTTTTTCTCCGTGGTAACCACCTTTCTGCCATTCTTTCGACCATCTTGACTCCCTGCTGACATTTTTTTTATTTTGGTTCTATAGTACACTTTTTTTCTCTCTTCTGATGGACTAGAGGCCGCGCCCCTCATGAGGCCCAACAGTCTTCACTTCGGCGCCCTCAGGGGACGAGACGCCGCCCATCGCCCCTTTTCCAGCCGCTCTGACTCCAAGAACACCGTCCTTCCTTCGACCGCCGGGGAACTTTAACCTTTTCTTTCTCCGTGTTCACGTTGTGACTGCTCCCTCTTAAGCGCCGGTTGTAGACGCGTGCGAATTAGAGCACAAAGGAATAGGAGAGAAGATCCCCCCCACCCGTTTGAAAATAGACTGTACTTTTTCTCTGAAATCTAGAGGGACCTTAGTCGATTTTTGACCGATTTTCTGCAGGGATAGCGGGAGGACTTCCCGGATTGATATGAAAAAGTCCTTTTCAGTAGTACGTCGTCTTAAGAGTCAAACTCCCCCCATATGAATGATGAGCAAACCGTACGGGACACCTGGCTAGGGTCAGGTCAGACCCTTTTTCTTCCGGACGCCTGTGCAGCCTTTCGACCTGTGTCTGAGTTTCACTAGATTTTCCCTTACGACGGAATGCCGACCTTTAGCCCGTCGGTCATCAACCGGATTCTTTTCTCCCCTTTCCCATCGCGGCACTGTGGGGTGGTTTTTTTTTTTTGTTTTGGGGGTTGGGGTGGGGGGCATAAGGAGTTTGTGCCCCCGACTGCGACGGTTGGTATGAGTACCCCGGGTGTATGGTGCTCTTTTCCGTTGGCACTAGATAGGTTTCCCTTGCGGTCAGTATCGTCACGGAGCTTTCTACTTTCCTTTTCATAGTTGCTTCGGTCTCAACGCGCCCGCGGTCTAGTGCACGCGTTTCGGCGTATGCTTGTTTTTTTCCCCTTGATGCTGCGTTTCCCGGACCTTCTTTGCTTCGTGATTATCTTTTACCCCCCGGTTCTCGTCTTTTTCCCAGGCCCGCCCATTCGACCCCTCATGCGGGTGCCCCCGTTCTCAGGTGAACAGCCTCCCCTTCTTGCTTTACCGCGTACGGTCGGGCACCACCGCTGAGCTCTTCCCGCGAGCTATTGTTTTTCGCCCCTTCCCAGGCACACTGTCCAACGCCAATCACGTTCGGTTCGTGGACGCGTATCCTTCCTTGGACGCTCCCTTTTCGGCCTCCCACCGTTCGGACTTGCCACCCCTTTTTTGCATGCACCTCTGCCTTGGGCCTGCGCGAAAGATTTCCAGATGATTGGAAAAGTTTTCCTGAGCCTTCCGTCTTCGTAAATATTCCCCACGGTTTATGAAGGCTGCCCCGATCTTGTGACTCGCAGCTGTCTCCCGGCATTGCCGGGTACCGTGTCTTCCTTTCCGAATCACTGAAACTTGTCTCGAATCCTTCCCTGAACGTGACAGTCCCCCTACTTTGCCGCATCCCGTGTTGCCGGCGTTCAAGTTTTTACTGTACCGGAAGACCTTAGTCTTCTCTAGTTTTTCCGGCCTGGACTGCTTTTTGGGATATATCCGTTTCACGTGTGGTCGTGCGGGCGGCGCCGAGTACGGCTACTTCACGAGTAGACTTTCCACGTCTGGCCCTAGAGGCCCTTTTAGTTAGCGTCGGTCCATCACGGTCCGTTCTCCAGAAGAGGCACCAGGTTGCGGTGTCCCCTGAGTTAGGGACCCTCCTTACTTATTCGGACGCCTGTGTCGTGGTGCCGCCGGGTCGTTTTCTCCTTAATCGGATGTTTTTTTTTGCTGTCTCCCCCTTCACCCCTTCTCCTAACGTTTGGCCCTCCTGATGCCCGACCAAGGCCCAACCCATTGTCAGCTCCCCCTCATGAGGTTTTTATCTTTTCCATAATAGGACCCCACGTCCCACCTTGGGTTGCCCCTGCAAACCCGGTCTCCTGCCCGTATGGAGTTCGACAGTGATCCCAGCTTTCCCCCTCCCGAGGATTCCCTCCCGGCTTTACCCTTTTTCAGTCCACTGATCGTTCTCCTCTACCGTCTCCGTGTCCCTGGGGAAGTCAGGATTTCCTCCCTAGGTCTCCACTCCTGGTCAATTTTGCGGTCCGCACTCCCGCGCGTTTTTTAGGACAAGTACCTGCGAGCCAAGAAGCCTGATTTTTCCAAAGGGATGCGCTGTAACCCGTGGGCTTTTCCCCAGCGCGTCTGATATAGCTACTCTTTCTTACGTTCTCATGAGTACCTCCCCGCCACCCCATTCTCTGGGAGGCCTCGCCCTGAAAGAGGGAAGTTTTTCTTCCGCCCAATTCTTGCATAGATTTCTCGCACTGCATGGGCATGTGATAAGTCGGCGTCGCCGGAGCCCGCGATGGTCTGTGGCCCCCAGAAATTCTAGACGGTTCTACAAAGGGCTGGTGCTCTTCGTCCCCCCTTCTTGAAAAATTCTTCCTCCGGGCAGCCGACTTTTTGCCTCGCTTTCTCTTTTCTAGAGCCGCCGTTTCGGCAGGAGCTTGTAAGTTTTCCTGGTTCGGATTCTTGTTATTTTTTAGGTGCTGCCAATGTGCTCGAGCATTCCGCGTCCCGAGGAAGGGCCCTTGAGCTTCCACCCGGGAAGGCTGTTGACTCCCGGCCCCTATCAGGTTCTCTCTCTCCTTACCCTGTTGTTAGGGAGAAGCAGACCCCACTTTGCGCTTGCCGTCGTATACGGATGGGGCCGGGGGAGTTTTTCAGCCGCCCCCCCGCGGGCGGCGGAATCGTTTCTTTGACGTAGCATTTGCGCCACGACCCTAGCTTTTCTGCGACCTTTTATATTAAACACATGCCTAACTGCCCTGCTAGAAACGCTCGGGGCGAGTCTTTCTCTCGTCAGCAATCTATTCTGCCCCCTCTTTTTGGGCCGCCTGTAGACACATGCCTGGTGCCTCTCTTGCGCCCTTGGCACCCCCCCAAGCCTTTTAGACGCCGTTTTTCTTGGGTGTTTTTCCGTGTTCTCCCGCCTTGCGGTCTCGCCGCACGAAGCTCGGTCTTCTCTGCAAACTCCCAATTAGCTTCCCGTACTTGGAATCTTCCTAAGACGCCGGAGGATGTCTAAGAGGGGCTCCCCCGACTATGAAAGTTTCCTTCTTCTCCAGTTGTTTAGATCGACGACGGGGTGATGTACCTCCGCGATTTTCTCCAGTGGCCGTTTTTGACACGATTCTCCCCCTCCTTTGGGAACAACCCTTGACTAAAAAGGTCGTTTTTATCGAGATCGTCCCATGTGTTTGGCCGTCAGTGAGTCTATGTTGTTCTGTTCTCCTGGAGGCGGTCCGTCATAGTTCTCTTTGAAAGTATTGTGGACCCTTTTTTTTTGCGGTCACTACTTCTTCGGGATCATTGTCGGCGTCCGGAGAGATCCCTCCCCCAGAAGTATGAAACGATTCGCTTTTTTAGTAGCCTGCTTTTTTTTTTCCCGGTCTGAGTTTTTGTGCTTCGGTTTTTTTTCTTTTCGTAGGGTTCGTCGCGTCATGTAGATCCCCATGTATCCCGTTTTGAGCCGTGTTCCCCCCCAAACCGGGGTTGGTGCTTTTGTTTTAATCTTTCCTTCCGTAGCCTCATGATATGGTGCTGACTTTTGGACTCTTTTTTGCCCTATAGTAGCTTAGTTTTCCTCCTCTCTTTTTTTATAGGAGGCACGGGAAACGAACCTCTTTCTTAGCCTTAGGAGTCCCTTAGTTCTCCTCCGCTGATGGAATAGCTTTTTTTCCCCAACCAGTAATTTCATCGGTAATCCCCCTTTAGGGACGGTGACCTTCCGCTTTACCCCTTCCCCCCAGCGCCTACTCTCTGCTGGGGACGTGACTCCGTTCCGCTCCTTTGAGGCTTTACGCTTCTCCCCCCGGAAGTTTCTCTCAAGGTGGCCCTTCCTCTTTCTTTTTGGCCCTTCCTTGCCCCTTGCAAATAGTGAGCCACTTTTTTCCTTTTTGCCCGAACCCCTCCGTTCCTATTTTTCTCAGGTCACTCAGCCATTTCTGCGGTAAAGAAAAGGTTCGTCGGTTCCGGAAATTTTACCCCGTTTTTTTTTCTTACTGAAAAAGGAGGATCTTTATCTCTCCTCTTCGGGTTCAAGTGTGCCCCATTTTACCTTTTTGACCCAAGGCATGTAGACGCAACGACATTCCCCCTCTTTTGGGCCTTCTGCCGGGAGACCTTTTCCCCTTCTTCCATTTTCTGTGACCCCCTTTTCCCCCGTTTTTTTCTTGCCCCTATTTCCCTGGGATCCATACAGCAGCTTCGCACTTTATCCCTCTACTGAATCTTTCCCATGACGCCAATATATCCTTCACTAGTGTAATGATCACCCGTTTTTTCATCTTCACGTATGAACGGTGGGCTATGACTATTTAGAGTACCTCCTTGGTTTTCTTCGCGCCTTCACGGTTCGGTATCGTTGAGGTTTTTCATCTTTGATTCGGGATTTTGCGCGGTTCCAGCCTCGGCGCCTCTCCTCCCCCTCTGTTTCCCTCCGCGTAGTTGCTGCTGGCGGCCTTGAGGACTTTGGTTTTCCCCTCAGTTGAGGGCGAACCTTTTTGGTTTCCC
>Ga0179593_1406412_pt1 | contig 13641 bp, 17 predicted proteins | sample CZODoug2_1_08_16_FD_185931 | JGI IMG/M metagenome (GOLD analysis project Ga0179593, IMG submission 185931) | Vadose zone soil fungal communities from Angelo Coast Range Reserve, California, USA - CZODoug2_1_08_16fungal (PacBio error correction) | ecosystem: Environmental > Terrestrial > Soil >... | reverse complement strand
AGGTTTCTTAGTATCTCTCTTTGGAGGATTTCCCTCTACTCCCCTTGCGAAGGACTCGCTCCAATAAAGGCTTTCCCCCTTTTCCCTGCCTCCTCTTTCACCCGAAGTTTGAGATCTCCCCCTCCCCCCCTTTCATCAGCACTTGCTCACCCACAAACCCCCTCCTCTCCTTGGCTCCCTTCAGTTCTGTAAAATGAAGTCCCTGAGCTTTTCCTTTCCCCCAGCTTTGCTGACCTTTTTCTCCACACCCGGTTCTCTCCTTCTCCTTCCACTTCAGCCCCATTCTCTCACCTTGCTTCCTCCTTCTTCTGAACAAGCAAAAAGCCGACTGTTTTTGGTAATTGACTGAATTCTTTCTCTCCCCCAACCCCTCCCCTTTGAAGTGGTACCTCCCTTCTTTACCGAATTGTAGATCGGCGAGGATCGCTTCCTTCTGAAATGAGACACTTTTTCCCTCCTAGATAGACTTGTCCCCTCTCACCTGGCTCCTTTCTCTTCTTCTCGGGATCCGTAAACCGGACTTTTTTCACCGACTGGCGAGAGCAGATTCCTCTAAGATTAAGACTCCTCAAAAGACTTCCAGCCTTTCCCATCCCTCGCTTCTTCTTTCCGGGCTGCTTCCCCTCGCTGCTTCTTCTCCTTATGCCCAGCGTTTTGGAAAATTTGATTGGGATACTAAAAAAGAATGCGCTTGTGAGACACTCCCCTATCTCCCTCTTCCCCACTTCCTTCGATGGGCGCCCTCCTCCTTCGAAATTGTCACGCCAATCCTATTGGTTCTTCCCCTTTTTTCCCCTCGAATGACAGTTTCACCGATGACCGAGAAGGTGATGATTTTTTTTATTTCCCGTTTCCTTGATTTCCTCGTTCGGAGATGGTGATTGAGCACAGCGCCCTCTTTGAGAGTTCTCTTCTTCCATTTCCCCTTTTCCATAATGAGCCATTATCCCCCCCCCCTTTTCTGAACATTCCTTTCTGTCTGATCTGTTTTTTATTTCTCACTCCCCTGCCTCGTCTAATCTCTTTAGATTTTACCCAGGAACATCTCCCCGAAGAAGCCCCCTAAATTGTGGAGAACATCGCATACAGCATTTTTCCCCCCTTAACCCCTTCTAATTTTTTCCTACTCCCCCCCCAAACCCATGAAAATGGAATTGAACGGGTCTCTTCCTTTATTGATACTTCCGGAACGTCCGACCTGATCCGCTAATGCCTCTCTCCCTTCCGAATGCGTTCTTTCTTTTTAGGCCGGTGGTGTTTTAGTTTGCTCTTCTGTAGGAGTTTGTCGAGCACTTTATTCTGATTCGTTCGCTTCCCCGGTCCCTTCCCCCGTCTAGTCCCGGATAATAGTCGTCTTTAACCTAGGGACTATTCTTAGTCAATTTGTGCCTCTCTTTCTTCTCGTAATGGGTAGACGGGGATGTGTCAGCTTTCTCTTCTTCGTCTGCTCTCCGAGTCCTTACTCTCTTTTGTCCGCTTGAGGTCTCTTTTTACCCCACGACTCCCTTGCTTTTTCTTTTTTTCTCGTAGTGAGCCTTTCTTTGTCTCTCTTTGTGTCTTGACGATGGCGTCAACGGCAATTTTGTTTCATTTTTTCTCGTTAGAGGACTTTGCTCTCTTTTTCTTCTTTTTTTTCCCGCTCTCCTCCTTTGTGAACTGCCAACCTCCGCCCGTCCAGTTTATAGGTCCAGAATCTATCGTGAAAGGGTTTAACTTTCTCTCTCTCTTGCTTCTTTTTACGACCACTTTTCCCCTTAACGGAATGACCTCTGGTTTTCAGCCTTTTCTTTGCGTGCATACACCCCTGACGAACTGTGCCCCCTTCGCTTAGTGTTTTTCTCCTTTTTCCTGCGTTTTTCTTTTCCCTTGTTTTGCATTACTCGGCTCATGTCTTTGCCGCGGGCTTAGCCCTCCCTCTCACCTGCATAACCTATGAAAGGCAGTTCCCATGTCATTTCTTCCCTTCACCGAGGATACTTTTCCTCTCCCCAGTCTCAACAAACTGACAAAGAATTTTCCAACCTTTTTCTATTCTCTATAAAGTTGTGTTTCCAGTATACTTTTATGGCGAAAGTTCACTATGACTTTACTTCTCCCCCCTATGTATTCCTTTTATTGCTCCACTGCCTCCCCTTTCCGGGTTTTCGTCTCTTCATACTTAAACCTTCGCCCCCCTCCGAGAACTCGCGATTTACTCCTTATTGTGATAAGAGATTCCGGCTCCTGGCACCTCCTTTTTTATTTCAAGAATCTAGAAAACTTTTTTCCCTGATTTTTCACCCTTCTCTGCTTGCTCGTGTCCTGATTTTCTCAGAGGAAAAGGTACTTTAATGCACCTCGTTTTTTTTCCATGTTTTCTCCTTTTCCATTAATTGCGTGTTTTTTCCCTCTTCCCCCTATCTCTCCATCCTTCCTATTCTTTTTTTCCTCTCCCCAGATTTACCCCTTCTTTTTTTCATTACCAAATGTTCCGGTTGTCGTTATTTTCCTTTCCTAGGAGCATGATTCATCGCTCGTTACATGTGCACTACACCAATTGTCGTCCTTTCCTGTGTATAGCACTTTTCCTCTGATATTCCCTTCAACAGTGACGAAACTATAACCTTTTTTTCCCCACCCCATTGAAGGAGCTGAATGCTTCGTGCCCTTGAAAGCGCCCTTCCTCAGGCCCTTACTTTTCTTTTCCCCCCCCTCCCCTCCTGCAACACGATGTTTCGCGGTCCCCTTCCCTTTTGGGACTGAACTCGTTCATTTCTCTCCATGTTTCAAGTCGAACTGGAACAGATGGACTCTTGCGCTTTCGATTTTAACGCCTTACTATCTCCCTCCGCTCCTTTTTCCTTCTCACGTATACCCCCCTCGTGTACCTCCCGCCATTGCTCACTGTCGTATTTCGAATAGATTCTGCGAAGGATGAGGTCGCCAGTTTTCTCTTACACAACCACCCCCAATTTCTCTGCCCCTTTCCTCCGTGCTTTACCTTTTACTTGCCCTGAGCTACTCTCCTTTCCCTCGTTTTCGTTGAAGGGTGATTCGTCTTCCTCCTTGACCTTGTAATGTCCTTAGCTTAGCCCCCCCCAGAGACTTCCCTCTCCTTAATTATTTGATTCCTCTTTGGACATTATTTTCCTTTCCCCCCGCCATTTATGCGATTGACCCATTTTTCACCATTTACTTCCTTTCTCTTGACTCTCACTTCAACGCCTCACTAGTAACCGAGGTTCAGGCCGCTTCCTTTAAATGCGGAGCTGACCCTGCGCGCTCGGTCTAATTTTTACTCTTTTCTATTTACTTGATTGGATTGTTTTCACCTACCTTTTTTTCGCTGGGGTGAGTGCACGTCATGTCGTCTTCGATGGCAGTCGAAGCTCTGACAGATTTGTGTCCGCCACGATCCTATTTTTTGGTCCTTCCGCGATTGCCGTCCTCCCTCCTTTTTTTTCTTTCTCGTTGTTGAGTTGTCATTCAGCTTTTCTTTCTTCCTTTCCTGTTTTTTTTCAATTCCATAAAATCTCTTTCTCCCTTTTTAGTATATGGCAGGAAGTCCCCTACCATAATTTTTCCCTTTGAATTTCCCCTGAGCCAACGTATACTCGTCCCCTCGCGATCTTATTCCCGAGCCATTTCGCGTACGAAGCACGCGGGAGGCGGCGCAGCTTCATGTAGTTCAAGCGTTAGTCACTGCCCCCCCTCTTCTGACCTCTTTAGCCCCCCTCTTGCCCCCCGCGTTTTAATATTTCCTCTTTCCCTTTTTCCCGTCCTCTTTCTACAAATATTTCTCCCACCACCATGCATAGATTCCTGAGAGAAGCAGGGCCGATCATTTCTTCCCGTTGAGATAAATGGGTGTCTTTTACGTTTATGAGGTTTTTTTCTTTTTCTCTCTCTTTTCCCCCATATTAAACCGTCCTTTTCCTCCCTTCTTCCCTCATATATAAGTATGCAGGTTTTCCCCTCTTTCTCTTCTTTTTTTTTTAACTACTCCTTTCCGTCTGAACCCATTCGCCCAAGGCAAGGAATCGAAACTTGAACATTACTACGTTGCTTTTTCCTCCCCCCTTCCTCCCTCCCCCCTTTCATGATTCTTTGTGGAGAAGCTAACGGGAGTACTTCATCCTCTTTCACTTTCATTATGTCCGTGAGCCGTTTTTTTCTTTTATTGGAATTTTGTGTCTCAGAAAGGGTGTCTTTGACTTTTTTGCTTTCATAGATCTCAAAGCCTTTCCCTTTCACCAAGTTCTCTACTTCCTTTTCTCTCCATGAGATGAAGTCTCTTCAAGTCCAATGGTGGGGTGGGGTGGTTTCCGCTCCTCTTCCAGATTCTCTTCCCCCCTCTTCCTCTTCCTAAAGCTTACCAGGATAGCTGCATTGCTTGGTTTTCCCACCGTTGTTTTGTCACGGAGATTGACTTTGACTTTTTCCCTTCCCCCCCCTTCCCCTTTCCTGTTTCTTATTTGAAACTCCCTTTTCTCGCTACGAAGTTCCACCTACTCCACCTGACAGTTGTTGACCTCCAACTTGTCAAATCCAGCCGATGGACAGAAACATATTTTGATGTTTAGCCCCTCCCTTTTTCCGTCCTTAGTCCTCCAATTTTACACAGTGTTAACTTCCTTTTCCTTCTATCACCATCCCCAAGACGATGTAATGCCCCTCCCTTTTCTCTTCAGTCTGCCTGACTCAGAGCGCGGCGTTTTTGTGCTTGCGGGACCAATTCTTGTCCCTCGTATTCCCCTTCTCTGTTATCTTCATACCCCCCCCCCGTATCTTTCGAACTACTGTTATTGCTCTCTGCCTCACCCCGTGGAGACCGGTAAGCGGCTATTTTGTCTCATCCCAGTCATATCGATTTTACCCTTCACGGCTCCCTAGCCTTTTCCCCCTACATATACCTAGAAGCTCCTTTTTTTCCCTTTTCCTTTTGTTGGAAGACTTCTGTACGTCCCTTCCCCGGTTTCAATTTGCCTAGCGTTATGCAGGGTTTCTAATTGCCCTGTCCGTCCCCGCTTTCCTTCTCTTTCTTTCCCCTCTCTCCCGCTTTTTTTTCTCCCTTTCTCCATCTTTTCCAGCCCCCCCCCCCCCCCCCCCCAAATTCCAATCTTATTCTTCGAGCAGGCGCTCAGGATGAAAAACTAGTCGATTGTGGTTCGCCGTCTTCTTTTCTTTACTCTCTGCTCCCTTTCCCCCCCGCCATGCCTTTCTTTTCAAGATTCTTTGTGCGGGGATTTCTATACAGGTCTAGACGACGGTTTTAACTACCGATTTCCTCTCTATTACACTTCAGATGTCGTTTCTAGTTTTCCACCCGTTTTTCTCTGCGATCACCCCCCCTTCCTTAAAAGCCTTCCTACACTGATAGTTTCCGTGGCCTCCACTAGGGGAAGACAATCCTCCCAAAAGAGCCGACCCGTTCTTAACTCGGTGTTTTTCTCACTTTTTTTTTTGTTTTCTACCCCCCCCCTCATTTTTCGACTTTCGACTGATTGAACAAAGCCTCTCGGACGCGTCTTATTGCCGACTATCGGCGTGGAACCCATCCCAGTCGCCCCCCCCTGCGAGATCACTTTCTCGGAACAATAATCCTCATCCCCCTCAACTACTAGATGCCCTCTCTTCTTTCTTTGGCAGTTTTCAACTGGAAGTTTTCTCACATCCTACCTTCAGCGGATTAGAGTCCACCTCAGACAGGAGGGTAGACCCAGCTTCCATTCCTGCCCTCACTCTTCCCCCCCCCCTCTCAGCGAGATCTGAGTTGGTCCCCTTTTTTCCCAATCTTTCTCCTCCCTTGGAAAATTACCCGTCGGTTTTTTTTGGGTTGCATTCCCCCAGTATTTTGTACCCTCGATACGGTTTTCCTATTCCTTCTCCCCCCCCCCCTTTTCTTTTTTAGTTTTCCCTTCCCCCCTTCCCTCATACTTGACGATTCATTGCTTTCCTCCTCCCATAGCTGTTAAAAGCGAGCTGTGCACTCTGTGATTTACGATCATTCTTTAAGTGTCCCGGTTTTCAGAACTCACTTCCGCCCTGCGCTTTTTATACCACATCCTATTCCCTCCCCCTGGAACCTCCGCCCTCTTGTTTGTACCCGCCATCCTTTTTTTCCTCGTGACAATCGTCAGTTCCCCTATGCTCCTTATGGTTACCCTTTCCAAGTTATTCTCCGTTCACATTTGAAACCCCTTCTATTTTCCCATTCCTTTCTTTGTTTCCTTTTTTCTCCTTTGTTTTCTTTCTCGCGCCAGGGTAGTTTTCTTCTTCCCCCATACGAATGCAAAGGCTTTTTTTGCCCAGATAAACCTTTGCGCCGGTAGTTGAGCCTTGCCCTTTTGCTTTTCTTCTTCTTCATTCCTTATCTTTCCCCTTTTTTTTGCTGATATATATCTTCTTTCTTTCAACTTTGATCGACTCTTCTAAAGTTCGGTGTTCCGAGTTTCATCCACTTATACTTTTTTTTTCCTTTATGTCCGCGAGAGTACATTGGTGCTGATACCTAAATGAGATCCTCTTACCTAGATACTTCTCCCCTCTTTATTCTTATTCGTGTTTGATAATGGTAGATGGAGTTTGAACGGTCCTTCCTCCCCTCCTTTCCTTTCTCACCCTTCTAGCATTTTTTCTGACTTTTTTTTTCTTCTCTCTGTTGTGGGATTCCCCGCCTTGATTTTAATACCTGTCTTTGTTTATTTCTTCCGCGCCAGAATGATCTGCATCTTAAATAACGTTTTCTCAGATAATCTAATGAGTGTTGTGTGTGTGTTACTGTCTTTCTCCTCTTCTCTTTATACCTACTTCCCAGTGAGATTGCAACGTCATCCCTTCTCGTGTTTACACAGAAGTTATGTAAGGACTGTCGATCTTCTCACTTAGGGTGTCGCCGTTCAGATAATCTTATCTTTCCCGGTTCCAATCTTCTTTTTCCCCCCCCCTTCCTCCCTTTTGTTTCTCTCTCGACCCTTCGCTCTCGATGTTCTCTCGTCCCCTCCGCACCCTAGGTTGCGAAGGACCCTTCCCTCCCCCCTGAAAGGTTTTGCACACCCTGATAGTGCTGAGACTAGAGTGCATTTTTCCCCATCACCCTTTCCTCTCCCGTCCCTGAGACACTCCCCTCTTATTGTTTCCTACTGTCTCCCGATTTCTGTCCCTGCCGATCATTTGTCGCGTCCTTAATATCCCACCAGCCGTTGAAAAGAAAGGGTGGTCTCCAACAGTTTGTCAGAATAATCCCTTCCAAAACCTTCCTTCCCCCGTCTCCCCCTTTGTACCCTTCCCCCAGCTGGATGCCCCTTTCCCCCCTTCTTCTTCCCGAAGGCGCCCCCGTGACCCTTAACTCAATAGCCTTTTTTACCAGCCCCTTTCTCCACGAAGGTAGCTCGAAGTCTGTGAATGAGTTTTAATAAGCAAGTTCGCCAGTCCGATTCGCCTCCTTCTGTCCTCTCCAGCCCCGGTTCATTTTCTTTCTGGAAAACGTAACCAGTTTTACCCTCGTCTCTCCATTCTTCCATCGAGACCAGATACCTTCCCGCAGCACGACACAATCCATTGAAATAGCACTCAGTTTACCTTCCTCCCCTTTTTGCTCCTCTAGTGATGACCAGCCGTCGCCCGTTTTCAATTTTGATTTTTTCCCCTTCGTAACCAACGACCTGAGGCACTCACAAACCTCGAGAGCTAACCCCAGCCCCCCTTCCCCCAAATGGCGTATTTTTTCACCCACGACTTTTTTCTCAAATGTGTCCCCATCCCTTTTTATTTGACCTAAGCTGACCGCTAGGATTTTCCTGATGAAGAGTGAGAATTGCTGATTGTGTAGCAGTCTTTTTCCGTTCCTTGCGTCCCCTCGCCTCTTTTTTCCCCTAACTCGAGACCCCAACTATGCAGGAGTGGTCGAGCCGGCCATCCCAATCATTCTTTCCCCCTTCACCTTTTTTTTTCGCTGATTGTCTCCCTCATTTCATCTTCCCTTTTCGTGCGGTCGTTATATTTCCCCCTCGTTTTCGCCTACGACCCGCACACCGTTGAGACCATCATTCCATAGAGTCCAAACATTCCCTCCCTTTGCCCCCCCCCAAAACCCGCACTCTTCCTACCGGGCTTTAAACGGATTACCTAACCTGGCTTGACCTCAGAATATGCGCGAGATTTTTCTTGATTTTTGGTAGGCCGGCTTGTTTGTTGTTAGTGTTTTTCTTTTATTTTATCTCCTTACTTTCGACTTTCTTGGCTACTTCAAAAGTTACTCCCTCTCGCTGCTACGAGCCGCTTTCTTTTGTCCATTGTTCCGGGGAATTTTCTTTTTTTCCCTTACGTGCCAGAGACGTGAGAGTGCCCTCTTCCTTTTTTTTTCCTCTTTCGGTGTTCCCTCCCGAATTTCCCCCCATGTTTTTTTTTTCGCAACCCCTACTCCATTGATGAGATGTCCTATCGCGATTTCGAAGGGGGTAGCTTTTTTGTCGCTTTTCCTTCCTTTTTTTGAGGAAATTCAAGTAGCTCTCTTCGTGCTGAACCTTATTTTTCGCCTTTTCCTTCAGAACGGGGTTTTTTTGTGAACACTACCCAATGAAGCCATTTGACTCCCTTTTCTCCAATCGCTCTTTTTCCCCCGGGGTCACGTAGATCGCCCCGGTCCTCCGACTAATTCCCCGTCCCCCCCAAATAATATTAAAGAACCCATTCCAGGGCTTTCTGTTTACTTTTCTCACTCTTCTCCCTATCCTCACTTAATACTTTTGCAAACTAGCGACGAGTGTTGCAGCTATTGAGCACGTCTTAGCGGATGCCTCGGATTTTCTTCCGACCTTCGTCTCTTCTTCCTTGCAGGGTTATCCAGTCCCCTCTAAAGAGTAAAAGATAAGGCCCGGTTAAAGACACCCCCGAATTCTGTAATTCCATCTTTTGCGAATACCTCATATTTCACCCCCCCCTTCCCCCTTTTTTCCTTCCCGGGCAAAAAGCTTGCACGATTTTTCCCAAGTTTTTTCACGTACTAAGTGATTAGGAGGCCCGTGCTCCTCTCTTTGAAGTTCCGCAATCTCTTATGAGTATTCTGGGCTTAAAATCGGCACCTTTGTTTTTCCCTCTCCAAACAAATCCTTACAATCTCCCCTTCTATCGAAGATAAAAACCTCTAAGTCATCTTCTAAGCTGGATAAGGACCTATTGGGAGGACAGCTTCCCACTTCCTCCTCCTCTATTTCCTGATTAGACTTGACATCTCCCCTCTTTTTCCCCTCCGCACGTGAATAGGGGTTTTTCTCCCTTTCTGTTAACTGTACAGCAATGCAAGATTTTTCCCTGGGGATACCAACTGGGCTTTGAATTCCCCGTGATGAGTCTTCGAGGCCCCTCTATGCAAACTCTCATATGTTTCCTAGTTAATTCTCTCCCTCTCTTTCGATATTTTTTCCGTCTTGATGATGATTTTGACCCACTGTTTTTGTTTTTTTGAATTCCCACTGGGTTGGAGGTTGGATACTATGGAATCATGTCTGGACTCTTTCTTCCCTTTTTCCCCCCCCCCGCTTCTCCGGTCACCCGTTCCCGGACTTTATGAACACCCCAGCGATTGCCCCTTTGAAAGTCCCCCCATGACGAACTGTGCACACCGTGTGGGTCACCCCACAATTTTCCTTCTCTCTCTTGCCCAGTTCATGACCTTTACTACTTCCCTTTGGTGATTCTTCAACACCCTCCTCCCACACATTGCCGTGGGTCCACTTTGACTTGAGACCAGACGACTAAGTACACTTTTTTCCCCTTCCCTCAGATGGCCAAGCTTTTTGCTCGTTCTTTTTTTCTCTGCCGCGAATCTAAAAGGTGCCCGTTCTTCATTTTTAACCGTAACCACGGTCAAGCCACTTTCCTTGACCAGCTCCTCCTCTAGTTTTCAGTCTCCCCAATTTTTTCTGCTCCCTCCCCCCCCCTGTCATCTGCTGTGGCGCCTGGCACAAGGTTACTTCAATGGTCTTTTTCGTGAAAGTGTGGTTCGATTAATGCGTTGAAGCCGGGTTCTTCAGGTTATTCTCCCTCCCTTGTTTTTTCCCCCCCCCTTGCCTAAGTCCCTCTCATTTTCTTTTTTCCCGTCTTCGAAATTGCGAATTGAATCTTTTTGAATTTTGTATTTCTTTCTTCGTTTCCTCTCCTCCCGCATTTGATGTAGCTCGGTACTTCCCTTTAGATTTTTTTTTCTTTTGTGGGTAGCATGATTTCCTCTTGCCCTCGGACAGTATTCAGAATTGGTTAAGCTGGTTTGCTGCCTTCGACGTCGCGGCGATTGCCTTTTTGTTAGCCTGTACTCCGAGATGAATATGAGAAAAGATAATTTGGTGTACGCTTTTTCTTTTTTCCCCCCCCCGCATTCTCTCCTTTTTCCTTCATATCCTTTGCGATTCCTCTTTTTTTGCGGAATTCCTATGGGGCCCGAAATCTCGATCAAAATCCCTTTATTTGTTTTGCCCCGTATTATCTCTCTTTCCAATCTCTACGTTTTTGTAGATTCTAATTTGACAGATCCTTCTCCTCCTGTTTTCCCTCCTCCCCCCTTTCCTCGAAAAATGAGCCCGATCCCTTTCCCTTATCGAGACCACCAAAAGAGTCGTACTTGAGTTCATTGCTGTTTAGTGCGATTAGACTGCTTCCTCTACTGCAGCAAAATGCGGAACCCCGGTCTTCTGGAACCCTTTTTCCCCCTTCCTCCTTCCGTCCTCGTAGCACTATTTTTTCGTACCACAACTCTCCCTCTCTGCAGGGACCAATCTCCTCGGTTTTACGACTTTTGTATTTTCCCTCATTTGGCTCGGATGCGGCTTTCGCGCTTTACACTCCTCTGAATAAATACAAAAACTTTTAAATCTGCCTCAGTTCTCTCCCCCCTCCCCTCTGCCTTTCCCCCTCTTGTCTGCCTTGTTTCCCTTTCCTTCGATCACCTGTCATTCCTACGAATCCCTCCGCTTCACGTCTACATTGTCGTAACAGTGCCTGCGCCCTTGATGAAATGGTGTCGTTTAGCATAGACGGTCAGTACTCTTTCTCTTCTTTTCTTCGCCGTTGATTTTCTTGGCCCGTTGTTACGTTTTCTTTTTCCCTTTGGTGTGCGATGATCAGTCTTTTCAACTCGAGCGTCAAGCTTTTCAATTTCCCTTTCGTGTACGTACTTAATTTCTCTGCATTTCTTCCCCCTCCTTTTCCCGTGCAATTTTTGGGTTGGTGTCTCTCACCCGAAGTTCAGAAGCTGGCCACTTTTATTAAGTGGCCGAAGCTTTTCTGCGACTGGATGGGTGTTTCAACCACCTTTTTTTTTTTCTCCTTTTCTCCCCATTTGCTTTCTTCATAATCTCTTCACGGTTTTTCGAGGTTACGACCCCTCGTCTCGGAGCAGATAGTCATCGGTTCCGACGCAACCAGGCCAGGTTTTGAATTCACCAAAAAACCTTTCCCCCCTCCTTTCCCACCCCCCCTCTCTTCAGCTTTGCCTTGCTCCCTTTTCCCAGCACGTGCGCCATTAGTAATCGTTATCCCTTTCACCCAACGTTGGAAGGATGTCCCAGTTAACCTTCCGCAGGCCTCTTCGCCATCGGTATATTAAATTCTTTCCACTCCTTTCGGAGGCTTACTAGCTTGCCCCCCCCTTCCCACTTTTTTGTGCCTTATAACTTAGACTATCTTATCTACCTTTCATCTGCTTAGTAGGAGGGAGCGAATGGTTGTTTAGCAATCGAGGACCGGTAGATGTTATTGAAAGCCACCCCATCCTACTCATTTTTTTCCTTCACTTCTTTCATTAGTAAAAGTGTCTCACACTTCTCCCCTTTTCCCCCTAACCATATATGCGAAACTATGTGCTTGCATTCTTTTCTTCAGTGGTGTGATATATTTAGTCTACACTATCCGGCCAACTCATGAAGGAGTTTCATTGACAAATGCAGTACATTTCTTACGCTTTTTTTCTTCTCCTCCCGCGCCTTCCATGAGCCGGACCTAGTATTGCACCCATTCCCATCTCTTCTTCTCTGAAGAGAAGGCGCCCTTATTGAAAAACTCGTCGAATCCTTTGGTTGCGAAGGTCCTCATGGTTGTGCCCTTTTTAGCCTTCGCTGAAAGGTCTGCAAACAAATGACTGCCGAATTTCTTGGGATTTGAATAGCGCCCTGCTCTCTGACGGTAACCTTCTCTACAGAGGATTGCGATCAGATTAGGGCGTTGGCTTTCCCCCCCCCTCTCTCCTTTCACCCATGCCTACAAGCCCCCCCTAAACTCTTATTGACTTATCCCCATGGCACGTGCCATCCAAGACAAGCCGCCGACAGGCTTCAATACGCGACGGTCCCTTTTTGGTGAGAACCCATGCAGTGACCGCATACCTAGCACACCTCATCTTCCTTCTTCGGTTCTATTCCCGTCCTCTCGGAGTTTTTTTTCTCCTTCCCCCTCTGCGTATCCCTCTTCTCTGAAACGCCCCTCAGAAGCGTACACAGAAAACAAGAGCGGTCGTCCGTTTTTTCGAAGAAGGACGGCAATGTTCCGTTGACATCCTTTCCTTTTCTCTTCCCCGCTGAACGTCTTGGCATCCCCCCATAAAACCGCCCCGTTCCCCGTGCACCCCAGCTCAGTAGCGCTCATTCTGAGTGTGTCTGGGTTCCATCAGGTTCCCTCCAGTGTAACTTTTTTTGTTTTCTTTAAAAGTCTTCCTTTTTTTTTCCATAGATATTTTTTTTTTGTTTCTTCCCTCTTTTTCTCAAAAATCTTTTGCTTATCGGTGCCCCTTCTCTTCCTTTCACTCTCGACACCGAAGTGAAGATTCATGGCGGTTCCAGCTCCATCGACGATGATTTAAACTGGTTATTGATTTATATTTCCTTCATTCATTCTCCGTCTTTCAAGATGCATACTTCTCTCTTTCTCCCCCATCGCGCGACGCAATGGAACTCCTCCCTCCACAGATCTCTATTCATCGATGCCACCTCCGGTAAGAGTAAGGAGGGTTCTTTCCTTTTCCCCCTAAAAGTTTTCTTTTCCCCCTCCCCCCTCTTTTTCGATGGGTTTCTTCTCGTATTTTTCTTTCTCTCTCCCAATAAGTAATGGAAAAGATGGTCTCGCTGCTCCCTCTTCTGGTGGAGCGCGGCGTGCCTTTCAGTGATCTATATTATATTTTAGGTTTTTATTTTCTTTTTTCTCTTACTGTTAGACTACTCTGTCTCCCTTTCCCTACGGTGGACTTTCTCAGATCCCCTCCCAACTTCGAACCGTTTTGCTGCGAGTTAATCGTAATCTGATTATGGGCTCATCTTTCCCCCTCCCCCCTATAATCTAAGATCTCTGTCCTTTCCGGCCTTTATTTAGTGTTAATGCGTTTCTGACTTTCGTGCCCTCGGGTATGGGCGTCCTGATCCTCAAGGCGAACTGTTTGGTTTTCTTTTTCTTTTTTTTTCCTTTCACCCTGGCTTCCTCCGGCTTGTTGGGATTGAAGGACGCCTTTCCCCCTGCATGGAGACGGATGACCATGAAGGTGTGTTGTTTTTGTTTCAGTTCCGTATGCGGGACGGTGTTCTTCAAAGAGATCGAGCAATAGTAAGGCCTGCGATTGACCCCTTCCCCTCGCTTTCCTTCGCACCTAGCTTCCTTTTCCTTTTTTCTAGAGACCTTTTA
>Ga0179593_1811385_pt1 | contig 13642 bp, 21 predicted proteins | sample CZODoug2_1_08_16_FD_185931 | JGI IMG/M metagenome (GOLD analysis project Ga0179593, IMG submission 185931) | Vadose zone soil fungal communities from Angelo Coast Range Reserve, California, USA - CZODoug2_1_08_16fungal (PacBio error correction) | ecosystem: Environmental > Terrestrial > Soil >... | reverse complement strand
CCTCCCTGGCCGACGGGACGCCTTTTGATCGCTGTAGGTCTTTCTTTTGGCCCCTCAATCTCCCCGGTTGTTTTCTCGATGGCGTCACACATTCCTTTTCTCTCCCCCGATTCTTTAGAGTTTCCCACCCTGGCGTTGTACCCCCGTCTAAACCTTGCCAATTCTTTTTCCAATCCTAAGGAGCTTTGCGTTTCTTTTTCGATCGTTTTCCCGATTATAGGGCGTTGCTCCTTCCTTTTTTGTTGAGGTCTCTTTTCCCCCCGAACCGCTTTCTTTCAGCTTCGGACGACTCTTTTTTAAGCGTTCCCGATGCTCCTCCCCTGACCCTTCAATTTGTTCAAGAGGAGTCCCCTTGTTTCTTGGTGTTGCTCCTTTCCCCCCAAAGCATGTTCTCCTCTTCAAAACGCGCGCCGTTCTTCCCGGACGCTCGGCATTCCTGATCCGTTTTTTCCCCCCCTTTTCAGGCTGCCTTTCTGGCTCCTCGGTTCTGTGTCTAGCCAATTACTTTCCTGAGGCTGCTTCCCCCCTAGCATGTCCCGTGCAAAAACCCTCTTTTTTTTGTTTCTCGGCGCCTTTTCCGCTGCTTTTTTTGCACGTGGAAGGGATCCCCTTTCAGTTGTTTTTTTCTTGGGGCTGCTTTTTTTTCTTTCCCGGCGCTTCGGTTGGCTCCCCCTTTTCTTGTTTTACGTTCAATTTTCAAAGTTCGAGGTTTTGCCTCGCCAAAGCCTTTCTTCTTTTCTGCCCGTCGCCGCACTGATTCTTTTTTCACTCTCGGATTGAGCAGCTTTCAGTCTGGCCTTTGCCGGCCCCTGCGGGCAGTTTTGGCTGTAGTCGAGGTGATAGTTTTCCAATCCCTCGTCGTCATTGCCACGACAGATGGTCCCAACCTCGATTGCGTCGCCGTTCTCTATGGGTTTCCGGCGTCCAATGTGTACACTACGTGTCCCCCCCATTGAACCTACCGTATGGAAGTAATCTTTCGCGGGTCCCTCATTTAGCAGGCTCCTCCCCCCCAGGATTCGGTGCCCTTTTCCCCGCTGACGTCTCACTGCCACGAAGGAGGAGCTTTTTTTTTTTTAGCCCGGCATGAACTTCCTTCCCATCCTTTTAGCGGTTTTTTTAAAAGCCATGTGGCTTTCCCCTTGGCGGGAAGGCACTTTCCCCCTTCCTTGCTTTTTGCCCCCAGGTCCTGGCAGCCGCTGCCAAAAATTTGAGGCTTTTTTTTTCGCGAGGCCGGCCGTTTATCTTCTTCGAAGTGATCGCCAGTTTGGTACTTTCTCTTCTCGTGGATGGAGCGCGTGGAGGGGTGACCCTTTCCTAGACGCACGTATTCTTTCTATCTTGCCCCAATGCTTTTTCCGTTTCCGGTTGGGGCGTCTCCATTGTCGCCGATGGGGCTATTTTCTTCAGCGTAATCTTCGATGGAATTCCTGTTTCCGGCCTTCTGAGCGGTCGCACCCCGTTTTCCGCGATGGATTGGCGGCTGTTCTCTTTTTTTTTTTCATGAAGTTGCCAATTTCAGTCTCATTCCTCCTTTGCCCCACTCACACAATCAACCCCACCCATCTTCTGGCCCCATGCCTTTTTTCCGCGGCAGTTGCTGCCCTTTGGTTGCTTTCTTTTTTTTCCCTTCTTCTCTTTCTCAGCCTCCGTTCATGTGTTGTTGTCTTTTCCTCATTGAAAAGCCCCGCTTTTTTTTCCCCTTCACCGGCGGCAACGCCTCTTCCCTCCCCCTCCTTAAGACTTTTGATGGTGGGAGGCTTTTTGGAGGGCGAGAAGAGGGACGGAACCTTTCCTTCCATGTTTCGGGAAGTCCTCTTCCAAGAAGCATTTGGGAGGCGGTACTTTCTTCTTATGGGCTTCCTTCGCCTCTTGCTTCGAAGACTCCTGCCATCGCGAATAAGAACCCCTCCGCCGTTGCAGGAACGCCCACCACCCCCCTAAGGCCACACATTTTTCCCCCGCAAACGATCTCATTCATTCTTGCCGCGATGTCACCAGCCCTTTCTCCCATCAAGTCCCTTCCCCGGGCGAATGGCGAGATTATTCGGCCCTTCTTGTCCTTTAGAGGCGGGTTTTTCTTTTCTTTTCGCTGCGCGATTGCCGGGGGGCGATCGCAAGCTCCTTTTTTTTTTTCTTGTGATTTTTTTTCTCCACGTGTGACTTAGGAGATCGGTTCCCCCCTTCAACCGTGCTCTTGCTTCGGCACCTCTTTCGCTCCATCCGTCGTGGCATTCGCTTTTTTTCCTTTTTTTCTATCGGAATCTTTCTCTTCTTTCCTCATCCCGATTGTTGACGTTTCTGATCCCCCCTTCCAGTCCATATTTCGAATCCTTTTGTCCCCCTGAGCACCATATGGCTCACGGATTCCAAAGCTTAGTATTCCTCGTCGGCGACGAAATCGGTTTTTCCCTCCCCCCCCCGTTCGCACTTTTTGACGAGGGCTGATTGCACCATTTCATCCTCGACGACAAGCACCGTTTCCATGCGGACTCAGCCTTTTTCCTGAACGGAAGGCTTTGTCCTCCTTAGCATCGTTGCCCTCGGCCGGCCTCCACCATCATCACGGCAACCCTTTTCCCTTCTGAGGCGATAAGCCGCTCTTTTTTTTCCGCCCCGGTCCCCAATCTTCCTCCCCCTAGCCGCCGCAATGACCTTGGACCGAGCGACTTTCTCTATTCCCAAAATCGGCCCTGGTTTTTTCCAAGGGCATTGGATCCTCCCCGTTCCGTCAAATTGCCCCGTTGACCATTCTTTCTTTCAACATCTGTGTTTTTCCCCTTTACCTTAGGCAACATCCCTTCCCTCCTGTCTGTTCGGTCCTACGTACCCCTTTTTTTTTTGACCGATTTCTCCTTCGGCAAGCAGCAGTCCTTTTTTTTTTCCAGTCCCCCCTGCGGAGTTTTGCAATTCCGCGGCGAGCGTTATCCTCCCCCATTCTCGACTGCAGCTTGTCCCTTACTCCCTAAACCCGAGGGTGGCGCTTTTTCTTTCGCCCGCTTTTGCCACCATCTTCCGTGCGATCGCGTCGTGGCCACCCTTTTTCCCGCTGCGGGCCCGGTTTCTCCTCCCCTTACTACCCGTCGACTTCTTTTTTCCACAGACGTTTCCTTTCAAAACCTTTCTCCGAAAACAGGGGCCTCTCCCCACTCTCTGAGACGCCCTGGTTTTGCTCTCCTGGTGTACTTCACTCTTTTTTCCTCTCCTTTTATATCGGGATTTTTTTTTTTTTGTTAGGCCACTCGCTCAACCCCCTTACTCCTTCTATGGCACCCTCCTTGCTTTTTTCAGGCGGAGCGGGCGCGCCGAAGGCGTCCAGTCCCGTTGGCCACTTCTCTCTCTTCCTTCCTCCGTTTTTTTTTTTTTGAGACTCTCTCTCCGTCATATTGGCCGATTCATGTTCTTTTCCTGCACTTTGACGCCTTCTTTAGGGTTTTGCCATTCAATTTTTTTTCCGGTACCCCCCCCCCTCCCCCCCCCCCCGGTATCGATGGCCTACTGCCCCCGTACATTCTTTCTCCTTTCCGAGCTCTGGCGCCGGAGGGATCTGGATTCCACCAAGATGGTTTTCGCCCCCTCATCCTCAGGTTGAGCGGCCTAGTTTTTTTTTTGATCGCGCTTCGCACTTTGAGGTCCCGCTTCCTTTTACCGAAAAAACTGTGCCGCAGCCCTTTCTGCGTTTCTTTGGCAATTTTGTGATCTCCTTCCTTGAATCCGAAGCCCCTTTTAAGAAGCGCTCTCCCGCCACCTCGGCTTTGGCTTGCGCCAAGCATATTTTTCTATTTTGACGAAAAAAGAGGCAGGTCCTCCTGCATCCATGAGTAACCAACATTTGTTCTTCTTGATTGCCAGAGAGGGGTTTTTTCCTCCTCCCCCTTTTCGGTTCTCCCGCGCCTCACAGGTTTTCCCTGCTATTGCATTCCCCCCGTTTAAACCACTAGGGTTGGACCTTTTTCCCCGTCCATCCTTTGTCGATGGGACCGTGTAGGGGTCCCCAATGATGAAACAGGTTCCGCCTACGTGCCAGAGCTTTTCTTCGGCGCGGCTTGCCCGGCGGTTTTTTTCTTCCATTGTGTGTTTGCTTGTCGGTCTCACTTCCCCACCCCTTTTGAGACCATTCCTTTTGTTTTTCTATTACTTTCCGTCGGCCAGCTTCATTCCTGTACGTTTTGTTGCACGAGCTTCCTCGGGCGGTGTCCTTTGGCGGTTTGTTTCTCGATTGTCGTGCTTGTCGTGCTCCGTTCCCCTTCAGCTTTTTAGCTTGCGACATGCTGTTTCTTCCGATGCCCTTGGAGCTCGTCCGGTGTTGTGTAAGCCTTGCTTAAAGGTACGATCTTGTCTTGCTTGATGCCGTTTTTTTTTTAAGTGGGATAGATCCCACTCCGCGCTTTGGCAGCCCCTAATCCGGTCGCCCTTCCCCTTTCCTCATCGCCCTCGCGAATGCCACGCTTTCGGAAGGCGGCAGCGCTTTCCCTGACCAGTGATGTCCCCTCCCTCAGGGCAACGCCGGCCATTTTGATTGAAGCAATGCTGGCTAGAAAATGTCCCAAATTCTCCTGGACGATTTCCCGTAGCCCTTTTTTTTAATATAGTCCTCTGAATTAAGGGATTCTCCACTCGAGAGGCCGTTTCGGCGATTAATCTAGGAGTTCCTTCTCACCGTGTTCGTGTCTTGTCTTTCCGCGTTCCCCCCACTTTTTTTTTGACCCTTTTTTGCGATCGTTGTCGAATAGCTTGCAACTTTTTTTTTTACTTTGGTCCCCCCACGGCCTTCCGCGTTCTATTTCGCTTTCTTTTTTCTTTTTGTTCTCGTAAGAGATTCTTTCACGATGAATCCACCTTCCTTTTTTCAGGCGCCCTTTCTGTCTGTCCTTCCCCTTCAACGGCCGGGCCGTCTTTGGCGTTTGTCGGTTACTGCCGGCATCCTTTCTTTTTCCACTTTTAAGTTTTACATATTTTCACCCATCATCGTGGTTTTCTCTTCCTTGCATTCGGTCCGGTCGTAGGGTTTTTGTTGCGTCCGGGTTTTCCACAGCGGGAGCTTGTTCCCCCTGCTTCTCTTTTCCTCCTCTTGTGTTGTGAGATTATTTCCCACCTCAAAGCCTCTTTTTGGCCGAAAACCGGCGTCGCAACGCCTCCCCTCTGAGACCGGACCGAAGGCATGTCTTCTTCTTTTTTGTTTGATGTGGTTTAGGGACGGGACACTTTTCTTTTCATGAAGCCGAGGAAAGGATGTTCTTCCCCGCCCTTAAGACAATCCCCCCTGGCGACGTGTTGGCCTCTCTGGCAGCCAGATGGGTTTTCCTTCCCCACAGTGCCCTCTAATACCCTCTTACCTCTAGCCCATTCGCTGATACTTTGCCTCCCTCTGGGCCGTTGGTTTCCTTTTTTCCGCAACAACGACGCCTTTTTTCCAAGATATTTTCGATGCCGTTCTGCCGCGACCCCCGCCAGGCGCGATCGAGCCCCCCCCTCGCTTCACGTCCTGTTGCCGAGACTTATAGTTTTTTTTTCGCCTCCTTCGAAGGCTGTTCTTCCTTTTCTTTCGCTGCTTTGACCGTGCTACGGCGCCAAGCGGCCGTCGGCCCTGTGCGTCTGCCATTTCTTCTTTTCCTCTTTCGGCGGCCTTTCACGCTTTGATGATGAATTTCTTTTTTCTTTCGGTTTCGCGCCTCCGTCTTGTCATCCTCGGCGCGACGATCGGAAAATATGGGCTCCGGGAATCGGTCTGCCTTGCTTCTTTTCACGATCCCGTCATTTCTTGACGTCCATTGTTGATTTCTCTTTTCCTTTGCAGGTTTTCTCACCGAACTGATACGTTCTTTTCATCGGCGGGTGACATTCCCCCCCTTGCCAGGGCACGATTGTTCCTATCATCTCGACTGACACATCGCAAACGGCCGGTCTCTCCTTCTGAAGCGTTAGCGCATCGTTTTCCATTCAGGCAGGCGTCTTCCCCGTGCTCCCCACCACCCCTCCTTTTCCCTCAGGGGTATCTGTTTGGACGACCCGCCTTCTTTCTTCACATCTTCCAGACCCTTTCGGGAAGGCCAGGCCTTCCAAAGCCACCCATTTTGCAGCATTGGTCCCCCCAACGGGCCCTCAAAATTCCTTCTTTTTGGTGGGCCCTCACATATTGTGTTTGCACGGTCTTTCTGCAATAGCAGCCCCCCTTCCACTTGTCTGTTTTCTCCCTTCCCCTGACCGAGGCGCTGTTCTTTCCCTCAGCGAAAAACCTTTTTGCATCTCACTTGAGCAAGTCTGGCCCTTTTCGAGGCGTTTCGGGCAGAGATCTCGCCTGGTTTGGCTCTCTGCCCCCCAAAACCAGACTTTCTTTAATCTTGAGCGTGTGCTAGTTCCTTCCGCGTTTCTTCTCTCGAAGATTGCCAGGTCCCCCCTGCGGCGAGTTTCCTTCCCGGTTTCTTGGAGAGCGCCTCCTCACCGTCTCCCGGCACGTTCCTTTTCAAAGACGATCTCTTCCAAATCCGCTGTATTTCTTGGAAAGGTTTGCCCCTTTCTGTTTCTTCCCCCCACGCGACGCGCTGGTTTTCTCTGCGCATCGAGAGTTCTCAGTTTTAGCCTTTTTCCCACACTCGATTGACTTAATGCGGACCTTTTCACATTTTTTAATGTAGCTCCCTTTTTTTTTTTTTCCGATCGGCACTTCCCCCTTTCTCCCTTTCTTCCCCTTTTTTTGAGTATATTTATCGCATCTTTTTCCCCCTCTTTTGGTACGGCCTTCACCCCGCCGGCGCTTATTGTCTTTTCGCTCCGCTAGGCGATTCCCCCCGTCTTTTTTTTGTTTTATCCTCTCTGCGTACTCCCCTCTCGATTGCGGGTCCTTTCTACCGCGCGTGAGTTCCCCCCCTCGTTCTTTGTCTTTTTTTTTTTTCGCAAAAACTTTGCAAAGATCCACTCCTCCTCTTTCGTATTTTTTTTAGACGTGTGTTTGTCCTTTGATTATAGGGGGAGTTCTTCCTTCATTCTGAGCGCCTTCCAAGAAAACCTTTTTCAGCTTTCGGCAGACCCGTGTTTGCTGGCACCATGGCCCTGAAGGTAGTCCCCCCCCCCTTGGCGCCTGCCCCCGCGCACATTCGCTCCTTCAGCTTTCTACCCCTTTTTGTTTCTTTGTGGTCGCTGCTGCCGCCAATTCTTTAGCCCCCCGCAGAAAACTTATTCCCGAAGTCCGCCTTGGCTCTCTTTTCCTTCCCTTGGTGCGGATTTGCCTACCCCCCTGAGCCTATAGGTAGGTTCTTATGCCCACCTTTTGGCGTTTCCTGACGTTTTCAGCATGTCCACCTGTTCCCCTGTCCCCCCCCCCATATGTTCTCGTCCCGGGGACTTTTTTCGAGCATTTTTGAGGCTCTTTTGAGGTCTCCAAACATTCAACCCGGCCTTCGAGTTTGGGGCTGGACCTCTTTCCTTCCTTCCTTCAGTTTGGTTTCTGCATTTTTTTTTTTCTGCCGAAATCCTGGTGCCTTTTCGTCAACGAGCCTTTTTTCGCCCTCCCCCTTTTGATGAGGTTCTGCCTCTTTATGTATGGTCTTTTATTCTCTTTTTCGTGAGGCCTCTGTACGGGATAGCCGGCCTCGGGGCCGTTCTTTTTTTTCTGAGGGCTGTTTTTTCCATCAGATCGTCTTTTTTCCCTCGTTGGGGTTTTTTATTCGGAAATTGATTTCTCTCCCGTGGGCCGATTGCGTCGCCGTTTTGCGACTCTTCGCACGGCAAAGGTTTTACCTTTATTGTGATCATGGACGTCAGGGGGCTTTTTCCGTAATCTGGGACTTGGAAAAGCACGCGTTTTCGCCGATGACTCTCTTTCTCCTCTTTTTTCGTTTTTTTCCCCGCGATGGCCCCTACGGTTTTGGAGGCGGAGAGACCTCCTCTTCATTGACCCTTCCAGCGTTCCCCCTGGCGGCGCGACCTTCGACGGGGCCCTGCCTCTCTCATGGCGCCTCCTTCAAAGATCTCTTCCGATCGCCCCGTCGCCTTTTCCTCTTCTCCCCGCCGAGGATTCCGGCCTTTTTTTTCCTCTCGCCGAAGGATTTATCCTTTCATACTGGTCTCGTTTGCTTTTGTCTGGTGACCATCCGTGCTTTTCCTTCCTCATACGTGGTTTTTTTTCCAATGGCTGGTGTCCTTTCGTCCCGTTCGGAAAACGGTCCTTTCCCTTTCGCCCTTCTTTCGCTTCTCGTATTCTTCGATGTCCTCTTTTTTTCCAGGCGCCACATCTTTTTCTTTCTTTTTTTTTCGCCACTTTGGCTGATTGTCTTCTGGAGGGTTTCCTGGACGGTGTGCCCCCTCTATTCCTTGGTTCCACTTCCTAGTTCCGCCGCCATCCCCTTTTCTTTCCGTCAGGTCCGGTCGGTCGTTGCCTGCGGCGTTGAGCCTCCCTAGTCCGGACAGAGGGGTTTTTTTCCTGTGAATCTCTCCTCTTTTTCTGTTTTCCGTTGTTGTTCTCTCTCCTTCCCGTGAAATTTTTTGGGCCCCGCCCCGTTTGCGTTGCGCACGACGACCGGAAACGCATTGGAAGCCCGAGCTCTTTGGTGCTCCCTTCTCGGAAGTGAGTTCCCGGTCCTTCCGGAATGAGCGAGGCGATTTTTTCTTTCCACACGCCAGCCCGCGGCGACCGTGGTTTTCTCAAGTTGGGCGCCTTGACCCCCAGGCCATTAGGTGCACCTCCGAATACGCTGGACGACCCTCCCTTTTTTCTCCATAAAGAACCGTCCGTTTTGGCGTGATTTCCGAACGGCAACAAGGAATGTTTGTTTCCGTTGACCCACGTGCCACCCGCCTCTTTTGTGATTTTTCGATGTCACATGCCTTCTTTTTTTCTCCCATCACTCTTTCGGTCTCCACGGTTTTCTCGGACAGAGAACGCACTCATTTGCCCCCTTCGGGGCCTTCCTAATTGTCTTTTTGGGAATTGTTTCCTATTCCCCTTTTCTCTCCTTCTACCACGGTTTCGCTTGCAAGCTCCGGACGTCGTCTCCCTGTGCGGTCGCCATTTCCTCCTCCTCTCTTCCTGACTGCTTTTCCTTTTTTCGATTTTTTCTTTGCGGCTTCGGAAAGCTTTTTCTTTCCTCCTCCGTCGGTGTTTTTTTTTTTTTTTTTCCCGCTTTCATATGGGCGAGCAGGATCTTTTTCCCTGCTGGTTCCTTCCCCATTCGGCATCTGACCGTCTTCGCACAATATCGTACCTTTCCTTCCCCTCCTTTCAGCCCCCTCTCGCAATCTGCGGGTGTAGCCTTTTTTTTCCAGGCATGCCGATTGAAGCTACTTATTTACCCCACACCCCATCATCCCACGCGCAACGGACTCCCGGGCAAACAGCCGCACTCTTTTCTCCCCCAAGCTCCCCACTCCCAGGTCGGCGGACGGCAGACCTTTTCTTTTCCGGCCCCCAGTTTGGCGCTTCTTCGATCAGCTTGCTTTCTGACCTGACAAGGACCTACCCGACTTCCCGACCGAGCCGTCTTTTTTTTGCAGGGACGCCGCCCAAAATCCCCAGGCCTCTCCCGGTGCCACCTTTCCCCTCACGGGCCATCAATGCATCTTCTTTTCTTTTCATTCCTTCCCCATACTTTGTGTTTTTGGACATGGCTGAAATAGCCCCTTCAGGCCGCCCTGCCTCCCCGAACCGAGGGTCCTTCCTCTTTTGCAAAGCGCGGAAAAAAAACTTTCTCCTCCTTTGTCCCTTAATCCGTGGGCACTAAGCTCCCCCCCCCGGGAGGTTCCGCGTTTCGGCTCGTCATTGACCTCCCCCCTTGCTTGGCTTTTAGCTGAAAACCCCCGTCCCCGAGGTTTTTTTGAGCGAATCGGCGCCTCGGCGATTTAATTGCGTCCCCCCCTCCCCTAGCCCGCTCCATTTCCCTGTTCCCAACGCGGCACATTTTTTTCAGATGCTGTTTAAGAAAGCCTGGGGAGTTCCCCCCCGGCTTCCCCGACCCCCGATCGAAACCTTTGCCGCTAAAATCTACTTCTTTATGGCAATTTTTGTTTCAAATCAACGCGCTTTTTTTTTATCCGCGTGCGCATAGTTTTCGAATACTTGTAGCCTCCACAGTACCCCGAGATGAATTTTTTTTCCCTCCTTCCTTTGAGCGTCTTTGCGTACTCGCGTCACCCCCTCCTGCAATTCGATCTCTTTTTTTCCTTACACTGCCTGTCGATTTTCCGAATACTTTCCTTAGGGTCCCCTCCTCCCTGCTTATGTATTACCGCTCGCCTTTTTGATGGCATTTAAATACTATTTCGTCCCCGGCGGCTCCTTTTTTTAGAAAGCCCGCGATCTGCTAGGTCAAACTCTTGTGATTCACCCCTTTCCCCCGGTGGTCACCTTCAACCTTGCCATCTCCTGAGATTACTGCCTTTTTGTTTTTTCGCTCTTTTTCCATCTTCGGGGTGGTTGTATAGACCCGGCCCCCTTCTTCCCTTCGCTTACGCTACCCTGGGCGGTGATTTCGGAACACCATCCCTTTTTTTGGCCCTTCCACCCTGCCGCCCTAAGCAGTTCCCCCTGCACACCAGTCATCTCCCCCCCCCCCCCTTGATTCGCAAACTCGGGTTTTATTTGGCGCACTTCTTTTTTCGCCACTCTTTTTGGAGGCAGACCCCCCCCCTCGCCACGCAACACAGCTCTTCTTGCTCGCTTTTTCCGACCCTGGTTCCCCCCCCCCTTTTTTTCTTTTTAGCTCTTTCTTTTGTAGCAATAGGTCGTCTTGCAGGTCTCTCTGACCCGAGACGCCTGGCGTTCTGAGGCTTCTCTTTTTTCCCCTTCCCTTGTCCGTCCTCCCCCCCACATATTCGGTTGGGGCCGTAGCCGTTCCCCCCCCATAAGGTAAGTCCTCTTTCTGTTTCTTTCTTCTTATCCAAATTGCTGCCTTCCCCCAGTTGCCGATGTTTTTTTTTGGGCGGGCGTTTTTTCTTAGATCTCTCCTTGGCGGCCGTCTTGGCCCTCCTTTTTTTCCGGGTCGTCCGCTTGATCGAGCAGTTGCCGATGTTTTTTTTTTCCTGCGGTTCCTTCTTCTTTTCTGGCAACCGCTCTTGTCGAGGCCGCTTTTTCTTTGTGCTTGAGCCCCTCGCAGGAGTTGCTTTTTTTTCGTTCGGTTCCCTTTTCCTCTTTCGGGGTCCAATTCCTCGTCGTTCATCGGTCATTTCTTCCCCTGATGTTTTTTTATTTGCTTCGCCGACGGTATTCGAGGCCTTCCTTGCGCCGGCAAATTGCTCCCCTCTTTATTGTGCCTCATGTTGTTAAATGGACGGGGCTTTCGGCAACGCAAGGGAGTCGTCCCCTCCTCCTCCTCTACGTCCTTCGCGCTGACCTCTTTGCCAACGACGGGAGGAGGCTTTCCCTTCGTCTGTGCCTCCTCCTTCACCTCCTCCCTGCAATTCTTCACCCTCCCTTTTTTGCCGTTTCCGTTCTCCGATTCCCCGCCATTTTTTCCCCCCCCCCCCCTTTTGACCGAAACAAGGGCCTGTTTAGCCGAGAGCCGTTTCCTTAGCCCGGTAATTTCCTTTCCTTCGCACGCAAGAGTATTCCCCCCTCCTTGAGGCCTTTTATCTCGTCCGGGTATTTTTTTGCCCGTTGGATTTTCAGTGATTTGCATCTCTTAGCGCGGCCTTTTGTGACCCCCTTATCACGTCCGAATATCTTGCACCTGGTGCCGTTCGTTTGGGGTTCGTCCCCAACTCCCCCCCCTAGTCTCCCCTTCCCTTTTTTTTCAGCGGATGGGCTTATGTCGTCAGCGTATTCCCTTTCCGTTTTCAGGTGCTGGCCAGCGAGGCCGGGGTCGCCGCGGATGTTGCGTTTCTTTTTTTTTCATTCTTACCTCGGTCCTTCACTTCCCTTTCAATTTCGTCCTCTTCGCCTCCCCTCCCCCCCTTCCTTTCTTTCTCCCATGGAATTAGGTCCCGGTCGTCTTTCCCGCTGGCGTTTCTGCTTTTCCGGCCACAGTTTTTTTTTTCCTTTTTGAATCTCTTTTTTGTTTTTGTTGAGAGAAGATTCACCCCCCCCTTTTTCTCCCGGCCTTTAACCAGCCCTTTTCACCAACAAAAACGGCGCCACTGGCCACGACGAAAGGACCTTCTTTTCTCTATGACTGATGGTTTCTTTTGGTCGACGGATGCCGGCGAAATGAAAGCCGAGGAATCTTTTTTTGAAGTCCTTGCGACCGTGGGCTTCCTTTCTTTTCATCCAGATGGGCGTGTTTTCTTCCCAGGTTTGGCCATAGGCCCCTTTCTACGCTGCGGGTACCTTTTTCCCTTGCGAAATAGTACCTCTTTCGATGCTCTGGATTCAAAAGCATTTGGACCGCTCTTGCACGGAATCGATGCCGTTCCTTCTCTTTTTTCCCTTTCCCTTGCGCGTTCCTCTTGCTGCTCACGTCTCCTTTCGATACTCGGCGCTGGGATTACGCGTCCCCACGCTCCTCTTTTCTATTGCGCGTTCTTTTCTCTTGTTTTCTTTCCTTTTTTTCCTTCTCCGGCCCGCTAGGCGTCGTCTCGGTCGCACATTTTTCCCCTCATGTTCTCCTGAGCTCTCCTCAGCCGGAACGGCTTTCTTGATCTTTTACTTTTCTTCCTTCACATCTCTTTCTCCGTGGCATTCTCTGTCCCTTCCCGTGATCGGAATATGGGGCGACCTGATAGTAGGTCTTTGCGACCTCTTTGCGTTGCCTCGATTTTCGGCATCATGACTTTCCTGTGAACAATTCCCAAGGCTTTCAAACGCCCTTTTCCCGTCGGCGGACGTTCCTTGTATCCATCTTTTCCGATGGACTCCTTGATTGGCCCCCCTCCTCCAAGCTTTTTCCTCCCCGTGCTCGGCCTTGCCCTCCGACGGAAAGCGGTTCTTCTCAAAATATACCCCCCCTCCAGGGCCTTTCGGAGATTCAGTGGCAAACCGTTTCTTGAGGCGATTCCCCCTTCCCTCTGTCTTGTGCCCCCCCCAGGATTGCAGTTCAAAAGACGCCGCAATTCCCCCCTCTCTCTTCTCAAAGACCAGGCCCCCCCCTCTGTCATTCAGCATTCCGGATCCCCCTGGGAACTTCCACTCTTTCCCCCTTCTGGGAACCCGTCACCACTTTGCAAACGGGACCCTGTCCCCCTTTTCCGACCGCCTTTTTCTGTGTTGGCTTCCTTTCTCACCGGAGTCAACTCGGCGTTTCCCCAGGTTGGTTTCCCGGTCTGTCATCCCTTTGCAAATTCCTCTTCGGCTGACTTTTTTTTTTTCCTTCCCGCCTTGGCTTGGCGGCAGTTTCAACAACCAAGACCAACCAGATTGTGGTTTTTTGCTCCTTCTCCGATATATGCTCATGTGCATCGCGCCTTTTTTTCTGCGTCTTTTTTTCCAGCCCCGACAATGCGGCGAAGTTTCCCCCCCTTTTTTTCAAGAAAGAGGGCTTTTTTTCTTCCCTTCCAAGGGCCTTTTATCATCGTCCCCTGATCGAAAAAATTCCATCCCAATCTTTCCCCCCCCCCCCTTCTTTCTTGGCAAGGTTTGCTCCCCACCAGGAGTGTGTTTCCCTCCTTGCTCCTGAGATGGCGAAGTTTCTCTTCCTCCCGACATCGAGGACCACCTCTTCCAAATACTTCCCCCCCTCTAAGCGGTCTCCTCCCCCCAACAGAATCGGCTCGCCCG
>Ga0179593_1716324_pt1 | contig 13642 bp, 13 predicted proteins | sample CZODoug2_1_08_16_FD_185931 | JGI IMG/M metagenome (GOLD analysis project Ga0179593, IMG submission 185931) | Vadose zone soil fungal communities from Angelo Coast Range Reserve, California, USA - CZODoug2_1_08_16fungal (PacBio error correction) | ecosystem: Environmental > Terrestrial > Soil >... | reverse complement strand
TTTAGCTGGTTCAGACCCAGTTCCTCGGTGTGCCCGACCCCGATATTTTCTGCTTGTCTACCTTTACCCGATTGCCCTCTTCTCCCGAGCCTTAATGCCTCATTGCAGGGCGCTCAGGCTCCGATCGAGATGCCCCTTTTTTCCTTCCTGGACTTTTTTTCCCGGTTAAGAGAGAGTGTTCCTTTTCTGACCTACTTTTTCTTTTCCTTTCGCCTGGATTTTACGGAAATTCAAAGTTCCTCGAGATGGACAGCTTTACGGCCGTTTTGTGCAACAAGGCGATCATGTTAGATCTTCGATCGGGTAGTCGATTCATTTCCTTCTCCTTTTTTGGATTTCGAGAAGACCCTTCCTTTCTCAGGTAACCTGAATCTTATATAAGGAAGATTTAAAGCGCGGTCACGACTCCCCCGCCCTCTTCCAGTGGTCGTCCCACGCTTTCTCCCCTTCTCACCAAAAGGCGTTATCCTCCTCTCCCGACTTTATGCTTTACTCTCTGAAGGAGCCTCGGCTGGGGGGACAGATTTCCGAGGTGGATTATCCTCTCTTTAAAACCTTTTCCCCCGCAGGCCCTTTTTTTCCCAGTGAGCGCCCCTTGAAGGAATTAACATCTCGGACCGTTAGCCTTTTTTTCCGGATACCCCCTCAATGAGAGTCACCCCCCTTTCTGTGTTCTCTCTCCTTCCAAACGCCCTCAGTGTCCGGCGGCATCGATTTGCGCGACGCCATGTCCCCCACCCTTGCTTCGTTTCGACTCCCCCCTCCTCACTTTTCTTTCTTCAACGGATTCGAATGATTCACGCCCGCCCTGAGGCCAACTCCCGATATCTCTTTGCTCTGCTTGTCCCTTCGCGGTGCCCAGTCTCCTTTTTTTTTTCTGTTCTTAGCCTCCTCACCTCTGTAACCCCTTTTTTTGAACACATGAAATTGGAGGGTCATTTTAGGACCGCGCGTCCTGGAGGCCCTCCCCCATGAGTCTCCCCCCCTACGACCAATTGTGACTTCTACTTCTAGGTTCTTTTCAAGGTGTCCTCGTCTCGACGAGGTTCTGAAGCATCCGCCCACCTTTCTTCTTTCATGGGCTTCTTTGTCGACTGAAAAGGTCGTTTCCGCATTCCGTTCCACTCACTTCCCTCCCCTTCTTCCTAACATTTTCGTCATCTCCGAGGCGATCGAGTCCTCTCTATGCTCGCAGGCGATTTTTATTCCGGTTTTTCGTCCTTCCCTTGTCTCCCCCTGTCCCTCTGGGGCCTTTTTTCCGGCCCCAGCAACTCTGCACTGCTTTCTTCTTCTTTCGAGCCCTCCCCCTTTCGTATCATGAAGCCAACTAAAGCTAGGGCATGGCAGCCAGTGTTTCTGATCTCCCTTTCGTCTTGCGATACTTTCCTTTTCTGTTTTATAGAGAAGTTACACTTGCTTTCCTTTTCCCCTCCCTCGAACGCCCCTCCTCCCTGAGATTCGGCGTAATGAACCCGAACTCTCATGCGGGGGCGGGCCTCCCTCTTTTCCCTTTTTCTTCTCATTTCTCACGGGTGGGCTTCGATCTCTCATTCTGTTTCCTCTGTGACACATGCACTTTTCCCTTTTTCTTGGCCGACATAGTTCTGCATCGCCGGCAGACGAGACTGGTCTTTTGACTGATCATCGACGTGCTCTCGCCTCTTTTCCCCCCCCCCCCCTGTGTTTCCCTCCGATTATCAGGCCCGCGTTATTTTTGAGGCTTTTCTTCTCCCTTCTGCCCATCGGAAGTTCCCCTTGGGACCCATTAACCGCTCCCTCCTATGTGATCCCTTTTTGAGAAGCCACTACGGTTTTTTTGTCTTGAGAGCGCACTTCTTCTATCAACTCTTCTCCCCCCCCGGCATGACTTCCGATTCTGGTATTCCTCCCTACTCTCTGATGGAGTTTTTCCTAATTCTTCTTCGCCGGCAGACTTTTCTGTATCCCCCGTCGATAGTTAGGCTGAATACTTCCCCATACAGGGCCGTTTTCCCTTTCTCTTCCGTTCGATCCCTCTTCTCCCCTGCTGACTCTGTGCTGCATTCTTGACATCTGCTTTTTAGAGAAATTCCCTCCCTTGATAGCAGCTTTTTTTCTCAGGGCTTTTTTCTCTACTTGATTCCCAGCACCGCTTTCCGGTGCTATTCACTCTGTGAAACCCCCTTTTCTCCCCCTTTAGAGCCATTACAGGCTCCTCCCTTTCAGCATTCTTTCTTCCGATATGTCTCTTTCTTTGTGACGTTCTTTTCAAATCATGAGACCCACTTTCCGTCGACGAATGTAATTCGACGCCGGCCTGATTCGTTTCACCCTCCCTTCTTTTTTGCCCCTCTCCGAAGCAACGTACGTTCTCCCCCTCAACGTAGCCGGCAGCTTTTTCTTACCGGAGGGTGCGATCTAAATCGTCATGGTTCCGCCTGCTGCGTTCCTTACGCCCGCAATTCATTGTCACATTTCCCCTTTTCTGAGCACATTCCTGCCCACCACGCTTTTTGCTGCACCCGGCGCGACCCTCGCGCAGTAGCGCGTAGTGCTTTAGTTTTCTTTCTTTTTTCCGTATCCCCAGCCGGTGGAGGAGGTTCTTTTCCGCCCCAGCACTTCTCTCTTGTAAACCCCCCCTTCCCTCTTCTGATGAAGGCGTGCCCTTTTTTCGAGTGGATTTTGAACTCGAACGACAAAGCGGTGGTTTCTCAGGGCGGCGAGCGCCCCTTTCAAAACCTCCTATTGATGCCTTCCTGACGTTTTGGTGACCTTGCGGGGGCTACCCCTTCTTTCCCTCCCTCCTTCCGCGCTGATGGACCTCAAGGCGTTCGAGCGGTCGCCCTTGGTGTCGATGTTCAGCTTTTTTTCTCTGTTACCTTCCCCTTCTTCCCCACTGGTGATCGTAGTGACCCTTTTTTCGCGCTCCGTTTCGCTTCTTTTTCTTGATCAGAGCCCCCGGTCCCTCGACCGACAAACTGTGAGACGAGGAGGAGGAAGAGGCTCCGATGCCGAAATGGGCACCTTTCTCTAACACGAGGTCGCCTTTTTTTTGACACCCCTACGTAATTTTCCTCCCTCACGACGTTTTGCCACTAAGAGCCTCCCTCCCTCCCCCATCCTTTTCATTTCGCCTTCCCCAGTGAACGGATGCACAGCTCGCGTTCCTCTGGTCGCGGGCATGTTTTCTTCCGTGACCTGGTTTTCTTCTTGCCGCGCCCCGAATCGTTTTCTTTTCCTCGGGCCAGCCCGACCGGCGCCTCTTTTGAACGCGTGCGGGGGAGGGCTCACACCGCGGAGCACTTTTTCCCTGGCCCCTCTTCTTCCCTTCTCTGAACTTCCTTTTATTATTCGACGTTGACGGCAAGCACCAGCCGTTCTCCAGATACCTTCGTCCAAGTTATTCCCTCTTGAAAAACACTCGTGAGCGTCGCCCTGCGCGCCCCCGTGGTCCCCCCCTTTCTTCTTAACAGCGTTTTTTTCCCCTCGCGTTTCTCTCATCCAATCCCCCAAGTTCACTTTCTTTTTAAGCGTAGGAAGCGCCTCCCTTCAGAGATTGGCTGATCAGAACGAGTTCTTCCTTGCGATGTTGGGCGAAACCCCCCCCTCCAGACTTTTTTTCTTAAGGCGTATTAGAGACTTAAATTTCCCCTTGCTCTTCTTTCTTCTCGGACGGTGACCCCTCTCGACAGCATCCCATAAAGGGAGGTTTCTTCCAAGAGGAACATCATGACCCTAGCCCTTCGGTCAGAGGCCCGCCTTCCCTGACCTTTTAAAATACTTGCATGCTTTGCACCCCGCGACCGCTCTCCGATGAACGACCAGCGTGGGAGGGTGTCTCTCGACATTCCCTCCGACCCGACACTCCGACTTTTCCTCTTCCCTCCACCGCCTTCCACACTTCTTTCTTTCCTTTTTCCTATGCCCTTTTCCCTCTTTCTAAGGGATTTTTTTTTCCTTTCATTGAGCTGCGAGCGGACGATGGATTTTTGTGGAACCAAAATAGCTTTCCTTCTTTTTCCCCGGAGCTCTTTGTTGTTGAGAGCTTGCGCTTTCTGATTCCTTTTCCTATTGGTTTCCCCCACGCAATCGTTTCGCATCGCCCTTTTTTTTCTCATTGTAACCTCCTTGCTGGCGAAGGCGCCCCTTTTCCCTTTCTCCCCCGCCCCGATCAGTTTCGCCTCTTCGTCTTGGAACCTTGTGTAGGTGCTGTGTAAGAGGAAGGTTCGCGCCTCAACCCGCCCCCTCTTTTTTCCCTTGTTCATTCTCTTTGGTGCCACGTGTTCACATTTCTCTTCTTTAGTATTTTTCTTACTTTCTTCACCTCTAAAAGCTTTTTTCGAGATTTCTGATTGTTTCATTTGCTTATCCGACGCTGGGCTGGCTGTTGATCTTCAGACCCTAGAGCCGGCAAAAGATTAAATCTTCCTTCCTTCTCTTCTTTCTCAGCAGTTTATGGAGATGTGGTTTTTCTCCCCACCTAGCCACGTAAATCCAAGTGAGGCAGAGAAAAGAGCTGTTTTTTCCGCCGGTTTTTTGTTTCTTCCCCGCTTCTTGCTCTCTCCCCTTTCGTGTGCATGATCCCAGCTCATTGGTCGATCCATGATGTTGCAAGACGCACTTGGTGACGCAACTAGGATGGGTCCTTCAGGCGCGCGACTCTGAGGTACTTTTTTCTTTTAACAAGACATTTGGAATCACTTTCTTCTCAGAGAAAGTGTTGATTGACTTTCCCTGTCGACAATCTGACACCAATAGCAATTGTTAAGGAGGACCGCTCTTTCCCTCTTCTTTTGTGACCCTGACTCCCACCCCATCTCTCTTTTAGTCACCTTCTTCTCCCGTCGGGATACTCAAGATTGCCGAGTTTTCCCCGAGCCTCCGCCCTTTTGAGCCTTTTTCTTTGCCGATCTAGTAAGCAAATCCTCGATTCCTCGCTGAGCCCGTCCCTTTCCTTTTCCTTTCGTAAACTTTCGGGAGTATCGGGTACTGCTTATTTATACGGCCATGGCAACGCTTCTTGCGATGGAACTTCTTCTCCTGTTTGGCACCTGCCTCCTCTGTGTTCGAAGCCCCTTCCATTCTTCGACTCCCCTCCCCCTTTCCAGACGTGCCGAACTTTGTGCTTTCTCTCTCAGCCAGGAGCCGGACCATGAAGATGATTACTTTTTTTCCCTCGCCCGATCGAGCACTTCTTCTTTTCTCATTTCCTCTCCCTGAAAATCTAACTCTGTCCTACCTCATTCCTTCCCTCCGCATTATGCGTGACGCGCCAGGCGGAGGACGGAGTTTGACAGAGGTGGACTCTGAAGCAGGAACTGTCACCCCCTTTCCTGATCGTTTTTTTCCCCTCATAAAGATCGAAGTTCCCCGTTTGTTTGATCTTCTTCTCCCGCCTAATGATTCCCGTCTATGTCTCTTTTCCCTAACCTCCCCCCAAGAGAATGGCCGAGAGCGCTTTTTTTCGCTTCTTTCTTTCACTTCCCCCCCTTACCTAGATTTTTCGATCCATGCCTCCCCCCGGCGGCTTTCCTCATCTGGAGTCCTTCTCCATCACTTCCCCCTGAGGCCAACAGATATCTTACGCGCTATTCCCCCGCTGATAGGGACATCTTTTGCCTTCCCTTTGTTTGGTTTCAACCCACATATTCATGTTTTACCCTTTTTGTTTCGAAATCTTAAGAGCCCAGTTCCTCCTCCCCCATGATTTTAGATCAGCACAGACGTCCTACTGTTTTTTTGGTCCTTGGATAGAACTGAGGTCTCCTCATTTTCCTCTTCCGATAGGGAAGCTCCCCGCAAACTTAGATAATTAATGCATTTTTTCGGCGTACCTAGCCTTATTTGTTCGACTTTTCCCCCCCTTTCCCTTTCTTTTCCCGATCTAATCTTACATCCTATTCTTCGTCCTCTCCTTTTCGATACCCCTTCCTTATGAAGAAAGGGGTCTCGTTCTCTTTTCCACGTTTCGTACAGCCTCCTTGAGCAATGGTTCCCTTGAGGTGCTGGAGCCTCCCTCTCTTTTTCCTCCCCGGCTGCCCTTTCTTCTTTTTTCGAGAACTAAGCAATATTTCATCAAATAACACTTCTACCGGGGCAGCAGTCGCGGCGCGTACTCCTTTCTCGACTCGGCCTTCTTCCTTCCCCTGGATTCCCCTTTCTCCCAGAACTTGAGACCTCCCAAGATTTTCTCTCTTTCACCCTTAAAATCCGTTTTTTCGGCTCGTACTTCCCCCCCCCCGAACGCATTCATGCCAGGGGGCGTCTGCCGAATCTTTGGCATTCGCTGCTTTTTTCCTTAAGTTTCATTCCCCTTCTTGTTCCGTCTTCCATCTGAGGTTCCCTCTTTCCTAGTACCTTCATGGTAAAGATTACTCTTTTCCCTTTCTTGAGAGAGGTGCAGACCGAGAAAGAGGATTCCTTCTCCGTTTTTCCCCTTTTCTTCGCCTCTCTCCCTCTTTCTCGATTATGCTCTCCGTTTCCGGTCCCTTGGTCTGCAGGCACTCTCCCTCTTTTGCAAGCGGAATCTTTCCCCTTTTTCCTTTTAATGGGACATTCACTTAACCGCAGATTGATCCGAGCTTTTCCCTGCCCCGCCCAATCGGCCTGTGCTTTCAAGATCAGCCCCCCTTTCCGTTCGGAATCCGCTTTTTTGGTTATACTCTCATTTTTGGGCGAGGGTCTTCTTCGCAGGACCTCCTCTTTCTCAAGTCGATATTCTTTATACCAGAATTCATCCCTCCTTTGTAGCGTCACCCTTGTCGTGCCCAGATGAGAGCCGCTCTGCTTCTTGTGTTGTTTCTTGCATGCCCCTCCTCTTTCGGTTTTTCTTTCTACGACTTCGTCAGGAGCGGTTATTTGCATCCCTATGGTCGCCCTCCCTCGGCTTCTTTTTATCATTCGCTGGATCCCCCGAATAGTCTTTCCTTTCGACCCCTCTCCCTTCTCCTATTCGACAGATATGTTTGAGATGGCTTGCCGGTTCTTGGTCCAGTCTTCCCCTTTCTCCTTCCACGGCATCCCCTCCGTCTTCCCCTTTCTCCTTTACAGTCCCTTCTTTCTAAGTCTATTGTCTCCTCTCAGAACCCCCGGTTACGCGGCCGCTCGACCCGACCCCCGGTCGGCCCTTTGTCTTTTTCCCTTTGCGCCCTCTTCATTGTTCGGAACCTCCTGTCCGGTTTCTTTTTTGCGCCCCTCCCTCTCCCCATTGGTCCTCTTTTTAAAGATGTTTTCGCAGGCTGAGAACGGCCCCCCCCCCTTCCGTTCCTCTTCCCGCCGGCGTCGCCCTCGATCTCATAGCTTCTTTTGGCAATTCCCTTGGGAAGGTCGTCTCCGCCCCCGCCCCTGGTGGAATACCTAATCCTTCTGTTGATTCCTCTTTCCCAGCCTTTTCTCCGTAATCCCAACGTTTTTTCCTGCCAATCCCCCTTGGGAACTCCTTTCTTTTCCGCGTGGTTTGTCTGCACCTTCCCGAAAGTCTTGTCGTAAGGGTTTCTCTGAAACTCCTTTTTTCCAAACCCTAGGGACGCTTCTCTTGCTGATCTGATTTTCCTTTCTTTTCCCTCTTGTCGATCTTTTTTCTTCGGCTATTTTCATGGCCCCCCCTCCCCTCCCGACGCTTTTTTCCCGAAAATTTTTTGGTTGAGGGTTTCGGCGGGTAGACCCCGTCGGTGTCGAGGATCATCCGATCCTCTTCATGCCCCTCCCCCCCCCGGTAGGACTGATTCCTGGCAGCTTTCCTTAGAGCAGATTCTTCTTCTCCCCTCGACGGTATTCGGCTCGACCGCCCCCACCGCGCCGAGACGGCGTCCTCTCCAGATAGCCGGAACGTTTCCTTGAAAAACTTCTCTTCCCCCCCCCAACTTCCACGATAAATGTCCCTCCTCCTTATTTCTCCCAAACCAGAGATTTTCCCCCTCCCCCTGAAGGTCCTGGAAACGTGACAAAGATCAAGCTCGCGTCACACGGGTCTTTTTTGTTAGGATTAAGACTTTCATACCCCCTTCCTCAGTTTTTCCTAGAGAACTTTCAGGTCTACCTAGGGCCTGGTATCTCTCCTCTCTCTTTAGAAGATTTTCTCCGGTTACACCCCAAGAGAGGTAATCTATTCCAGGAGGTACGAATGACCCTTCTCACAAGGAATCTTTATGGCTGATGTTAGTCTTTCCCTTGGTCGAGAGCCCCCAGTCCACGTTTCCTAGTGATGGGACTCCAGTTTACCAAGGTCCCTAGTGATAGTAGAGCGCCCTTGAGAACCAAGAAGACCTTTTGCGGCAAAAGAGGTCGCTTCCATTCCTCGTTTTTTTTCCCCATCTCCCTCCAGACGAAAACCAACCTGATGTCCTCTACTCCACTCCCCCCCCCCCCCCCCCCAACCCCCAAAAAACGTCACGTCTTTTACGCAGCACCCCGGCGCCGCAGCCCGTTCAGCTCGGCCCGATGTTGGGCCTCCCCCCCACGTTTCTCTATCGATGCATTCCCTCTTTTCCTTCTTCCAACTCCCTTTTCTGAGTCCCCTGGCGAACTGCGGCGCCTTCCTGAATCAGCAGCAGCTCCCAGTTTATTCTTGCCCTCCACTCTCTAAACCTTTTCTCTTTTTAGAGGCCCCCCCTGAGCAAGCCCTCTCATCAAGATCATACTTGTCTCCCCGCGCAGTTCTTAGCCCCAGAGTGTTTTCTCTCTCTGTTAACACTTCTCCCCCCCTTACTAGGGCCCCAAAGTCCCACAGCATAGCCTTTTGTAGCCCTTCCTAACTTGTGCGAACCTGGTTTTCTCGCAAAGTCATTTCAGTTGAACCCCTTTTCAATGCCCCAGGGGCGATGCGACTAGGCGTATGTGGCCCCAATTACTGCAGACTTCCTTTCCCTTTTCCTCTATCATTTTTAATTTCCATGTTTTGTCTCCTCTCTTGCCTTTTTTGGCAATGGCACTCCGGTTCACTATTGTGCCACCAGCCCCTTTGTCGCATCGCCTTTTTCAGCCTTGTCCCTCCGGTGTTTCTTCTTCGCTGGTTCAAAGGCGTTCCTCCCCTTTTCGGTCGAGGCTTTGTTCTGATGAGGCGCCTTCGGTATGCTCCGGGTCCTCTCCTTTTCAGAGATTCTCCCCCTCACATTCCAAACGGAGTAGCTTTTATAAGTATTATGAGATGTGAACGTCCCCCAAGTCAACTTCCCCCCCTTGCCGGGGTGCCCACCTCTTACCATTTGCTCTTTCCCCTTTTATGTTCTGTTAATAGGATCTGAAGGCATGGATGGGGCCTTCTATGATAGGCAAGCGTCCTCTATACTCTCGGTCCCCCTGTAATGCGCTTAGGCTTTCTTCTCGACGACGTGGGATGGTTTCTTCCTCAAAGTCCCCTCTTTGATGAGCAGCCCCGCTGCGGATCCCGGTTCGCGGCGGCCTACGCTTAACTGCGTTTTTCATCACATTGGTTTTTTCTTCTGTTTCCCCCTCTCTTTTCGACCCCCTCCCAGCTCATCTTTTCCTCCCTTAGTCTTTATTTCGCGCGACGATTTCAACGAGGTCCTTGTTTTTCCTCGCATTTTTTTTTTCCCCCCACCTTTCTCGGGCTCGCGACCTTGGTTCGCATTCCCTCCGCCCATGAATTGTTAATCGCTCCCTTGAAAGCTTTGCTCGAACGTGCCTCCTGGTGACCGGCCTTTTCCCGACGTAGCCCCTTCCTTGATCCGAAAGATGCCTCTTCTCCTACCGTCATTGGGTTCTCCTTCTTCCTGAGTCGCCCAAGGCGTTTTAAGCCGAAATGCCGCTTTTTTTCCCGGTACGACGTCCTTTTGCATTCCTGGTCGCTTTTTTGAACCTTCCTTTTAGTTCGCTTTTTGGCCCTTTTTCCTCGGACCCCAGTTAGATTCTCCTTCAAGGACTTTTTACTCGGTGTATTTGTTTGAAAACTTAGACATCGTGTTCGACGTTTTTCCCCCCATTGTCTTCTTAGTTCCCTCCCTCCTCCTTATCCTTTGCGTTTTCGAGCTGGCGCTGACCCCCTTTTCCTCCTACTGACCTTTCCGCGTTCAACGTTCCCCTCCCTCCCGTTGGCGTCTTCAGTGTCGGAACGCTTCTTAAGCTGAAACATCGTGACCCTCCTGGGTCCCTCTTCCTCCCTCTTTGGTTTTCCTTTCTTCGAGTTGACGGATGGGTTCAAGAAGATTGTTCTCTTCGACCTTCACCCTTAGACCAGTGATACGAGCTCCCCGGAACGCCTTCCTTCCCTCTCGAAGTCGAGGTTTTGACCTTTGTCGCCTCCTCCCCTCGACCCCCTGTCGTCGAGTTACCCTTCCGTGGATGTTTATCGAGCGGCTTTCGACGAGTGTTACTATGTGCGATCCTCTGTGCTGGGAGAGTTCTCACTCCTCCACCCCGGCTGTTCCTTCTCGACACTTCCCTTCTTGCCACGATCTCCTCCTTCTCTATCCTGCTACTCTCTTGAGCTGAATCGCCCTTCGCGTTGTTCCCTGCGGTTGTCAGTTCCTTCTTTCTTTTTAACCCCACTCTTCATGAATGGTTGCACGAGGACGCGCATTTTCACTTCAGAACAATGATTCTTCGATCTCCCCCTCCCGCAGTTCCTTGACCGCTAGGTTTTTATTGGCTCGCGCGGCGCGTACCGATGCTTTCGTCGCCCTCGTCTTCCGGACACTTTCCATGTTGGCCGGATGAGCCTGCTCTTCCTTAATCTTTGTCCTCGGCGTTTACCAGAAACCTTGACATCATACCCCATATCGGCCATCGACCTCAAAGAGGCTGCTCTGGTTTGCTGCCTATTCTTTTTTCTCTTTCGCAAACGTTCCCTCTTTGTGATGGTTTTTTTTCTCTAATCGAGTCGGACTCCCGCAAGGATGCCACTTCTTGCCGATCCTGATCAAGTTTTCTCATCCCCCTCCTAGGATTTTTCCCCCCCACCAAGCTCTACATTCGTTCTCGTGAGCGTTTAGGCGCCTGAAACGTTCTGTCTGAGCCTTTGGTAATCAGCAGCCCCAGACTCTGAGGACTACCGGCCCTTCTTTCTCCCTCCGAGTTTCCCCTTCCCCCTCTTCTTTCCCCCCGAACGCCCCTTTGAGGAAGCCCCTCCCCCCCCATTTTCCATGATTGCTTGAGTTTCGTAAGCGCCTCCCTTCCTGAGTTTTTCTTTTTCCTTCTCCCAATTTTTAAATGCCTGGTAAAGCTGATTGCCTTCTCTCCTTGCAGACAGTTCTCCTTTCCCTTATTTCTCCCGACGTTCCGGAAGAGCAGCTCTTTGTCCTCCTTCCTCCGTTTCTGAGCTCCTCCGTAACTTCTCTTCCCTTTCTAGGTTCTGCCGGCCCTATGGCGCGGTATGTTTCCCTTCAATTAGTTTTCCATTACACCGCCGACAGATTGCCGAGGCTTTTCGAGCAACACCTCCTGGAGCGCGCTGCCCCGCCCTTCAAGTCAGCCCCCACCATCCTTCCTTCACTTCCTCCTTTTTTCGGTTGTAAGGATCGCTTTATTTTTCCTGGCGCAGTTCCTCTTCCAGCCGTTTTTTATAAAGTTCGATCCTTTTGGATGATACAAGAATCCCCTCCCTACAGCCGTTCCTGTCTTCTCTCGAGCCCTCTCTTCTCCCCTGAGTTTTTCTCTTTTTAATTGATCCGTTAGGAGGTCATTTCCTCTTCAGGATCCGTTTTCCTATCCTGTGTGGTCTCCTGAAGATATTGACGGGCTTCAACCCTCCCCCTGCCGGACCCGGTTAAATGAGCTTTCCCCTCTGAATACTCTCCTTTTTTTCATCAGGAAATCCCCAGATTCCCTCCCTATTCGATGTCGCCTTCGTTCTTTTGTTTGTTTTTTTTTTGGGCCCTTTTCTTTTTCCTGCACGTCGCGAATCCGTTTTCGCGATTCTCTGCGAAAGGCCTTTTTTATGATCTTTTTCTAGTAGAACTCCAAAGAACATTGGTACCCTCCCCAGGCCGGCTCGAGCCTACCACCCCGGTTTCGGCATTCTCCCTTTCGTATGGTGCGATCTAACCAGATATTCCTGTCTCTGCGTCTTTCCCCTCGCCCAATTCCTTAAGATTGTTTAAAGATGGATAGCAGGATGAGCACCCCAGGAAGCCCCCGGATGTCCTTTCCTGCGCGCCCTTCACGCGCCTTCTGTCGTCCGGTCCCCATCATTTAAGGGTGTGAAGACCCCATTTTGCAAATATACGTTGCGCATCAGAAGTTTGGGAGTATCTTACAGCCAACGAGACTTGTCTCTTTTTTCCTCAGCCTCTTCCCGCTGTTTTCCTTGACTGCCCGAACGTCGCGTCGGATGTTTTTTGAACTCTACCAGAGTTTTTTAAGGTCGGCTCCGTCCCCCTACCCAATAGAAGTTCTTATGAATGCCAGGCGTTTTGGAGATAGATAGCGTGTCGAGAGTTTGGAACGGTTACGTCATTCTTCCCTCTTTTCCCAGACCCTCAGAGAGGACAGACTCAAGGCTTTATTGATCTCCCCAAGTAGGTTTTTTCTCAGATCTGAGGAAAGAGTTAAGACAATGAGAAAAACTCGGTCGCATAGATAGTTACCAGTTCCCTACTTAGAGACTTAGGTTCTCATCGCCCTTTTCCTGGGTTTTTTTTGTGTTTTTTGGCGTTGCTCCCGCCCTGTGGCTGCGAGTGAAGAGTGGTAATCCCTTCCTCAACCCCTCGACGACCTGGTCCCCGACGTCGAACCGTCTCTTCTTGCACGCCCCGTAAATCGCCCTCCGACCCTGAATGGCAGCTTAATAAATCCAGCTCTGACAGCCCTGACGCACGGACGGTGGCCCCCCTTCCCCTGGTCCCTCTCTCGTCGTCACGGTTCCTTTTTTTACTTCTTGGGTCTCTCGATAGCATGAAGCCTGAGCGCCCCAGCAATTCTGGCTCGGCTCGGCCCCATCCGTCCGATCATCCCTCTGGGGTCGTACCCACCGCGGTTTTTCACGGGCCCCTTGACCCCCCCTCGCTCTAACAAGTTAGGCTTTTTTCTGGCGCTTGTTCAGCAAAAGATTGTCTCCCCCGAGCCACTTTCCCCCAGAATCTCATTCGATGCGCCCATTCCATCGTGATTTTCCGCGCGCATGCCCCCCGACGTAACCTGTCCCCCCCCCGATTCATTGTTGGCTAGCACCTTTCTCCTCCATCCACCTTCCCCCCTTTATGAACTCTTCCACAGTGCATTAGCCGTCCCTCCTTCCCCGTTTCCCTTCGGTTTCATCTTACGTTCTTTTTTTTTTCTCAACACATCATCAAGCCCGCGGCGAGCCGAGCTTTCCTTCCCCCCTTGCCCAATCCGGTTCCTTCCTCATTGGAGTTCTCGGCCTATTGCCCATCAGAAGCAGGCAAATCCAGTGCCCCTGATCCCCCGGTTTCCCCTATAGCTAAACCGTTTTTTCTTCATTGCGTCAAGCCGGCAGACTCAAGAAGTTCCCCCCTGCAGTTGCTTTTCTGCAGACATTGACCCTTTTTTTTTTGTTAATGATCGTGCTCGACCCTCTAGTTCCAGAACCTCCCCTCCCTCTCTTAGAGCCGACCTCAGAAAACGACATCGAAATTTTACGTGGACTGAGTGACTTCCTCCTCCCTCCAGTTTTGTTTTTCCCCCAAGCGTATGGACGTTCCTCTGTCCGTTGTGGCCCCCCCCTAGTTCCGCAGTCGCTTCCCCAAGG
>Ga0179593_1716109_pt1 | contig 13642 bp, 20 predicted proteins | sample CZODoug2_1_08_16_FD_185931 | JGI IMG/M metagenome (GOLD analysis project Ga0179593, IMG submission 185931) | Vadose zone soil fungal communities from Angelo Coast Range Reserve, California, USA - CZODoug2_1_08_16fungal (PacBio error correction) | ecosystem: Environmental > Terrestrial > Soil >... | reverse complement strand
CTCTTCTTTCTCCTCTTCTTCTTCTTTTCCGCCATCAACTAAATGCCTTTTTTCGCCCCCCTCGAACAATCTTGTCTTGCATATTGTTTTCCCTTTCCCATCGCCCCGACATCAGCCGATCGGCGATTGGACATTTTTCTCGCGGGAGAGCCCTTTCGTTGCTGGTTTCACTTAGCGCGGATTCCCCCCCCCCCGGCTTACAGCTCGAAGCAATTGAGCCCTTTTTCTCTTCCCCTCTCCCCCCGGAGGGGGCCGAAGAAGTCCCCCCCGATTGGAGAAACTCTTTTTCTTTACTTTCCAGAGTATCTTTTCCTTTGTGCGGGTGTAGAAGGTCGCCCCTCTTTCGAGTCTTGGAAATGGATCGGTATCCCCTCCCCCCTCTGCATGGTATGGAACCCCTTCCTTCCCCCGCCTCGGAGGGAACCCTCCTCCCGTGCGGAGGGAAAACGGCTCTTCTCACCCGTGGAAGAGGAATCCTTCTTTTTTTTTTTAGGAGAGGAGAATCTCCCATCTACCCGGAAACAAGGAGTATCTCTTTCCCATTCTTTGGCCCCTTATCTTCCTTTCATCTTCCCCCCCCCCCAAATGCGCGGCAGCTCTTCTTTTCCCCCTCCTACTGCTCGACCGCAAGCCCTTTTTTCTTTCTGCGGAAACAGTGACGAGATGCCTTTCCTCTTCCCCCCTTCTTTTTACCCCAACAGCAGGCCTCCGCTGGCTCCCCTTTCCGCAAAAGTCAAAGGCATCGAGTCGAAGCGAAGCTGTCGGCCCTTCCCTTTTTTTGCTCCGAAGACTCAAGGCCCTTTTATTCCTTTCACTTTTCCCCAGATGACGGAAATTTCTTTGCGTTATGCATGTGGATGGATGCGTTCTTTCTTCTTTTTTTTTCTTGAACGAATAATAGTACCTTCTTTTGGTCTGGAATTGTCAGCTTTTTTTTTTTCCAAGTATTTAGTTGAATCTCCTTCTTTCTTCCCACGTGTTAGTAATTCTTTTCTGCCCTTTTCCCCCCGTTTAAGAGATGCCCCCTTTCTACTGCGGACATGACCAAATTACCCCCTCTCACACGCAAGATGAGAGAACTCTTTTCCTGCCCCATGTTCAAAATCTCGGTCTTTTTCATTAATTGGAATCTTGCTCGTCTTCTTTCTCCTTTGAAGTCCCCCCCTTGTAATTTGAAACTTTCCTTTTTCTCTCGGTGGACCTCTTTCCTTATAAATGTGGGTCCCCCCCTTTCCGTCCAAAGATGAGCCTCTTTTTCTAGGCATGGCTTTCTCCCCCAAAATCTATGGTTTCCCCTTTCGACCGGAACGGTATTTTCTTTTTTCTACCCCCGAGAGACGTGCTATTTTCCCTCACTTTCCCCTCGTATATTAAAAGTCCCTTCTACTAGTTCTGCTGCCGGAGAAGGGGGTGCCTTCTTTTTGAGAGGTGTATCTTTCCCTCATGTACGCCGAGATTTTTTTTTACAGTTAACGGAAATCCCCCCCCCCCTTTCCGTTTGATAACAAGACCATGGAACTTTCTTCTTTGAGATTGTTTCTCTTTTTTTCACTGAGGAAAAGTGTTGTCCTCCACTCTCCGAGTTGACAGCCTTCTTTTTACTGCCAATGGATCATTCCCCCTTGAACAGAGAACGTTCCCCCTCCCACAGGTGTGTTAGCCTCCTTCCCTCGAAGCAGATCCCTTCTTTTTCCCCACACGAAAGAGAATCCCTTTTTCCCCTCCCCCCCTTTGTACTACGATGAAGCGCAAAGACCCCTTTTTTTTTTTTTTTTTTCCCAAAATGGGGAGAAAACTTTCCTTTTGTCATATAGAGAGGGGCAATAGCCTCCGTTGTCTCTTTTTTGCCGATGCGGAGAGACGGTGGCTCCCCCCTTTTTGAGGCAAGATCAATGTCTTCTGCTTTTTCTTCTTTCCCCAGGTTTAGCCTTGTCTCGAGTGATAGGCCCAACGTAAGAATACGGTTATCGTCCTTTTTTTCCAAATTTAGGCATACCCAATTGTTGTCGCTCCCCCCCCTTCCCTCTTTTTAGAATACGTGGGGGTATTCTTCCTTTTTAAAATAGGTAGTCTTTTTCCTCCACGTTCCTCCTCGCCACCTATCAAATAAGGTTTAGCTGGCCTTGTTTTCCAAATCATTTTTTGTCTCTTTTTTTTTAAATCGTTAAAAACTTTTTTACCCTCCTCTCAGGCGTCATACGCGGCCGTGGTTTTCCCCTTTTTGCCATATTACCGAATTCCCCCCTCTTTTTCCCTCTTATGAATTTCTTTTACGCCCTCTTCCCCGGTGAAAGGTTGATGATGCTTCCCCAATCCAAATAACGGTCATTGAATCTCTCTCTTTTCTCTTTCTTCCCGCATATATAGATTTTTCCCTTCCCCTTCTAATAAACCACCTTTTTTCCCTCGCAAGGGGTTACTTGGGGATCCCTTCCTTTTCTGGGGGGGGGTTTCCTCAGGAGTTAAACCGCCTCCCTGTAGCCGTTGAAAAGTAAAATTTCTCAAGCGGACCCCCTTCAGGCGAGCACGATTTTTTCCCGGCCTTTCTCTTTTTCTTCCCTCGATGGGGGTTTTTTCCTTTTTCTCTGTAGTGCGTCTCATTTTCTTCGGCAATTGGGGTCATTTTTTTTTTCTAGATTAATCGAGTTTTCCCGGCGACTATAAAAAAGGCCGACCTCCCCTTTTCCCAGCTTAGTTCCCTTTATGTCTTTTTAATTAGGGATCTTTCCCTTCCATCTTTAGTTCAAACCTTCTGACCCCTCTCCCCCCTCTCGTGGATAAGGAAAGAAGATTTTCTCCTACTTGCGAGGAGCAAGACCCTCCCCCCCTCCATATTGAGGCGTTCCCCTTTTTCTTGTGCGTGACCTTTTCCCATAACCGTTCGCCCTTTTTTTTTTTTTTCAGCCGTCTCTTTTCTCCATCGTAGAGAATTCTTTTCCACCTTGCTTGACGCGAAATGAAAGAACCCCTTTCCCTTTTCCCCCGCTAATAGAGTCGCCTTCAGTCACTCTCCCCCTTTTTCCTCATTAAGGAGGGGTGTCTTCTGATCCCCCTCTGTGGATGATTATACCTCTTTTTCTCCCCCCCTCAGGGTATTTTTTATCTTTTTCTTTCGATGAGAGGAATGTCCTCCCAAATGGGATCCCTTTTTTCCCCTCTCCTTGTTATCGCCACCTTTTTGATCGGAGCAGGGTTCTTTTTTTTTCGTCTAAAATGTTAACAGCCCCTCTTCCCCTTCTCCTTTTGATTTTCCCCCCCCGACATAGGCAACGACTCCTCCCTTCCCATGAGACAACGCCAGGGAGAATTTTTCCCCTACTTCCCGGTCCGACAAAGAAGTTGCGCACCATCAGTTTCCCCTTTCTCTTAGAAAATAGCTTTGATCAAACTCCCCTTCTTTTTCCTCCCTTGTTTGTTGACATCCTCGCTAGTTCCACCATCTCCCTCTTTTCTCTAACGCAGAGGCCCACCCTCTCGTTTTTTCTCTTGATCCGGGAGGAACGAAAATTTCCTTCCCCCCCTTCTCTTGTCTCGCCCGCCATACTCTCCTCCTCCTCTCTTTCCTCTAGAGGACGAAAGCCGAGCTTCACGCCTTCCTTTTTTTTGAGTTATGAGTTCGAGATGAAGTCCTTTTCCCTTCCTCTCCACTCTCCGATTCGCGCGTCAAGTCTTTCCCCTTCTTTTCCCTATGGTCGACTATTTTCATTCCTCCCTCCCATTGATGCCCAGGGTGGGGTCGCGGGAGCTCCTCCTTCTTTTCCTCTTCTCTTTTTTTCACTTCTCGCGTCTTTCCCCCCCCTCCTCGCAGCCATGAGAATTTTGCTTTCCCTCGGTCGAAGAAGGACAGCTTTTCAAACTTAAACGATGTTTTGGCCGGGATCGCTTCCCTTTTTTTGTCGCTGGTCTCTCAAGGAACGTGGGGCTTTCTTGGTCTGTCCATGGCCTTTCCCCTCCTTCCTCGGCATGGTCTGGAACATGGTCTATTTTCCCTGTTGCCGATCACGCACGTCCTTTTTTCCCCCCTTTCTTCCTAGACTCTCTTCTCCCCCTCTTTCCTTGCGTGATCTCGCAGCTTCTCTTTTCGCGAGCAGCCGCGTTTTTCCCTCGTCTCAGAGACTGCTCGCCCCTTCCCTTTTTTTTTTTTGCCAACAAACCTCTCCTGATGTCCCTTAGGAGGCGCGAAGGCTGACCTCTATTTTTTTTAGACCACCTAAAGCCCTTTCCTTCCGCACACTTCAAAGGGCAAGGTTCTTCCCCTCTCGGAATTTCATCTACTTCCATGCTGAGAGTGCTAAGAATCATCAATTCTTTTCCCCTTCACCAAGATGCCGTGCAAATTCTCCCCTTCTTTTTCCTTTCTTATGCATGTGGCCTGTTCTCTTTGCACGTACCTGACAGTACTAGCTCCCTCCTTTTCGGATGGGGCCGGAAAGTTTGTCATCAGGTTTTTTTTCTTGTAGAAAATCTCCTATGCCCCCCCTTATTTTTCGAGAACTTTTATTAGTCGTTTCCCCTGCGCGGAGATGTGAGCGGCGGCCCCCCCCTTTGGGCAGAAATACTTCTAATACAGCGCCCTGACGGACCTTCCTCTCTCGGTCTCCTTGGGGTTCGACCTTCTCCTTTGCTCGCGGAAGTCCGTTTTACTGTACTTTTCCACTTTTTTCTTTTTTGCGAGAGTTTTTTTTTTTTTCAACGCGCCTTTCTTCCCCCCAAGTACCCGTGCTTTTTTTCCTTCTCCCCCCTTTTTGGTATTAGAGGCCCTTGTCCCCCCCATCTAGGACGGGAAATAACGACGCTCTTGTTACGGGTAGTTTCTTTTCGTGTGCGACCCCCGATCTCCCCTCTTCCCGAATAATCCTCCTCTTGCCGGCAGGTCCAGAATATTTTCTGGGGTTAATGCGGGAAATTGGCTCTTTTCTGGAGGGACGTTCGGTTAGCGTTAAACAGATATGGAGATTTTCCCGGAAAGGCAATCCCCATTTCACAAGACCCCTTTCTTTTCTTAGTGATTTCCCTCAGTCTGCGGAACCGGCGGCACCTTCCTTCCCCTAGATACCGAGTTTCTTTCCCTGCCCCCAAGATGCGAAAAACTAGAAGTCCTGGTGGCTTTCCCCTTCTTGTGGCCCTAGCCCGCCGATACCGGAGCATACGTTGTCCCTCCCCCCCCCCTGGGAATACGATGCCGACGACCCTCCTCCTTGTATCACGGGCGCGCCTTCTCTTTTCCTCCCCCTCAGTTGTGTTGTTGCTTTTTTTTCCCCCCCCCCTGATGCGGAGAACCGTGACTTTCCTTCCCTGTCTTGCGAAGAGTAGTACAGGTTTCCTTTTCCTTTTTTGATAGTGCCCCCAAACGTATGCTCCGTTTTGCCAAAATGGAGGCGAAAACATTCTTCTTTTCCGCATTTGTCGGGATTTTTTGTTTTTGAGTCTTCCGATGTAGAGGAGGTTCACCTTTCTCTTCGGGTGATTATCCCTTCAGCGGAAGTCACACAATCTCCCTTTTCTGCCAGTTGAACGTCTCTCCTTTTTGGGGATGTGAAGGGCACCCCCTTCCCCCCTTGTTCCCGTCTATAGGAGTAATAAGCTTCCGTACCCTCTAAAGTGAGCCAAATTTACGTCCTCCCCCCCTTCGGACTTCGTGAAGAGATACGCTTTTGATGCTGTGATCGAAGAGACTTTTTTCGTCCCCTCTTTCCTTCGTGAGTTCACGCATAGATTTTTTTATCCCCCCTTTTTCTCCTCCCCACAGTAGTCCTTCAGAAAGGGGTCTTCCCCCGATCCGGTGAAGGTACCGCGAGCAACAACGCTGTATCCCTTTTCTGGGGGGGGGTAACATCTTCCTCTCCGCCGAGCACGAATTTTTTTTTTTTTATTTTAGTTTTTGGTTCTCGGGGGGGGGGGTTGGTGGAGCGGTTCCTTACTCAATATTTGGGGGGGGGGGTTTTCGTTTTTTTGAGGGGGGGGGGTCCTATGGGGGGGGTTTTTATTTCTTTGGGGCTGTGGGGATTTCTCCTGTTGGGGGGGGGTCACCTTTTTTTTTTGGGCGGGGTGGGGAGGTTCTCCTTTTGTAGCTGGCGGATTTTTGTGCGGGGGGTTTTGGTTGCGAGGGGGTTAGTCTTTGGTCGGGGGGGGTGGGGGGGGAGGGTGATGGGGTTTTTGGGGGGAGGGGGGTTTTATTGGGGGGGTGGTTTTTTGGGGGAGGGGGGGGATTTGGAGTTGGGAGGGGTTTTTCTTTTTTGAGGGGGGGGTGTGATTCCTTGGTGGGGGGGAGGGGGTTTCTTGTTTGGGGGGGGGGTTCTTTTTCTTTTTTTGCCGGACGGTGCGGTTGGGGGGGGTTGTGGGGGTTTTTTTTTAGGTGGGGGGGTTGTTGTTGGGGTCTTTTGGAGGGGGGAGTTATCTTTTGTTGTGGGGGTGTGTTATTGGGGGGGTTTTTGGTGGGCGGGGGGGATTTTTTTCTTTTCTTTATTGGGGAGGTTTATTGTGGGGGGATTTATGGGGTGTGGCGGGGGGGGCTTTTGTTTGAGGGGGGGGGTGGGTTTTGGGGGGGGTTCTTTGTTAGGGGCTGGGTTTTTTTCTCCTTTTGCGGGAGTGTGTTTTTACTTATTTTTGCGGGGGGTGCGTACTTTCTTTATTGGGGTGTCGGGGGGGGGGGGTTTTCTTCTTATTGTTGGGCGTGGTGTCTCCTCTTTAGGGGGGGCGGGGGGGGGTTCCTTCTTCTCTCCTCCCCCTTTGTTGCGGGGGGGGGGTCCTTTTTCTTTTTTTTTGGCGTGGGGGAATTTTTTTTTTTTTCCTGGGGCGGGTTTATCTCCGTGGTTCTTTTTTTTTTTTTCGGGTTTTGGTGGGGGGTGTTTGTTCTCTTGTGGGGGGGGGGGTTTTTTTTATCCTGGGGGGGGGGGTTTTTTCCCTTTTATGTTTCTTGAGTCTTTTGTTTCTTCTTTCGTCTTTTGGGAGGCGGTTTTTTTTTCCTTCCTTTGGTTTCGGAGGGTGTTCTTCTCTTTGGGGTTTGGGGGGGGAGTTTTATTGGGGGAGGGTCTTTTTCTTTTTCTTTCTTCTTTCCCTTTGGGGGGGGCGGGTTTTCTTTTTTCGTTGGGGGGGCGGGTATTTTTTTGGGCGGGGTTCTTTACGTGGGGGGTGGGTTTTTCCTTTTGGGGGGGGGTGGTGTTTGCATTCGGGGGTGGGGGGGTGTTTCGGGGGGTTTTCATTTAGTAGGGGGAGGGGGGGGGGGTGTTTTTTTTGATAGGGGTTTAATTTTTGGGAGGGGGGGGTTTTTTTTTTTATGGGGGGGAGTTTTCTTTGGGGGGGGGGGGTTGTGGGGGGGGGGGGGTTATATACCGTTTTGAGGGGGGGTGGGTTTTTTTTTGTGGTGGGGGGGAGTCTTCTTTTTGGGTTGCGTGGGGGGTTTTCTTTTTTTCTTCGTTGCGCGGATGCGGCTTGGGGGGGGGGTTCTTTTCTTTCCTAGCGGGGGGGGGTTTTTTCTCTCTCCCACTTCCGCCGTTTATTGGGGGGGAGGGGCGTTTTTTCACCTTTCTTTTCGTGGGGGGGGGAGGTTTCGTCCTATTTTTTTGGGGGGCGTCTCCCTCTTCTTGTACGGGGCGGGGGGGTTCGCTTTTTTGTTGTGGGGTTTTGGTGGTTTTTCTTCTTTTTTTTGTGGGCTGCGGGGCGGTCCCTCCCCTCCCTGTTGTGGGGGGGTTTTTTTTTTTTTTTTTTGTGCGGGTGTTGTCTCTTTTCGTGGGGGGTTTTTCTTCTCTGGCTTGGGGGGGGGGCCTTTTTTTTTTTGGGTGGGGGGGAGGTGTTTTTTTGTGGGGGGGGGATCTTCAAAGTGGAGTTTTTTTTTTTTGATAGGTGGCGTGGCGTTATTTATTGGGGGGGGGGCCCTTTTGGGGGGGGGAGTTTTTTTTTATTTTCGCGTGGGTTGAGGTGATTTTTTTGGGGGGGGTTTTTATTTTTTTAGATGTGGGGAGGTTCTTGAGATTGGGGGGGTTCATTGTTGGGGGGGTCCTTGGAGGGGGGGGATTATTTCATTTTTTTGTACGGGAGGGAGGGTGTATTTGAGGGGGTTCTCATTGGTTGTTGGGAGGTTTTTTTTGGGGGTAGGGGGGGTTTCAAGGGGGGGGGGTATGGTTGGGGGGGTGTTTTCTTGGACCCTCCTCACTTCTACATGCGCGCCACTTTCTTTGACCGCGTCTTTTTTGCCCCGTTCCATATTTCCCTTATCCGTAGACCGTTTGCTTCGAATTCAGGGGTCAGTGTCGTGCGGTGGGGAGGGGTTCTGCTCGGGGGGGAGGTGTTTTTTTCGGTCTGGGGAGGGGGTTTCTTGAGGTGAGGGGGTGGGTTCTGGGGGGGTCTAGTGGCGGGGGGAGGGTTTTTTGAGGGGGGGGGGGGGGCAGGGGGGGGGTTTTAGTTGGGGGGGGGGTTCTCCTCCTCTTTTCTCTTTTTGTGGGGCGGGATTTCTGGGGAGGGGCGATTTCTTCTTTTCGGTCGGCGGGAGGGTTTTTTTTTTCTTTCTCCCCTGGGGCTGAGGGGGTGAGATCTTTTCCTATTCTGGCGGGGGGGGGTTTTTTTATCTTCTTGAGAGTGGGCGGGTTTTTTCTTTTTATCGCCGGGGGGGGAGTTTTTTTGTGAGGTGTGGAGCTCCTTTTCTTCTCTTCTTGGTTTGGTGGCAGGAGTTTTTCGTGGGGGGAGGGTTATTCCTCCCACCTTTTTGGGGGGGGGGATTTTATCTCTTCTCTGTTTGGAGGGGGGGGGTTTTTTTTCTCTTTTCTCTTTGTGGGGAAGGTTTTGTTTCTCTCCTCAGGGGAGGGGGGGGGTTTTTTTTTTTTTCTATTTCTCTTTCTTTCCATCCCTGGTTGGGGGGGGGGGTTTTTTTCTTTGTGGTGTGCGGTGAGTGTGCTCCCTTTTCTTGGGGGGTTTTTCCTCCCCCCATTTTGCTATTGGGGCGTTGGTGTATCTCTTCCTTTTAGATCGGTCGGGCGGGGGGGTGTCCTTCTTTTGTTGGGGGGGGGGGGCGTTCTTTCTTACATCTTTTTTTGGGGGAGTGTTTCTTTTATCATGGGGGGATGAGTGGGGTTTTCTTTTTCCGGGCGGGGAGGTCTTTTTTTCACCTCCCCCCTGGTGTGTGTGGGGGGGTGGGGGTTTTTTTCTTTTCTCTACGGGGGGGGAGTTACACGTCTCCTTGGGGGGGGGGTCCCTTTTCCTGGTCTGGCTGGGGGGGTTTTTCTCTCGTTGGGGGGGGGGGGGGGTTATTCAGGGGGGGGGGTTCTTTTTTTCTTCTTTGTAGTTCGGTGGAGGGGGGGGGGTTTTCTCCGCTTTGGGGGGGCGGGGGGGTTGTGTTTTTGGGCCGCGGGGGCGGGCTCTTTCCGTAGTCCTTCGGGAGCGGGGCGGGTTTCTTTTCTTAGGGGGGCGGTGGGGGGGGGGGTTTGATGGGGAGGGGGGTCTCCTTATTTCCTTGCGTGTGGGGAAGAGAGGGGTCTTTCCCTCTTTTGGGGGGTGGTTTTGTGCGGGGGGTATGTGGTTGGGAAGGGGGGGGTTTTTTTATTAGGAGGAGGGGGGGTGGTGTGTTTTGGGGGGGGGGGGAGTTTTTTTTGTTCAGCTGGGGGGAGGTTTAGTGTGTGGAGGGGGGTTTGGGAGGGGTGTTCTTTTTTTTTATTTTATTGTTGGGGGGGGGGGTGTTTTTTTATTGGGGGTGGTTTTTTTGGGGGGGGGGGGGGGTTTTTTCTCCTTTGTGGGGAGTTTTTTTTTTATATGTGGGGGGTTTGCTTGGGGGGGGTCTTGGAGGGGGGGGGAAGGGGTTTTTTTGCTGGTAGGGGGGGAGTGGGGTTTGGGTTTTCTGGACTGTGGGGGGGGGGGCTTTTTTATATTTTCGGGTTGGGGTGAGGGGTCGATTTCCGTGGTGGGGGTCCGTTTTGGTGGGGGGGGGGCGTTTGTTTTTCTGGATTCTGGGGTGGGGTGTTTTTCCGGGGGGGGTGGCTTTTTTGAGCGGGGGGTTTTTTATTTTTACGGGCGGGCGGGGGGCTAAGGGGGGGAGGCTTTTTCTTTTTCTTATTCTTTTTGGTGGGGGGGGTTTTCTTTGGGGGAGGGGGTTTTGAGGGGGTGTGTGGGGGGGGGGAGTTTTTTTTTATTTTCACTCCGGGGGGGGGTTTTTCCGCCTTGGTGGGCTGGGTTCTTTCTCCTTTTTTTCTTGTAGAGGTGGCGAGGTCTTTTCTTTTTGAGGGGGGGGTGTCTTGTTTGGGGGGGGGGCTTTTTGGATTGAGGGGGCGGGTTTCTTCCCTTGTGGGGGGGTTACCCTTCGAGGGGTGGGGTGGCCCTTTTGTTGGGGGGTTTTTATGTTGGGGGGCGGTTTTGCGGGCGAGTGTCCTTTTTTTTGTTCGATGGGGGGGTTTTTTTTTTTTTTTCTTTTTGCGCGGAGTGTGGGTTTTTCCTTGTTGGGGGGGGGGTCCCTTGGCGCGGGGGCGGTTTTTGCTGGAGGGCGATTTGTGGAGGGGGGGTTTCTTTTGTTTAGAGGGGGGTTTCTTTTTGCTATTTAGTCGGGGGGGGTTTTTTTCTGGGGGGGATTTTCCGGGTTTAGGGAAGGGGGTTTTTTTTCTTTTTTTGGTGGGGGGCGTTGATTCTGGGGTGAGGGGTTTTTTCTTGGAGGGGGGGGGGGTTATTTTTTTTTTTTTTGGAGGGGGGCGGGTTTTTTTTTTTTTCTTGGGGGGGCATTTTTTGGGGGGGGGTCTTTTTTTTTTTTTTTTTTTTTTTTTGGGTTGTTTTTTTTTCTTGAGTGTGGGGGGGTTTTTTTTGTTGGGGGTGTTTTTTTCTTTTTTTTTTTTTGGTTTTTTTTTTTGTGGGGTTTTTTTTAATAGTTTTTTTTTTTTTTTTTTTTTTTTTTCTTTTGTTTTTCTTCGAAACACAAGCCTCTTTTCCCTCTTGGAGTCCTTCCTTCCCTTTTCTGTTAGTGCGTCTCATTCTGTGACGTAGGTCGGCCATTGTTGTCTTCTCCTGGTGGGTTTTTCGGCAACCGGCCTCTTCTTCCCTCCCTCCCCTCAGACGAAAACGTTATGTCTTTTTCTGCTAAACGACCCCCCCATACTTGAGTTCACCTTTTCCCCTTCTTTTCCCGTGGGATCAGGACTCTTAAGGTAAGGATTAGTCTTTCCCAGACCAGGCATAAGCAACTTCCTTTTCCCCTTGGCGCATTGCACGTCATCTAGTTTTTTATTTTCAGGAATCAGTACGTCCCTCCCCCTTCGCCTTGAGGATTCGGATCTCCTGTCGATGTCGCCATCGTCGTTCTTTCTTGCTGCACCTTGCCTTGCCTTTGGGAAATGATCTGCGGCTGCCGGCTGTCCCTCCTAATAGAGGATCTCCCTTTTCTGTTCCCCAGGCAGAATCGATGCCTTTTTTTTTCCCCGGTTCGATCTTTCCCCTTCTGATTAGAACAGCCTCTTTTTTCACGAAGGGTATCTGTTTTGAGCTGCGAGAATCCACGCCCTCTTCAGTCTTTCTAGGAAATCGCCGTTTTTTTTTTCCCCCCCCTCCCCTTCCTCTCTTGCGTGATCAGGGCCAGTTCTTCCCTGTCGTATTAGACAGGTCCCCCTCCCTTTTCTTTGTCTATTCCTCCCTACCTAGGCACAAGACGCGGCCACACTTTTTTTCCCCCCCGCAAGGGAGAAGTTGTAACCCTCTTTTTTTGTACCATAAGTTTTTTTTTTCCTTTTCCTTTCCTTCCCCCCTCGAGGAGGCATCGTGCCCTTGTGCCGGATTCACCCCCTCCCCGACGTTGTTTGTTGACATTCCCTCTCCCCTCCTTTTTCTCGTGGGTTCACACGGGGCGTAGGGCCTCTCCCTCTTTCCCCCAACCGGTGTAATGCTTCCTTTTCCTCCTTAGAACGAAAATAGGCGACCATATGCCTCCCCCCCTTTTTTTTTCTTTCTCCCTTGACGCGGCGAAGCGATAGTGATCGTTATTTCTTCCTTCGATTAATCGCGAAATAATCTCTCCTTCTTTTCCTTTTTCGATACATGATTCGCGTGAGCTCGGATCCCCCCTTCCCTTCTTTTTAACATAACTTGACGCTCCACTAGACGTTCGCGCGTCAATGCGGTCTTCCCTCCGACTATTTTAGTGACTAAGGAGAAATCGTTCCCTTCCCACACTTGGGGCTCGAGGGAGAGCCCTCCCCCTCCCCCTTCCTCTATTGATGCTGTTTCAATTCGCGCGGATGTCAACCCCTAGAGAAGACATTGAGTCCCTTTTCCTCCTCTTTTTTTTCCCTCCGTTCAGAGAAGATGAGAAAATTAAAACCTTTTCGTGTGAGGGCCGGTCTCTTTTCTTTTCAACTTCTCCCTGGCTTTCGTTGGGCAGCTTTTTTTTTTTTTACCTCCACGTGACAAGGCGATGCAACGCGGCCTTCTTTTCCTTTTCCGACCGGAAAGCCTCGGATTTATCCACGCACGAAGAGCTTTTTTTTTTCTGAAGCTTTGACTCCCAGTGGCCCCCTCTTCCTTCCCTTTCCCTCTCCGCTAATCCGGACGATCCCCGCTACCTCTTCTCGATGGTATATAAGACACCTTCCCTTTTTTTCACAACCTCCTTGAATTTCTGCCTGGGCCCCCTTCCTTCCTTTTTCTTTCTGATGAGTGGACACCTACATCCTTCTTTTATTCCGCACGTCAAATCCCCTTTTTCTCGGCCTCATCGACGATGCGACCCCCTCCCCTTCTTTTTCCCTCCTCCTGCAAGGCGAAAGGTTCTTCTTCATGATAAGCACCCCCTCTTTCTCTGGTACTAGTTTCATTGGCGTAGGGCCTTTTTTTTCCCTTTTTTTTTCCATTCGTGAAACGAATCTGTAAGTACATTATCCAAGGTGGGGATGGACTCCTCTTATTTCGGTAGCATCTCATATGAAACCTCCCCTTTCCCCCTTCGCCTTTTATAGTCGCGGTTGCCCCCTCCTGTCCGATGAGAGCGAAATGCCCCTCCTTTACACACGCACGATGATCCTCCCCTCTCCCTTCTTACATTAATGCACCAATGTCCCCATCTCTCTCCCCTTCGGGGATCGTGATAGCTGATCTTTTGTTACCTGGAATGTTCCCCCCTTCCTCTTTGTGAGCGCGGCGAACGCCTGCCGTCTACTTTTTTTTTCTTTTTCTTTCAACCTGCGCCTCCTGTGGTCTCGGCATGCGTCTTCCCAAAAAATCTTTTTCTAACTTTTGTCTCGATGCAAGGACCGGTCTTTTTTCCTTTTTTTTTTTGCCAAAACAGCGCGCGATTCCCTTTCCACAGCGTATCTCCCCCCACCTGGTACGGCAGCCGGAGCTCCCTTTTCCTTTCCCCGCTTTTTTGAGAGGGTTAAGTTCTTTTTTCCCCAGCTCTGGCGATGTTTTACCTTCCTTCCCCCCCCCCAAAGGAATTTGTCGTCTCCTCCCTGGCCGCGAATTTTCTGGGAAGTGATGGGCGGCCCTTTTCTTGTGAATTGCGTACCTCCTCCCCCTCTCTACATCGGAACTGCAAATGGCTAGCCCTTTTTTCGACTTGGTGAGCGGCGACAACTTTTTTTCTCCTCTTCCCCTCTACCGGAGCATACGTTGGACCTCCTCTGAAACCTGGGATACGCCTTTTTTTTCCCTTTTTCAACGTGCATCAACGGCGCGCCTTCTT
>Ga0179593_1713227_pt1 | contig 13642 bp, 17 predicted proteins | sample CZODoug2_1_08_16_FD_185931 | JGI IMG/M metagenome (GOLD analysis project Ga0179593, IMG submission 185931) | Vadose zone soil fungal communities from Angelo Coast Range Reserve, California, USA - CZODoug2_1_08_16fungal (PacBio error correction) | ecosystem: Environmental > Terrestrial > Soil >... | reverse complement strand
GCGTTCTCTTTCCTCTTTTTTTTTTTCCCCCCCCCCCCCCCCGTTGCCAGGAAACCCCCCCCCTCCTTCTGCCAGCACGCTGTAGACGAAAATGAGCGTCTGTTGTCTTCTCTCTCGTTGACGTTGGTGCCGAAGGCGTCTCTCTCCTCTATTTCTTTTCCTCCCTCTTCGCGGCAAGACACATGTGACGATAGGGAAGATGTTGCTTCTTTTTTCTTTCCCCTGCGATCGGGATGAACGCCGACGGCGGGACCATTCCTCGTTTTGTTCTCCCCCTTTTCCCTCGTCCCGAGTTGAGGTAGAAAACCGGTTCCCTCCTCTTTCCCTCGGTTGGCATCCGAATTTCGCATTCCCCTCCCCCCTTTCCTCTTGGCCTGTCGTCACTGAAGATTATCCGTTAGATCTGGCCACCTTTTGCTTCTTAATAGAGGAATGGCTTCTTTCCCCCTTTTAGACACAAGAGAAAACGCGGTTTCCCCTTCTTCCGGGTCGATACCGAAAGTCCGTCCCCTTTCTCTTCTTTATCTGCCCGCAAAAGCCGATCCGCGAGAGAGACCCGCCGCAGCTTTCTTTTCGAGAACGCGTGAAAATAGTATAAGAACAGTATGGCTCCTCTCTCCCCCCTCTGTAAAGCGAGGCAGGAGACCTCTTCTGATTCTTCGCGCGTGTGTACGAGGCATGTCGTTGATGGTCTTTGCCTCTTTCCTCTCTTTTTTCTCCCCTTTTTCGCACGGAATCAGACGAGGAAGATTGAGAAGGACCTGGTCCCTTTCCCTCTCTTTCCTTTTTGGTTCGACTCCGGTGGGAGAGGAGTCGACCTCAGCTTTTTTTCTCCCTTCCTTTTTTGCTGGCGGATGAGGGTCGAGTATTAGAGGAAAGGTCTCCTTCTTTCCTCCTTTTTCCCCCCCAGCCATGCAGGAGACGAATGACAGGCACACGACGATTCGAGTGTTTTTCTCTTTTTTCTTTCCTTCTCCCTCTGGAGAGGAGGAGGAGACTCGTCTTCCCCCGTCGTCGTCTGCTAGGCTTTCAGGTCAAGCTCGCCCTTCTTCTTCTTTTTTTCCTTCCCTCGACGGACACCAGCCAGCACGCCTCCAAGCGGATTTTTTCGGTTTTTCTTCTTCAGAGAAGTCAGAGAATTAGTGCGCTTCCCCGTCTTCTTTTCCTCCCTTCCTTCGGCGCAGAGAATGTGGAAAGAGAGTACTGTCTTCCCGGTCCCTTTTTTCTTTCTGCTGGTGCCGTGCGCGACTCCCTCTCTCTTCCCTTCCCTCTCCAGGCCGAGGACCACAGCACCGAAGGAAGAGTCTCTTTTTCCTTTTCCCTTCGGTCATGCGAGATGAGTAGAGGCCCTTCCTCCTTCCCCCCCTCCTTTTTCCGTTGAGTAAGGGAAGTCAGAGACGAGGGGACTTGAACTTTTCCATCGTTGGGTCCAACAGAATGCAAGAGGGTTAGATTTTTTACCCTCCCCGCCTTTCCTCCCTCTTGCGCGGGAAGGTTTCTGGACGCATGAAGAAAGTATTCCCGCCCTCCTCCTTCTAATAACTGCGCGCCCTCGAGTTTTCTTCCCTTTTTTTCGACGGCTGCCGCCGAGCATGCGAAGACGGCTTCCTTCTTTCTCCCCCCTTTTTTTTTTTTCCCTTTTCTTATGGTAATGCGGAGTAGTGAGATTGCGTGGATGAAAGTCGCTCCTCCTTGAAAAAGCGGAGCGCACCGGGTCGGTCAGTCTTCTCCCGGTTTCTATCCTCTTTCTTGGTCCCGAAGCGGCGATATTCGTCCGCCTCCCCTTTTTCCCTTTGACGATCGCCGAACCCGTACGCAGAGGGCCCTCACCCTTTTCCCTTCCTTCCTTTCTCGTCGAACCGTCTGCCCAGGGTGACGCATACCATGAGTCAGTACGTCTCCGGGTTTTTCCTTTTTTTTCCCTTTTTCCGACGCAGTTTACCACCGCGGCGGTGGCCTCTATTCTTTTCTTTTTCCTTCCCTTCTCTCTCCCCCCCCTATGCGATGATCTCGAAGGTGTCGCAAACTTCGGAAGAGTTCGATCTCTTTTTTTTTTTCTAGTGGCTGTTCCCCTTCTTCTTCTCTGATGTTGGTGGAGCGGGTGTGAGAGAGTCTGCATTTTCCCCTTTTTTTTTTTTTTTTATTCTTCTGTTCAGTTCGTGGCGAGATCGTGGGAGGAGCCGGTCTTCCTCTCCACTTCTTCTTCCCCTTTCCTTCTCCTTTCTGTCCTGGAAGTTCGGCGGATGGCTTAGCCTCAGTGGAATATATATATTTTACTACTCTCCTTGGTTTTTTCTTTTTTTCCTCCCCCCCCTCTCCGCCCTTCCATGGCCCGAAGATAGAACGTCCATGGAACTCCCCTCCTCCCTTTCTTTTCTTTTCTTCCCCTCCTCCACTCACTTCCCGAAAGATCCCGACTCAAGAAACGTTAGGCAAGAACCTGAACCTTTCTCTCCCCTCTTTACGTATTCCCGTAGGTAGTTGCCACGGCGTCTTTCCTTTTCCCTTCCCTTCTCTCTCCCGAAGTTGGAGAACCCGTCGAGAATCGCATCGAGCGTCAGTTTTTTCTTTTCTTTTCCTCCACACTCAGCGCCTCTCCTGCCACCGCCAGCGGTGGTGGAACTTGCCGTCGCGCGCCCCCTTTCTCCGCCTTCCTTCCTTTTTCTCCAAAGCAGCACGGTCAAGTTGTCGAATCTGCGGTGACTTTTTTTTTTTTTTCTCCTGGTCGGCCTCTTTTCTTCCTTCTTCCCTCCGACGCGGCGCTGGGACAAAGGAGGGGACGCATGCCTCTTCTTTTTCTCTACTGACCGACCCGGTGCGCTACGATCGAGGGTGAAAGCGTGATTCTCCTCTTTTTCTCCCTCCCTTTTCCCCTCCTCAGCCGATTAACAGTGGGTGAGTACACAACTCCTCGCGTTTTTTTTTTTTCCCCCTCCTCTGATAGTCCTGCATGCGCGGCGGAAGAATGTCTACCCGTCCTGTTCTCTCTTCTTTTTCTTCTCTTCCGGTACTGGTCGGCATGAGTCGACAAAGGCAGCGAGAGGCGACCCTATGTTTCTTTTTTGTACGCCACCGCGAAAAACTCGCTGCAGTTCTTTTCCCCCCCTTCTTCCTCTCCATCTACATCAGAGAAGACATATTCGTAGTCGCAGGGTGGGTTGCCTTTCTTTGCGTCTTTTTTTTTCCCTTCCCTTGGCAGCCTCATCGACGAAGCTAGATGCCTTCGGGGCTGGGTTTTCTCTGCTTTGCTTATCCCCTCTGCCCCTTTCTCTCGCACGCCACCAGCCTCGCCTAACAGTATTGAGCTTGCGTTTCTTTTTTTTTTTTTTTTTCTCCGTAGCGCTCTTAAACATATCGGCGCCGCCTTTCCCTTCTACTCCTCTCTTTTTTTTCCTCTCCCTAGTCGGCTGACTAATCTAATGAGAAACCCACTCTTGCCTCTTCTTTTTGCGGGATGTTGGTCGTTCGGGAAATGACCTCGGCGCGCCCGTTCCCCCCTTTTTTCCTCCTTCAAGCCGAGCAAAAGAGAATGTTCGTTTTTTTCCCCGCTTCTCCTCCTCTCGAAGTCGAAGAAAACACACAAACCCCCCCTTTCCTTCTTTCCTCTTTTCCCCCCCTTTTTTTTTCCTCTTCTTCCCCTGCTGTGCAGGGCACGATTGCGTCCTAGTAAAAGAACTGTACGCTTCTGACCCCTCTCCGCAGCTCTGCGCTCGACCGTGGCCATCTGGAGAAAAGCTGATTTCTACCCCTCCCCTCCCCCTCTTCTTCCCGACTGTCTCGACAGCTGAATAGTAGATGCCTCCCCTTTCTCCCTTTCTCTCCCTATCTTTGACGACTTCAAGACCATCAACGAAAGACTAGGGAAACACATCCTTCCCTCCTTTCCTTTTCCCCCTCCCTCCTCCGCGTGGCGATACGAACGGGACGGACTTGCCGTTTTTTTCTCGAGTTCACCGTTATAGAAAGAGAGTCGACGCTTCTCTTCGTTTTCTTTTCTCTTCCTTCTCCCCTTTTCCTTCCTTCGGTATCGACCCGAGCAAGACTGGGTCTCGCCCCTGTGTTTTCTTTTTTTTTCTTTTTCTGACCGTTGCGTCAACGCCGATGCCGAGATGTTACGGGGCCAACCTGCACGTTTCCTTCCCTTCCTAATGCACGCCCGGGTAATCAATAGCCTCGCCCATGCTCTTTTATGCCAAACGCGGCAGCGATCTTCCCTTTCCCCCCCCCCCCCTTTCTCCCTTTTCCTGCTCCGAGGCAAATTATACGGTGGGATCACCTGAATTCCTTCCGCCGTCGGAGTTCATCCAGATCCAGAAAGTCCTCTCCCCTTTTCTGGCGCGAAAGCGTGCAGGCACATCCCCCCTTCCCCCCCCAAACAGCAGTAGCAAGAGGAGAGACGTCTCTTCCCCCCTCCTTTTTCTTCCTCGCCGACCCGCAGTTAGTCGAGCAGAGTGCTTTCCTTACTTTTCTTTTTTTTTTGCACGACGCTGCTGACACTCGAGATTAACCTATCCTTTGAGAGGATGGTCTAGTTATCTAGAGTGTCCCCCGACCTCCCGCGTGCCATCCCCTCTTCCCCTCCCCGGCTGTCGACGAAATGCGGGTCGGCGATTTACCCTCCTTTTTTTTCCCTTCTCCTTGATGACGAGCGTCTATCATAGAGAATGATGTTGGTTACATTTTTGATTTTCTCCTCCCCCCTTGCCGATCGGGGACAGATGAGCGAAGGACTTCTGATGAACTACGAGGCGGGACCATGCCTCGTTCTTTTTTATCCCCCCTTCTCTTCTCTTCTTCTTTTTCGGTCGAAAAAAGGATGGTAGTTTAGGTTCTTTTCCTGCTTTGGGGGCATCCGAGGAGAATTACAGGGAGGGATTCTTTCTTCCCCTTTTTTCTTCTTCCACCTTTGCGTTTGGCCTAGTTAAATAGCTTTATCCTTTTTTTTCCTTTCCTCCCCCTGTTCTTTTCCCCGCGCCGCACACAGCTGGCGAGACCCCTTTTGTCTGTTTCTCCCTTTTTTCTCTTACCCCGGAGCGCCACGGCAAAAGCCGATCCTTTTTTTTTCTCCCCTCCCCCGCGCAGAGTCGAAGAAGAGGGATAATAACCTTTTCCCTTCTGTCGACAACGTCAGCCGGGTCGTCCCTCCCCCTCGTCTCTGCGACCGAGACCGATATTTCTTCCTCCTTCCTTCTTTTCCTTTAAGATGTCAAGATCGAGGAGAATAACCGTGGTTTTTGGCCTCGTGACGAGGCAGCTTTCGAAGGACAGTCGGTTAGGCCTCCCCTTCTTCTTTCTTTCCCTCCGGTCGCCATCAGATTTAGCCATTCGTTTTTTTTTCCCTATTCTGCTGCTGGCGGAATTTGGGGAGGGTTTCCTGAGTCTTCTCTTACCTTTTTTCCCCCTCCCCTTCGTCCTGATCGACAGGCAACACGACGATTTTCGAGTGTGTTGGAGCGTGAACTTTTTTTTCTCCCTTCCTTGCCCGTACGGGAGGAGGAGGAAGAAGCGTTTCCCCTCTTCCCTCTGCGTTCCGCGTCAAGTCGCAATGATCGGATCAACCTCTCTTCGGATCCGTAACCGACACCAGGAAAGCCCGCTCAAAGAGGATTCCGTTTTCTTCTTACTTCCCCTTCTTTTTTTCTCTTTCGCGGCCACGTAGCCACATAGCAACCGAACGATTCGTGGATCGATCCCTTTAAGAGCGCCTACTATGAGCCGCCAGGTTAAACTACGGTATGCGTTCTTTTTTCCTCCTCCCCCGCTCTGGCCGAGCGGCTGGAAGAAGTAATCCAGCCTTTTACATCTTTCCCCCTCCCTCCCCCGATGTGGCGTTCGATGAGGATGACACAGTCGGTCATGCGCGTCTTCGTCTCCCCTTCCCTCCCCTCCTCCGCGGGTAGGACGATAGGTAAGCGTGTCCTTTTTTTTCCTTCTCTGTGGTGGAGCAGTTGGGGAAAAAAGAAGCACGAGGTTCGCGTTGTCTTCACCCTTTTCCCCTTTTCCCTTTTCCCTCCCTCTGCGCGGGACAGGTGGCTTTCCCCCCCTCCCTCAGCGAGCTCATCCAGCAGACCACTCTTTCATCCACTGCGCCGACTTCGCGGAAAAATGACTGTATCCTTCTTCTCTTCCTTTCCTTCGGCTACGCCCACGCTGCGTAAGCAGAGATTACGTGGGTTTCTCCTCCCCACTGGTCTGGCTGAGGAGGTTATAAGACGCTTCTCTTTCTCTGTTCTCCCTTTCGCGAAATCACGAGTTTCAAACAGAGCGTTGCGCCCCTTTCTTCTTCCCCGTGTCGAGAAGAGGTCAGCCATGCTCCTCCTTTTTTTTCCCGAAGCGCCGCTTCTTCGTCGAAGAGAAGATAAATGGCAGATCGACTTTCTCTCTCCCCTCCTTTCCCTTTCCAACAGGTGCGAACGCAAGATGAGAAAATGCTCTTTTCCTCTTCGAACCGTCTGACCCATGTGACGCATCCCAGGCGTCAAGTAGTAGAAGGAGATGAGAATTGCCTTCTCTCTTCCATTTCCACAAAAGCGGATTTTCATTCTTTCTCCTCCCTCTGCAATGATGCGCGGTCGATCGATGAGATGATCGACGGAGTTCTCCCCCTTACTTTTCTTCTTCCCCCTTCCGGTTCGGATAGTAGAATTAGAGTGGAGCGTCCCCCTCCCCCTCCTTTCTTAAGTAAGAGGAGAGTTGGTGGGAATCTTTTTTCTTTTTTTTTCGGTGCTGCCGAACGTGGAGGCAGGAGGGGATATTAGGGCATTTCGTTGGTCGATTCGTTGTCTTTTCTTTCCCCCTCCTCCCAGAAGGCGACCGCCGTGCGGGCTCTCCCCCCCCCCCCCCCCCCCCCCCCCGTTGATTTTTTTTTTTTTTTTGTTTATTTGTTTTACGTCGATCTTCGGGCCTGTAGGGAAGTTAGGCGATGGATTAGACTCACTTTTCTCCTTCTTTTCCTCCTCCTTCTTTTCCCCATCCCCCTTGTCCTCACTTCCAGGCCCGAAGATCGACGTAAATGGACCCAACCCCCCCCCTTTTTTCCCTTAGCTCGAGGGCTGGCGATTCATCCGGCGACGAAAAAGATAGAAAAGAACGCCCGAATCTCCCCTCCTTCCTCCTCCCACCAACTCCTCGGACGTCATACAGTAGGTCTTCCCTGCTTCTTGATGTACCGCCAATAGAAGTAAAACATCAGAAAGAGATTCGAACGTTCCGCATTTTTCCTTCCCCTCCTCCTCTCGAATCGCGCAGAATTGAGAGTAAGTCTGTTTCTCGTACCCAGGCCGCCTCACTGCCCAAAGAGAGGTGGTGGAACTTGAAGTCCGCGACTCCCCATCTTTCCTCCTTTATTGCGTAACCTGGGAGACGTTAGCATAGCAGAAGTCCTTAACTTTTCCTCCCTGTCCTCACCAGGTGGTGCCTCTATGACTTCTCCCCTTTCTCCTCGCCAGGATCCTGATAGGAGACTAGAATTTTCACACCGTCGGGACGATGATGGAAATATATCGCCACCTTTTTTTCCCTTCCCCTGTTGCGCTCCGCTCGAGGGTGAAAAGCGTGAATTTTTTTCCCTCTCCCCCCCAGCCGCATCTACCCTCCTCAGCAGATGAAAGGGGGTGAGTACCCCCACGTAATCTCTTCTTCTTTTTCCCCTCATGCTCGTAATAGAATGAGCGGCCGCCACCTTTCCGCGAAGTCAGGCGCAGTGATGATAAGAGTGGTTATGAGCATGACCTCTTCTTTTATTTTTTTTTTCCTTTCTTTCGACCGTGGCAGCTGCTCGCGTGATTATCGCGTGTAAGGCAACGAGAAAATCGTGCCCCTTTTTTTTTTCCCCTTTCTTCTCCTCCTTCCCCCCCCCCCTCGATCGCTGAAGACGCGGAAATCAGCTTACTTTCTCCTTTTTGTTTCCTTTCGTACGTGAGGCAGAAGAAGATAGCAGGACCGACTTGTCCGCCTCCTCTCCCCCCCCCCCTTTCCTTTACTCGGCTGGGAGTAATTCGTAAAGCCGATAGGCCCTCTTTTAACCTTTTCCTCAACGCCAAAAAGAATTAGGAATAAACAGGTATTTGACTTTCTTTTTCCCCTTTTCCCTTCCCCTCTCCCCTCTCGTTCTGGTTGCTATGTGGGATAAGTGGGCCGCCTAATTTCCTCTCCCCCAATCGACGTAGTACTACCTAGGAAATAAGATTGGAGCGGGAGGATGGTTCTTCCTTCCCCCCCCCTCTCCGTTACATCCGGCATGGCTCTTTTCTTTTTTTCAAAGCCGAGCAAGAAGAAGGAACGTGGCCCCCCCTTCTTTTTCCCTCCTTCGTCCTCCTCCTCGCCGTCGCGACAAAGGGAAAGTATTATATCCCCCCAACTTCCCTTTCCCTCGCGTGTGCCCTGTCGATAGTATTAATGATGGGAATGGAACGAAATGGCGGTCCTCTCTTTCCTCTCCTTTCCCCCCCCTCCGCCAGCAGAAGATCGCTGCGATCGAAAGTGGAAATCTTGACCCTTTTTCCCCCCCCTCTCCCACCATGCTAAAAAAGAGAAATTGAAAGGTCTGCTAACCCCTACTTCCTTCTCCCCCCCCTTTTTTCCCCTTCCTTTTCTCCATCCCCCACGTGATGCTCCTCGATCTTGACGACCTTCAGACTTCTCTTGACACAAGAAGGAGAATCCCTTCTCTTCCTCCTTTCCTCTTTCTACCCCGGAGAAGTTGTAGAAAGACTTTTGGCCTCTTCTCCCGCGGCGTCGGAGCTGAGGCGGCTTTTCCCCCTTTTTCCTTTGCGCTCGAAGAGCAAGATTAAACTTTTCGGATTTTTTTCCTCGCAAGCCTGGTCTCCAAGATTGAGAGGGCGCTTATCATTTTCTCCCTTCCCTCTTCCCCCCCAAACGAAAAGGTGCCAGAGCTACGAGATATTCAGTTTTTAAATTCCCTCCCTCAATAGCTCGCAATGGAATGCTCCTTCTGTCTTTTTCCCCCTCCACAGCAGGTTGTCGAACTTCAAACTTGGCTTCTCCTGCTCTAGGCAATTATAAGAGTGGGGCTCACCCCTAACTATTCCCCCCTTCTCCGAACAGTCCTCGTCCCATCGTTCTTTTTCTTGCGCGAACGCGTGAACGGAAAATTCACTACTTTTTCTCTTCTTCTGTACGCCTCGGAACAATGCAAGTTCTCCCGGCCCCTCTTTTTCTCTACAAGCGTGATGCCGAAACGGAATGAGGACGTGCTGGCACCTCTTCTCTCCCTATGGTCCAGCGCTCTATTTTCATCAATACTAAGTTTGTTGTTGTCTCAGATTTTTCCTTTCTCTCGAGTGTAGGAAGAGTCTTTTGGTCCAGTAAGGAGGGCCCCTGTTTCCCCCTTGGGTCGGCGTGAGTTGACGGAAGGAGAAGTTGGAATTGATGGCCGCGCTCTTCTTCCTTCCTTTCCCTTCCCTTCCACGCTTAGCAGAAAGAAACCATTCGATTCCTTCGCGAGGCCTGTTCGGAGATCGGGATGAATCGCCGGCTTTCCCTCCCCCCCCCCCTGAAGAAAGTTGACTACGAAGCCTTCTTTTTTTCGAGTTGAGGGAGAAAAACGGCTGTTTTCTCCTCTTTTTCCCCCTCCCCCGAAGGTCGCCCCTTTTTTCTCCCCGGGCGTGATGTCGTAACTGAAGAATCTAGTAGCTCTGGCCACCTTGCGTTTTCCCCTTTTTTTTCTTTGCGGCACAGGTCGCCACTATCGCGAGACCTTTCTAGACCAGGCTTGAGCGGGTACGATAAAGAAAATCCTTCCCCGTTTCCTTCTCCTCCTCTCTCCTCCCCTCTTGAGCGCCCGACGCGGCAGAGTCGACGCCTCTCCCTTCTTTGTGAACTCTCTCCGAAAAGTATGGAGACCCCGTCGCTTTTCTTTTTTCCCTCGACGAGCAGTGAGGTTCGAAGGAGGTGTGTTTTGGTTTTTTCCTTCGTCAGCTCGAGGAGCATAAAAGTGGTTGAATGCTCCGGTTTCTGACCGTCCTTTCCCTTCCTCCCCTTTTCTTCCTACCGGTAGAGTGCGTCCGTGTTTAGCATGGTGGGCCTTCCCTTTCCTTTGTCGCAAGAGGGCAAGAGTCAAGGTCTCAGCTCCCTTTCTTTTTTTCCTTTCGTACGAGGACCGAAAGTAGTGCCATCGACTTCCTTCCCTCTTCTTTCTTGTTTTTTTGAGCTGTTCATGGTGAAGTGATAGAAGGACGGGAACTGTTGCTTCTCTCCCTCTTTTCCCCCCCCCCCTCGCCGGGAAGTATAGTATTGATCGGTTTTCTTCCCCCCTGCTCGGATGGTAACGCGGCTGCGCCGAGGCATCCTCCTCCTTCTCGGTTAGTACGTACCGTTCGAGTTGGGTCCATTTTCTGTTTCCTTTTCTTTGCTCCTTGCCCACGTATAGGCCAATATCCACCATCCCTTTTTTCCTCCTTTTCATATCGGCTCCCAGGAGCGCCAGGTACAATACCGGTTGAGTTTGGCTCGAGAAGCTAGAGAAACGCTCTGTCCGATTTCCCTTTTTTTCCCCTCCCCTCCTTACCTCGATGCTGGCGTCGGATGGGCTGACAAGTCGTGTTCTCTTCCACCCAAAACCGGCAGACGAAGCGAAGGGTAGGCGGCTGTATTTAAATCGTCTCTCTCTCTTTTTTTTTGAGCAGTTGGGGCCAAGAAAATGAAAGAGGTTCCGACTTTTTCCGTACACGCCGATGCAGAAAGAGAGAAGATGAAACGGAGGCCTCTTCTTTTCCCCTCATTGCCGAAAAGTACAGACGCAGAAAGATCATCCATCCTCCCCAATTTTCCCCCTAATTAGAGGCAAATAGAAACTGGTAGACTTCTCCCTTTTTCTCTCCTCTTTTTCCCCCCTCTTTCTTTACGCCGCGATTAGTGGGGAATAACCCTTTCCTTCTGGTAATGGGTGATAGTGCGATTTTGCTTTTATGAACTCCTCTTTAGCGCACCGGGTCGGTAAGTATCTCCTTCCCCCTCTTCATGCCTGTCGTACGAAGGTGTAAAGAAGAAGGAAGATTCCTCGTTCTCCTCCCCTTCCTTGACGATCGCCGACAGTCCTAAGCGGGACCCCCCCTTTTCTCATGCTCCCACCTTGACAGTGACTGCTGAGAGGCGAAAAAGGCTGCCCCTATGTCCTCTTTCCCCTTTCCCCCTTTTTTTTCCTCTCCTTGCAAGTTCCCACCGCGGAGTTGGGCAGGAGAGGCGGCTGAGTGTTTCGTTTCCTCCTCACTTCTCTGCTAGCGCTCGATGCGATGAGAGGCGGGTTACGCCACCTTCGCATCTTTCCCCCTCTTTCTTTGGTTACATCAATAAGGAAGGTTTTTCACGATTTCTTCGCGGAGTTGGTCGGGAGAGAGGTTTCCCTCTCCTTTTTCTTTTTCTTTTTTTCCTTCTTTCCTTCATTTCGTGGAGATCGTGGAGGAGCAGGATGAATCGCCTCAGTTCCTGAGGGCTGAGGGAGTTAAAGGGAAGTTAGATCTTAGGGCTGGTGAAAGTTTCTATTCTTCTCCATAAGTTGTTGTTGTTTCGAGACCACTTTTTCCCTTCCCAGGCCGAAGATCGAAAAAAGTACCTGAAAGAACTCGCCAGTATGTCTCTTAGCTCTATTTCTTCCCTCCTTCCCTCCCCTTCCCCTACTTCATGGCCACGTTCGGCAGCCACTAGAGAAAAGCGATCCCCCCAAATTTCCCCCTATGTCGTTTCCAAGGAAGGATGAGGTAAAGCCACTCTCCTTCCCACTCTTTCCCTCCTTTCCCTTTCTTTTTCTCCCCCTCTATATCGAATCGAGCGACTCGCGCAGACATTGAGAAGTTCAGTCTTTTCGCTTTCCCCTTTCCTTCCCCCTCCTCGGTGGTGGAAATTGACGTAGAGAAGAAATTCGCAGGCCTTCTTCTACCTTCCTTTTTCCCTCCTTTTAGCCTCGCAGCAGTAAATGTCACTGTCGCATCTGCGGTCCGCACAGAGGTGGAGTGCCCTCTTAGTATGTCTTCCCCCCTTTCTCCTTTTTCTCGGCGACGAAGAATCGGAGATTCGGGAAAAAGTAGGTCTTTTTCCTTCCTCCCCGGGAGGATAAAGAAAGGTTGAGATAAGATCGCGGGTGAAACGTTTCTTTTTTCCCCCCCCTTCCCCCCCTCCTCCGATACCAGTGGGGAGTACCCCAGGAAAGAGCGGCTTACGTCGTTTTCTTTTTTTTTTCCTCGCATGCGCGGAGGAAGAAGTATACAAGTTCAGGCCGCGAATCCTTTTTTTTTCTCTCTTACTCTCGGTACTGGGTCTCTCCACCGGCCCGCGAAGAGGCGGACCGTGCCTTTTTCCTCCCACAGAGAAAACCTTTTCCCCAAATGATAAAAAAGCGCTCTACCTTTCCTTTTTTCCTCGCTTAACACGCGAATCATATTTCTTCCTGTGGTTGCTTCGTAAGGGCGAGACGCAGCTCTCATTCCCCTTTAGACGCCAGACATATGAATTAGGGTTCTTTCTTTTTTCCAGTCCGATCGGCCAGAGAGTTTAATCGAGCCTTTCTCTGCTTCCCCCTTCCCCCCCTCTCCTAGTAGCGCTCTTCCATTCTATGCGACGACGGTCAGGCGCTCACTTGGTCTTTTTCTCTTTCCGTCTGGACTTCCTCTTCATGAGAACCCAACTAGACGTTACTACTACCTCTGCCCTTTTTCCTCTCGCAGCCGCGTTACATCCCCGCCCTACGCGTCCAGCGAGCAAGAAGAAGAAGTGAGGCGATGTCTTTTTTTTCCCCTTCCTCCTCCACCCCAGTGCCAGTATTCTATAATTAACAATGACCCTACCCCTTTCTTTCTGTCGCTCTTCTTCTGCTGTGCATGGAAAGAATGGAGGTAATCGTAACTCTCCTCCCCCTCCTCCGCCAGAAAAGGCAGACGCGCCATTTCCCCTCTTGTATGGCGACCTCGAAAAAAAGGAAACCACGACGCATTACCGTTCTTTCTTCTCCTCCCCCTTCTTCGCCACCGGAGCAGAAAAAACGTGATGTCTTCCTCTCCTTCCCCCAGACCATCAACGACAGACGCGAAAAAAGAAGTCGGACCCCCCCCCTTTTCTTCTCTTACGCGTGGACGATACGACCCGGCGAATTTTGTCTTTTTTTGAGACGAGTGGCAACGTTCTCTCCCTCCCCCGCGGACGGGAGACTATGAGGATCTTTTGCCTTTCCTCCGATCAACGTGGAAGGAAGTTAGGTATAGAAAAGAGCCATCGTTGTCCTCTTTTTTTTTTCCTTTTCGACCGTTGCCGCAAAGGCCGATGCAGTCCCGAGGTTTCGCGCTCGATATCTTCAGGACGAAATGCACAACGACCGGTTACTCCCTCTCCTTCTTTTTTCCAACTCGGCAGCGATCTAAACCTTCCCCTGCCGGTTGTCGACCTAAAATCGGTCAGCGTGGCCCCCCCTCCCTTTTTGCTCACCCCGAAAGAGGAATGGTCCCTCCGGCTCCGATAGAAGAAAAGTAATCGCTCATCTTTCCCTCTTCCCCCCTTTTTTCAATCCACGAATTTCCCATCCGTCTCGAGGAGAGACGCTCTGCCTCCCCCCCCCCTTTCCCTCGACGAACGCAAGTTATCTTCTTCCTCACTTAATGAGGAAAGGGCTGGAAACGCGCTTCTTCCCCCCCCC
>Ga0179593_1694775_pt1 | contig 13642 bp, 21 predicted proteins | sample CZODoug2_1_08_16_FD_185931 | JGI IMG/M metagenome (GOLD analysis project Ga0179593, IMG submission 185931) | Vadose zone soil fungal communities from Angelo Coast Range Reserve, California, USA - CZODoug2_1_08_16fungal (PacBio error correction) | ecosystem: Environmental > Terrestrial > Soil >... | reverse complement strand
GGCGGGAACTGATTTCGGCACCATGTTCCGTGAGGCCTCTAGGGACTTAGGGGCGGACATGGCCCATTTGGACCCCACCAACCACCAGACGGGAGCCGGGCCCCCATTTTTTTTATCGAGCATCATCCCCGGCCTGGTTTTGCAATTCAGGGGCGCGGCTCTTGTATCCTCGCTGGTTCCCGCTTTTAAGGTGCCAGTGAGATTTTCCGGGATATTTTTTGTTGCTGCCCCCCTAATCTTTCTTCTCTTTCCCCCCCCTTTTGCCCCTCAAGCTTTATACGCCCCTCAAGTCTCCTTGTTTCCCTTGGTTTTTTCAATGGCCTCCGTTCAGACGGTATCTGTGTGTTTGACCTCAGATAGGACCTTCCCCCGTCCCTGCCCCCCCACCGTATCACGCCAAGGGCATTTCCTTTTGGATTGGAGGGAATTCCGACCTCATCCCCCTAATACAGAATCCCCCCAAACACAAGACTTCTGTTAGAAACTAAAGAGTGATTCTTCCTTTGTCGTCCCTTGCAGTCTTTCCCTACTGGAATAAGAGTTCCATTTGAGGCAATGAAGCGAAAAGGGTTTCAGACAATTTCGGGAGCGAGAGGTACAACATGTCCCCGGCCGCTATTCTCTGGCAAAGGAACCAAGGATAAGGAGGAGAGCTTGGGCTGTAAACGAGGAGGCAGTAGAGGATTTCGACCTTGTTTTCTGGTTCTTCCTTTACGCTGTTATTCTTCAAGCATCGTTTAAGTTTTTCCTTTCTCCACTGGCCTCCCCTAGCTGGATTTGAGTTTCCGCTCGCCCTCAGTTCTTATGACCTTTTCCAGTGCCAATGGCTCTTCTGGAGATTTAGGCCGCGAACACACTCCGGGACCTCTTTAGAGGACACTCCCCTTTTTTAGTTAGTCAGGCTTTGTTTTTCCCACTCCCCCGTATTGGTGCTTCGTTGTGAGTCCCGTCGCCCAAATCGCCTCTTTTATTGGGCCCTCGGCGTCCCTTTTTTTTTTGTGCCCGTGTTGTGTTTTGCCTTCTTGTCAACTTGAACGCCCCCTGGCGCGGCCCGTTAGTCCCGTGCGCAGTCAGGAGGGAGTTCCGGCGGCATGCATTGACGGGAGCCCACTAATCGTCCCCCGTAGGGCACTTTCGAGGTATTGGCGGCTTTGTTCCTTCCCTTATCCCGTTCTCTTCAAAGGTTGACTCTGTCGTGCCCCTTGCCGTTTTTTTCTTTTTGGCCTGTTGGGTATCGGTCGATGGACCCCTCCTTTTTTTTTTTGTCCGCCTGCTGTCTTTTTTTCCTGTTCCCTTGTTTTTTCTGTGGGTCCCTTCGCATTTTTCTTCAAGTTTTTCTTTCGGCGTCAATTTTTTTTGTCCCAGTCCGGTGTGAAGCCTTGGCCGTCGAACATTTCCTTCCCTTTTCCTTTCTGTTGGTCTCATGGTACGATTGGTTTCATAGTGGCAGGGGCGGGTTTTTTTTGCTGTTTTTTGCCCGTAGGGTTCTTTTTTTACCCACCTGCCTTAGGCGGCATGCCACTGTGTCCTTTTTTTCCCCCACCAGGGTCCTGTTTCTTTTCCCTGACAGCCCTGCCGTAACGTAATCTTCCCCTTGTGTTGTCGTCAACCCCCCCCCCCCTGCCCCGCTTCTTGGGGTCGTTTCAGGGAGCCTGTTTGTGTCCCCCAACCCTTTCCCCCCCCTTCTTTGAGTTTTCTTAACACCCCCCCCAAGATGAGAATGGGGTTCCAGAGGACTGCCCGGGGCTGCTGGGCCCTCCCGTTTTTTCCCACTTTTTCCCTCCGCCCAAGCCCAGCTTTGCGAGGTTGATCACTCCCCTTCCCCTGTTTTCCTCACCACCCCTTGTGAGTCCCAATCTTCTTTCCCTTGTAAGTTCGCAGAAGTGATTTTCCAGCCACGGTATTAGAAATATGTTTTCACTGAGGTTTCTTCCTTTTCGTATCCGTCCCATTGGCCTTCAACCGGCTTTTAACCGCCCGTTTTTTTGCTTTTGACCTCCAACCTTTGTTAAAGCGTTTATTCATGGAATTTTTATCTTTGTCTCGCAACCCCCCTTCACGATGGCCATGGGATTACTCTAAGGTTTGGACATCAGGTGGATCCGGGGGTTTTTTTTGTTTCCCCATCGTCCCCGCACTGTAGGCCTCGGCTCGTTCCCCCGGATATTATCCCCATTACCCCCCACATGTACTTTCCCCCCCTTGAGGCCCCTAGGTAGAACTGGATACCCAGCGGGGCGGCCCCATGCTGTTCCCCCCCAAATCTCAACCACAAGTCATCACTTTTATGCTGGCAGATATTCTTTCGCCCTTTTTAGAACCCCGCCTTTCCTTTTTTGGAGGTCGATCTTTCTTTTTGAATCTCGGCGTTTTCTATTGGGAACCCCCTTTGAGTTGGGGGCCCTACGGCGGTTCTTGAGATAGGGACCTTTTTTAGCCTCCCCGACCCTTTCTCCTTCCTCCTTTTCTGACGATTCGCACATCCCATCTTTCCCTCCGCTCGCTTCCCCAAGGATCTTGAAAATTGCCGTTGATCCTGTCTCAGAATTTTTGGTCGTCCCCAGGGGTCGAAGTCAAAGCGGTCGCTGGTCGTTCCTCGTCCTTCTTTTTTTAATAAATCCTCCTGAACACCTTTTAGTAGGGTCACTTCTGTCCAAATTCCTGCCGATCCACCAAACTCCTTGTTTTTGGAACCCCTTCCTTTTTTTTTTTTTCTTGCGTTTGTTCCCCGATTCCAGTAACCCTTTCTGGAGGCCCTGGCACCGCGCCCACCCCTTCGTCTCCCCCCTTTGTCTTTCCTTTTCTCGTCCTTTCGTCGTTTCCCCTGTGGTTGCACATCACATTGATTTCGTCGCTGTTGGGTGACTTTCTTAACTAGTAATTTTGCCCGCTGTCTCCACCAGTAGTACTATCCGGCTTGTTTTTTGTACGCCCTTCTGCGAACGCACACACACTGGCTTTTTTTTCTTTGGCAACAATTTTAAACGGGGCCCTCTTTCCCTTTGGACTGGATGTCGTCTGGTTTTGGCCCCCCTAAGGGAGTCTGGCCCCTTACCTCGACTGCGGGGCATTTGGCGGGGTTGTTCCCCCCCCTTTTTAGGTGTTTTTCCCCCTATTCCCCTTTTGAAGGTTTTCAATGTGTTGGTCCCCTGAAGTGAACCCCTTTATTTTTCCTTCAGCTTCCTGTGTGCTCTTCCAGGTTTTTTTCCCACGGGCACATGAACGGTTGTCTCCCTTTTCTCTCGATTTGATACCTCTTTTTTTTGTTTCCAGTTTTCCCCCCTCCCTTCCCCCCACCGTATTCTTTGCACTTTTTAACCCCCCCACGATCTCCACTTGGGTTTTGCTTTTTTCCTTCCCCACCCACACCCCCATCCAGGGCCTTCCTTGCTTGTGGGTTCTTTGAATGGTACTTCCCCCCCACGGGCCACCTGCACCCTCCGCACGTCCCCCCCCTCTATGATTTTTAATCCCCTTTTTTGGGCCCTGTGCTCTCATGACCGAACCTTTCACTTGATAGAATTTTTTTTCTTTTGGGCCGTTGGGGAAAACTCTTTTTAAACCCCAGATTGTCTGATTTGACACCTCCCTGCCTGGTCGCCATTTCTTTTGGCCTTTTTTCACCTTCCCGGCGGTTTTGCAACTGCTCATCCGACAACCCCTTTCAGGCGTTTTTCCCGCGGTCTTTTTCTTTTTTTCTCAGTTTCCGTTTCCCGTTTTTTTTTTTGTTGATTGAGATGGTCCGACTGCTTCCCCCCTCTGTAATCTTCCTTTTGCTTTCTTTGAGCTTAAAAACCGCCTAAGTTTCATTGATTCGGGCCCTTGTTTTTTTTTTCCCAATTTCCCCGCGCTAGCCCCGCCCCCCCTCCTCTCACACGGGAATTGATCTTCTTGATTCCACACGCCCCGCCATTTTTCGCAAGGCTTTCATTTCTAGGCAAAGGGCGCGCCTGTTTTCCTTTTCTCCCTGACCCACGGGCGGTTTTCCTCTGAATTTCTCCCTTTGAGGACCGTTTCTCAGCGCACCCCCCCCCCGTGAAACGAGCGTTTTTCCGTTCCCTCCGAGAAAGGTTTGTGGGCTTTTTCCTTGAATTCTATCACTTCCTCTTTTCGGGCCCTAGGGCATGGGATTACCCTTCCTGGCTGCCTCACTCGATCGGATTCACGATTGGGCGGACCCCTCACGGCTCTTTTTTTTTTTTTTTTTTCCTTCACCAGTCCTTTTGACGCCCTCGGTCGAGCCCCCCCCCTTTGGGGACATTTACGCTTCCTTCCCCCCCCCAGTCTTTGCATCGTCGTTCGGGCTTATCCGGGGCCTACGGCCCCTATTCCCACACCACTTTCAAAATTTGGAGAAATTGTTTTTTTCGTGGCCTGTCTCTTTTTTCTTTTTATGCATTCTTCCGTTTCGATTCCCAGCTAGTACGAACCCCTTCCCCTGGTCCTCAGGATCTCACCCATTTTGCGGACCCCGCTTCAGTCCCTCATCAATGTGATGTCCGGGACTTCCGCCAAGTTCGTTTTTTTTTTTTTTTGACTTCTCCCCCCCCCCGCTTTTCTAGCAGTCTGGGATTTTTCCCTTTTCCAAGGGACCGGGGTTTAGATTTCGTTTCCCCCTTCTCCCCATTACTTTCCGCCCCCGGGTCCCCTTGTCCGGCCCCTCCTTTTGAGTTTCGTAACCGCGGCGGACATAGTAGGCCGCCCCCCCAGATCTTTCCTTTTGATTTCCCTTCTTGTTTTTGGTAAACCCACTAATGAATTTTCCCTTGCCCTTTTTTTTCCCCTTTTTGCATTCACCCGAATTGGCTTCTCACTTTCTTGCCTTTTCTTTTTTTTGAATCTCCCCCCCCCCCTCTGGAAGGGATTCTTGTCTGTGCAGCCCCCCTTGACGGCGTCCCTCTTTCAACCCCGGAACGGCCGGTGGTTTTTTTCCCGGTCCGGGTTCCCCCCCTTGCCTTTCCGCGACCTGCCACGCCCCCTGGCCCAGGTCTGGGCGAAACGTCCCACCCGATATCTTGCGCCCCCCCCGTTCCTCTACCCCCTCTGGTCCGCTCCTCCCTTCTTTTTTTTTTTTGGTGTTTCCCCCGCGTTTGATCTCCCCATGTGCCGCCCATTTCTTCTCTTGTTACTTTATTTCCCTTTCTTTGGTTCCACCCTCCCCCCCCTGCTCTGATTTACTGGGTCAGGGCGGGCGGTTATGTCAGCCTCCTGCTTTCCTATTCCATGTCCCCGGCTTGGGTTTTTTCTGGGCGTGGCCAGTACAACCTTCATGGGATACTTCTACGTCGTTTTTCGCCCCTCCTCTTCGCGGCCCTTTGCGTTTTGTTTACTGTGCGTTTTTCCTGCCTTTTTTTTTTTTTATCCTCCCGACCCATACTTTCTATGTTTTCCTCCCGGTTCAAATTTTTACCAAGTCCTGACTCAACATCTCCCTGATTTCTCATTCTGATTGTCTGCGTCTTTTCCCTCCTCTGGCGGTCCGCCCAGCATGGTGATTTTTCGGGCTTTCCCGCTTCGGGTTTGTTTGAACTCAAACTGGCCCCTCTTTTGTTCGTCCCCCTAAGCCAAAGCCCCCCCTTCTTATTAGGCTTTTTTTTTTCCCGCCCTACCAAACAACACGGGGTGAGCTTTTTGATGTTTTCCTTAATCATCCGTCAGCCCCCCCCCTTGCGGTGCCTTTTTGCCCCTCAGGCCTTGTTCGACGCCCTACGTTACCCGTTCTCTCTCTTTGGGCCTGCCCCTTTCCCGTAACCTTTACTCTGCCTGGCGAAAACTTCGTCGACTGGCGGCATACTTTGAGGCCCGGCGTCCCCCTTCCCCCCTGTTTCTTGGACCCCCGAATCACTCAGGCCCCTGGCCCCTTTTTTTTGCCGTCGCCGTCCGCCCTCGCCCGCCCTTTTAAACCGTCACCCCTTTTTTTTCCTTGGCCCTGTTGCTTTCCCCACCCCCCCAATGAAGATACCTCGACCGTACCCGACCCCCCCCCCGTTTCTGCCCTCCGTCCCCCCCCCCGCACACCCCTTTCTCCCGCACTTCCCCAGGAATCCAAGGCCGCCACTACCGGAATTTTCCCTCCCGGCACGATTTTCCCTCGGCCCCCACCTCCTTTCGTCCCCTCCGCCTTGCTCGGCTGCCCCCCTCCGTCCACGTGGTCCAACACCAGGGCTCCCCGGCGGCCTTTCTGGGAACTCTGGGCTGTCGGGAACTTTTTTTGGTTCCATTTGCCAGCCCCCCCCCCCTGCGGCATCCTTTCCCCAACATTTTCCCCCGTAGGCTTGAACGAGGCCCCTTTTTCGTCCCTCCTACCCGTGGTCCCTTTTTTCTATCCAGTGACGCAGTGAAGGTAACCGAGCCTTTGTTTCTAACCTTTGGCATCTGCCGTTCCATTCGCATCCCGCTATTGTCCTTCTTTGCCCGTCCACCGTCCCTCTCTGGTCCCGCGACCGATTTCTTCTTGGGCTGCATGGTCGCGCCCCCTTTTCTAGCCCAATTTTCCTTCCCGCTTGCCATGGGATTTTTTGCTCGGCCGCCCCGGCACAAACCCGGTGGAATCAGGTCCGCTCCCTTTTGCCGCTTTTCCAATTTGCCCTCACACCATTCAGGCGTACCGTCGTTTTTGCGGGGAGTGAACCGGGGCTTCCTCTCCCTTTGCTGTGACCCATCTTTTTGGTTGTTTATGTTTTTTGAAATCTGCTGGTTTCACAGCCTAAGTCGCCTTCACCCCCCCGGGATTTTTTTGAATTCTTTAGTATTTTTCTTTTTTTCTTCTCTTATGAACAATCTTTTCCAGGTTCTCCCGACTACTATAAGGACAGCCCCCCCCCCCGGGTAGGCGCCAGTTAAGTCCTCCGTACGACCTTCGCGGACGTTTCGGGTCCCCCCTCGGCGCTGCCCGCTCGGTTCTCACTCCCTTCAACAGACTCCCCCCCTGACTTACGGCTGCTCTTCTCCTCAGTTCGCGCCTTATCTAGGCTTTTCCTCCTCCTCTGTTTTTCTGTTGCCTCATTGAACCCCATTCTTGTGTCGATTTTTCAGCGAGTGCTTCAGGAGTTAGGTGGGACAAGGTTGGTTCCAATCCTTTTCTGGTGAATAATCGCCCGCATTGGTTTTGCCCTTTTAACTTCCTTCGGATCTTTGATATTGATCGACGGTTCCCTGGGTAGCCCCCCCAGCGTTCTTTCACAGGTCTTTTTTTTATTTTTCGGGGATGTATTCAGAGTTCCGAGTCCTCTCTCAGGTTTACGTAGACCAACCAGGTCAAACCAGAATAGTCAAGAATCTGTGGGGGACCCGGCCCTTATCATTCCCCCCGGATCCGAGGGGTAAGTGTTTCTGACGGAGTTGTTAATTAAAACCCGCCGACCCCGGCTCTGGTTCTGCCGACCCCTCATCTTTCAATTTAGGTCCACGTGGCCAGCTTACGTCAAAACCCCCCCCGTACATTCTCTTCCATAGGTCTTCAGGACAAGCCCCCCCCCAAGAGGTTTCCTAACGTTTCGGTTCGTTCTAGTTTGTCCCCCACGGTGTCGGTTTTTTGCTGCAATTCCACATTGTTTTGACTTCTTTTTTTTCTTTTTTTTTTTTTTTTTTTTTTTTTTTTTTTTTTTTTTTTCCCTCTATTTTTTCCTCTTCTTTACGTGCTCTTTACCCCTGTTCTTGATAAATCGTCCCCTCCCATTTTTGGCTTGGATTTTTCCCGAGACCCCTTGCTCCCCCTCCTCCCGAATATCCCTCACTTAACCGGTGCCCCTGTGTTTCGCCATATTGTTTTTCTTCCCATGTCGTTCCTCGCCATCTTTCTTTTCAAGTGGCATCGAGATAGTTACCCTTCCGCTTCTTTTTTCCCTTTTACCGTCATTCGAATGCCGCTGGCTAAACCTGTCCCCCCTTTTTTTTTTTTCTCCGGCCCGCTTTGACCGATGCCGTTTTTATGATCTGTGGCTCCTGCCTACCGGGGTAGAAGACCTTTTTCCCCTTCTTTCGCCTCGCTTTTTTTTGCCCCTCGGTGACCACCTGGCCTACCGGCATGAAGGATGCGGCCGTTCTAGTTTTTTTTTCCTTACTGCTCGTTTTTGTTCGGTCCCCTGCCTGGGCTCCCTTTCCTTTTTTGCTTAATTGTTTTTTTCAGTGTCTTTTCGCTTTTTGACCAAGGGGCCCCGAGTCTCCTGGAAACTTCCACGGGGAACGGCTGTGGAGGTTTTTCTCGGTCTGCCAGTTCTTTTTTTGAAAGCTATGGTATTGTTGTTTCTTCGTTCTGTCGATGACTCCAGTTGTTTACGGGAGCTCAGGGTATTGGGAGGCTTCTGATCCAGACCTTGTCACCCAGGCGAGTGAATTTGATTGTGACCCTCCGTACGGTGTGAGCCCCTATCTTACGAATTTTTGTTTTGAAATTTTCGTTTCCGTGCACGGCTCTCAACGGTTTTTCTTTTCGTTGGCACGTTAGTGTTTTGCAGTTAGCACCCCCCCCTGTTGGGACACGTCCCGTTTTGTGTTTCTAACCGGATTATTTGTGTGGCGGGGCGACCTCCCCTTAAAGCCTTTTTCAGGAGTCCCATAATCGTCCTTTTTGGATTGTCCCTTTCGGTTATTTTACGGCCTGCCACCGAGGGTCTGGTTCCCCTTCTGCTTTGTCAACCCCCAGATCGCTCGGTTTGGACCCCCCCGAGTTCCCGTGGGGCCTTTCCTTGGGCCCGCCCTTTTTTAGCGTCCTTTCCACCCTGGCCTTCCCCTTCGGGCGTTTCATCCAACGCCGACAGTCCTCCCTTCGCCCCCGGTAAACTTTTTTTTTTTTTCCCCATTGTCCTACTACGGCCGAAAACTTTTTGTTGACCACCTTCTTTCCTACTTATTAATATTCGGATATGGAGTGCAGCGGTATTTAGTCCAGGCCCGACCACGTCCTTGTCCCCTGCTCTGGCTTATGGTCTGCCAGCAACCCCCACCTCCTCAAGCCCCCCATTTTTTGCTCTTCCTTTTTTTCGACCAAACCCCATTCCGTGTCAACTTGGAAACCTCCTCTCCCCACATCTTTTCTGTGATTCCCCCCCCCCCTGCTCCCTACAGAAGCGGCAGGTGCTCTTTCCCTGTTTTTCTTCCATATTTTCCCAGTCCAGACACTTTTCGTACACGCATGGTCGCCCACGAGTGATAGATTTTCCCCCCGATTTTGATTTTTTCCTTACCCCCCTCTGGCAACGCTCCATCCCTCTCTACGTCAAGCTGCTTTTTCTTCGCTCCCGTTCTCCCCTTTTCTTATAAAAATTTCTTCTTCGGTCTGGATTTGAAGGGGCCCTTTTCCTTTATGTTTCGAATTTCTCCGACACCCCCCTTCTTTCGTTTCTGACTAGGGGCCTCCTGTTTTTTTCTCCTTTCGGAACAGACCCGATAGTTCCTTCATTGGTCTCCTCACTTCCTCCACCGCTCCCCCTTCCTCCGGGCTCACCCAATTGCGATGTAATGCAAGGAAACCCCCAGGGAAGTTTCCCTTTGCCCCCCTTGTGCCTGCCTCCCCCCCTTGGTAGACGATCCTTGATGCTCGTATTTTCTTTTTTATTGGGAGCCGGCTTTTTTCTCCCCAGGACCCACTTGTAGTTCCTCCCTTGGAGCGGGGTTCAACTTTTCCTTTCGCACTTCTTTTCATTTGTTCTTCGGTGGCAAAAGTCGCCCCTGTCCCCCCTTGACGTTGAGGACCTTGCTGCTGCTTCTCCCCTCGCCTCCCCCTCCTCCCTCTCCCCTTGGCGCTTCCTCCCGTCGGAGTGGCCGTGAACATCTATTGAAGTGCAGGTAGGCTTGGCCATTTTGTTGAGATTCGTCCTTTTCCCCGACCGTATGCCTGACTCGTCGGTTTTCTTTTGCCGACCATCGTGCGTCCGCCACTTTCCTTCTCCCATTACCAAGCGACGCCATTTTCCACTTTTTTTTGCCTTCTCGTCAAGAGTCCTGGAAGTTGGGGCCCTGGGAAGACGGGTCGGCCTCCATTGCGCCTTTTTTGGACCCCTCCTTCCTGGCCATTGTTCACACTGCTGGCGTTTCGCCCTCATGTTTTTTTTTTTTCTGGGTTCATTTTTCCCATCCTGAACCAGAAAAAACCCCTGCTTTCGGGTGCCTTCAAGCTTGATTCTTTTTCCTCTAAGTTAACGGCCTTCCATGTGAAGGTTTTTGTAATAAGGTGGCCCGGGCCTCCTCTTTCCCCCTCATTTTCAGTTTTCCCCTTCCCACCTTGTTTCTCGGCGTCATCACCCCGTTAACGTCGTTCAAAAGGTGCCGTCCTCCCCCCTTTCCCCCCCTTTCCACCCTCTGGCATTCCTGTTTGGGTGCATTTCCTCCCAAAACTTGACCGCCACAGGAGCGACTGTGCTCGATTGATATTTAAGCGGGGCGCCTACTTTCGTTTCTTGATTTTCCAGCCTCCTTGATCTATCTTGGCTAAAAAATGCGCGGCACCCCCTTTTCCCTTTTTTTTCACCCCCTGCACAACCCTAGGCGGTTTGAAATCTCATCCGCAACCTTCCTCCTTGCTTTTTTTTCTTTTTTATTTTCCCCTGTCTGGACCTCCTTTCCTCTCCATACCGTTTTTTGATGTTTTACTGGCCTGATCTGCTTTTTGGTTCTTTTCCTCACCCCGACTCTTTTTTTTCCATGGGAGGGGGGCTCCGGGGTGAGTGTAATCGGCCAAAATTGTTAGGTTCCGCGCCCCGCCCCCCCTCCCCCCTGATCACTCCTCTGAAGTTCACCATTCGGCCTATATCATTAGCATCCATTTTCCCTTCCCCTTTTGGCGTTTTTTCCCTGGCGCATAATTGATCCCCCAACCTTTTTAGGGGGGGCTGTGACCTCTTTTTCTGCATGGAGCTTTGTTTTTTCCTTGGTCACCAGTTGTTTCAATCTTTTCCTTTCCAGGTTCTCCCCCCCTTGGGATTGGAGGGTAAACTTTCCCGCCCATGATATCAATTCCCTTCTCCCTCCTTTTTCTTTGATTTACCTTTTACTTTCATCCCCCTGCTGAATTGCGACATCCCCCCGCGTTTTTTTTTTTCTGACTTTTCCCTTTTCCCCGGTCAAACCCCGTCACCTTAGACCGAGGGGCGTCCCCCTCAAAACTCCTTTAATGCGTCATCGTCTGGGTGTCCCCTTCCACAGTCGGTCAGGGGCCCAAGGCCTCCAATCCCCCTGTGTGGGTGTTGTGTTTTTTTTTTGGATTTTTTCCCCCCGCATGTTGAAACTTGGCGGCATTCGTCGTCACTGACGTCTTTCTCGACCCTTCCCCTTTGACCTTTTTTCCCCCCCCCCCTCCTTTTCCCCTCAACTTTTTTCCCCGATCGACTTCCTCAATGTTTTTGTTCACGGCCCTCCCCTTCTCGCTTTTTGAGTTTTAGTAGTCAAGTTTCTTTCTCCCTCCCAGGGCCCCCTTTCGACTCTTTTCCACCCGGTCCCAAAATTCGACTTCCCGTTTCTTTCCCCGCTGGCCCGTGACGTCCTTTTCCCTGATCTTTTTTTACAATTCTCCCCAGAACGTTATTGCGCGACCGCTTGCTCCCCTGTATTTCTTTTCCCCCCCCAACCCTGCCACCACCAATTTCGCTTCCTTTTTTTCCTTTCTCCCCATCGCCTTGGTCTGAGGCTGCGATGGTCCGGCGGGCGTTCGACCCCCTTTCTTTTTTTTGAATTTTTTCCCTCAAAAAGGGCGCCGTCTTTCTCCAAACGACTTCTTGCGGTTTCATCGCGCGCTCGGCAATGCTTTCCTACCTTCCACGCCTTCGTCACCTTGGGCGACCCCTTTTCTATATTCCCCGCTTGCTGCGTGTTGGGTTTTTGACCCACTGCGTTCCCTATTTTCGGCCACTTTTTTTTTTTTTCGTTTTTCTTCCCTTATGTTGGGCCATCAACTGGTTTAACGAGTCTCCTTGGGTCCGGCCCGCCTCAACCATCCGAAGCGGCCCCCCTTTTTTTTGTGATCTTGGGTTTTTCTGTAAAGAGGTCGAGCGGGACCTGGCCAACAGAGTCCCCTTGTTTTTTTTGTCCCTCCAACCCCTGCATTGGATATGCTGAACGCTTAGGCAGTTCAGCCTTCCCCCCGTTTACGGGCCTTTTTCTTTTTCTATACCCTTGCCTCATTTCTCGCGCCTATTGCTGTACCATCCTTTTTCTTTTTTTAAATTTCGCCCCCATATATTGACTCCCCTATGCCGCCGAGGCTTTTTTTGTTTTTGTTTTGCCTTATTGGCCCTGTTCTTTTTTTGGTCGATCGATAATGCTTTTTTCCCCCAGCGGTTACGCCGTGCCCCCTTTGATCCCCTTCTCTTTTATCGTTTGACTTGGGCCTTGTCGGGCAGGCCCTCAGCCTTTCCTGGCCAATCCCCACCCTCTCTTTTATGGCCCAGTCCCTTCCACCCAGTTTGCAAGAATCCCGGGGGTTTTTGTCCCATCCTACAAAATAAATATTTTTTTTTTTTCAACTGGCTCGAAGGTTAGACTAAATTAATTTTGCCACCCCCCCAGTCTTATAGGACCTCTGACCGTTAACGATGACCAGGAGCCCCCACACCGTCTCCCTTTGCGCCACCACCTTCGAATTGCGACCTTTCGTCCCCCCTTCCAAGGGCTCCTCCCCTGGCCCCCAGCGCCCGTTTGACCCCTCTACGGGCGCTACCCCCCTCACCCGCTCCCCCCCCAGGTACACCATGGTCACACACACACGGAAGCCCCCCATCGTCCGACCCTACAAAAACCCCGTCCCCCTTCTTTTCGCGCCCCCATTGGTTTTCATGCACTTTTCCCTTTTTATGGCCACTCCCCCCGGACTCAACACTTTTTCCTCCAGCGCCTTTTTTTAACACCGCACGGAGACTTTCATGTACTGGCAGCCTCCTTGCCGCCTTGCTTTGCCTTTTTGGTCCCTGCACCCCCCAGGCCCTGCTCAGCCGGGCAAGACCTGCGACGGCACGTTTCCGGTTTTCCCCGAACGCCTGGTCTTGGCCCCTTCTAGGTTTCCTGTTCGCCTACGGTTCCCGGCGTATTCGTCTAGATCCCCCTCCCGTGAATTTACCCCCTTTCTTGCACTTCCCAGAACCTATGGCGTTTCAGTTCGACGTGACCAAATTTTATTACCAGTCTTGCCTTTCCACCCCCCCTCGGTGAAGGTCAAACGTGAGAGTCGGGACCTCCTCATTTTTTTTTCCCTCTTTCAGATGCTTGGTATAGCTCTTTCTAAAGGGTTTTCCCCCCCATCTTATGTGCGAGAGTCGCAAAAATGTTTTCTCCCTTTCCATTCCAGTTTTGGACAGCGGGTACCCATTCCCGACGTCTGATTTCCTCCTTTCCTCTTTGTTGTTCACAGGGCTTGGACTGCTCCCCTTTTGTTTTCTTTCCCGACTCGGGGTTTGACGTCTTTTTTTTGCCGGGCCTAGTTTTTTTTCCAGATAGTTACATTCACCCCTTTCAAGCTCTTCGTGTTTGATTCGGCATCCTACATCTTCCTGCAAGTGCTTTCGATCTCTTTTTTCCCCTGGCTCTCGTCGTAAGGCTTCTCCCCCTGAGCTCCCCCCCTCGGCTGGGCCACCACCCATTGGCTGATGCTTCCTGCGATTCACGGGCCTTTCTCTTTCCCCCCCCCCGCCTAGTTGCTCTTTTTTTTTTTCTC
>Ga0179593_1502923_pt1 | contig 13642 bp, 12 predicted proteins | sample CZODoug2_1_08_16_FD_185931 | JGI IMG/M metagenome (GOLD analysis project Ga0179593, IMG submission 185931) | Vadose zone soil fungal communities from Angelo Coast Range Reserve, California, USA - CZODoug2_1_08_16fungal (PacBio error correction) | ecosystem: Environmental > Terrestrial > Soil >... | reverse complement strand
CCCCCACCCCGTTTATTTTTTTTCTCTACTTTCTAGGGCATTTTGATGTATGAGAGATGGCTGAAGTTTTCCCATTTTTTTTCCCTCCTGAGTAGTTTCTCTTCATGGGCAAGTACTTGGTCTATACTCTCACCCCCCCGGAGTTCCTACAAAGGAGGATACTTTTGCTGTCGTCCCTGGCCCCTGGCTGGCTTCCTCCAACAAGCTTCACGCGACGTCCCGACCAAGCGAATGGCCAGGCGGACGACAACCAAATTCCGCGAAGTGTACCGTCAGTTAAGGAACCCAAGGGCCTGAGACGATATCTCTCTTTTTTCGTTTTTGCTGCCTGGCCCTTGTGAGGGAAACTGGGGGACAGTGTCTTTTTAGTGACCGTCTACGTCAGGTTTTTGACCCCAAGACTTGGTTGGGGGCTCTCTGGGTGTCTCCCCAACGCACTGTACCGTGTTTCGAGAATTTTTCACCGCGGAATAGAAGATCTTTTCGCTTCGGGAAACCCTAGCATGCTCTTTTTAAAGAGCAGTCGTCCATGACAAATTCGCAGCAGATACTCGCTTTTTTTTTCATTGTGAGTCGTCGCGTCTCTTCCTAGATTCCAATGGCGAAGGGGTCTGCGTCGTGCCCTCCTGAGTCCCCCCTCCCACACCCCCTGTAACAGGTGGTTGTGCCTGCCAAAATAGGCGTATCCCTTGTGTCTTTCCTCCTTCCTAACGAGCTCCTTTCTTCTCGTGCCCGGTCAAACGAGACAGTTTCTGTGTTTCCATTCGCAGTCGGCCACCTCAGTTTTCAGTTGGGACTCCCGTTGGAATCATTGATAGTCTGCCTCCCCTCCCCCCTCGCTGGATCGGTCCGTTTTGTCTCTCTTTCGTCTGTCGTTGTCTGGTTTTCTCACTATGGCCCGCGGCGCGCAAGCGGAAGTAAGGTTAACAAGTGGGTAGGGCGCCGAGAACCGCGTCTTTTACTTGAGCGTTTCCTCTTTTGTCACATAGAGTAACGGCGTTTTCTCCTCGAAACACGAGCCTGTCCCACTGGTCACAGGTCCGTTCCTTCCCAGAGCGCGGCTTTGTGAGGGGTCCAGGTACCGAAAGTTTTGTGCTCGATCGATCACGACGGTCATATCGTGGAATGATTTTGGCACCCGTCCCTCTGCTGACATCGTGCGGCTCCTCTTCCACCCGGGTTTTGATTGCCTTTTTAGTCTCTTTTCATGAGGATTGCTATTTTCTTCGTCAGTCTTTGGAGAAAGGACCCTGTGAACCCCCTCAGGCTGGCGGGAACGCCTACTTCGATCACTTTTCCCGTCTGATGATGCAGATTTGAGCCTTTCCCTTTCGGGAATTCGGTTGGGCCAGCTGTTATTATCTATTTTTTGTCCTGTTTAGGTTTTATAAGTTGAAGCGTCACATCTCCTCTTTTTATACTGCTTTCTTTGTAAGGTTTTTCGGTTGCCGTCTACCCTTGTCGTCGGCCCACTCCCAGAAAAATCCTATGCTCGGCCTTCCACTTTTATTGCCCGAAAAGGGCCAGTATCCATCGAGAGGCCCCGAGTGACCCCCCCATTTTTCTTTTTTCTCTGTGCCCCCCGGGAAAAATATTCCTTTGAATCGTACCGACAGTGGGGTTTTCCTTCTCTTGTTTGCACATGTCTCCTTCCCTGACCTTCTTGCCATACCGTAGGTTCGGATATGGTTGGACGGATGCGAACGGTCTGAACTCGAACGATAAAAGCTGTTCTATTGCACTTCCTCTGTACGTACATTCGTGGATCAGTCCCACCCCCTCTCATACCAGACTCCTCGTTTGAAAGATCTTTGCTCCCTGTAACGGGGGTAGCTTCCCGACCGCGGGCAAGATGGAATCACTTTAGGTCCTTTTTTGACTCTTTTCATCCTGCCCCCCCTCCAAGATTCCCGGCAGCTTAGATATTGTTATCAGTCCACCCCAATCCTCCACACCCCCCCTCCCACCCAAGAAGTTCTCTCTGAAAGGGATGGGATCCCCTGCGGCTCGAACATGGTATTTGTTTTTTTGAGGGGCACCTGGTTTATGATGAGTCAAGCGCCTAGGTATGACTCTCCCTGGGTAAGTGGTCGCCTTCCGGGACCCGACCTTCCACGATCTTTCGTCTGCCTAGAAGGGAGAGCCGTGGCTCTCCTGACCCACCTTTCGATAGGGCGCAGTGCCGCAGCACCTCACTTTCTGTTTTTCTTTTCTTCCCGGCACTCGGACACCGTCCCAGCTTGATGACTCCTTGCCGGGCCCAGTCGACCGTTGTTTTGGGACTGCCCCAAACATGAAGCCCTCCATCCCTTGCGAACCTTTTCCTTTCCCGGAAGAACGCGACTGACGTTGAATCGTATGGCTTCGACTCCCTTTACGTGCTGCGTCCTTGAGTGATAAGGACTGGTTCAACAGCCCGTTGCTTCCCCACTCGTCCCTTAGTAGAGAGACATTCTCAATATGCATGAACCTTGGTCCCTTTTTTTCCCCCCTCCTATCCCGCACCTGCTCGTTTTAGTAAATGATCAACACAGGTCACGGCGTTCGAAATGGAAGCGCGTCCACTTTGTGGTTTTCCCCTGTAAAAGGCTAAGACGGCGGACTCTGCCTCTCTGAGGCGCGCTTTTTCGCGCGGGTCGTGTTGCAGTTCTCCTCCAGACGACAAGTAACATTCGTTGCGGAAGCTTTCCGAAGCACCATCCTTGTTCCCGTTTTGTCAACACTTGTTTCCTCTTGCTGCGCTATGTCCCCTTTTCCTCGTCGAACTCTTTCTCTTCTGGCGATGACATCCCGCTTCCATGTTTCGTTTCTGCTTGGCAGAGAGTCAGGAGAAGTCCTCGATTGGTTGTTTTTTTTCTTGCGCTTTGTTTTGCGGTGTCGGTCTTCAGTCACATAGGAGTGTCACTCTAAGTGCGCGGGCCCTGGTACTCCTCATCACCACTCCTCACCTTTTGTCACCTTTCTTTTCCTCTCCTGGCCAGACTTCGGTTTGAACCTCTAGTTGCGCCATCCGCACCCTTTTTTTCCCCCTTTCCCCTCTCGTGTCCTTCATCATACTTCAGGTTGAGACTCTGTTCTCAGAAATATTGTCCCTAACCGTCACCCGTCCCCCCTCGTTTTCCTCGGAACACATCGCTTACTTTACATGGAGGTGGTAAACCCATGTGAAAAGGGCCTTTCTCCGCTTGGAAGATCTCCACAGTGTCCTACTTCAAGAGCTGTCCCTGAGATCTTAAGCCCTGATTTTCTTGGCGTTTGCGTGACAACGTTCTCTCTTCCTCCTAGGTGTTCTATTTCCTACAGCTTCTCCACACGCCCCCTCTCATTCAAGAAGGCCTCCCGAAGGCTTCGTCAGTTCCTTTTTTTTTTAATCTCTTTCCTGCCATTCCTGGGTTTCACCACAGGAGGCGGTATTATTCGGCTTCCTTTTCCTCTTTAGCTTCTCACTTCGCCGTTCACGAGTCTTAATCAGGAACATCGGAGAACTGTCGTTCCTTCCTTCTGAAGGCGCTTCCCCTTCCCCTGACCGAGTCTTCTCTTCTTTTAGATAACCTGGTTTTCACCTAGTTTGATCGTCGACTTTCCTTTCTAAATTCAAATTCCTTTATCTCCTGGTTTACTCGGAACAAGGTATGACCCCTTCTCTAGAGAACTTGCTTTCTTTTTTTCTCCCCCCTTGGTACATCCATTTTCCTGTCATTACTTTTCTCTTCCCTCCTCGGGAGGACGGGTTAACCGTTCCTCCTCTCTTCCTCATCGTCTCCTACTTCCTTAGTTATCGCCACCAAAAAACTCCCCTGACTAGGAGGGGTGTCCTCCCTCTTTAGATCAGACAGCCTTTCCCTCCCCTTCCTTGCCACTATTTTTGAAAGATGTTGCCAGCGTCATTTTATCGTAAGAGAGCTTTCCACTCCTTTTTTTCTCTCCAGTGCAATGGGGTTTTTGCCGTTTCCCCCCTTCCTCTAGTGAAGGCTGGTGGGCATTATCGAAATCATCTTACTACCCCTCCAGAAATTCTGCTCCTCACAGGGGGGTTCGAGGCGCCCTTTTTCTGCCAGGGACGCGCCTCTCACAATCTACCTACGAGCGTCCGGGTAGTGACTGTCCCGTTGTTTTTCTTCCTTCCTCGCCTTCCTTGTGACCTTGACCGGCGTCAGCGCTCGTTGTTTTTGTCAGACGGACATAGAAAGGTCTATTTTTTTGAAAAGCGTCGACCTCGGCAGACGCCTCCTTCGTCTTGTCTTTTTTGCAATCAGCGCTACCATGGTTTCGAGTTTTCCTCCGGAGAGAGATCCCTCTTGTCCTCAGGTTAAGCGAGAGAGAATTATGTGTTAGACGACAGGAGGGTTTTTGCCGTTTCCACGGTTTATCGTTCCTGAGGGCATCCCGACTCTTAGCCGCTAAACAGTGCTTGTGCTTTCAACACTTGATTGCTCCTGTAGCCCAAGTGGATGATGTGATTTAGTTTCTTGGAGGACAGTCTTTACCACTTTCTTTGCCCTTTTTAAAGCCCTTCCCGTTTCTTTCAGGGGCGGAAGCCCCAGACGTATCTCGGTTGTCCAGGAGTTGGAAGGCTATCGCAGGGTTCTCCTGAAGCGGATTTTCCTCATTCAAGATCTGGGGGGAGGATAGCCAGCTCTCCCGAGAGAAAGAGATCTTTTTTTCTTTTTTTTCCGAGCCCTGATCCTTGCTCTGATTGATATTTCTCTCTCTTGATGTTCCTCTAGGCGGCCTGCTTCCTGAACTCTTCTTTTTCCTTTAACTGTCAAATCCACGCTTTCCACTGAAGACGAGGATTCCCCAGAGGCTTGCGCACAGCATTTGTCTCAGTCAGTTTAAATAGGACAACTGAAGGCATTCGCCTGCATCCGCCTGAGGCTATTTCCTCGCGTCCCAGCGGCTTTCCCCCCTTCGAAGGGTTTTTGAACTTCGCCGTCAGATAGGCCAATACTCTGATGCCCGGGCAGTCTGGGCCCAGTTTCCCCATTTCCCCCCGAGAAGCTCATCTCGAGAAGTGCAGTGGGGATGCGTCTTTTGACAGACAACGTCTCTCGGTCTGCTCGTTAATGTGAGGGTTGAGGAACACTAAGCGAAACAGGGAGATTCAGTTTTTTTTCCCCGAGAGGTGGGGATTCGCTTGACTCAGACACAACCTTCAGTACCAATGGCACCCTCCCTCTCTTCGCCGCTTGACAAAGCTTAAGGGCACCCCGTGAAAGCGACACGAGGCCAACGATCACCCCCCCTATAAACTACCCCTCCTCTTCCCCAATTCAGCCTACCTTCTAACTTTACTGGATTTACTGAATCGTCATTTGATCCCCTAGTCTTTTTAATCTTAATATTCTGGGCGAAAGAATGCGGTTACTTGTTTAACTTTATATCCCGCTTCCCCCAAAAAGTAGAGCCAGTCGAATTTCCTTTTAGTCAAAGTCTTAAGTAGCCGCGCCCCCCTCCACTATCATGCTCTTCTGGTGTTGACCAAAAAACCCTTCTCCGGCCGTCGTGGATCGATTCTCGTGTTCTTCACATCACGTATTTTCTGAAGAAGAATGGAACCTCGTTTCCCCCTGAGTAATGAATCCCGTCCCTTATTTGTCTGCCCCTCCGTTGCGATTTAACCAGTTGACTTATGGGAGGACCACAAGTCTCCCTAAGATCCTCTACACTTCAGCAAGGGACTTCGAAGGTCATTTGTCAGGGGCTGCTTTGTTGGTATTCCGGAGATATTGCCAGAGCCGATTCATATTGATAGGCCGATCTGACGGTTTTCCCTATTTTTTTTCATGATATGACTGATCCCCCCGGCCCTCGCGTGAGCTTCTCCCATTTCTTCGGCATTTTTCCAGACCACCTTTACATCTCAAAAGCTGTTCTCTGCCTCGATCTTTCCCGCCCCCCCCTTGGTAAACGTCCTCGAAGTTGGAGACCGCTCCTTTCCGCGTAGTCCCAGGACCCGGGGTGCAGAGCTAATCTGTCCCTGTCCTCCCCCCCCCCCCGGATAACTGCTGGCCCCCTCCTTTGTTGCCGCACAGTCCGCGGGAAGACCACAATTTTCTGGGCCAAGGCTTTGACGGATGCCCTGTATGACCAGGCTGTTTCCCCCCCCTAACTTGTCGTCAGAATGATTCCCACAGAGAGTGGCCAAGACACGCCTCTCCCCATGAAGTGGTGATTCTCTTCTTTCCTTTACCCGGGTCTCGGTTGAGATTTCGGCCACATTATACCTCACCCCATCCGTCCTTTCTTCTTTGGTCTCTATAACCCACAGGAAGACTGGAGTCAGTACGTCCGGCACTCCGAGAGTCCCCTCCCATGCAAGCTCCCCTTCCCATGCGACTAATCCCCGAGAAAAGGGATCGACCGGCGACCGTTCAAGGTGCCCTCTCCTCTTATATTGTTTTGGATCTCTATTCAACAAGTGGCTTAGCGTCCAGGTTAGGGATTTCTTTCGACGCCGCATGGGGTCAAGGTTGGACAGTGCTGTTCATCCTAGAGGGTTGCCCGTCCCCCCCCTTCCTAGGCATCGTCCGTGTACATTCCGGACGCAGACAAGTTGCGGATTCGACGCTCAATCAGGACGGCTTTTCCGCCAACACCAAACCCCGCGTCAGGCGAGGCCACCCTCCCAGTGGAGCTCGTGTGTGGCCTTTTTTAAGGTCAGAGTTCCCTTTTCGAGACTTTGATCTATTTCTCTGATGCTAGCCTTGTATGGCGCAGTTTGTCTGAACCTACAATGATTCCGTCCCCCCGTTTGGGTAAACACCCGCCACTATCCTTTTTCTCACCCCCCCAAGACCCTATCTTGCTTCAGTTACCCCCCCAACTTAGCAGATTCAGGTGGGGTGGATGACCAACTGGAGATCCCCCTCTGTTCTTTTCCCTCTGTCGGCGCGCCTATGGTAGCCAAGTCCCTGGTCTCCCCTCTTTTAGCCTTACAAAAAAAATGAACGGTGGTTGGTCGTTATAATAGAACCTTCTTTCTAGATAAGGTATCTGTTCCTCTGACGACCAGCCTTCTAAGACCTGAAATTTCTCAAGTAGAATGCCGAAGATTAGTCAATGCGTTAAACTTCCTCCCCCAGCGAGACGATGGCAACGCCAACCGCGGTTTTCGGCGGGCCCACCCTTTTTGTTATCAAGGACTCGTTACATAAGAGAGAAGGTTTCCCAAATCCCCCCCCCTTATGAATCTCAGCCAGTTGACCTTATCGGAATGTAGGGCATCGTCCTCTTTTCCATCTTGTTTCCTCCCCTCCCTCGCCTTGGCCTAAGGGCGACTTCCCTTCCGTCTGTGACGGTCCTCTTACGCCGCTCTCTGCACCCCCCCTTTCTAATTTTCAAGGCTCATCCCCCGTGACGGTTTTTCCAGTACACCCCAATTCCTTTTCCCTTCGATCCCTAAGGCCTTCTGAATAGAGAAGAGGTTTTTTTTTTTGAGCCTACCTTTCCCTGGTTTTGACGACTATTTCTCGTGGAATCGCCTTTCTCTTTCCGTTCTTTTTTCCAGCCATTCAGAACCGTACCCCGAAGGTTTTCAGCTAATTATATCCCCCTTCCCCCCAGATTTGGACCTCTCAGTAATTCTGAATATTGTTCATCAGGAGGAGTGGTTCTCTTTGGTTCCTTCCCGGTTCATTCAGAGTTATCCCGGGTGCATCTATTTATTCCCTGCTGATCTAGATCGGTGGCTTCTACCCCGGTATGTAGAAAGCGAAGAAAACCACCTGCCTGAAGCCCATTAAGATCCGGTATAACAGACGCACTGATTCCATCTCTCCTTTTGTTTCCCCCCTCCCCATAAAGGTTTATTAGGAATTTGTTACTTCGTGCCGTACGGTTGCCAGTCCTACCATAACTATCACCTTGTTCTTTCCTCTAGTTTTTTTTTCCCCTACTCAAGTAGGACGCCATTGCTTTGAGAGTACCCGCACTCTCCCCCGTGCCGTGCTGGCTTCGCAGGCAGTCCCCCCGTATCCGAGTTCATGACCCGTACCTTTAGGTTACAACAGACCGTCTTTGGACACCTTTTCTCTTTCCGCCGCCGACCTTAGGTCGTCTGCTACTCAATAGCAGAAGGCTCCCCCCCCCCTTTTCCTCCCCTAAACCAACCAAATCGCTTCTATCAGACTTTTTCTTTTTATGAAAGCTCCCACAGTCTTTCCCCCTTGATATCTCCCTTTCCGGTAGAATACTTCCAGACGATCCGCTTAGAGAGCTCTCCCCGAGAAGGTAGCCGTGGTCGCTTTCCCCGGAAACATGGTTCGAGCCAACCTCTTCCTCCACCTCCTTTGTGGTTTCCTATTCAAAACCACCTCCCATCTGTCAGATTTCCGCCCTTTTATGTATTTTATGACCAACATTCTTTACCCTCTTGTCAGTAAGCCCTTCGGTCTACCTTTCGGTCTTAAATATGACACTTTACATTGATCATGGCGCGCCTCCGATGTGGCATTCTGTCCTTGTACGGCCCTTGACCACGAAGGCGACAAGTTTCCATTTTTTTTTTCTAAAAAGGCAATCGCTCTTAATCGGTAATCCCCCCCCCCCCACACATACGAAAGCCCCCTGATTAGTAATAACGGCCTTTCTCCGAGGGAGCCCCATTTTTTTGCTTCTTTTTCGACAGTCTCTTACAAGAGCGTTCTCGTGGGTCTTTCCACGCTGTCGTTTTACTCCCTCCAGTCTCGTCTTCCCGACCCCAGCCCCTCTTTTGAGTTCCGTAACTAGGTTTTCGTTCCCTCCTTTCGCCAACGTTAACCCTCCTCCCTCTTGGACTGTGCCTCGATCAAATATTAGGAATGGTGTCATCCAGACTGCTGGTGCTGTTCCTTTTTGTTTAGCTTCGGCCATCTACTGACTCTCCCTCCGCATGCTCTGTCCTTCTCCCCTTTTGTTCCCTTTCATGTGACTTCTTCCTCTTTTCATTTCCCTCTCCGTCCATAGACACTTCCCCCCCACTTTTTCGAAGCAGATGCAGGGCCCACCTCTTTCTTTGTTTCAGAAGTTCCTCTGATGTAGTCTCGGTGTTTCAGAAAGTCCCTAATTTCTTTCACTATCTATCTCCTGCTGCCACCTGAAGCTTTTTCATGCCCTTTGCTATTTTTAGGTTCCGCGGAAGTTCTTTCCGATTCTTCTGAGACCTTGCTGTTCTCCCGCCCCATACAAAGGCCGCTCCTTCCGTCTCAAGAGTCTTCTGACCAGTTCCGGGGGTTCCCTCTCTTTCTTTTGTTTTTGTTTCTCCCCCCGCCCTTTCTGAACTCTGGTTTTCCCCTTCCGAGTTGAGTCTTTCTTCGCGGTAATAATGTAGGGATCGAATCTCCCTCGGGAACTTCGTCTTCCATTACAATCCGAGCATTGCTTTTCTCCACCCCTGAACTTCTTGTTCTTTCAGTACAGTAGTTCACCTCCTTAGTCTCCGTCTCATTTTCCTGAAAGTGACTGTCCTTCGCGTTTTCAGAGTCCTTCCTTCTGCACCTTGAGACCTTTCTCATTTTTATTATCCTGTTCAGCCTTCATTATTTGGCAGCTTCGCCTCCCCCTTTTCTCTGACCATGTTTTATCCCGCGCCCTTCCTCTCTTCGATATTTGACTAAGCTTTAAGAATGAAGCGCCCCACATGACAGCCACCCTTCTGGACTTTTGAAAGACCCCGTTGCCGCGTTTTTTCCCGTAATCCTCCAAGCTGTTCGAAAACAGTAATTCGATCAAGAGGACCAATCCATGAGTTTCAGGTCTTTTTTTCGCTTCGATAGCCTCACTGTGAGGGCCTTTATCAATTTCCTCCACAACTCCTTACCCCAAAGCGCACCTTCTTTGCTTTGTAGAGCTCTGCACCTCTCTGAGCCCAAATTTGCTCCATCTGTTTATTGATCAGTTAGTGTCTTAGGAATACATTGTACGGAGTAAGAGCGATTCGCCTTTTCTTTTACTCATATGACTTCCAATGGTAGCTTTTTCCCCACTCTAAACGCGAATAATTACCCTGCTCTCTGTATTCCCCGACATTCGCACGGTCGAAGTCATTGAGAGACTTTTTCTCCCTTGCTTTGGAATCTCCTTGGCCGAGAGGTTTTCCTTGTTTGATCTCAGGCCGCCTCGATTCCTAGAGATTTGAGTGATTTTCTAATTGGCTAAGAAAACAAATTTTTTCCTGTCGCCTGAGGTTTCCCTGTAATCCTTGTTTTCGTTCGTACGAACTACCACTTTCCGCATAAGTTCTGAGGATAGTGTTTGGGACTTGATGCTGACCACCTACCTTTCTCTTAAGGTTGTCCCCCTGTGCCTCCCTAATCGTCTCCCACAAGAGGCGCCCATTTCTGAGTCGTTTTTTTTTGTGAGTGCCCTCTTCTCTTCCGCGCTTTTCCAGCGTTAGGGCCTATTGAGCACCTTCTGTCACATCTGGCGGTAGTTTCCTACCTTTGTTACGCGAATACTCTCGTTCCTTTTTGTACGTTGTCCTTCTCCTCACGCGGTCGCGGTGATGTCCCTCGTCCAAGCCTGCTAGGAATGTCAAGCTTTATTTCCCATTCTCTATTGGCCAACTCTTGATTTGCTGACCTACCGTCCTAGGCCTTTAATTGCCCCCTTGCACGCGGAACAACTCTTCTCTACCCGGGTAAGGCTTTTTCCGTCACCTCTCGCTTTTGGGTTTTCTTTTTCCCTTTTCAGTTTTGTGGCAACCCGGACCTCTGCCTGGTATTTTTATTCCCGCGAACTTTTCGCACAGGATTCCCCTCGCTGGACCCAATTCCGCTAGTCACAAATTTGGAATAATAGATAACCCCTCCGGCCCAACATACCATCCCCCCCGTGCCTGCGTCCAGTTTTCTCCCAATGTCGAAGTCAACAATTAGGGATATCTTTTTTCCTTTCAGCGTTATTTAATCTGACTTGCCGTGTTTCCCGTTTTTTCTTCCTATAACGAATCCCATGCCCGGTCCGCCCCCCCTCGTCCCCTCCACCGGTCGTTTAGTTCGCGCTTTTCCGATCCAGCTTCATGCGGGGAAACATCCCTCTTCCGTCTTATTCCCTCCATGCCCCCCTCGCTTCTCTTCACCGAATGCGGAGTACTCTGGCCTCGGTTCTGCCTCTTTATTACTTCACCCAGGCCTAAGACAAGTCAATTTCTTTTTCTTCCGCGTTGAGAATTTCAAAATTGTCCTCTTTTGCACTCCCTCTAACACCCGACTTTCATTCGATGCAGGCAGTTTTTTTCATGTTGCCGTTTAACCTTTTCTTCCAAGCTCAGTTTTGACTGCCGCGCCCCGCCAGATTCCTATTACTTTGCTATCTCCCTCTTAGATTCGTCCTCGCCGTTCGTTCCATCAGGTACGTTCTCTCCCCTAACCCGTACGATACAGCTCTGCCTCTACATCCGAGCCCTTTCAAACCCCCCATTTTTCATGTGTGTTCTCCCCTACCGTGGGCCGTCCCAAGACCCGTCAACAGTTGAACTTCCCCCTCCATTTCTGCCTTTTAGCGTTGCCTCTTGAATTCGACGACCCCAAGGATCATGGGTGTGTTCATACGATACTAGAGGTTACAAGTTAAGGATTGTGCATTTGTTTCCCAGGCTTTACAGATTCTAATCCCATCCATGCCCACCAGGTCTCCAAAGATGAAATAATCCTGGCTTCTCCCCTCATGATAAATTGGCTTATTGCCAACTCTCTAAAGCATTCCGTGCATTTGTTGCGTTTCTTTTATTTTTCTTGGGTGTGTTTAGCCTTCGTTTTTTTTGAAAGCCCGTCCTTGCTCCTAAGTCCACCCCTTGTAGGATGTCGGGATCTAGACCCCAGCTTAAGATTTGATGCTCCTTCACGGTACGGCACTCCCTATTATGAACATCCTGAAAGAAATTTCCACACTTCGCCAGACACCAACTCACGCACACCCCCGACTCAACCAAAGGAATCTCCGGAGAGAAGAATTCAAGGTTTGAATCTCTCTCGTACATCGAGTTTGTATTTTTGATTTTATGATGCGTGATCTTCTAGCCCTTCCGCGTAATTTTCTCACCTGACCTCCCTTTCGAGATCTATTTCACTTTAAGTGCTGTTTGTTTTTTTTGATTGAATCAACTCCTTTGTTTCGTCCCCGTTCATGTGACAATCTTAATTCTAGACCCTCCCTCTGTTTTTCTAGACCACCTCTCCATTCTCCTACTTTTTACCCATGAGGGGCTCAGGAATTGCGACTACGTTCCCGCATCTAATCCCACTCCTCACGTCCCCGAGTTCACTCTGAAATGCCTGTCATCGATCTCCTCGGACTGAGTTGTTCTCGTGGCCCTCTCCAAGGGGGTCTCTGCAGGTGCCGGAGAGCTTAGCTTTGTGTGAGAGTTTATTGTCGGCTTTTCTTTTAAAAGAGCGTCCCAGCCCCTTGGCACCCACTACTAAATTCTTTTCGGAACCTCCGAATCACCTTTCAGATTCTCCCTTCCCCACCCTATTAATTCTCCCTATTGGCGGCGGCATCCATTACCCCTGCTCGGCGTAATCCTTTCTGCGCAGAAGTCCTGTTGTCCCTCGTAGGTCCCTCGCTAACGTTTAAACATCCCCCCCCCCCAATGACCCCCCCCATGTGTTTTCTGAATTCGCCGTCACGGTCATTTGATACTCTCTGTGTTCTGCGACGATGTGAAACGCCGGATCTCCGATGAAAGGCATAGGAAATTCCTTCTAGAGTCAATTCGGCACCACCCGATGGATAGGCGAGAACTTATATTTTCTAGTTGGATCCAATATGGTACCCCGTCAGTCACTCCCCCCACGGCATTCTTTATGCTTTTCTAAGTTCTCGACCGAGTCTTTCGGTCCTTTTTTTTTGTTGCGGCTCAACGAATCCGTGGAATTCTCACGACCTGAGGGGCACTCCTTCCTCCATTTTCTGGTTCTCCCCTTCTGTGCGAAATCCTCGTGCCATACCGGTCTTAAAACTTCCGGTGTCCCCCCCTTCCCCGTCACGACCTCGCTCACGGACCTTGAACTGGGTAACACCAGTTCTCCTTTCATTTTTTCTTCGAGATACGACGACCTTTTTTGTACTGACTGACTTTGTCTATCCTCGATCGATAGGTTAGCTCCCTGCTTTTCCCCACCCCTCAGGACCTCTGCTCCGGACGTGAAGCGTATTCCACCCCCGCACGACATAAATCAAGGACCGTCAGACCTCGATTCGGTGAAAACCTACGTCATCCGACCTCTACCCTGGTACGGATCAATAATTATACAGAGTCCCTGGTACAGATTCAAAGGATCTTTTTAGAGTTTTTCTTCTTCTTTAGTTGTTCTGGCTTTTCTCCCATCCGTCCGTAAACGCTGACGGAGCCACCGATGGAATTGTGTCTGATGGTATATTATGACAGGTGTTTCTTTGCGACTTACAATTTTGCTTTGAAAACGTAAGAACATTTTCGAGGAGGTACTTTTTTTTCTGCACCAATTCCTAACGATCCCCCACTAGCTCATGTTCCCCCTCCAAATAGTCTGTCAGCGGCCGTCCGCCCCTGGGGTTTCCCTTGACTTTGGACCTTCCACAAGTAGCCTTTAACTTCCTTAACCCCCGACCCTGTGGCATCCCTCTCTCCACGCTCGATGCTTTTGAAACTCTACTTCCAATTCTCAGTCCCTTTTCGTCA
>Ga0179593_1487160_pt1 | contig 13642 bp, 12 predicted proteins | sample CZODoug2_1_08_16_FD_185931 | JGI IMG/M metagenome (GOLD analysis project Ga0179593, IMG submission 185931) | Vadose zone soil fungal communities from Angelo Coast Range Reserve, California, USA - CZODoug2_1_08_16fungal (PacBio error correction) | ecosystem: Environmental > Terrestrial > Soil >... | reverse complement strand
TATCCTTTAAACTTTCGCCTCCCAACGGTCCTGAGCATAAAAACAACATGCATGTGTTGCATGCCATCGGCTGATTGACAGCGGGCGAACCCTTCAGCACTTTTCCTTCCTGGGCGTTTTCTTTCCTTTTGTCCCTTTTTCCCTTTTCCCCCCCCGCCCTGCCCTTTGACATCTTCGTGACCGCGGAGTGCGTACACGGGCCTGTTTAGCATGATTTGAATTCTAGGCCTCCCCCCCTGAATGTGTCTGTATTTTTTTTCTATCGATCCCCATCGACGTTATGTCTGCTTGTCACATCACCCATGGCGCTCAAGCGTAATTTGTGCCCTGTAAGCAGCCCCCACCCCACAAGGTCCCCACACCCCCCCTTTTTGTAACATACCCCCTCTTTTTACTCAACCTCATCTCAGTGTTTATTTTGCTGTCCCTTGTTCTGGCAGGTTTAGTCGGCGGTAAATATGTGTGAAACACATCCGATTTAATTTTCCCCCATTTGGCTCTTCACATGGTATCCCCTCGCCCCCTCGTCGTGCGCCCCACTCCGTACAAGGAGTACTGGAAGTGTATTATTAGCCCTCGCCGAACGTTTTACCTTGTGGCCCATTGTGGCTTTCCTTACGCACTTTTTTTTTTAACATCCACACTCCCCCATGGTGAAATTTGCGTGTCGTTGTGTCTGGCCCTGGTTCTTGGAGTTCCAATGCTAGTTGTTCTGGTGGACCCACCCCACCCCCTATTACCACCCCTTATGTCTGGCATATGATGCGCTCTGTCCATTCACAGATCTTCGATTTGTCAGAGCATGAGTAAGCTGTGGAGGTTTTTAAAGAATTCCTATGTGCGATGTTCCAGTTTGGTTGCCCACCTCTTTTCTTGCGCTGTCCATCGCCACCACCATTGCACCGTCGGCCTTCCCCCCAGGCTGTTGGACAAGCGCTCGTTGTGCTTTCCCACTTGTGTGTCGGTCCCCCATGTGTCGTCCCCACTTTTTTTTTTCTTCATCTTTATTTTGACCGTGGATCGTTAGCGTCCCCCCGATGGGAGTTGATAACTGGCGCCCCCTGCCGTATCCCCCCGCCCTGTTTCCCGTTCCATTAACGGCAGTTTTCGGTCATGGTGAGTGGTTGCCTCCACGCCAGTGATGGCTGGCAACATCCCCCCTCAAAGCATGGTCTTGCGCATTTATGGTGGTTGTCCCCCCACTGGGTTCCCGCCATGGGAAATGCAAGAGGAACCTTGGCCCCGTTTTGTTTTTTCTTTTGCTTTTTTGATCCATATGGCGCGCCCGAGTTGTATATGATTTTTTTCATTCTCTCGGTCTGTACTTTATTTGGGGGTTGTCGACCCGTCCACGTACCCTCTTTTAGTTTACTCCTCCTCCTTTTCTTTTTTTACGTTTTTTGATGACTATTTTCATCGGTGCGATCACCCAGTCCCCACAAGCAGGACAATCGGGTTTTTGTGAGAAAACTGACCGATTTTGTATCCCCACTTGGCCTGCGCGCCCGTTTGCTTCCAATTCGGGGCCAGCCACGTGGTTGACTTCCCCTAGTCCGCCGTTGGTTTCCCGTAATCGTAGCTCCGATTCGCTTTTAATCTCAGGCCCACTTGCCTGGTTTGTTGAGGGCCCCCGTCAAACTTTCTGGCTGGTTTTGGCGCATACGGCCGATGACACCGCCCCTTTCTGCGGCTGGCCCCCTCCCCCGACCTTGGGCCTTTCCAGCGTTGCGGCAGACGTCCCCACCTTTATTCCTTTTTGAGTGCGATGGTGTCGATTTTTTGTGATTTTAATGCCCTTTCGTTGCCCTCCCCCAACCCTTTTGGTAGCCCACAATTCATCCCCCCCACATCTGCAACCGGTCCTTTTTGGCTTGTAGCGCGGGTCCCCCCAACTGGCAAACTCAAATGGGTTTTAGGAGCCCGGACCCCTTTATTTGCCTCAAAGACCTTTTCCCAAAGTAACCCTGTCGGCAGTCTGGGCTTCGTCTCAAAAGTTGTAATTGACCTTTCACCATTTTTTGCCTTTTTTCCCCCCCCGACACTTTGTATTTCTTAGCTTGGGCTGTTCCCGCCGGCGCCCACCTTGTACCCCTGCGTTTGCACTTTTTTTCGGCAATAGACTTCACTCGTTGTGAACCACCGACCGACTTTCCCTATGGTGGTTTTCTTATTACGGCGTCTCACAAATTCCCCTTATTTCTTGTTGGCGGGCAATCCCCGTCCCCTTACCTGCAGCAGCATTTTAAAATATGCTTTTGCGCGTGACTGATGGCCCGGAGACATTACCTTTTACCGTACCCATACTTGTGCTCCGCTGACAGAGTTACCCTTGAGTTTGTGCCACTGCTGAACCTTCGCGGGTATGTGGGTGCTTATTTGCAACCCACCAATGACGACCCCCTTTTTGGCCGGGCCATTTGCTTATGCCTTTTTTATGACTTTTTTAATGTTTTCACCAGCCCTTTGGCACGTCGTGATGACTTCATTCCCCACGTGGGGCCCTTCGTATTTCCGCCCCCCCGAGCCTTCCACGTGGATGGCTTTTTTGTTGGTTCTTGCTATTTCAAGGTGTATTGTTTCACTTGTTCCCCCCGTCTTTGACTGTCCGCTCAGCACCACCCTCTTACCACCGTTTTTCGTTCCTTTATACCTAGGGATCCTTTTGGTTGTCAACTTTCCTGTGCTTAGCTATTCCCCCTACCAGAGCATTTCGTCTTTACCCGGACCCATTAGGCGCCGCGACACTGGCCTTACCTCTTCCCACAGAACTGTGTGTGGGTCAAGCGCAAACCTGCGGTTGCGATCTTTCTTGGTTGCACATCACACGCATGAATCGAGTTTTGCCCAGGAGTCATTGAGTCTGTTACGATTTGGCGTCCCCGTTCCCGGAGCTAAATATGAGGCACTCCCTTCATGGCTCTTCCCCCTTTTTATTTATTCTCCTTACGCATGCCTCTTCGTTTGTTTGCTGCAGTCAACTGACTACAGGTTTGACCTTCTACCCTTGCGTTTTTTCCCCGCTTTTTTCCGTTCCCTCCATTCCGTCTCCTTTTTGCTTTTCTTAGCCTCAAGGACGTCACTCAGTCCCTTGATCCTATCGACCCCTTCCCCTCTTTCGTTTTGTACTGTCGTTCAGTTTTGCTACGTGCAAAGATCGCTGCCCACTCCGTGTTGAATTTATTTTGAGATTTTTTTCACGACGAGTATTTCACCTCCTTTTGCGCCTGTTTTTTCCGTTTTCCGACCTTGAGTCCACACAACGCAGGTCCATAATCGTGTCGGTCTTTCTTTTTTTAATTTGCTTTTTCTTTCTCTATGGGGTTGTCTATAGACCAACCCCCCCCCCCCTAACCGCGCTTTGCCTCATCTTATAGAGATGCTGGCAGGCACCCCCATATCTTTTATGTACACCAACCCCCCTTTTTTGGCTGATATGACCAAGTTTTGCTATTTCTGCTGTGTCTTGAGAGTCACCCCGTTATTTTCATGTTTTTTATGTACTTAAAACATGACAACCCTTTTTTTTCCTTTCCACTCCCAAAGCTTTTTTTTTCGAAGGCGGTTTCACGTTTGAGGGCAATTCCTCCAGGAGGTCTGGGATTGCTTTTTCCAGCATTTACCACCAAGACTGGACCCCTTTAGTCTCTCACTTTTTTTCCCCATCGACGCGGAATTTGCAAACCTAAAAGTTCGTCGCTTGCTCCCTTTTGTGGTGGTGAACCGCCCGGCGGACCTTTTATGGCGCTTCTGCCCTTGTCACCACAGCTATTACGTCCTCCCCAATTCTTGTGTGCGCACCCAAAGTACATCGTGATGTTGGTTAGTGTGCTTTTTCCTACCCATTCCCCCCTTTTTCGCTTTCGTTGACCGAGTTTTTTTTTTTTTGTTTGCCACCCCACAGGTGGGTTTTCGTGTCGTCCTTGTGACAGAGAGATTCCTTCCCCCTGCCCTTTGACCCGAATTTTTTTGACCCCCCCTTTCTTTTGAAATTTTAGTTTTCTCGGTATGTGTGGTACTGTGATTCGGACGCTTCCCTTGTTGACCCTTGAATGTAGATATTTTGAAGCTTCATGATCCGCCAGGTATGTTACTGGTTGACTTCTGGGCCCTACCGACCCCATATCGTCGTTTGGCGGATCCATTGTGCCCCCAGCCACTCCTGTTTAGCTGTATTCTTTTCTTTCGCAACTTTATGTCCCGACGGCCACATACATGGTTTTTGGCAATTTTCAAAGCCTTCCCACCTTTTGTTCCCTACAGAAATCCGTTCTGCCAACACCCACAACAACGTTAGGGCCCCCCTGTTCGGTGTGCGTTACTGGGGTAATCAGTTTTTGCTCCCTTGACCAATTTTTACAATTCCTTATCGTTACCCCTCGAGATGACGTCCCCCTTTGAAGTTCAGGCCCTCCTTGTCGTTTGTACTTTCCGGCCCCTATACTATGACGAGGGCTTTTTCTTCTGACCTAGTGATACCCCAATCACACGGCCCCCGTTTTTTGAGTAGCCCACGATTGTTGCCCCCCCCCCAGTTTTTTCGTCACAACCTTTTTCCCGTTGTGGGCAACATTCCCCTCCCGGATCTGTCTACCCCCGCCCACCCTGGTCACCAAATTCATTTATTTTTGGTGCGGGAACTTTGGGTTTTTTCCACTCTGCCGCAGAGGGCTTATACCCCCTTTTCCCCCCCTCCCACAAACCGGAGTTGAACATGGTTGTCGGAGGGTGCAAGCGTGCAGAAGCGTTGACCAGGAACCTTGCAGGACGTCAACCCTTGTCCACATCCCCCCCTAGTGTTTGCCTTTGCCCTCATTTCTGTCGGTGGTTTACATCGCATCCCGACGTTTTGCTAGGCAATCACCCGGTCTATTACCAGTTCCGTTATTGTCTGTCTGGCTAGTTGTTGCGACGGCTATGATTTTCATGATTTGTCTTCGTTATGTCCATTTCATGGCGGGCAAGGTTTTGCTGCGCGGCAGTAATGCCTGGTTCTTGTCGGGGTTTTCCGTAGGCCGTTCGGTCTAGTCCCTCTTTTTTCGCCCCCTCTCTCTTATCTTTCCTTCCGTTGTTTTTTTTTTTTTCTCTCCTCTGGCTTTTTGTCCTCGGTTTTTCACGTGGTTCGGTACTGGCTCCCGACGTACTCACGCTGCCGCAAGCCCGCCGCCGCTTCGTCCCATGCTCGCGAGCATTTTTCTCGGCCCCGTTGCCGCAATACCGTCCCCTCTCCTAGATCCCCCCTTTTTTTTTTTTCGGGTCTGTCTGGCCATGTTTTCACACTGTTTGGGGTCGTGAGGCCCCTAATCTTTTTTAGAGTTTAGTTTCCTTGTTCACCGTGCATCTTTTTTTACCGATTGGTGCGTCCCCGCTGGGGCCGAGTTTTCTTGTCTTTCGTTTTCTGTCAGGCTGTCTCCTCTCGGCCTTCGGCACCAACTTTTTCCGCGTTCTCTTTTTGCTTGTTCTTTTTTTCCGTTATCCAGGCACCCACCACCCCTTGTTACGGCACCTTGGCGGTTCCCCCCCCCTTCCTCCTGCCCCTTTTTCATGTCTCTTATGTGTGGGAACAATCGCGAAGCCCCTCGCCGTCCTTTTTTTTCTTTTTTGCTCGCCGCATATACTCACGCCCACTCGACTTTAACTCTTTCCTAAGTACCCTTCCGACTGCTGTTACCCTGGATTTAATACTGGCTTTTGTCCACAGCCTCGGGCACAACCCTTTCTTGCGTTGCAACTTTGCTTTTTTTCCCTTTGGGCCCTTCAGTGTGGAAATAATTTGCCAAACACTGAGGAATCGTCCCTCAACACTTTCTCCTTTTGTGCTTTTGTTCCTCCTTCCAACGTGACCGTACCATGGGTCGGCCATGCTTTTCCTTGGGCTGCCCCCCCTTCTCTTCACGCACCCCAAATGCTTTATATAGCCCTTGCTATCTCCGTTATAACACCTTTTACAAAACAGTGTACGGGTGAGCAAATGTCGCGTCCTCGGATGTTTTCATTATTCCTTGGGTCGCTGCTCATCCCCGCGGTCACCATTGGTATCCATGGGTACGTGCCCCCCCGGCCTATTTGGCCCCATTTGACCACAGTTGTGTCGACCGCGTTCTAAGGTGTCATGGTCACCCTTTACTGATGACGTCCCCACAAGATCCGGCCGAGCCCGGGTGTTCTTTCCTCCTCCCATGCCTCGTCCGTTTCCAAACGTTCGCGTCCACTCCCGTTCTACGCCCCTCTTTCTCTAGCCAACTCCCTCAATTGAGTCCACGGAAAAGCGCTTTGTCCCAAACCCCCACTTGGCCTCTCCTCTTTGAGCCTTCTGTGATTCTCCTGTGATTGACTGACACCTGTCTTCCCCCGACTCCCCTCCCAGCTTGTTCCCCATTTCACGCCATCCCAGTGCAAGAGGGAACAGTGTAACCACAATTCATATCTTTTGGGTGTTATGTTCCGCTCACATCCCCCACCCTTTTCCAATCGAAGCTCGTTGCTTTTTTTTCTTGCCCGACGTGTACACGCCTGTGTGTCATTTCCTGTTTGTCTATAATTCAAGATATATGTGACGGACCTTTCCCGATCTCTCCAGCCCCCTTATTTCTTTTCCCTGTTTTCTTAGTTTTCGTCAAGACACACTATGCCTCTCCAGCCACAACTCCTCCCCCCCCCTCCTCCACTTTCTTGTGCCCCATTACCTCCCTTGTGAAGGGTGTCCTTTTCAATTATCCTGTCCCAGGTTTTGGCCTGTTCCTGGCGCACTTTGAATCCTTGAGAAGGTCGCATCCTTCCCCCTTTTGCCCATTGCCCTTTTTTTCAAAAAAACTTTTTTTCAGTCGTTCCCCATGCGAAATTCCAGCGTCTTCCCTTCATGTTTTTCTTTTTGGGTATGTCGCGGTTGGCCAGTTTGTGTCCGCTCGCGGTGACCAGTTCTTCCCCTCCTTCTGTTCCACCCTGCGGCGGAATTCTTTTATTTTCTCTTTTGACCGTTTGAACTCCGTTCCCTGTTTTCTTGTCCCGGCCACCTTGTCCGTGTTCCTCAGCCACCCTATATGGAAAACTGTGTAATGTGAGGGACCCTCTTCTCATTTGCGTTAAAAATCAACTGATTACTTCCAAGAACCTTTCAATATCACTTTGCTCCCTTTTTATCTGTCCACCCAGTGCGTAGTCTCGTCAGCACATGTTGGCAATATCCTTTTTCACCCATATCTTTTCCATCATCTATGTTCTTCGGTTGACCAGTTTATCTTTTCGGGCCAGTGGTCCGTTGTTTTCAATTGTGGTGTATTCCCCCCCAGACTTATGGCTGTTTTTCGGGGCGAGACGGAAATCGTACCCACTCCCATTGTTTCCCCCGTTTCCTATGGCGCGTAGCAAAGGTCGGCTGCCCCACTGTTTGTGTTTTGAACAAGTTTGCTTTTGCTCTGTAGGTGAAAGGATTCTATCCCCCCCCTTTTGTTTTTTGTTCATCTATTTTTTTGTGCTTATTGGTCCGAATGATCCGGCCTACATTTCGTCCACCGGTTTTTCCTTGTGATCGTGGATCTGTGGGATCGTTTTGGCTCCCTTTGCGCCTGCCTGTCTTTTTTTCGTGCGCCACCCCCCACGTCAACAATGTTGGCTGTTCAGCTCAGTTGCGTGCTACTGCGATAGGGCTTTCTTCCTTGTCCTCCCCCATGCCTTGCCTTTTTTCTGAACGCTGGATCTGCGTCGGTTCCTGCCCCCCCCCCCCCACATTGACTGTCTTCTTGGCCGGCGTGCCGTTTTCCACTCTCCCCTGTTGTTTGGTTTCCTCTCCGGCACTTTGCGGATTCCTCGAGCCTTTTTTTTTTTTTTTTCCAGTGGAACCTCGTTCCTAACAGGCCTTGCGTTCGCACGTCCTCCCCTTTGTCCGATAATGGATCACTTCCTGCCTCATTTGCCCCCTTAATCTTTGCTGCTCGTCAAACTCAGTAAGTCTTTTGCCCGACTTTGTTTTTTCTGCGGGACCCTTGACCCTCCCCCTCGAGCCCAGGGCTCCCCTGGTTGTTAAACCTTTTTTTCCTTCCCGCGGGTTCTTTTGCTTTGTCCCCATACAATTTACCCCAGTCTAAATATGTAGGCCCCGGTTGATTTGGTTCCCGTTTACATTCATTGGTGCCTGTGCTGTCTTTGCCCGTTCGTTCCCCTCACATATTTGTCTCCTTTTTTGCCTCCTCGTCCGATATTTTTTTGTTGGAACCCCACGCGATTATTCCCCTGCAATTTCTTTCTTCCGAGCCGCAATTGCAGCGCTCCAGGCTTTTCCTCTTTTCATTTTTGAGGTGCCTCGAGTAAGTTTCCCCCTCCAGCAGGGCCCGTGCCCACCCCCGATTTTTCCTGAGCAGTTTTTGCATTTTGCTCCCCGCTCCTCCTGTACAAATAGTGGCACCTTTTGTCGTCCCCCCCCGCCTTGGGCCTGCATTGGTCTCGCCACCTTTTCTCTGATTTTTCAGTTTTTTGCAAACGAGTTCCAAGTTCTGGTCCCTGCCGTAGCATTCCTGTTTCCTATTCACCACTCTTTTGCTTGGCAGCGTCTCTTTTTCTCTCCCCTTTCCCGTAGTTGTACCTCCCCCGGCTCCACCGGAGGTTGCCGACCTCTTCGCCCCGCCTCCATTCTTTGTGTGCGAGCTCTACTTTAAATCTCGGTCGTACACAGCTCGGACATTCTTTCCCCCGGTGTACCCCGGACGAAAATTGATTTTGCTAAGGGCACGCGATGTCGCGTGGTTTGCTTGGCCATTTTAAGGTTTCCCTACCCCCCCCCCCAGGGCCTTTTTTGTGACAAACTTGTCCTCTTTTACCTCTTTGTTTTTTCTAGCGAATTTTCGACTTCCGTGTTTTTCCCCCTTGCATTATTGGCAACGGCTGTTTGGACGTCATAGCTAGGTTGGTTGCATTATACTGCGCCATTGGTGCCCTCATTGTTCTTCCGGCTCCCCTTTTTGCTTGCCTCGCTGCCCCTACCCTTTCCTCGCGACCACCCTTTGTCTGTGTTCTCACCCCTTTGCCAAAACGCGCCAGAACGATGTTTTTTGGGAGTCCCTGGCTGGAATCCCCCATCGTGGTGCTATACACCGCCGTTCGAGCCGTCCTTTCGTCCCCCCTGAACCCGCCTTGGTTGGCAATCTCATCGCCTCTTTGACCCCACAAATTTCAACTTTGCCTTCCCCCCCGAAAGCGCTGATTTGGCCTGCGTGCTAGCTCCGCTTTTGCTGACATTTAACTTGCGGTCCCTGTCCTTTACGAACTTCATTCACAATAATCCTTTCAATCCCCCCCCTTTGTTTTTTGGGTTTTCTCGAGATGGTTTCTTCGTACTGTTGTTTTCCTTCGTTCAGTCAGAGCACACTTCCCTTCTATACTGTTAAGGAGTGCGTCTTTTGGTTTCACACCTGCACTGATGTCCCCCCTTCAGGGGCACACGCCTTATTGAGCTATTTTAGCGCCCCAAGTTTTGGAGCCCCCAGTTTCACTGGCACGTCCCGTTTGCACAACGTAACGTTCCGTTCGTTCTGTGTCGGCTTTGCTGCCCCTACAACAGCTTTGAGTCTGTCTAACTGTGCCAGGCCTGTTCCCCTTATCAGAAAGACCTTTCCGCCCTTCGCTTTGTTTTCATACACCACAAATGATGCGCGTGGTGTTGACTGTCATTCCACCCGCGGGTTTCAATTAATTCCTCCTTGGGCTCACATAACAGTGGTTATTTTGAGTTGCTGGTTCCACGAGTGAAATGTCCCCATTGTCTTTTGGGATCCGGTGATGTCATTTTTAACTGGTTGTAACGGAAACGTAGTGTTTGATTTTTCTGTGTCCGCTGGTCGCCAAAATACCAGTTAATTCGTTTCACCCCCTTGCTGACCCGACACCTTTTCGTGCGTTTTTCTCCCCCCCCGTCAGTCCCCCCTGGCGTCGGGAGTTTTAAGTGTCATCTGTTGTGTGCCCCCCCGGCTCTCCCTCGAGTCCACCATGCGCGGACCTACTGTCGGTCCTGTCCCGGCGTTTCCGAATTTGGTTTCACCTGATCGTTAATTTCGTTACGCTCCCCCCCCTTTTTTGTGCGTTGCCCAGCCTGTTTGTGTGTGTGTCGTGTCATTTTCACTTTGCGTGGGTCCCTCCCTGGTCCCGCATGTAAGGCAGCCCGACCCAGACACGGCGACCCTATTGATTTGTCGACCTGTGCGTGTCGCACTCATTCCCCCTTTTTTCCGGCCCGTTTGTGCCAATCATTAGCATTTTTACTTTTTCGCCCCCCCCATGCCCGGGGGAGCCGTGATTTAGCATTTTTACAAGGTATTTCTCTTTTCCCTCCCATTATCCCCACGGGACGCCCGTCCTTTTTCCATGTGCGTCTTTTGACTCACCTCTTTGACCTACGGCAGTCTCCTTATGTTACGTCGGTCTTTCCCCCGTAGTTTTTCTCGTTCCCGGTGCCCATCCCATTTGCCTGGTGCTTTGCGTCTTGGTTCTGTCTGCCTTCTATTGGCCGGCGCGAATTTCACTTCATTTTTCAGTCCAGCCCTTTTCCCGTTGTTTGCCTTGCTTCTTAGACCCGTCCCCGGTAGCTTATATAGTGACTGCGGCCCATTTCTTTGCTGCATGTGCCACGCCCGCGTGTTCCCATGCTTTTCAAATCAACAAAGCTAGGGTAGCGATTCTTTCACTGCCTTCTGTTGACGGCCAGTAACGGAAGATTGCTTTGGGGTCCCTGCCCACCCTCTTTTTTTTCACTCCACTTCGTTAGCTTTTCTCTTCGTATCCGTGTTTGTAATTCACCGGATCCTCCTCTATGAGCGATAGAGACCTGTTTCATAGCAGTGCGCCTTTTCCCTCCTTCTCTCCTTCCCTCCCATTTCCCTCAAGAGCTACTTGTGTTTTATGTCGGAGGATGCATCCTGCTGTTCTTTGTCCCAGGAGGTCACGCAATTTCAATTGTTGTGAGCATTGCTATTGCCCCCCCACAGTCTGGGTCTTGACCTTTTTTCTCCAGGTTTTTCCCTTATTCTCCTTATTTTCTGGTGAGAAGTATTTTCTCTTTTATCCCTCGCTTTCGGGATAATCTTGGGCAACACTGCGTAGGAATGCTCGACGCTACACCCTCGTTGCTCATGGACTTTTCCCCCTGGAGACTCTTAACCTGTTAATGGCTCTTGTGCCAACTGTTTACGATTTTTTTACGGTAACCGCCCCCCCTTCCTGTCGGGATCCGAGAAAAACACCCTCCCACTCACCTATCGGTGGTTAGGGTCTTAACCATTGCCCCGATGTTCCCTCTGTGCCAGGACGGGGTTCCCCCCGAGTATTGCTTGGCCCTTCCCCGATGAGTGGTCCCGTTCCCCTTCCAACCCATCGTAGGTCTTTTTAAAAACAGCCACCTGTTTCCTCTTTTTTTTTACTTTTTTCTGGATGGTGCTCTTTTTTTTTTTCCGAGTAGGTTCATCTTCTGTGTCCCGGTTCCTAGCCATTTCCCCCTTCCTCCGTCTCCCTCCACTGTGTTTCTTGTGGATGAATAGAGGTTCGGGCCTTTTCACCCCCTACCTTACAGGACAGCGTTTGCGAATTATCATGTGACCTTTTTTCCCCCTTCGCGTGTGGCTGTGATTCGCTGACCTTTTTCGGTGTGAAGCACGGAGCTGGTATATTCCCCCACCTCGCTGATCATGCTACTTGCTTTTGTCCCCGTTTGTTGATTGTTTGTACGTTTCGGTTTGTGTTTTTCCCACTTTGTGTTGTGTGCTTAGCCTCTCTTCTGTTGTAAATTCGTATATCGTATACCCTCTCGTCCTTGCTTTTTCACTCGTCTTTCGGAGTCGGTCTTATGGTTGATCCCCTTTTTCTATACGTCCATTTATCGTCCCGATTTTTGGGTTTTTCCCTTCTCATAACCGACGGTCTAAGTTAGGGTTGTCCACCCCCCGTTTCCCCATTTCTTTCAACAGAGTTAGATCCGGCATTCTTTGGGCCCTTATTCTTCCGGCTCAACACCTCTAAATAGCAGTGTTTGCCGGTATTCTCTGTGTGTGTGCCCCTACCTCCTTTTCCAAACCACGCCCGATGTTTTTATGCGTGTCCTTCCTTTTTTCCTTCCTAGCCCGTCGCATGTACCTCCTTTGGCCTTCTTTGTCTGGGTTCACCACTCTCAAAACCGTTCTGTGATTTTGAAAGCCATTAGGGTCGGCGCTGCTCTTTTTTTTGTGGACACCTTATTGTTTTTCAGTGCCCCCCCGGTGGAGCTCTTTTTTTTTTGTGCTGTTTCGATTTTGGTTGGTCATCTATCCTCGCGTGTTAGCCCTGTTTCCGCGCGCTAGCAATGCTGCTGGGGAGCGTGATCGTTTTTTCGGTGTGTTCCAAGGCGTGAAGAGGTTCGGTCGTTTTCGTGAAATTTACCTACTTGTTCGGTTGTGTTTGGGGGGTTTTGTCTTGTCTCTGCTTTGCATATATATCTTTTTCTCCTTAAGTTGTTTGAATGAGTCCACCTTCGTCTTTTACGGTCTTTTCCGACATAACTCGCTTTGCGAAGGGTTCTTGCCGCGCCCCCGCACTGCCTTCGTCTTCTCATACCGTCTCGCCTTCGCCCACCCCTGCCCCCTGCCAATCCCTGTTGAATCTGAACTCCCAAACCTTCCCTGAGCATGTCTTGCCCATGTTTTGGTGTGTGGTTGCCAAGTGAGGCTGTGGCATTTGTGCGCTGGACCCGGCAACCCTTGTAATCCGCCTGAGTTCTCCCCCCCCCATACCCGTTGTTCTTTTTTTATTTCTGGGTTTTGTAGTCTTCAATTACCATCGGTGCAGTCGGCAAAAAAGTGGGGCGCGGATCGGGTTGTAGATTTGGAGGGCCTCTCACCACCTTCTTTGCCTTGCCTGTTGTCTTTCAACGTCGGACTGTCCCGTGATGTATGACAAAATTCCGCGTCCCTCCTGGCGCCATGTATACCGTTTTAGTGTTTTTTCCTCCGCCTTCTTTGACGCGTTTGCCGATACTCGTCTGTTACCCTCGATGCTGCTTTTCGTGTGTCTTACCCCTACTTTTCGCACGTTTTATAATTTACCTACCGCCAGGGTGTGGTGTCCACCATTTCCCTTTTGCGCCTGTTGGGTTGGCAAGCTTCAACCTTTGATTTTAGTTCTTCACTACTATGCTCTGACTCCTTCCACCCGCCCGTTCTTTTCCGACTATTGTTTTGGTCCAGCTTGTTCCCCAATCTTGATGTCGTACTGGTTTTTTAGTGATTAGTTTTAGCTCAGTGCGCACTGCTTGTTTACATTGGTGATTTCACTCCTTTCTCCTTGGTTCTGACCAGGGCCGCGACTATTGGCAAACTTTTTTTCACCGTGATTTGTGGGTGGGGGCCTCTTTTAGTGATGTTTTTTGGAGGTCTTTACGCTTGCCGCATTGGGCGCGGCATCCTACGGTACCAAATGGTACTGGTAGTAACCCGCCTCACTGTGGTCTGTTTTGCTACGACCCTCAGCTGTTTTACTTGCTCCCCGCCCTTATTGGTTTTAGCGTTGGTCCCCCCGTGTGGCACTGTCAAGCCCCCATTCATTTTTCCCATGAGAGTGCCATCCCCCGTACCTCGCGTCGGCGCCTGTTTGTCTTTCAGCATTTGTACAACATGCTTTATTCCTAAGTTGT
>Ga0179593_1731309_pt1 | contig 13643 bp, 13 predicted proteins | sample CZODoug2_1_08_16_FD_185931 | JGI IMG/M metagenome (GOLD analysis project Ga0179593, IMG submission 185931) | Vadose zone soil fungal communities from Angelo Coast Range Reserve, California, USA - CZODoug2_1_08_16fungal (PacBio error correction) | ecosystem: Environmental > Terrestrial > Soil >... | reverse complement strand
TTTCTCTTCTTCGCCAGCATCGTTCTCGACCGCTCGGTTAGATGGTTTTAGACATGTTGAAGCCTGCTCCGACTTCTTTTAACCTCCCTGCGCGTTCCCATTCTTTCTAAACCGCCCGGAATTTTTTTATTTCCCCGACAATTCCCCTCCCCCCTGTCTTAAGGTTTCTAAAAGCCCGGTTGCGTTTTATTTCAGTGTTTCCTCAGCTTCATAACACTTCAGAAAAATACGCGCTTCCCCCCCACCCCACTTTTTTGATCATCAAGCGTTTGACTTCGTTTCTCGAGAACATTTCAGCGCGTGTTTCTCTCTCTCCTTGCCATGGAGGGTCCCCCCAGTCCGATTCTTGCCCCGCCTAATGAGAAAAATACTCGGCAAACAATTTCCTTCCTGTTTACGACACCTCCAGTTATTTCGCTGGAGCTTTTTCAATCTCCCGGGAACCCGCCGTCGCAAATGCGGGCCCCTTTTCCGATCATTCCATCCCGTTCGCTCCTCGTTCCTCCAATCTATTCTTCCCTTCGTTTACACCCGAAGAGGTCTTCCGATGTTCTGGAAAGCCGCCCCCCAACCCCTTCCTGATTTTCTTCGCAATTTTCTAACGAACTCGTGCCAGTTCGGTCAGTTCCCCCATTTCCCTGAGTAGACCCCTCACACCTGTCGAGGTTTTTGTTGAAGGAAAACGCGGAACCTTTCCCTTTTTGCATATGCCCTCGACTTTTTTGCATCGTCCTCTTCCAGGGTCCCCCGTATTCGGTTTCCTATTGCCGTTTTGAAGCCCGCTCCTTTCGTCTTTCATGTCCCCGTTGTGCGGAATGCTTCTTTTTTCCGTTCTTTTAACTCTCCCCTACATTGCCGGCACTTCAGCCCTTTGATTCCTCGTTTTCCTTTTTATGTTCCCAGCTGATGGACCAGAATAGGTCCTTCAACCCCTCTCCGAGTTCCTCCTTTTGTGCGCATACCTCCGATCCATTTTTTTCCATTGTTGTTTTACTTGTTGCTCCCGTTCGTTTTCCCTTGCCGTCGAGCGCATTCTTGAGCTTAACCAAACGTTTTTTTTTACTTTTCTTTGGGAATCCCAGTGTCGGTCGAGTTCTTTGATTTTTGTTTGTCATCCGCCGCTTTTCCCTTGCCCTTTGATGCACACACCTGTTGACCCCGGAACTGCAACTCCCCCCCTGATTGCGTTTTGAGACACGCGTGGGACGTAGTAGGAACATCTCCCCCCTTTGATCCTGGATAGCGGATGCGTTTGTCGGTTTGCTTTTCAACCTTTATTTATCTCTTTCCCCCCTTTCTTCCCAGGCGACTTTTCCTCAATGCTAGCGGCGGTCCTTAGCTGTTTCCTTGGAAACAGTCATGCCAGTGGCTCTTCTCCATCCACCCCCTGTGAGCCATTGCTCCACAAAATTCCCTCCTGTAAGCGTTTCTCCCCCCCCCCCCTTTTAAGACGTTTAGAACCCCACCGGATAAAAGGTCTCGTTTCCTATCTCGACACACACGTCACGCCTTTTGTCTGAGTGGCACCAATTTTTTTTTCCCATAAGCCCGGTACCGTCTAAGCATAATGCGGCTTCCTACCCGAGCGCCCGCTTGCGTAACCTCACCCTTTCCGTCGCCTCTGTATTTTCGGGTGTCTTTTTTTCAGGTTTTTTTCGAATCTCCTCTTTTACTTCATAAGTTGTTGAGCTTATCGAACAACTAACCCTTTTTCAAAACGCTTTCCGGCATTCCCTCCGTCTGGTCACTAGTCTTAAGTATATGTTCGGACTGGCGCCCCTCCCCCTGCCTTCCCAGTCCATTCTTTTCAGCCCCCCCCCCCTTTTCTGCTGGGTCCCCCTGGACGATGCTTCATGGTAGATGGGTGAACGTCCGCTCTTTATCCAGGTTTACCCCCTTCCCTCTTACCTTTGTGGTGTTTTTCCCCCGCTCCGTTTTCTTTCCATTAGATGTCGGGGTTTTTTCCCCCGATTTGGGGGTGGGGGTCAATGCTGGGTGTACACCTTTCTCTTCCCCTCCTACTTTTCTCCCTTCGAGGGTTCTTTTTTCACCTAAACGCGAGGCCACCTCACTTTCCAGTAACCCCCCCTTCGGCGATCGTCCGGTCAGCTCTCCGCATTCCGCTCGCGTTTTATGAGTAACCCTCTTTCATTGTTTCGGTTCCCTGTTGGTGTCTCATTTGGAGTCCAATTTTTCCTTTTCTTATGCGACATAGGAAGCCCTCATCCCCCCCTGCTTCCCCTTTTGCGTCGTGCAGGTAAGTCCGGGCTTTGTAGCTCTTCTTTTTTTTCGACCTTTTTTAATACGCAACAATTAAACTTCCCCCGAAACCTTTTCAACACTCGGGACCACTGACGATTTCCCCCAAATTTCCGACTGGTGACATCGGTTGTGGGGGGTTTCCTGGGAACGTATTCTTTTTCATCCCCGTTTTTCTCACCCTTAATTTTTACTCCGATAACTGGTCTGCTCGGGCTCTCCTCTCGTCTCCCCCCTCTCTGCCCCAAATCTTAGAGGAAATATTTTCCCCCCCTCAGCCCCCTCGTACAGTGCACCTCGAGTTGGCCTCACATCGCTTTTACACGGAAGCCGTATTCCCCCTTCCTCCGGCCTTGAGCAAAGAGCCAAACAAATTTCCCCCCCACCTTCCCCTTTTTCGGTCGCGTTTGAATTTCCCCCCTCCCGCAGTTGGTTTTTACGATCTTAGGGTAATAGGCGTTTGCCTCCCCTTTTTCACGAGTTCGTTTTCGCTTGGTTCCTTTTCCCTACCGTTTCTGTGTTGGTTCGTCCTTTCGCTCGCCTTTCGTAGGGCTTTGCCCCTTTTTTACTTTTCATTATTCGACCCGTTCGGGTTTCTTGCGCGACTTGGTTTCTCCTGTAGGCCCTCAGCGGCGGATCCGGCAATTACCCCCCTCATGTCCTGGCGCGTGCCGGTCTCTCAAAGGTCGATCCCTCGCGTTCATTGTTTTCACTGATTGCGAATTTACGTCCCCCTTCGTCCCGAACTGATCAGCTTGATCATCTAGTCCCTGAACCGCTATTTTACCCTTTTCCTTCACTTCTTTGATGCTTTAACTTGTTGTCCTTTGTTCCTTTAATCTGACCATCGCTTTCGAATTTTCTCCTTTTAACCCTCATTCCGGCGACTTTTATCCCTTTGCCCCCACGTGATGAGCGGATTTAGGGGGGAAATCCCCCTTCCAGTTTTGTCGACTCGACCACTTTGTCTGTTACGTTTTTCTCCCCCCCCCCCCCGATTCTGCGCCGACGCTTCGAAATCTCCCTCCAATTTTCTTCCTACGAGCCCTGACCCTTTTATATCCTCCCCTCTTGTTGAGGAGAGTTTTCTGCTATAGCGCTTCGCCCCAATTTTGCTTTAGCGGCCGGTTTTAAATCTTCCATTTCCCCTCATGGATGAACTCGAAATGAGCTCCCATGTTCGGTCCCGAACCTTACTTTACTTACTCCCCCGACCCCCTCACAAAATGATTGGAAAGACTTTTCCCTTTCCCCCCGCGTCGATTTCCTCTCCCCAGCGAATTTTTTTTTGCATCTCCAAGGCGTCACATGCCCCTACTGACCAAACAGATAACGAGGCCTTCACTCCGTGTTCTTTTTTTTCGAGCTTTTTTTTTGGCTTTCAGCGCTTTAATCCCTCCTTCTGAGTCCCGTCAGAGGCTCTTTTCCTCTTCTTATCAGTTTCAAATGCAACCTTTTTTTTCCCGTACGTTCTACATTGTGTGAGACCCTTGTCGATGGTCTCCACTGCCCGCTCCGCGGATCTTTTCGCCAACGCCTACGACTCCAGCCGTCTACAAGCCGGCTCCCCCCGTCTTACCCCTTCGAATCATCCATTCCCGCTACTTCCATACCGACTCCGAGCACGCAAACCTGGACGATCGTTTTCTTTCCAGCTAACTCCCTTTTGCAAAAAGTTCCTTTGCCCCTTTTCCAGTCTTTGATCTCAGCTTTTTTAAAACCCACATGGCGTCCGAGGGTTGATTTGTGTGTGCCCTTCGTTCCCCCGGACAGTTTTTCTTTTTTGTTTTTTTTCCGCGAAATTTTGCCTTCTTCCTTGTATCTGCAAATCCCGTTTCCGTGATTTTGGGCTTCATCCCTCTTGAGTTTACTTTTTCCTACTGAGTCTTGTATGGAAAGTTTATACCCGATGGCCCGTCTTCTTTTCATGACTCCCGAGACCCATTACATAGAGGTTTCCTTTCCTTTTTTCTTTTTTCTGTTTTCCCCCGAATAATCCCTTCAAAGACCCGCTAAGATTTATATAATGTTCCCCCTTTGCCTCCCATAAATGACGATCCAGTTAGTGTTGTTCTTTTTCTCACTTTTTCATTTTGATGTCTTACAGAGAAGGCTTCTTCCCTCATGTTTTGACCACAATTCTAATTCTTCCCTTTCCCCTTGTTGGGCCGTTCGGGTCTTTCTTTGTTGTTTTTTGCATCTTACTCTGGTCTTTTTTTTAATCAACACTCGACACCACCCCTTGCCCTTCCTACTTCTCCCAATGATCGTTCTTCCTAATCCGTACCTTGTTTTGTTCGGGCATGAGAAGAGCTGATTACTCCTCCCTCTTTTGCTTTCTTCCAATCTCCCCCCTTGTTTCACCCCCTTTTCACCAATTTTAAAACTTTTTTTCGTTTAAGCGTCGGCGTGACTCTTCACCCCTCCGTTCCTATTTGCTTCGAAATTGCCTCACCGAGGCATGGCCCCCAAGGCCCTTTTGTAAGCTACCCCTATTGGAAAGCAGGATTTTTCCGAACCCCCTTTCTCTGTCCCCGCTTCCGACTCCTCCTCCCCCACTCGATTTCGTCTTGATTCTCCCTCGCCCACGTGATGTGGACGTAGACAGTTTGGCTTTTTTTTCCTCACCGCCGCTCCCGCTGTGCGTAATTATATGTTCAGCGTGTTTTTCTCTTTTCCTTTTTGTGTGCTCCCCCCTCCTCCCCCGTGGTGTTTTAGAGGAACAACTTCACAAAATTTGCCACCCCCCCCTCTTTTGAAGATCTGTATGGTATTCTCCCTTCGTGACGCGTCCTTTACTTTCGGCACTTGCCCGGCCATTAGCGGCCCAACTTTTTTTCATGCAGACCCTCTCCCTTTTTTTAAGGAAATTTTTTCTGAGACATAGTTTTTCTGTATTTTTCCGATCCCTCTATTAGAAAGGTTTTTATGACCTGGCCGCACTTCAATGTCTCCCGCTTCCTTCTGCCAGTTTGGAGCTCTGGTTCTTGTCCAAGTTTCGTATTTTTTCCCCAGTCACTTGGTCGTAAAAGAAAGGAGCATTCATTGCCTCTTTGAACTTTGAAATCGGGAACCTCCCCTTTTGAAACTCCCGATTCATTCTCGCGTCGCGACAGTCGGCGCATGGTTACCCGTTCCGTTTGGCTTAGTCTTCCAGAACTCCCAGTGGATTTCTTCAGTTCTCCTGTTCCTGTTTTTTTTTTGCATTGTGGCGCACAAAAGAGCATTACTGCTTCATCCCTTTCCGACCCCTGCAGTGCCAACTTTGGTTCCTGGACGTTCCTTTTCCCCCCTTTTTCCGCCCCCAAACAGCTTCGCCGTCCGAACGACGTGAAGCAGCAAAACCATCCTTCTTTCTTTTCTCGCTTGGTTCCTTTTGGCCGGCCACCCTGAATACGCACCTGAACGCTTAACCTTGAGCTTTTCCTTCAGGTTTCTTTTCTCGAGCTGCGAAGAAGTTTCCTTTCACAACTTCCCCTTTGTCGTCTGATTTTTATGTATTCTGGCGCTGGGCCATTTTTTTTTTCCCGCGGTTTACCCGCAATCACAATACAGTGCCCCTAAATCTGGTGCCCACCCACTCAATGCCATCCCGACTTTGTTTTTTGCAACCCGCTCTTTATTTTCCCCTTTTTTTATCGTACGCTGCCAAAATTCGCCGTTTTGCTTTCAACCCAGCCACTGTCGTTTCGTTTTTCCCGGTTAGAGCAGGGTCTCTTGTCCCTCCGACCCTTTTTCAAGAGTCTTTTTTACCCCCCCACCCTGGTCGAAGTAATAAAAGTGCCTTCACCGTGTTTTTGTCTGTTTTCTTTTGTCCGCTTCTGTTTTTTTTTTATTATTTCTCTTCATCCAATCTGGAGATTGGTCTCTTTCTTCGTTCTTTTCCGTTCGAGCTCGTAGGCCCGGCAAGGTTGACCCTTGGATCCGGGCCCTTTTTCTCAAATGCGTTCTGGACGCTTCCCCCTGGTCTTCATCACATTCCCTCTGGACCCCTTTCGCCCACTGCTTTCGCCCTCGGCCCATCGCCTCGGAAGGGCACTCGGATCAGCTTTGCTCATCTCGACACAGTTTCTTTTTTTTTGAACGCCCTCGCCTTCCACTCGCGTATCTTTGATTATTTCCCCTAGGCTTGTCATTTGCTGTAGCTGAACTTCCCCCTTCGCACTGGTTCCTGCTTCGGAGGAAATCTTTTCTTTCATCCAGTGTTCCTCCTGTTGAGGTCTTTAGGGGTTTCTCCTTCCGTCGTTTTTCCCAGAATCCACTCGCCGGAGTTACTTCTCCTTCTTTCCTAAAGTTGCCCGCTTTGCCCCCCCTTTTTCTCCCCGAACCAGCGAAATGTCTGGGGTTTCATCGAGATATCCCTCCTTCCTCTCTCCGACCTCCGGTGGTTTGTTTCTGAGATCTCCTGTCATTTTCAATTAACTCGCTGTGGCGTGCGGCGGCGCCTGGTCACCGGTTCTTTTTTGCAGCCGAGGAGAGGATTTCGATTTCCCGGCGCGACAAGGTCGTTGCCCCGACTAAATTTCATGAGTTCCCCCCCCCAATTTGCCAGTTTTGGCGCAAGTTGCAGACGGGATCTTGAACCGAGTTCGATGATTCCTCCCCCCCCATTCTAACAATCCCGATGCTGACCCCTCTGGGTGATAATCCCAAGGCGGTTCCTTTCTTGTTCTCAAATTTCCTTGTTTGGCCGCTCTCGCTGTAATGGACGGTTCAGTCCGAGGCGCACGATCTTCCCCTAGTTTTTTTCTTCCCCCCCCCAAATTCTCACACCCGTCTGTGAATCCTGTTTTTTTTTCAACCCCCCCCTCCCTCTTTTCGGTCTCACTATAGGTGAGAAAAATGGCATTCGGCGCCCGGTCCTCCTCTCTTCAGCAACTGTCATTTTTTTTTTTTCCCCCTGAGCCCCATCCTTGCGACCTCTTTTTTTTGTACTTTTTCCCCGGACGACAGGTTCCCCTATACGAAGCGGAGATTTTGGCCACCCTTCCCCCCAACGTTTCCGAGAAAAGTTTTGTTCATCCTCTCAAAGCTCATTCTCCCCAGGTGCGTTTCAAGCGCACTGAGGCACGTATAACCCGGTTTTTCTGAGGCCCTTTTTTGCCCGGCACGCTCCCCCTCCCCCTTCTTGTTTTCTCTCCGAAATTGGCTAGTAGATTAATTTCCCTTCGGCTTCGTTTCACCAATCTCTTTTTTTGGCCCTCCCTCCCCCGAGTCGATTTTCCCTTTTGCAGGTGCCCCAATTCTCCTCTTTTTGGAAAAGTAAGATCTCCCTCGCATGACATTCCTGCCTCGTCCCCAATTTACCCCTTCCTTCTTTTTCCCTTAGAGCGCTTGAATGTAAAAGTCCCTTTCCACTTCGTTTCCCATGTTCAGTTTGCCTGTCAAAATCCCCTGATCCAGTTGTTGCCCTTTTTTTCTGTTGCCTGTGTTCGTCCCCGGAGTGATTGTTTTGAGCCCGTTTTCCACGTTTTTTCATGTCAGTGTCGGTCGGAGTCTTTCTGTTCCCCCCCCCTTGTGGTTTTCTCCTTTCTACTAGGAGCTTTTTTTTTCCGGTATCAATTTTCGTCGCTCCCCTAACCAGCTTCCATCCAGCTGGAGTTGAATTTTCAGTCCAAACGCGTGGTTTTTCTGCCCCTGCCTAATATATTTAGACCCCCGGTCTCATCCCCCCCCTTTTTCCTTTTCCTCTTTCCCATTATTTAATACGAGGACTGTCCCAACCGGTTCGAATTTCCCTCTTTCCTCTCCTGTAAGGGAGCGTCGTGCCGCTTCCCTTTTTTTAAACCCACCTCCCCGCCTGGGTGCAGATAGACCGAACACCCCCCCCCCCTCCCACGCGCTTCTCAAAACTGTGTCTTCCCCTTTTTCGACCCTTTCCTGAAGTTCGGCCAACCTTGCTCACATCGGGGATAGGAGTTCCCCCAATTCGACTTCCTGTACCTTTTTCTTCCGTCCTGTATGTCGCCCCTCCCCTCTCTTTTTTTAAACCCCTTGGTTCTAAGCATGGCGGCGGCAACTGTCCCACATATCAGGCGAGCGCTCTTTTTCCCGACCATTTTCCCTCAGATGGGCTTTTCCCTGTGGAGTTTGTTTCCCCCCTTTTTTTTTTCGCCCTTCTCTCTTTTCGTTGTTTTTGAGAGATTCGAACAAAGAACCCAGGAACACAGCCCCTCCTTCTCATCCCCTTCTTCCTCTTTTTCTGGTATCCCCCTCGTTCTGCTTTTTTCTCCTTCGTCGGACTGGCCTCCTCCCTATTGGTCTACGTACCTTTTGCTTTTTTTTCCGTAGCCTCTCGCTGTTAGCCCTCAAGAAGATGCCATGCTCTTGTTCTCTATGTTCCAGTACCTCTCTTTCTCGTTTTGACCGGCTTCCTCCACCTTGTGCGTCCCTTAAAGGTCATTTTTGAGCCCTCTTTGGACTTGCGTCCTCTTTTCAATGCTTGTTTTCCAGTACCGTTGAACCGCGCCGTACGCCTTTCGCTTTTTTTTGTGATTCTTTTGAAATTCTTCGGAGACAAGACCCTTTTTGAACCCTGTCACTCTTGGCGATCCGCCGGCGTCCTTGTCCCCCCCCCCCCCACCCCCCATATTTTCGACCCCGAGGGGGGACGGAGGTCAACCCTAAGCTACCGGTTTCGGCGGTGTTGTGTCTCTCTTTTTTCTTCTTTCTTTCCCTCTTTTTTCTCTTATTCGCACCAAGAAGGACCCTTCTCCTCGACCCCCTGACCCGTGCCGTTCCCCCCCCCCCTTTGTGAATCTTTCCCGTGGTTAAGTCCAAAACCTACTTCGTCGCGAGTCCCGACCTTCGTACTCCGCGGCCCTGGCAACGAAAGGCTGTCGTATGGGACGGCCCCCCATGTCCCAGCTGAAATCGGTGGTGTTTTCCGGCCATTCTCCTTTCGACTGAACACATACAGAGGAAAATTGTCCCTCGCGGCTGAGCAGGCTTTATTTACTGCCCCTGGAGCTGTTTATTCCCCCCTCTTACCTACCCCTGACCTCGTAAATAGTTGTTCGGGCAACCTTCCCTGCGCTTTCCCCCCCTAAGCTGAGTTCCCTTCCGACGATTCCCCATTTCCTTTCCTTTAATTTGCCCCCCAAGAAAAAACTGTGAGTGTCGGGTTCCCATTTTTCCCGGACAGTTTTTGTTGAGCTTTCGTTCTCCTTGCTCTTTACTGATCACCGAACTTTTAAAGAGTAGCTATCTCTCCACGTCCTTGTGATGAGTCGGGGTTTCGCCCCCTTTTTCTCCGCTTCTTTTTCTTTCCCTTTTTCGGTCTTTCCTTATCTCCTGGAGACCTGCGCCGGGCTTCTTGATTCGTGGACTCTTTTTTGCTGCCCGCTTGCGATTTGCGTCCGGCCAATTTTTCGACCTTCCTCTGCCTCACTTTTTGTTAGGTAGGCATCAACATGTCTGCTCTTGCTCTTTCCCTGTTCGTACGGGGCCTCGAATACGTACTTGCCCTCTATCCTTAGATTCCGGCACCCCCGCAGCTGCCTTTCTCGAGGACTTGCTTTCCGATGACACCCTCGTTATCTTTTTTCCACGCGTAATTTTTGGTAGCGCTTCGACCTTTCGTCTAACTCCGCCGATTTCCCGGCGGCAACTTTTTTTTCATTCGTTTTCCTTGGTGCACGAAGTTACAATCAGTCTTCGACCCCCTTTTTCGCGTTTTTTTTCAGCCCTAGAGAACTCTATTCACCGGTAGCGAACTTTTTGTCGACTTTCATCGCGAATGTCTTTTCATACGAAGGCTCTCCCCCATCTTCCTCTCCTTTGTGTTGTTTGAGAGATTTTTGTTTTCCCAATCCCATTTTCTTCTTTTCCCTCTTCTTTTCCCCCCTTTCGGCCTGTTGAAGAAGATGATCGAATTTGCTTTGGTAAGTTTGACGAGTTCGCCACCCTTCCTCACCCTCCCAGCTAGATCAAACGAATTGACTTTCCTTTTCTTTTTAACCGTTGACCGCCGTCCGTAGTCGAGGTCTCCCTGATTTTCTCGCTTTTCCGCTACAAGGGCGAAAACATTGCGGTTTTTCATTTTTGTCCCTTCCGCGCGCGTTTAAGGAGCCTTTCTCTTCTCGTGTTTCCCCATGTCGAGCATGTAGGGCAGTCAGATTTCTTGAAGTATAGTGAGAAAAAACCTTTTCTCCCCGCCTCTCTTCCCTTTCCCTTTGTGCTTTCTTTACCTACACGCTCCTGATTCGCTGGAGCCTGGCGACCCCCTACACTCCCGACGCACTTTTGCCGCGGCCTACTTCCCATGTTTTTCTTTTCTACACTCCCACTGCGGACCAGGTTCTATGATTACGTTACCCCGTTCCCCTTCTAGTAGGTCCCCGTTACGACGGGCGAGTATTTTTTTTCGATCCCAAAACCGGGACCTGAAAGTGCGATCTACTTCCCCAAAAATCGTTTTAAAAGTTCGTTTCTTTTCCAGCGCCTTATGTTTCTAACGCTTTACACAATTGGCGTCGAGGTGTTGGATTCTTTCGCCTTCGAACCGGACTTTTCTTTGTTTGCTTTTCTTTCGCGCTTTCTCTGAGATTCCGGGACTAGGCTTCGTCGGTTGAAACGTGACGTTTCCGCCCGCCAACTCTTTCGAGTTCAGGTCGCCGTCCCCTTTTTTTTTTGCAGATTTTACAGATTGCCCCCCTTTCGCCATGCATAACAGCCCATTCTTCTCCTTCATCTTTTCGCTTGTTGCCTTACCTCTTTTCCGCGCTTTTAAAAATTTTAATACGGTCCTCAATCCGCTCCCGGTTTCATCGCTTGCCTTTCCCCTTGTTGCCTTCAAATACCGCGATCCTGTTCCCCCTTTTTTATTGCTGATCGATTCTGTTTACGTTTTACGAGCGCAATCTGTTTGCAACTTTTCCCTGGAAGTTCTTCCGCCGTTGGGGGCACTGCCAGTTTCCTGGAGATTTACTGATTGCGACCGCTAATAGGCGCGTTTGCGCACTAAACCCCCCCCCAACCGGCCGAAACCTCTGAAAGCCAACTCGTTGCTCTCCTCCTTTTATTGCTCGGTCGTTAGGGGCCATGACTCTCCCTCCGATAGCTCGAGTGTTTTTTGGTGGACTGTCCTTTTATTTATATCGCGTTTTTCACAAGGTTTGAAAAGTCTCGCACCGCTCCCTTTTTTTTTTTTTCTTTCGGCGGTTCGACGCGACTTTTTAACCCCCCTGCTTGGGCTTTCGCCATGCCGACTTTTCGGCATGCTCAAAATGGCTTGAAGCTCTTCACTTCCCTTTAGTCGCCGGTCACTCAAAACCTGGACTCCAGAGAGTGATAGGGTTCCCCCTCGAGACTCTCCTTGAACACCTGCTTTTGAGGTGCACCGAGATTTTTTGCTGAAATACGCCCATTACGTCCACCTTTTCCTTCTATTCGGCTGCGTCCCCCGATGTGCGCCTCAGACCATGCCGTCCGCAGATTTTCCCTCGTGGGCTTTTTTGAAGTTGTTTTCCACTCCGTTGTTGTTGCGAGCGCCTCCGAAAACTTCACACAAGGAAACAAACTCCCGCGTACAGTCTCTTCGGGGCTTCCTCCATGTGCTGCTCCTTTCTCTTCGGACTGGCTTGAAGCATTATGCTGTATATTAAAATCCCTTTTTTGTATTTTTTCCTTCACTCTCCCGCTGGTGACGCCTCAGCCTGCGCAGATCGGAAGTCTTTAGAGTCTCGAAATTTTCCCCAAGATACTCCCCCCTTCTGCCTTCCGACTCTCCCAATTTCGGTGTTTGCGGTATCAGGTCCTTCCATTTTTTTTTTTTCGTTGCTGATAGCCAGTCTGGCCCCTGCTGTCTTTTTCCAAGTCACTCCGTACCGCCGTTACGCGAGCCCCCCCTGTTTGAACTTTTTTTTTCCTTTTCCCGTTTTGACCTCTATTCATAACAAGGGTCCGTTCAACCCCCGTCTCGCTATCTCGTCAGTGATCCTCTCGAGCATGGTCCTAAACACGGCTCCTTCTTTTCTAAACATCATGTTTGTTCCCAAGTTCCTTCGGCTTTTTTGGCCTCAGCATTTGGTCTTAGGACACAGCGCCTAGCTTTTTAACCCCACTAAGAACTCCCCCCCCCCCCCGGGCCCCCAGTGCGGCGTGAAGACTACGGGCTCACCTTTCAGCCCTTTGACCGCGTACGAGGTCCCGCTCTCTCCTCAAGCCCCAATTAACGGTCCCACCAATTCACCGAACGCGGCGGTATTGACGGCCCTAAAGCAGGCACCTGAAACGTTCTCGGGCTTCTTTTTTAATAAAGTAATTTTTCGCCGCTTCGAAGAAGCTTTTTCCCCCCCCGACCGATTCTTCATGCCCGGATTTATTAAATTTCGCTTTCGGCCTGGCTCCTTCCAGTCAAAATCTAGACCCCTTCTGCCGTGAAACTCCATCGTTGTCGGCTTTTTTCCCTCACTGCCATCGTTGAAAACGAACGTCCGCTTTTACCTAGGCAACCTTCCGTAAGCAGGCACATAAAAAATTTCGGGGAGGACGGCTGCGCGGGGGTTTTGTTGGGGGGGCGGGACTTGGGCCTCCCTCTTGTTGTGCGGGTGAGGTTGGGGTGTGGGGTGTTTTTACGGCCCCCAAATCCCCTCGACGTCCCTGGTTGTAGAGCTGTTTTCGCTTTCTTCTGTCCCTAGATCACCACCCTTTTGTAAAGTTTTTGTTTCGTGTATCACGTTTCCTTCCCCCCCGGTTTTTCCTGATCGCAAGTCGGTGGGATTTTCGTAGTCGTTTTACCTTCTTCGGGGTACTTAAATCTCGGGCCCTGGTCTCGGGCTTGTATGCCCCAATTTGGCCAGGCTCATCGTCTTCGCGGGCCCGACTCGCGCTTAGGTCGCCTCTATTTTACAGTTGTCTTTTGTTTTTTCACTGCCATCAACATGTCGTATTCCTTTGTGTCTTTTCATCCCCTTTTTCAGATTGCAATCGCTCGGTAAATACATATCAGCGTCTTCAGGACCCCCCCGCGCATTTCGAGACCGCGTTTCAACGCGCCGCCTTTATGATCACCTTTGTCGCTCTTAATTTTTTTCCTTGTAGCTCCCATCGCTTGAACTACCCTGATCTACGACTCGATTCCCCGGCCCCGGCAATCTTTCGCCCCTCTTTGCCCCTCTTTCTTTTGGACTGAAGGAACTTCCCTCGGGTTTCCCCGTCACTTCTCGTTTGCCCGTTCCTCATTCGATCATCTTCTTCAACACCCCCCTTTTCCGCCTATCGAACTTAGAAATGTGTGGGTACCCGATCTCTCACATAGAAACATTCTCCTTTTCCTACTCTCCTTGTTGTCTATGTCCCCCTCTGCTATTCTCCTGATTGAGCCCCAATTCCTTTCGCGATTTCGATTCTGTCGTTTTGCGTTTCAACCCCGGTCTTCGACC
>Ga0179593_1667103_pt1 | contig 13643 bp, 12 predicted proteins | sample CZODoug2_1_08_16_FD_185931 | JGI IMG/M metagenome (GOLD analysis project Ga0179593, IMG submission 185931) | Vadose zone soil fungal communities from Angelo Coast Range Reserve, California, USA - CZODoug2_1_08_16fungal (PacBio error correction) | ecosystem: Environmental > Terrestrial > Soil >... | reverse complement strand
GCGCCCCCAGCGCTTCGCTCAGTTCTCTGCGTGGACGGCGCGGCATTGTGGAGGCATTTTGATGGCCGGCGCAACTCGCCATCTGATGGAGATCGATCGTTAATCTGCGAGCCCTCCCGAATCTTCCCGCAGCTTTCTGAAGGAGGCTCGCGAGCGGCTTCTTGGAGCCCCAAGACTTTCAGCTTGCTCGCCAAGAACCACAAGAGTTCAATCCGCTCAGCTTCAGCAGGTGCAAGGTTTAGGTTGGCTTCTTGTCCCAGACTTACAGCGAGCTAATAGCCTTCTTCGGACTTAGTATTTTTACCCATGAAAGTGGCGCCCATGCCCACTTCTCTGGAAGGGTGTCCCTTGAAGATCCAATTTTTTACCATTCCAACCCCAGATCGCCGTGTGTTGATTCCGAGAATTGGCTTGAGGAATTAAGTGACCCCCGGTGTTACTGCCAACGAGTGCGACGTGGTTCGCCCCCTTTCTCGATCCCTCCCGGTCGACATCCAATGAAAATTGCAAATCTATTCGCGGTTGCCAGTGCCACGCTTCCCATCTTCCCCCCCCCCTCAGAATGTCGACAACCTGGAAAGCCCGCGAATTTCCCTCAGACTCTTTCGGAAGTGGATCCCCCGAATTCCACCCCCACCTCGGACTCACGCCCCACACCAGACATGTCCTTACCTGTCCCGGGCAATCTGTCCCTTCGGTCGATTAACTCCGTGGATCGATTTGGCCCATTTTTCGCGGCGAGCTGGCACTTGTGCAGGCGGTCATCAGTTGGCCTCCTCCTGGCCTCTCGGTGGCTGTTAAAAGTACCCTTTCTTTGGTTCGGACTCTTCCGGCGCACTTTCTGTTCAAGCAGTCCTTCCACAGAAGGCAACTTTGCTTTCCGCGCGCTCGGCCAAAGTTGGGGCCCTTCTTGTCGGCGACCTCACATTTTTCCCGATCGGTAAGGCTCGTCGGCGATTCACAAACCTGGCCCCCGCGCCCGGGGTCACGATTCCCAAGCAACACTTGAAAATCGTGGCCATGACGGCGGTTTTCGCAGCCCTGACTTCGCTCTCTGCTTCTGTGGATCACAGACACTGCTGACGGCTGCTGAACAAACCGACGTGCCCTTTTCCCGCCACGAGTGAATCGGAGGTAACCCGTTGCGCCCCTGACCAGTTGGACCCAGGTTACCCCCTCTCCGGTCTTCAGGGCCCGCTGCAGTAATGTGTCACGTGAATAAACGACACATTGTGATTTGTTGGTGACGATTAACGGTAGAAACAATCTACCGTATTGGCGCAAGGGTGGTCCCCACTTCAAAAAAAAAGAACTCAAAGCCAGCGACGCCCAGAGCAGAAGGCGGCATTTTATTTCTCAAAAGAATCCACCTGGGTTTTCTTTGGTCAATATTTCGTGCACACACTTTCTTTTTTCTTCAATGGCGGCGTTAACCCAGGATCAACTCTTGCAATACCGGGGATGGTACTTCGCTGAGTGGCAGACTTTCGGCAGGGCCGCTCGAATATCGTATAGGCCCCCCCAAAACGTCAATTTAAGGTCAATGTCGCTTTCCCCTCACGTTTCATCTGGTAGTATTTGACGGGTTTATCAGAGATTGCCCCTGGTCAGAAAGGACGTAGCGAGCCTCGTCCCCCCCAGCCGCCAATTTCGCCCCGATATCGAACGGCTGAGGGCCAATTTCTCCGGATCGCATATCCCTTTCGCCACCCGCAAACTTCCGGGTGGTGTGAAATAAGCCAAGTCCGGCTTTGAAAGCTGACCCTAGGTCGGTCGCACGTAACCTGTTTCTCCCCGACTCTACGGAGGGCACTTAGAAAGAGACATAACCAGGAGCAGGCACCCGTCCGACGCTATTACATAGTCAATTTCAGTCATTACTATGATTGAAGGAAGTCGTAGTCGAACACGTTGCCGACCAGGCCGGTTCATGCCGCTCATCGAAAGCCCGCAAGAGATCCAATCAAATCCGCCTTACGCCGTCTCCGGAAGAACTAGCTATGCAGGCATAAAGACTCCAACTGCCAACGAAATTTCACGACCCAAAATCGTCAAACGTGAGTGGCATTTGAGTTTAAGCCCTCTCTCGGAGCAACTCAATTATCTTTCCTACTCCTGTTGTTGCGAGGTTGTATTGTTGTCCCCGCGCCTTAATCTCCCACCCCCAGCTGCAGCGTGCCTTTTGTGTAGTGCTCGTTTCGTAGACTCATCCTATGGTACCGGTACGGCGTCACAGTATGGCTGTGGCGGGATTGGCAATGAGGTGGGGCTTCGATCAGCTTCATTGAGTGTTCGCCTAATTGTTCGTGAGACGACGGCCTTTTTAATTGCACCGGGGGGCGGTCAATTGCACGACATTCCTCTTCGAAAGAATCTAGTGAAAGACCGATGGCGAACGTCCCCATGTAGATCGGGAAACCGGTTCAACGTGTGCCGAACCGCAGTTTCAATGGTCTGCCGCCTTTGAGGTTCGGCCTCCCACCAACGCATGGAGTTTGTCGTGGCACGGGAGATTCTGCCTCGACTTGCCGTCGTCCGAGATCGACGCGCCGGAGCGCAGGGATGCTTGTTCTATGGGAGAGAGGCCTGCGTGTCTGTTCCCCCCCCGAACCCCATAAATTGCGCGCGGGGAAAGCGGGAAGGGGATTTGGGAATTGCGTGAAGGGCCTACCCCCCTTGCCCCTCAACCTAGTGACGGTGTTTTCCTTATTGGACGCTCGCCATGCGTATCCGCGTCCGTTTACAGTCTGCCACCGTCCTCGCAATGCAGCCCAGGTGGTGCAAGGCAGTTGAGACGGTTCTGGTTTCCACGTGCCGCATTCCTGGTGTCCGAATATCTTCCCATTGACCACTCATTGATCCCCTTTTCGACTTAAAGGGAAGGTTCCCATCTGGGGGCCAGGAGGTATGGGAGCGTCTTCGGGGGGAACCATTACTCCCCGTCGCCAAGCAGCACTCTTCCTGGTTCCCTCGTCCCCTCAATCCACGTCGTATTCGTGACACCTTACGCCTCGTTGAGCTGACAGCAGCTGACCTGTTTTTAAAGCCACGGTTCCTCCGGAACTGTTCCTCCCCCCGCTCACCAATCAGACGACCCACTCTGGCCTTCTCACAATTGGGCCCCCTAAGGTTCTCTAAGAAGGATCGTCTCGTTTTATCTTGATCCACGCTTCCAAGACTCCTTAAGGACCGGGACCCTCCCCCTCCCACCATGTGCACGGTTCTTTTTTCTCCCCTTTTTAATTGTTGGTGGCCTTGCCGGTTCGCCCGGTTGGGCGTGAAGCCGACTCTGCCTTTCTGCCCTGAATGTCCTTGGGACGCTTTTCGCTTACTTCATGAGTCATTGTCGGCGAAGCCATATTGCCTTCCATTTTCACCAGGATGAGAGTTTTGAAAAGCGCTAACCTCACTAATTAAGTTAAAAACCAATAGAAAACGGTCCTTTTACCGCCCATTTCTCCTGCTTGATCTGACGTATCCCAGGGGCCAGGCCTTGGAAATGCAGCATCAGACTTCAAGAGAAGCTGCCCTCCCGAAAACTGGACATAATCGAACGCGTATGGAGCGAACCGCACGTCTTTTGCGATTGCAGAGAAAGGCCGTCGATGGCTTGGTTTGGTCCGAGTTTGTACATTTAGTGCGCAACTTTAAAGTGAGATCATCTAGATTCATTGGAAACAGTGAGTAAAAATCGGGAATGCCCCCGCGTTGCCCTTTCCCCGAGGAAGTTATGCATTATTCGTTTTGGTCTGTGCGTGGATGATGGTTAGAGGATGTGCGACCCTTCTGATTCACTTAGGTTGTTGGACCGTACGAGGAGTCTCCTGTCTTCAATTTCTTTCCCAGCGTTTCTCGTTCTCTCCGCCCCGTATAACAAATTTGTTTTCCGGCCCAGCACTTCAAGAAAGTGATGGTTTCATGTCCCAAATTCTTTCCCTCGCAGGTGTAAAATCGAACGAAGGATGTGCATGCGAGTTCTTTTGTTCCTTCAGTATGGATAGAAGGAAGACCCCTTCCTTCCGAAAGCTTGTGAGAATTTAAATTATTTCACATAGTTATGGAAGATTGAACTTTTTTTGCAGGAGCACCCATATGGGCAGACATTAGTGGGGGGGATACTATTCCTATAGCCTTGAGTTCATAGAGAACCCCCTGCGAGGCTTATTTCTATCTCATGGTCGCCGGGCTCGACCTACCTCGCGATTCGAGTTTGCTCCGTGGGCCCTAGCCTTCAAAGAATTCGTTCAGCCCGATGATCGCGTCAAAAACTGGCTCAGCCTCTTACCTCTCTTTTAAGCATCTCCGTGTGATCTCTTTCGCAGCTCCAATTTTTTTGCACTGTCGGAGCGGCGAAGGGATGTGAGTCAATTTTTTTTTTTTTTTTTTTTTTTTTGAGTTGGGCGAAGGCACTGCGCGGAGATATCCCACCCCATTGCGATACTCGCAGAATGCAGATTTGGCTCTAGTTTGGCTACGCCCCCGGGGGGCCGCGGGCACCAATACGGTCTGCCACCGCTGGCTTGACCTCCAAGTTCACATCTAGACCTTTTGAAATAGATTAAGAGAGGGCGCAAAGGCTTCGTGCATTAAGTTCCTTCGATCAAGAAGACAGTCGCGCCCCGTTTTACTCGACTTCAAAAATTCCGTCGTTTTAAAAAGAATTGTAATGAGGAGGCCAGCCTTTTTACTGCGGACGGACAGCATTTTGGCCTCCCGCGCCCTGACGTTTTTCTAACATGCCACTATAGGAATTCCGACTGTCCCTCTTTGTCTCCACCGTCTCCTGAAGTCCTGCATCCGCTCTCAAAGGCATCACAGCTTCAGCCAATCAAATCCCCATCATGCCATCCGTTCGGACTGGTCCAACGCGTTTCATCTCTCGAAAACCTGTACCACGCACAGGGATTTCTTCGAGACATCGTCTTGACTGGCTTCTCACGATGCCACCGTCCCAGAACCCCAACAGCTACTAGCTATCCTTTGAACTTGGCAAACTCCTTGCTGTGCTCCTGATTTAAATTTGTCTTAGCTTCTTCGTTTTGAGGCACTGGACTGCGGATTTAAAGCACCGTCTTCTTCCGGCTTCTCCTCTACCATTGTTCAAGGTTTAAAGTCCCTTCCCTGTTCTTCCAAATTATTACCCCAATTTTAGACAGACAATTACCAATGGCCCATTTCCATTGCCAATATTCTTGCGCAGACGGCAACCCGGCCCCCTTTTCGGCAAGCAAAATCCTCCCCGCTCGGGAGTCGGCTCGGGGCTCCACGCCCCTCTTCCCCGGGTCACACCCATCAACGACGGTCAACCAAATCCCTTTCCAGGTCACGCTGATTTAAGATCTCCGGGCCCGCCCTTATTTCTCTTTAGTCACAGATCACGACGATAGTCATCCCGGACCCCCGGAGCCGGTGCCCCCAATTGGTGCCCACGAGTGGTCTTTTTTTATACACAGCTCTCGACCGGTGGAAACGTTGACCCCAAAAGGCTACTTCCCTCTTGGCCATTGACAGCTCACGATCGCCTGTTTTCCCACGATACGACCCACTCCCTATTTGTTTTTGCACCCGAGGAACATCTCTCTCTCTTTGCTCCTTGGTGAGTAATTCCCACATCCTCTAACTTACGGTTGCCCACCAGAGCATCCCGTCGACTTTTTAATTCGAAACTTTCTTTCCCCACAAAAAGGGAGAGAATTTACCGCCACACCGATTGCTGGTATTAAGGCAGGCTCTTCCGTTCGGAACGAAAGGGGAATTGCCTACAGGGGAGGGTAGAGTGTAACTGGAAGTTAAGGCTCCCTTTATATAAGGAAATGATCTCCCCCTTCAAATGCCCCCCACAACAAGCCACCTATGAGGGAATGGCTGCCAATCGCAACTTCACCCCCCCCCTCTAAGCTTGAAGTGGAAATCCAAGATCGGCGTCTTTTAAACTTGAAGCTCCAGACAGATACCCTAGTGAAAAACCAGGACAATTCTCTCCTTTCTATCTTCGGTTACTTTTCTCGCCTACTCTAATTCATTGTTCCCCCCACCCAATCGGGGGTGTGAGCGACCTCGCCTTCACGCTTCGAATCTCTCTGCCATAAGGCTTCACAAAGTCGCCTCTTCTTTTCCTCAGGTATTCTGCCTAGCGTTGAAACGTTAACACGTACCCCGAAGCTATCTCGCTGTCAATCCCCACCCCGTTCCGTCATCTACGTCCAAATGATCCCTACGCCGGTCCCGTGAGCTGATGATCCCCGCTCTAATTCCCCCTCTCAATCTCGCTATAGTGATACGATACGGGATGTCTTCCTACACTCTAAAGCAGACTCCAATGCCACCCCCCCCCGGAGGAAACCGAGGAAAGAGGGAATTTTTACTTATAGGTCGATTGTCAGAAAATTCCCACCAGGTCTCTGTAAGACCTTAAGTGGTGGTGGTGTTTCTGTCTTTTATTTGCTTCCCGGCGAGCCGCTTCCCAGACGCGGCAGCGTCCTTTTGTTTATTTTGAATTGCAGGCTTTGAGCGTTGCCTCCTCCTCGTACGGCTCTTCAGATACCGTTCTTCTGTTGACGTATTCTTTCCATGACTTGTTCTCGAATCAAAGAACTACTTCTTAGTCTCTCAACTGTTCGTGTACGAAGCGCGGAGGATGGCTGAAAGGGGATTCTTCGGTGATTGTCGTCTTTTTTGGGGCTCCGGGTTTCAATTTGTTGAGAGCCGCGGCGATCCGTGACCCACTGGGGAACTCGGGGATTCAAGCCTGCCATTGGTCAATGTACGCCCCACCTTAGAATGCCTCACTATGGCAATACCCACCCCGTTTTCGTGTGCGGGGAACGGAGTTAGATGAATCGACGAAAGTCTCCCCTCTTTTTCCCTGATATCTCGATTACGCGAGAATTTTCTTCTTGTTAATTTCTTGAGGATTAGAGAAAGTTCTTCCCGAGGCCTATTTCTTCCAGCACCCCACCGCAGGGTTTGCAAAGCCCAGCTACTTAAATCGGACGTACTGGCTTGAGGGCCGAGGTGGAAGGGGCCTACTGTTCATTTTTGCCCTCAAAAAAATTTGAGTTTTTTTTTGCCCTTCTTTAAGATAGAATGTCAGGATCGAGCCTCTCAAGTCGTCAAAACTGGTAGAGAATTTGACCAAGCTTTGGTCGCTTGAACACAACAACCTGTTTGACGGACCACTTCTTTTAGTTTTTTGAGGCATTAGATGCGTTTGTTTCCTCCCAGTCCGGTTTGTCCTCGATTGCCCCAGTGGAATCAAACTTCTTTCCTTAAACTTGGCCGAAAGGATGGTTATGGGGCCATTTTGACCCCCCATGTGTATCGGGAACCTTGTTGGTACAATACCCTCCCTCACTCATGTCCTTAAGTTACCGGCTCGGTCACCATCCATTCCCCGCAAAGTTGCGTCTTTTTTTACCAACTTTTAGAGGGAAAGTGGACCCCCCCCCCGGAGCATTGTGTTTCAACTGGTACCAAGTCTTCCCTTGTCAAGGCTCCCAACGCTGCCCCGGTTTCTGCGCACCTTTGGGCCCGTCCGGTTCTGATTCCGCCCCTTTTTCCGCACTTTTTGTTATCGGTTCTTCCCTCCCGCACTGATTCTTGCTTCGGAACCGTGCATAAAGGGTTTTTTGTCCCCTTCAATTGTTGGCCCCCGTTCCCCCGGAAGGGTTTTCAAGACCGAGGAGCCTTCCCATCAACTTTAGCCAGTCTTTTATTGATGTTAACTTGCTCCCAATCCCCCAGGGTTTCGCTGCCGTAATGTCCTCTGCCTCCACTAGAATGAAATTTGCACCAGGGGTCTTTTGTTCCCCAAATGGAGGCGACCCTTTCTTGAAGCACCCCATTTTATTTCCACTTTTTATTTTTCCCGCATTTAGTGAGTGATAGTGCCATTTTATGGTAACTTTCTCTCTCCAAGTAAACTTAATGAAGGCCGGTTACCTTGTCCCTCATAACGGTGGGAGAACGTTTTGAAGACTGACAGTCCTCACCCTTCTTCCTATTCACGGATGTTTCTGAGTTTCTCCCTCGTTGGGGAATTCGTTGATCCCATTAAATGGACTCCCCTCTACGAGGAGACCCACCTTTTTTCTCCGGGCTTCCCCCGTTTGAACCCTATTTTTCCCTCCAAGCGTGAACTTTTCAGAAAGCAAGGGCAATTATGGGGACCTGGATTGTCTTATCGTTTTGGATCCCTGTGAGTTAGCGCCTGCCTTAGAAACCTCTTTCCACATCCGTGTCTTCACCTCTGAGGTTCCTTTTCCTTCTTTTACCTCGAAAAAACAACGACTCCAGTTTCTTTCCTTCGCCCCCGATCCACCATTGATCTTTTTTCCCCCGCTCCCCATCCCCTTTCTGGGTTCCACCTGACTTATCGAGTTCCACCTAGACGTACTGTCCTTTTTGCAGGCCCTAGTTTTCCCTGCGCGCATGTCCAACCTCCTTCTCGAAGTGACGCTAAGCCGATCCCAACCGCATGTCGCTCTCTTAGTTTCTTTTAAAATATTCGATGCCAACTTTTTTGTTTCTTGCCTTTCTCCGCACAAGGGATCCAATTAGCTCTGTTGGTCGTTCTTCCCCCTTTCCTTCGCCAAAATCTGATGACGGTTTTTTTTTTTTCTAGCATGGTTTTCTTTCCCTGTATTCAAAGAGGTGTTCTCTGGATAAGTGTCCCATCAACTTGCCTCCACCCCTGCCCTCTTCCATACCTAATCTTCTCGTCCATCCACTTTCTCCTCCTCCCTTCTCTATCCCAATCGGTGTCGGAGATGATGAGCACCTCTTCTTTCTAACGTTATGCTCGTCTCCTTCGCGCCCAGGCTTCCCCAGATTTTGTGGAAGAAGATTTTCTCCCCTTATACCCCCCCTCTCCCGCTTCCGCCTCCTTCCAACCTCGATCCTCTCCTGAATGCAGTCTGGGATCCCTATGACGGCTGTCCACTGGCGAGCTTCCTCCTCGTCCTCCGTAAGGTCCACTTTAGCCGGACAAGTCCCCAGGTACCCCTAAGACCCTTTTTCTTTTATCCATAAGAGTACTCTCCTGTCTCAAAGTTCCCCTTCTTCCTTTATTCTCCCCCCTTTACACGTTTCACTAGACACAGGACCGGCTTTTTCACACGTCCCAATTACGTTTCACGAACCCGCATTTATTGCGAAGGCCCGGTTCCCTTACCTCCCCTCTCATCGAGCTCAGATATCACCTCAGTTTTTTCACCAGGCCCTTCAGATCTTAAGAACTTCCCTCCTCATTTTAATTGAACTTTTATACCCCCTTTGTTCTGTCTCATTGACCCTCCCGTATACACATCTTCCTGACCCTCCCCCCCCCCCAATCCGCCGTCGTTTAAACTTGAACAGCGTGCACCTTCCCCTCATCACTTCCGCAAGAACATTTGACCTGTTCAGTCTCCTTGATTTATCCTCCCCCTTCCTTCCATCCGACGACCACCAAATCGGACTCTTTCCGCCACAAGCCATCCCTCCTTCTTCACTTAATTTGACCGGACACTGCTTCCTTACTGATTTACTTGCTCCTTATCTGGAAAGGTTTTCCTTTTCCGGATGTACCTAGTTTTAGGATTAATCCCCTCTTGGCCCTAGACCATTTGTCGGAATTACGCAGCCAACATATCCCCCACTATTTTTCTTCTCCTTCTCCCCTTTTTGACTAATGGGAAACCCTTCAGGCAACCCTCTCAGATCCTCCTCCCAGGAAAGACATTAGTGCTTTAAAGCTGACCAAATCAATATTTTCCATTTTTAGGGTCACATGTCTCCCGAGGTCCATTCACTCCCCACAACTTTCAGTCCCCCGGGATCACCCAAAGAACCATAACGTTAGGTCCCCACTCAAGTGGCCCCCTTTGTCCTTGAGTCTTTTTACTCTCGGCCCTTTTGTAGTTTGTTGTGTTTTTCCTTCCCGTCAACCGATCCCCCTGACCGCTTCTCATCGGCACCTGTCTGAACCCCCCCATTTTTCTTAGCCACTGTGCTTGTTTCGACTGGTTATCTTTTCCTCTTCCCCCCCCTTTTTACCGGCTGGCTTCCAGGGCCTTCGCTCGGCCCTCCCCTCCCCCCCTTTTGATTTGTGATTGACTCTTTCTGAACACCACTTCCTCTTTTTTCTCCTGGCTATTGCCTTTCACCACAGCGCTGACCACTTTCTGGTCCCCATGCCCCCCTCGCCATCCCGCCCTCGTGAAAGTTCATATAATGGAGAGTTCCCAATTTTTTTCTTTGTCCTAGGGCCAAACTGAGGCTGTCCCCTTTTTTGCCCAGGCACTTTGAACCCCCGTTAACAGTTCAACCTTTCCCTTGACCCCCGGGGCTGATGACGTTTTGCGCTGAGTGGAGGAAAGGACTCCTGGCCCCGGTCCGTCGTTCCCCCATTCCTCCCATTGCACTCGGGGCCCCTGCCTCTTTCACACGTGCACCCTCTATTTTTTTTGGGGTCATTTGTATTTTTTTTTCTTTTCTTAATTCCTAGAGCTTTTCTGCATTTCAGGCACTTCCCCCTTCGTCGACATAGGCAAACTCTCTTCCGAACTACGTATAATTTCTCCTTTTCCCGTAACCCATTAGAAGTCAGTCTCTTAATCCATCTTTTCCCAGCACCCACTTCCTCGTGAAAGACGTCCCTTAATCCGGGCTTTCCTTTCTAGTTCACCCCCTCCTTCGTTCCCTTACCTTAATTTTGTTCCTCTTTCGAGAGGGTTCAGCCTGTATTTTTTTTGTTGTGCCCCAGGACTTGCCACTTAAACCGATACTCGCCTTTACCCCTTTCAGCCCTAAAGGAAGTAGTTCGTCCCTTTTCCAATATTTTTCCCGAAGACAGAGTCCTTGAAAGCCCTCACTGCCCCCTCAGTATTCAACTCCCCTTCCTCACGCCGTTCCCTTTAAGGCCTCGGATTTCTTCATCCCCCACGATTAAAAACTTCCCCCCAATCCTCAATTTCACAACTGTATCTCCGCTGGACCTTTTCTTTCGGACCCCTCTCTGCAGCCACCGATCCTTATCTCTTTAATCCCTTTTGTTTTTGATGAAGATCCTAATCGAGTCTATTACCCCCCCAGCTTCCTCCCCTCTGTCCTTTCTCCCCTAGTTGATCTCTTTACTAACCCCTACTCCTTCTAATGGTATAAGGCGATGGCGCTTTCTTGTTTTCTCTACTTGGTTTTGCTTCGACCCTCGTCACTTTACGGATGAGTTTCCCCCTATGTTATTGACTTCCCCCCCCTTTTTTCAGGTGCTGGATCTTGAACCTTCCATACTGTCTGGATTCACGTTTCCTCATTGTTGAAGTTGGTTTTCCTCTTTCTCCTGAGCCGTTAATGAGAGGCTCACGCCTTCTTTTCTTCACCCAGTCTTGCCTGTTTCCTTGACCCGCAGTCGTGTAAAGGCTGACGTCCAGTTCGTTTTATTTGGATCTCCCAAAAACGCTGTTGTTGGGTCTGTTGCCAAGGTTGGATTGCCTTGACTCTGACTCCATAGCCCTTCCCCCGCCTTTTCTCGATCAGACCGGCTGATTAATTTTGGTACGTACTTTTGCCTTCTTTTGTTGCCCGAATATTTTTCCCCCTCCACACCCGCCTCTTTATCAAGGGTGAAATTTCTTCCCCCCCCCCCCCCACCGGCACCTCTTAGCTGAGTTGGAGGGATGACCTCCAGAAATCTCCCATTTTTGAGGTTCCTTCTTATATCGCCGGTACTTTCGGTCGACCGACAAATTCCGTCTAATGACCTTTCCCAGAACCCCCCTTTGGCTCTTCAACCTGTGAGACTTGTTTAAATGATTGCCGTTTGATATCTTTGGTACTACAAGACTGGATGGGGTCTAATCGAAAGTGCAAAGACCCATTCGTCTCCAGTTCTCTACTACAATTTGCGACGGGACGAGAGTCGAGTACGTGCCAACTGTTCTTTTTAGCGGCTCATGTGTTTTGAAGTGTTACCCTCCCGTCGCCCAACGACTAGCCCCGACCAGTGTTTAATCCATCCCAGCACCCTCCTCCTTTTTTATTCTTTTCCCCCCCCTGGACGCAGTAGCCCTGCCCCAAAATGCGTCCGTGGGGTCCCTGGGAGTTACTGTGGCTCACCAATCCGCTGCCAAGGTATTTGCTCCAATTCTTACCGACTGTTCCTTATTACTCTTAGCCTTGCGTTTTTACTTTGCTTAACGACGCAAGATAAAGTTGTCCCTTGCGGGATTTTCCCTCGCAACGGGTTCTTCCCGTGATATGTTGCTTTTCCCTCTGCACACGGTGTACTCCATTGTGGGCCGTGAGTGCGATCCCGTTCTTCCCGAATTTGCAGGGAAAGAGATGGGCAACGCCGGTCGCCCGAAATCCGTTTCCCTCTTGCCGTACGGAAGTATGTTGCCTTCTTGCACCAGGGCTGCGTGCTTTGCTAAAATTGCGCGGTGTGCTAGAGACCCAAGTCGGTTTTTAACCGACGGTTACGGCTACCGAAGAGCCAGCAGCCCGCACAAAGCACGCGCATGGCGCGCAAAGACAGAAGCTGACTACGTAATTTTGACCGCAGGGTTCCAGATGGCCCGGGCTCCTGAGTATGTTGTGGGCGGGCACGTGAGTTCCGATTGGCTCCCACCGCAAGATCGATCTCGAGAGACTTCGCCTGTCGTTTCCCTTGCGAAATTTTTCGTCTCTCCTCACGCGTGTACCCTGAAAATGCATGATTGGATGGATGGCTGAATGCGTGTGATTTGCCGGTGCGTTAGGGCTGCGAACCACTTCTTTTCCTGGTGCCCCAGAGGGGTCAGCGTTCTGCTCTTCAATTTCCGGAAAACCCCACGGTCCCTTTTATCTGTGGCGCCCAAAATTCTTCCGTCCTCCAGAAATGCTTTTTTCGAATCGTGTAAATCGACGTCCCGGAGACAGTTCCCGCGGCCGCCCCTTACGTCTTCAAGCTGCCGACAGCCTGTTTCACTGCTCGTAAAGCTGACTTCATCTTTTAAGTTGAAAAGGTGTCTTTTTTTTGCAAGCTTGGCCATGGGGTGCATCCGCGCAGCTGCCCTGTCCCGTCACTCATATAGCCACTTATGATCCCCTTCGTCGAGGAGCAGGTTGGCCTTTTTACGGATCCATTTGCTGTATGCTCGTGGAGCCATAGCCTCCACCGATTTCCTCTCAGTCGTCCCTCCATTCGCAAATCCAAGCAAGCGTGACGGCCCCTCTTTTCCTCCTCCTATATTTTGTTTCTATATCCCAGCTTCGCCCCTTGCTAGCTCTGGACTGCGACGTAGCATGTCTGTTTCCGGCAATACTTGGGTCGACAACGCATCGCGTGGAATTTTATCCCGGCAATCCTGCTATAATACCCTGCAGCAGCTGATGACCTTCCGCCGGGCACGCCTTTCTCCCCCCGATTTCTTCGTCCCCCCTCTTGATCAAGAAGACAACAGAGTTCATCTTCTTTTTCGTGGAATTCAGTTCCTCTTCCGCAAACGGATTTCGGCCTTTCTTCATCGTCTCCTCCCTTCGTAGCGCTCCGTCTGACGTTCTCTATGTTTTCCGATGAATAATTCATTTTTCCCCCATCCCCCTCTTGCGGTGTTTAGGTTGAAGTATCGCGCTTTCACTTGGTAGAAACGCATTTTTGATAAGGTAACTAAGATTTGAGCCAG
>Ga0179593_1654606_pt1 | contig 13643 bp, 21 predicted proteins | sample CZODoug2_1_08_16_FD_185931 | JGI IMG/M metagenome (GOLD analysis project Ga0179593, IMG submission 185931) | Vadose zone soil fungal communities from Angelo Coast Range Reserve, California, USA - CZODoug2_1_08_16fungal (PacBio error correction) | ecosystem: Environmental > Terrestrial > Soil >... | reverse complement strand
TTGCCTGTCGGTTGACCGGGCATCAGACCTTACCATCCTTCTTATCGCAGTGTTGCTTTTCCGTTATTTTGTTATCCTTTTTCCCTAGTCGTCGTTTTCTTAAGGCTTTTTTCTTAGCGAAATATTCTTTCATGGCGGGTGTTTTGCTCCCCCTTGATGGCTTTTTCTTTCCCAGACTTTTTCACCCCCCCCCCCCCCCACCAACTCCGCCCAGAAACCAGCACCCTCCCCCCACCCACTTTGACCACGCTTTGCTTCCCGTCCTCCTTCTTTTGCCCTGCAGAGGTGCTCACGATACGCGGGTTGAGGCGGCTAAGGGGCCCCCAACCTTCCCGGGCTCTTGAAATGTCCGGTAAAAACCCCTTCTTCCCTTTTTTTTTTTTCTAAAGTCCGTCGACCCCTTCTTAGTTACCGTTTTTTTTTACCTTCTTTGCCCTGTTTCGGTTTCCCCTTCCAATTCCTCTTGAACTCGGCGCCCCCCCCATGCGATTCTCTACGTTCCCCGGCCGACCCCTGCTCTTTTTCTCCCCCTCGATGGTCCGGTTGTCCAATTCCTGTTTCGGACTTTTTTGTTCAGATCCCTTTTCGTCAAACGATGGTGCAGTTTTCGATCCAGACGAGCCCGCTTTTTGACGCCCGCTATTCAATGCGCTTCTTTTCCTTTGACCTTGGGTACCCTTTCCTTCGATTGGTTTCTCTGCAGTCACCGACCCCGGCAACCGTCTTGTCTGAACGCTGCGCACCCCCACATGTTTTTTTTCCTGATTGGTGAGACGGCTTTTCTCCATCGCCGCCTAAGGACCATACCACGTATATTTGCCGGTCGCCAGTCCATCGCGACTTTCTACGCTGAATTTCCTACCACTTTGCTCGAATACCCAGCTCAAAGTCTCAGAAGGCATCCCTCTTTGGACGCTGTTTTTTTTGCGCCCACTTTTGAGATTCTGGGCGGGTTGTCGGTGGTTTTTCCGGCAGAGAGGTTTATTCTTTGCTCTCATCGATTCCCTGATATTGCCAATTTCTTCCTTTCTAGGTTATTCCTCTTCTGACTGTGATTCCTGAAAGGGATTCACTTTCCCCTTTCGTGGAAGCGCCCCCAGACTCCCAGGTAAGGTACTGACTCCGTTTTTTTCTTCTTCCTTGAATCACCCCAACCCTTTATCAACCAGTAACATGCTGCTTTCCCCGTCTTTCTCCTTTCTCCTTCCCTCTAGCGGGGGTGTCTTTTTTCTTGATGTCTTCAATTCCCCTTGGGACACTCAGAGGGCAGTAAAAGTGATTATCGGGCGGTATTTTTTCCCTGAGAATAGCTGAAGAAGTTATTGCTAAAATGACTCCCCAATCCTGAACCTTTCCCCCCCCCCCCCTTCTTACAACTGTCACTTTTTGTCCGTGGAGATATAGTGCCTAAGGGGAGTTGATTGCTCCCCCCCCCTCCTTCCACGGCTCCGTCGATTTGATAAGTCCGGTCGGCTTCCCCCGTTTTTGACGGCTTCTTCCTTCTACCCCCCCCCCTTTTTACTGAGATCTCTTTTTTCTGAGGTCTGAGGACGGAAAGCGGGCCTTCCCCCCCAAAGTAATTTTTCTTTGGCCAAGGTTCTTATGGTTTTCATTTTTCTCAGCTAGTGGCCTGTCGATTCCCTCCTGATTATTTAGACTCGTCTTTTCCCCATGAGTTGCATGACTTTCTTAAATAATTACAGTCTCTGGCTTCAGAAATGACAGCGTGACCGAAGGGTCTTTTTTTGATTTTTGGTATTTTTCCCTGCCTGTGCCTGCTTTTTCTTTTTGGCCTTACCCCCTCACTCCCTTCAAGGTAGTGTTTCGAAGAAGACTCATTTTAGCTTGTCGGGGCCATGCCATGAAGGCTCCGCAGTCCACCCTCTTGACACGGCATTCCCTGTAACCCTCTATCTCTGGTGTTTCATAAAGTCCGGGTGCCAGTCCCCGAGTATTCCTAACTTTTTCTGACAAGCACTCTTGACCTTTATCGACATGAATGCTTTCCGAACCGGGTTCAAACCTTTCTTCTTTCATTTTGCACCGCGCGCTCGAATTCTTTCAAAGGTTTTTTTCGCGGATTTCCCCATAATGTTACTTTTTTTTCCCCCTTCTTCTGAAGAAAAAAAACAAAAAAACAAGGTTTTGGGTCCTTTTTTGTTTCCCCGAACAAGCATCCCCTTGCCTCCTTACGCCGGGACGTTCCAGCTCCAGAGTAAATATAACTGAGTCCCCCTCCCCCTGAAGTTTTTTTTCCCACTATGCTCACTTCCCCTCCCTCCCGCCTACCCCTCATTTCAAATACCCACCCGCCCCTCCTTACTTCTCACATCTTCCCTTCACCCCTTCTGCCTACCTCCATCCTTGTTTATCAAGCCTCTCCCCCTCTCTATCTCGCCTCCCTCCCCCCCCCCCTACTTCCAGCCCACTACCTCTACCCCCCTCCCCTCCCCCTCCCATTTGCCCCCCACGTCGCCCCCCCCGTTCCACTTTATCCCTCGTCACCATCCCCCTCTCACCCTTCCGCATGCCCTCCCACCCCCATCATCCTCCCTTCCCCGCCCCCCACCTCTTCTTCTCCCACCCTCTCTCCCCTTTCAACCTTCCTCCACCCCACCCTCACTCCCCTCTATTACCTACCCCCCCCCGACCCTCTCCCCTTCGTTCCCCCCCCTCTCCCTCTTCCCCCCCTATATACTCAATTCCTCCTTCCCACTCTCCCCCTTCCCATCCCCTTCCTTCTCACTCTCTTCCCCCGCTCTCCTTTCACACCACCCCCCCCCTCCTGCCCCCTGCTTATCTCCATCCTCTCCCTTATCTTTCTTCCCCACTCCCTCCCTTTCGCCCTATTAACGTTTCCTCTTTTATCCCTATCCTTCTGTTCCTCCTATTTCCCACCCCCCACCACTCTCCATTCTTTCTTGGCTACCTCGTACCTTTCTCCTCCACCGTCCCCTTCCCCCTGCACTCTCCTTTCCCTCTCCCCACACGCACGATTCTATTCCCTTCACCCCTCAATTCACGTCTCTGCACTAGGCCTCCACCCTCCCCCTTACACCCCATCGCCTTTCCCCCCCTCACCGCACCTCCCGCCCCTCCTCCCTTTCTTCTTCCCCCCCTTCCTCTTCCGCTCCTTTCTGCCCCCGCCCCTTTCCCACTACCGCTCTCATCCCCGCTATCCCTCTTCCCCCTCCCTCTACCCACCTCATTTAATACCCTCCGTCCCTTTCTCTTCACACTCTCCCCCAGCACCCCCCCACCCGCCTTTTCTTTATATCTGTCCCTCCACCGCGCCTCCCCTCATGCCTTCTTCCACCTCCCCCCTACCTCTCCCCCCTCTACCTCTACTCTTCTCTTACTTTCCCCCCCTCCTTTCGCCCCCCCTTTCACCTCACCCGTCTTGCACCGCCATTCCTCCTTCTCTCCCTTTTATCTTCACCAACCCCTTCCCCACCTTCCTTTCACTGTTTCCTTCTCTCCTCCCTAGCCCCCTTTCGGCCGTCCCTTCCACCTTCCCTCGCTCGTTTCGCCAAACTCCTCGCCCCCATGCCATTCCTTCCCGAACCGTTATCCCCCCCCCCCTCCTTTCCTACTTCTTCCTTTCTTACCTAATCCTTTTTCCCCATCCTAATCCCTGCCTTCCCCAATTCCTCTACCTTTCTCTCTCTCTTCTTTCCTCCGCCCACTCACCCAAGATTGCTTTCTCCCTTCACCTCCCCATCCCCGCCCCTGCCTCCCCTCGGCACCCTCTCTTTTCTCTTCCCACTGTTATTATCCTATGCATCATCCTCTCCTCCCTTTGCTCTTTACCCCAACATCCTTCTTCGACACATTTCCCCTCCCCCCTCTTATCCCCTCACCTCTCGTTATTACTTTCCCTCCTTCTTACCGTCCCACATCCTCCCTTCTCCCATCTCCCCGCACCTCCCCCGCCCATCACCTCTCCCTCTCCGCACCCCGTCTCCCCCCCTGACCCCCCTCCTCTCCCCTTTTCCTCTCCCACCCACCCCCCTTGCCTCCCTCCCACCCCCTCCCTCTCGCTCCCTACACCTCCCCCACCCCCCCTCCTCCCCTTTACCTCACACCCTCCCTTCTCCCCTACCCCCCAGCCCTCCCCCCCACCCTCCTGACTTTGTTTTTTCCCTGTCCTTTATCCCCCTTTCCTCTTGTATCGTCGCCTCTCCGCTGTCTCCTCCTCCGCTCCACCACTTCTCCTTTGCCCTCCCGCCCCCCAACTCCCCCGCTCTCCCAGCCCCTCCCCCTGCCCACCCTTTTCGCCCTCTCCCCCACCCCTAGCCCTGTTCCCTTCCGGCCCACCGGTCACACCCCACCGGTTCTTCACCCTACTTCCCCCATCTATTCTCTTCCTTCCCTCTATCCTCCCCCCTCCTCCCTCTCTTCTCTCCTCCTCCCCCCTTTCCCCTCTCCCCCCCTCCTGCCATCTATCCACCCCTCCCCTTCCCCCCTCTCTCCTCAACCCCTCACCCCCGCATTCTTACCATAACCTCCCTCCTCCCTTACACTCTCTTTCCTTCCTTTCTCCTCAATTCGCCCCCCCCCGCTATTCTCCTTCCCTCCACCTTGCACGTTCACCCCCCTACCTCCCTCTCCTCCCAGCCTCTTATTCTTCATTCACTTACCCTCTCCCCCAAATTATTCCCCTCCTTTAGAGGTACCCCCCCCCTTCCCGGCGTCCCTTCCCTCCCGTTCATTCCTCCTCCTTTTTTTGTGTTGAGCTCCCCCGGTGTACCTTTCCTCCTTTCGTTTTAGTCAGTTTCCGATCCCTTTTTCTCGTTGAGACCTGGGCTTTTCTACTTCTATCATGGCCCATTTCCTACCTGGCTGTCCCCATTTGCGGCGCTTAGTATCCCCCGACATGACAACTTTCTCGAATAGCCCCAAGTCATTTCACTTTCCATCCGGAGCCCGCTCCGGTGCCCCCTCCATTCCTCCCTTTTTTTCTCTCCCTTCGTCCGAAGAAAGTCAGCCCCTTTTTAATCACGACGGTTAGGGTTTATCCGCATTCATTATCACTGTATATGATTGGGTCATCTTTTCACTCCCCCAACCTCTATTACCCCCCTCACATATCTTTCTGCGTCCGTGGCCGAGGGGGCTTCAGGCGGCCCGTATGGGAGTTCTACACGGGCCGATGCGTTTTAGCATAAGTACTTCTTTCTTTTTTTTTCTGGGTTTTCCTTTCCAGCCTTCTTTTTTTCCAGTCTCTCCCCCGAAGCAGAATTCCCCCCACAAGAAAAACTACCAGTCCCGGTCTTTCTTGGATGCTTTCGATCCTGACCGATAATAATTGATTTGTCCCTCCGGGACCTTTCCTCCTTTTCCCCCCAAGGACTTCCCCCCCCTGGATGAATCGCGGCTCCCCCAGTCTCGACAGGCAGCTTCGAACCCCTTCCCCAACCAGATTTCACCATTCACTTCATTTTTGGCCGTTCCGCAGGGCGTCAGCCAAGCAGACGACTCTTCAAGACACTCCTCCCCCTCGCCCCCTTTTTGGAGGTGTGAGTTCCCTGCTCCCCCCCAAAATGCCGTTCCCCAACGAGCGGAAAAGGAAGTCTGTGGAATGTGGAATTTTTTTTGGTGGTGTCAATCGTAACATGAGAGTTCAATTCCATTCTCCTTTCCAAAAACATTATCCGTTTTTTTCCTTTTACAACCAAGTCTTCCGGGGTTTCTCCATAGCGGGAACCCCAAGGACTTCCGTTCTTCCGAAATCCCTTCAATGAAACCGACCCTTTTTTTTCCTTCCCGCTGTGGGTTACCATGCCCCACTGGTCCCCCTCGAACTAACCGGCACCCTCACGGACGACAATTCCTCTCCATTTCAAGATAGAACTGACATCCGCATTTTACTTCCCTTTTTTGCTTGAAGTGCATGCCTCCCATTCTCCTTCACCTTCCCCTGGTGGAGTCTTTTTCGCGGATTCCCCCCGATTCCTGTTCTGACCCCTTCCCCCCCCCTTTCAGTTCTCCAGGCGGTCTGAAATCACTAGCTCTAACCGACGAAAATGTGCATCCTTCTCAGATAGATGAGTCTCATTCCCAAAAACTTCTCTCTTCCGCTCCTCCCCCAGGCCAAACGCACCCCGGCGCAGCTCCCCCCTAACTATCTCCGCACGCGCCATCCGATTTCTTTTTATTGACAGAGTCTTCGAAGCCCTGGTGGTCGATTCCCTTCGTATATCTTTTCGCCTGGAATAGTCTGTTTGCCCCCAAATACGCCACCGTTGGTAATGTCCTTCTTCCGGAGATGTTCCCGTCAAACACAAAGTGGCGAATGTTCTTGGCGCACTCTTCACTTCGTTTGTCTCGCTTTCTTCTTTCTCAATACTTCATCTCCAGTGCCCCAATTAAAATAGTTGGCGGGAACCCTTCCAGCGCAGTCCCTTTGCGGTTCCCCCTTCCTTCTGGTTCTTTTCCCAACACATGTCACTTAGTGAAGTAAATGTGCTTGCCACACCCTCCAAAGGAATCAACCACAGGTGCGTGCTCCAAAGGGAATATCTTGTCGTCATTTTGCCACGTACTCCTCCACTCTCCCCTTTGGGCGCTCCCTTCCCCTGGGACAATGTTCACTTAACCGCTCCAGAGTACCCTTTTTTTTACCCCCGCATCCCTAGCGGGTGTTGGAAACACGAGGTTTTCCCCCCTCCTCCCCACCTTTTTCACCCTCCTTTGCCTTAATTCTTTTGGTGCCCTTCCCGCTCAAACCCATACTTCTTTCCTCATACTCCGAGTTTATCTCTGCAGTAGAAGCCGAACTTAGGCGCGCGTAAGCCGTGCTACAGTTTGATTTTTTCTGTTTCTTGCGGATTTTTTTTGCGTATCCTCTGTCTGGCTCGTTCACCCTTCTAGCGAGATGCCCAACCCCTCGTGCAATCCGCACGAATTCATCCCAATCCCAGCAATTGACACAAGAGCTGAATTTTCGCAATCCGTGCCAGCACTGATTGATATCGATTTCATTGCACGTAAACCTCTCCCAACCCAAATACTCTCTTTTCCTCCCCTCTTTTTGTTTTCTCTTCTTTCTTATCTTTCTGTTGAGTTGCATCATATGCAACCCTTTCTTCTGCGAGTGGGGCAGCGATTGTTAGAAGTCAAATCTGTGTAGAAGGATCTTGCGAATTCAGTGCGGATTGAACGTTCCTGATATCTACCTCATGTTTCTTCCTTCCCGCAGAGGATACGCAAACCCAATCGCAGAACCAGCCCAAACCTTTCCCCCCCCCAACGATCCCGGAAGTGAAGTCAAAGGACGTTCATTCGCCGGCAGAGATTAAGCCCCCGGAGTATCTCCGCCTATGGGTGTCTAGTGTCCCCCTCACCTTTCCTGGCTCTTGAAAGTGCTTGTTCCCCTCTCGTTTTTTTCAACCTACCTGCGAGCGGGATGAGGTCTCTTTTATACTTGAGCGGTTTCAATTCATATGTTCCGCAGAGGCGCTACGGCATTCTCTCAGTTTTCCCCTGCCGTCCCAGCTCTTTGCGCCGGAGCCTCGGGCGCACCTGATTGGCCATAATTGGGAGACAAGTTAAGCATCACTTTTTTACTTCCCCCGAAGGTGAAGTTTGGGGGCAGCCGAGCTTTCCCTACCTCATTTCATTCTGCATTCCCTTCCCTCTTGTTACGGGGTTCTGAGAGATTGTTTCGTCTTTAGACGGCAGCGTCCGACCTTGAAACGATGACCGGCCTCAACCCCCTCTTCGATTGGGTTGCGACGCTTAGTCCCTCCCGCATACTGACAATTCCCCGGCCTTATTCCGCTTCACATATTACATAGCATCTATACGTCAATTCGACACAGTCTGAGGTAAGCGGAGAGCCTCTCTCTGCTATGGCTGTCTTGATATCTATTGTGTTCCCCTTTTTTGGCTCGGTGGTGCGGTGGCGCTGGGCTTTTGAGTGGCTTCGGCAGAGGGTTTGGTGACGTTTTGATTTCAGAGTCATGAGCGTTATTGTCTCGGTGCGCGTCTTTTGTCCTTCCTTTCTTTTGCTTTTTTAGATCTGCCAGGGTCTTTTTCCGGCCCCTGTACCTCGTGTTCAGTCGAGAAAAAAGATCCCTGGATCCTGGCCTCCGGTCTGCGATTTACACTCAAGAAAAAAAGAGGAGGCAAAGCATGCGTTCAGTTATTCTTTTCCCTCCAGGTCTAGACGTTTTGCTTGGTCATTTTTTCTTTCCTTAGTTCGATCTGTTTCCCATTGCCTTTACAGAAAAAGGGCCCGTACATTCTCATGTTATGGAGGTCTCGGCGACTGAAATGGTTTAACTTAGTGACTCCAGCGGACTCTGCAATGTAAATTTATAATTTTGTGTCCCCCCTCTTTTCTCTCTCCTAGTTTTCCCCCATCTCGGTGACTTAGCCCACACAAAGGTGCCTTTCCACGTAAGCGGGGAAGTTGATTCGACGGTACGCTCCGGTTGGATTTGTACTCAAAACGGTTTTCTTTTTTTTTCTGGACGATTTCGTGGCGGTTTGACTCCCTCCTTTTGCCATTTTTCTGCCGTACCAAACTCCCCTTCCTTGAAAGGCTTCTGTTAATTTGTGTCGATAAGGCCGTGAATGGGGGCCCGAGCATCATCATGAGAATCGTCTTGGAACATTCCATTGCCGTGCGTCCCCCCCTTTTATCTTCTCTCCTTCATCAGCCACCTGTCCCGCTTCCCATGACGGTCTTTTTTATGAGTGTTGGGTATTATGGAGATTGTTTTCAAAGAGGGACGGCTGTCCGTTTGGACCCATCACAGACGTACTCTGGTAATGATGAGAACTGCCGCGGTCAGGGGAAATTCCCCCCCTACGCTGCCCCGACTCCCATTTCTGCGGCAAGTTGCTATTATCCTGGTGGTCAGCATGGTCCTGTTTTCCAGTTAAGAGGGGAAGTAGAGACACAGCCCCCCGTGCCTATCGACCTTTATGTAGTTCTTCCGCAAGGACGGTCATCTCCTTCCTTTCCCCCAATCGAATGTCGTTTTGCTTTTTCCGTTGGCTGGGGCGATTCATCCTTTAACCTGTATGTTTCCGGCGGCTTCCCAAATTTTGTCTTTCGTACGAAAGAGCCGCCCCTTTGCGCAGCCTCGCCTTTGCCGTTACCTCAACGTACCGCGCCTCCTTTCGTGAGCAAAGCAATGCCGTTTCGCGAGAGGTCCAACAACTTAAGTCTACGGTACCGGTCCCGTGCCTTCTTTTTTCCCTCTCCGTGTTTTTTTTTTGAATGCCCTGTCGGACCGTGCCGCCTTTCGTGTGGTCTCCGCTCGCATTAATGGTTTTGCTGTTTCAAGAGGCGCTCTAGTATACGGCCCTTTCCCTCTTGTGCACTTTTCCCCTGCTTTCGGATCAAAAACGACCCAACCATGTCGAATCTCCTTCCGAATTTAAAGTCCCCATAGCACCCGTTTTCAAAACGCCATCCCTCACTCGCCTCTTTAGGAAAGTTCTTTGACTCATCACCGCGGTTCGGGGCTTCCTGGCAATTTCGATCTGCAATTTTGCTGGGCTCTAGTTCTCCTAGACTTTTAATGGAAACACCGGTTGTTTCCCCCCCCCAGTCAGCTCTTCTACCTCCCGTTCCGAGGGCTTCTGTGGAAGCGGCTGCAGGCTCAGGAATGGCCCGACCTCGGAAGATAATCCCATTCACCCGCGTCAAGCGGTTGTTTGCCATACCATCTTTTTTTTCCCCAGTCGCTCCCCTAGAAGAAACCCCCCCCCAAATCATACTACTACCCGTTTTGCGATTCATGTGCTTCCTCCCTCGAACTTGAGTGTCTGCTTTACCCCAAAATTTGGCCAATCCCTTTTTTCTCACTTATCCCTTCGTCGGCACCCAGTCTTCGAAAGGCCTCTAGCGTAAAAATTAACCAGAATCCTTTCCTCTTACGTTCATTCCTGGCCTTTTATCAGAAACGAAGAAAATCGTCACTCCCTTCCCCTCTTTTGGATTTTTCAGACGTCCCCCCCCCGAGCGCTTCCCGCCGTCTCCATATAGTGACGTGTATTTTTTGCGATAAGTCCTTTTTCCAAGCTTATCTCCCTCTAAGGACAAAACCCTTATCCTTTTTTAACCTGTCATGGACTCCGGCGTTTATTATCAATCCTCGCTTTTTTGACCCAACACCAGACGTCATCCGCCTTCCGGAAGCCCCGAACATCTTCGCTGAAGCCTTTGGACGGCCCGTGTTTTTTACCCCCTCACTTGGCAAACCCCCCTTTCCTCCCTAACCTGACAGAAAAAAAATGGACGAAAGCCCGTCTATCCAAAAATAACGGCCCGAATTGACTCTTTTTTGCTTTTTCAGTGGCAGGTTCGCCCGGCGTTCCAGGACCCCCCCTTTGCGTCTTTTTTTCCCTTCCCCGATTCAGGGTATGAACTTCGGCGAACCAGGGCAGTCAGGAACTTGGTGTTCTCCCCCCAGCAATGACAAGCCCCTTCTTTAGTGATTCCTTACCAACCCCCTCTCTCCCTTACAAACTGCCTACCACCGCCTGAAAAAAGAAACAACTGCGCCAGCCTTTTTACCCACAGAAAGATCGCGTTCAGCGGATTCTTTTAAAGTTATTTCTTCGCCTACGTTCTATCCAGTCTCCTTTTCTCCTATGTGCCTTCTTTTCTCCCCAAATACTGTAAAAAGTGTCTTCCAGTATGTCTTATGATCCTCAGTAAAAAATCGGACCTCAGGTGGTAGCGGCGCGTTTCAGCATGAGTTTTCCTCACCCTTTTGGGTCGTCGCTTTTCTTACCTCCCCTCCCCCTCTCCCCGTGCCAAAAATTTCCACTCAGTGGGGGAATAATTGAAGTTTCCCTTTGAAATATCGGGCGTTCCAATCCTAGGATGGGACTCCCACACACTGCACACCTTCTTGACGTTCCAATTCTTTCTCCCACAAATCCTTTGCCTTCCCCTTCCTTTTTCAACCAGGTTCCAATCGATCCCCTGGCCCTCCCCAGCTCGTTCCTCGCCTTCCCCTTGTGCAAAGTTAGATCGCCCCTGTGTTCCCCCCATGAGTTAAAATATTTACACAAGATAACTGGAGTCCCCGGTACAATCCCCCTCCCTCTTCTTTCTTTTTTTTCTACAAAAGATAGAGGTCCTTGGAAAACCCAGTCCACCCTTGGGTAAGGTTCTGGGTTTCCCCCTAGCCCCTCAAACCCCCATTCGATCTTGAATACTTCCTGATTCCCCCCCTTCTTCCTTCGCTTCGCCCTTCCTTACGAGTTTTCAAGGATTATATTTCCCCCGTGTTTTTTTGACTTTGATTTTGTTATGGAGGGGTTTGGGAGTTCTTGTATGAGCGCACAATCCATCTTTATGTCCGGACCAAACCATTCAATCCCCTCCCCTTCTTTCCCTCTCCAAACTCCCTTCTCCTCCCCTTTCAGTCTGCTTTTCCCCCTTATAAACCCCCCTCCGTGCCCGCACCCCTGAATTTTCATGTTTTCAGGCCAACCCATGGAAGATAACACTCTTCCCCTCCTCTTTTTTTTTTATCTCTTTGATTATGCGTCCTGTTCGGGGGGGGGGTCCTCCGAACTGAAAACTGTGATGGCCCTGCGGACATGACCCGCAGCTCGGAGGATTTGCGTATTTCTCTTGCTTTTCACTGGCCTTTTTTTTTTCCTCGCCGGTGCTGGCAAGGGATAAGCCCCCCACCCCAAGTCCCCCAGTCACCAAACGCAAATTCTCAACGGCCCCTTGAACTTGACGTTCCTGCCAGCCTTTGTTCCTTTCCCTTCGTCTTCTAGATCTCCCTCTTTTTTGCGGCTAAGGGGCCCCCTAACAATTAAAGGGTCCCTCCCAGGGAGAGGTCCCTGACCTCGGATTTCCCTCTCGAGCGGGATTCGTGGGGTTGGGTCCCTCTTTCCTTCTTTTCCTTGGTTTTTAAGTACCAACCTTACGCAGTGAAGGCGCTCCCCGTGGCGTCACTCCAAGCCCAGATGGCGCCGGCTCCGACCTGGTGCAATTCTGGAGCAAGTTCTCCCCTTCTCACTTAAGTCCCCCGAGGGTGAGTTTTTTGGGGTCCGTCGGCAGCCGAGCGATTTGCCCATATTTCACTGCTTTTATCCCGCACGGAAGGGTGGGTACAAGGGCGATGCGGATTAGCTTTAGAACTCGACGACACGCGATGCCGCTTCTTTTCCCCCCCCCTTCCCTACCCGTGTCGATGGTTTTTCAGGAGGAGCATATCGCCGCATAAACATTTTCCCACTGGTTAAATTATTTGGCTAACTATACATCGACCATACACGCATTACAAACCCCTTTTCTCCCTTTTTTCTCTTTCAGCCATCTCTTTTTTTTTCCTCCTCCCCGCGTCACGAGAGATCTCTGGGTGGAATGGCTGGGGTGGCGGTTGGCATGGTTTCCTTCAGTGGAGTTTCAGCCAGGGTAGTGCAGAATCACCTCCTCCTGATTTCTCTTTTCCCCCCCTTTTAGGCAGGTTCTTTGCTTGATGTTCCTGGCATTCCTTTCTCTCCTGAAGTATTTCCGCTCCTAGTTTAGTCCAGAAAGATCCCCCCCCTTTCCTTTTCTGGCTTTTTCCTCTTATTTCCTTGCACTTCAAAGCAAAAACTCTTACCCAAAAGTTACTTTGTCAGTTCTTATATCCGGCATAGAGGAGCTTTCGGTTAGTTCGTCTTTGAAATTTTGCCTTGTAATCCACAAGCGGCGTTCCCCTCTATTCCTTCTGATCTTTTTTTTTTTTCCCTTTCGTTTTCAGCGGCTTCCTGTCTTTGGTTTCCGATAAATTATTATCACCCGGCAGACGAACACGGATATTTTTTTGTTAGAGTCCGTGCAATTCCTTTTTCCTCTGAGCCCCCCCCCCCTGTTACTTTCCATTCTCTCTGTCTCCTACGGACGTGTTCCTTCGTTTTTGGGACGGCTTGCTTTTTCGACTCACCCAGTTTCCTTGCTCTTACTCTTTCCTCATTGCGGCCCAGCGCAGTAACCCACCTCCCTTCCCTTGATCGCTTTTTTTTCCTGGCGCTGGTTCTAAGCTGTTGAGCTCCAGATTTCACGGATTTTTTCTCGCGTTTGGTTCCAAATCATGGAATCAAGTATTTATTTTCCCGATGGAGAAGCACCCAATGTCCCCTTCTTGACCTGTCTTTCTTTCATGATTTTTGTTTCTTCCCTTTCCTCCCCCGCCCTGGTGCCCGAAGAGCCGGTGGATAGGGAAAATAACGAACTGCCGGGTTTTTTGGACAAATCCTGTGCCGCCCCTTTTGACCTCTTTCTCCTCCCCGTCGTACATCCCCCTTTCCACGTCATTTCCCCTCCTTTCCCTTATGGTTTTACAGCAGGGGATTAGGTGTTTTAGAGAGTGAATGATTTTTATCGATTTCCCTTCTCGTCTACCCTCCCTTCGTTGATTCCCCCCTTCCCCTTTGCTTCGTCCCCCCCCCCCTGCGAATGTCTCTTGCCAAATTCTTTCTCTTGTTGATTTTGTTAATGGTTTCCTGCCGTAGTTACAACAATGTGGGTCTTTTTTTTCCCCGTAACAGGCTCTTTTGCACCTCCCGGCCCTCCGTTTCGGTACGATTTAAGAAGACTGACTCTTCGCGAGCAATGCAACTTTTCGTCCCTGGCCTCCCCCAACGTCCCTTCTTCAATGTTCCCCCAACGGGCC
>Ga0179593_1558169_pt1 | contig 13643 bp, 15 predicted proteins | sample CZODoug2_1_08_16_FD_185931 | JGI IMG/M metagenome (GOLD analysis project Ga0179593, IMG submission 185931) | Vadose zone soil fungal communities from Angelo Coast Range Reserve, California, USA - CZODoug2_1_08_16fungal (PacBio error correction) | ecosystem: Environmental > Terrestrial > Soil >... | reverse complement strand
ACCTCTGTTTTCTGGTACCCAGCATTATGCAGGCCTGGTTTGTCTTCTTTCTGTGTTTACTCTTTCCTCCCCCTAGAGTCTCCCTCTTGAACACCTTTGCGGCTGGTGTCCCCTTATCCCATGCCCATCGGCTGCCTACTATTTTCTTTTTCCTAGCATGTTTCCGAGAAAGTTTACCGTCAATTCTCCCTCAACATTTTTCTTTTTCAAATTCTTTTTTCAGTTTTAATACGTTCCCCCCTGAAAGATGAGTCGGGCATGGTAGCCTTCGTTTTTTTTCTACCTCCCCGGGCAGGATCCCCACCCTTTCCTGGGAAATTGCCTCCTGTGAATCCCTCCCCCCAGTCTAGAGTGCACCTTTCGTGGCCAGTGTTACTTTTGGATGAGTTTGTTAGCAACATCAGTCTTTTCAAGAGATGACCTTCTTTTTTTTTGGCCCCATCTCTCGGTACTGGCACTTGGTTAACCTTTTTCGCGGCCCCGTAACCTTTTGGTAGTGAGAAATCCCCTACGAGACTTTTGCAAATGAAGGGCGATTCTTTTCGACCTGGGAAGCCGATTGCGGCCCCTTTCGAACATTTTTTTTTTTCCTTTGCGTTATTGAAAATCGAACTTCCACTCTTCCCCTATATGATAACCTTTTGCTTTTGGATTTTTCCCTGAATACCTCCAGTATTATAGTCTTTATCTTAAGGCAAGATAATATGAGGGTTGAGGTCTATCTCGTGTTACCTTTCCCCTTTGTCTGAAGAAATTATCATATTTTTCTGCTCCTCTTTTCCCTCCCTCACGTGTCCTAACTAACTTCGATTTTCTGGCCCTCAGTGTCCTGTTCTGTCCCGGAGAAGCCAACTTCCTCTTGGCTCAGATCCTCGAGAATTACGTAGGGCTTCCTGTGCTTTGCAAATCTCGGGGCGCAAGCTATTTTGGTTTGATCCTCCCCGTCTTCCTGCTTTTCCAAATCCTTCGGGTTCCTGTCGTAAGCGGCCTCCCCCGCGCTTCCTTTTTGCGTCCCCCCCCATCATAGCCTTTTTTTGCCCCCAGTTTGAGTCCCTCTTTTTTTGACAACCCACGTTTCTGCCGCTCTTTTTACCACTTCTTTTCCTCCAGGTACACCGCTGATTCGTTCCTTCACGAAACAATCAAGCTATTGACCACACTATTTTCCTCATACAAGCGGACATGACATGGCCCCTTTGACCTCCTTTTTTATATTCCGATCTCCCTCTTTGACAGTTTCCAGGTTTGAAGGCTCTTCCCCTCCTCCGGGTTTTTTCGAGGGGGTTCCCCACTAATGACGCCAGCCATTTCTTTTATTTCCCCCCCTTTCCCCCGCTCCTTTCACCCTCCTTTGACCTCTCAGTGTACCTGGTTAGGAGGTCCTGTTGTCAGAAAGTGCTCTTAAACGCATCAGTTCTTCCTTAGATTGGCAGTTCACTTTTTTACTCCCTGGTTTGCACCTTTGTCCCGCTTTCTCACGCTCTTCTTAATGTATTTCCTCTAAAAGCTTTTCAGCACTCCTCTCCTACGCATGTTTTAATTGCGGAGTGTACCCGGAATATCCATTCCATGTTAGGCTCACATCCTCTGACCTCCTAGACTCTCCACCCGTACTCCATTCTTCCTAAGTGGTTTTCAAATCCCGGTTGGAAGTATAAAAGATAAGCTCGTCTTTTCCCGCGGCTGAGAAATCCACGACCCCTATTCCCCCCGCGACTCCCTTCCGATTCCCCCTTCCTCGGTAGTAGTTAAATATAACATGCGTCCTTTTTTCCCGCACGCTTGATTGAAGGCAATGCCGGCTCTGTTTTCCCCTTTTTTTCATCTCAAGGTCCCAATCTCCGTCTCTACGACCCATATCTTTTATCAACCTTCCTTACCCCCTCGTACTTCTGATTCAACGTTCCCAATCCCCTTTGCGATATTCAATCGCTTTTGGTCATTTGCGGATTTCGAGAGAAACCTTTTTTTGTCGTCCCCCCCCCACTATTCCCTTCACTCACTTCCCCCATTTCACATGCCCCTGCTCTTATTTTTTTTTCAAAATTGCGGGAAAATTCGAAAGCTACGTTCTTATTTTTTTTGCACCCTCATGACACCGAGATGATCTTAACCGTTCCTTCGGATTCTTACTTCACCTGCATATGGTCCTCCACTTTCTACCGCACGACCTGTGATTGGAAATGATGCTCTACCTTTTGTCAATGAATATTTTTTTTTCCCCCTTAAGTCTTGGACCCTTCAGCGACTTTCTTTTCCGATTTCTATGGTCCCGAGATTCAGATGGGAGCCTAACGCTTAATGTCCCACAACTGTTCCCATTTCCCGTTGTATTCCACCTTCCACTTGATTTCCCTACACCCCCCCCCCCAGTAGACCAACTCCAGGGGACAATGTCTAGTCGTTAGGCACTATGCCCCGGTCCTCATCCGACCCATTTGGAGCCCGCCGGCTTTCGTCATTGTGCAACCTCCCCATCCGCTTTTCTTTTCAACGATTGCAGGCCCCCGTTTTCTTTTTTTTTCCACATGACGAGTGGATAAGCAGAAGTTTTACCTCCCCAGTCTTTACTGGGTTCCGTGGCACGAGTTCCCATCCTTCCTTTTCTCAAAATTTTTCCCTTTCTGTTCTTTTTGTACTTTTTTTCTTACGTATCTTGGACGCATCTTTTGGGAGTGCAATTTTCAGCCCCCTTTCAACGGCCTTTTTAGCACAAATTCCCTTCGTTCTTCAACCAGGGCACGCCCAAGAATTCATATCTTTTTTTTGTTTCTATGTGGAAAAATCCCTACCCTCCACAATTGATCCCTTCTCCCAAACTCCCCTTTCTTTTCCACGCCCCCCCCGCGGATTAGGGGGAGTAATTTCCGACGGAAAACAGCGCCTGACCTGAGGGATTGGGCTTCTCAGCCCTTCTATTCTGTCCCCATCTTCTCTCCTCCTCCTCTTCTCTACTCTTTTTTCCGCTAAGAATGTTTGTTGCATTCCAGCACGGCCATTTCAGCCTTCTCGTTCCCCATCCCCAAATGTTCTGTTTTCCCCTCACCACTTTTCGTGGTTCCTTTCCATGTGTTCCATTAGTCAGTCCTCTCCGGCCATAGAAACGACAACGATCAGCGATACTGTTTTTTTTTTTGCGGACGCCCAATCGCTCCCGTTTTCTACACGGGACATTGATTACGGGTTTTCCATTCGTCACCCCCGCTCTGTGGGTTTTGTTTGTTTTTTGTTTTGTGTTTCTTTTTTGTTGGTGGTGTTCCCATTTTTAACCAGCAAACTCCGATCTTTTTTTTCCTCCCCTTTTCCCCCGTATCCACAGTAAAGACCTTTTGTCGGTTCCCCCTGCTGATTAGTCCAAGCGTCACTTCTCCATTTTCTCCAGGTCTCAGCTAATTCGGACAATTTTTTTTCCTTCCCATAAATTCCCTCCCCTACACTCGTGGTCCCTGTGTCACTTCCAAAGATGATAAGACGTTTGTGTACCCCTTCACGGCGACACCCCAAAACTTGGCCTTCTTTCTCTTTTTTTGGCTTGCCTCGATTTCACTGGTTGTAAACTTTTCTTCTTCCAGTTGTTTCCCCTTTGGAGCCCCTCTGGCTTCACCATGCACGACGATCCTTTCTCCCAGGACCCCCAATATTAGAAACCCCAATCCCCCCCTTATGGTAACGCCTGCATCGGCCCCCAGTCTTTCTTTCCCCCTTTTCCTCAGCAGTCCGTGTTGGGGATCGTTCAGGGCCCTTTCCGCTCGCGGCCAAATTTCCCCCTCCCCCCTGAGAGCGTGACTTAAATACGTCGATTTTTTTTGCGTCCTTCTTCTTTTTCCCTAGAATTTTACGTCATTTCGCCCCCGCGTTTTCTGAAATTTATGGAAGACTACTTTTTTTGCTCCCTAATGGAATCCTCTTTGTCTTTCTGTTTTCTTTTGGTGAAAAATCGTTTTTCTCGAATTAGCCCCCAAGCTTTTGAAGAGTATCTCCCAAAGTGGTTTTTTTGCCGCTTCCGGTCAAAGCCTCATCCCATTTCCTCCCCACTTTTCTCTTTCCTGCTTCTCTCCGTCCCTCGTTTTACTTGAATCCTTTCCTATACTTCCCTTTCCCGGCATTGGCTTCAACGAGCAGCGGACTGACCTTTTCCTTTTATTGAAAGCCGCCTATTACTTTTCCCCTCTCCGACCCATCCTTCTTGTTTTCTTCCGGCCGATCCCCCTTTTTAGTGGCTATAGTGTTTTCCCATTGTTGTTGACCACGATATCGCTTCTCTTGATACTCACTTTCGTCCCTTTGCCGCATTAGTCCCTCATGCCATTGCTCTTTCACTCTTTGGCCTTCTCCTCCCCTCTTGCGCGGAACAGTTTGTCCCTACTATGCTCTGTTAATCGCATTTGAAGGCGGAGCTTATTTTTTTTTTATGAGCGGAAGCCCATTTTCTCCCCCCTGTTTTCCCCTTTTCCTCGTTTTGCGTGCGGTCTTCAACATTTCTTTTTCCCGCTCCGGACTCTGATGTCCTTGCGGCTTTTTTTTGAGAACAGAGCTTGACTCTCTAGCCCTCGTACAACTTTTTTCATTGGTTCCCCCTTCTCCCGTGCCTTGGAGGCTTCGTTTCGCTTCTCACCGGTTGCGAAGAGGCCTCCCATTCCAGGCCCCTCGGATCGCTGAAGCAGCACTCTTCTTGTTGCACCCTTTCTTTCGTCGGGATTTTTTTGATTTCTTTCCTCCCCCTATCCTGGTTCTTTTTTTGGTTTCAGAGCTTCCGTGTTTGTTCTTCTTTGGCCAAGAATCTGGTGTACCTGGCCGTCTCCCCGACTTTAAAGAAAGTGTGGAGGTGGTCGGTTGCGCCCTTCTCTCTCCTTTTTGCCAACGATTTTCTATGACCTTTGCCGCCTTGCTTCTCGAACCGGACTTTTCTTCCCGCCGGCGAACGCTTCTCTCTTTCTCGGCACTTTGGATTGCGACTGATTTTGCATTCTTCCCCGTCCTTTCAATTAGCGAGTATTCCCTCCTTTTCCTTCTTTTTGGTGCATTTTCTTGTGAATCGAAGGAATGACCTTCCTTCCTCTTTGAATATCTTCTTTTACTCCTTTTTTGCTCTCTCTTCAAGCGACCTAGTATTCAGGGCCACCTCCCTTTCTTTAGTCCACCAATCGCTGATCTCAGACCCCTGCCCTTCCGTCTTTATCTCTACTCTAGAAGCAGTGGCGAAGTGATGAACTTTTATAATCGTTTTAGTTCTGCTGCAATTGGTGAGCCCTCTATCTCTCCCTGTTCGCGTTTTCTCCTGGGCTACTGTTCCTCGCTTTACCCCCTTGATTCGGACCCCTCTTTCATTTTCCACAAGTTCTTCCCCTTGTCGCCTGACCACCTCCACCCCGATTTTTTCCGTCCCCCCTTTCTAATGCCCCTCTATCCTCCACCTAGCTATTTCCGGTTCTTTCCCCGACACCGTCCCTATCGAAACCACCCTTTTTCTTTAGTTGCCCCACTCGCCCCAAGCGAAATTGACCAATGGCCAACGCAATGCCCCCCTTTATCAGATAAGATCACTGACAGGTCTGCCTTTCCAAGTTCTTCCTCCCCCGGTGCTCGTGAGTTCTATCTGCCCCCGAAGCCGCGCCTGCCGGTTCTCTTTACAGGTCCCCCTTCAGCCCTCCCAAACTGGAAAATTTGCACGATCAATTTTTTGGCTTTCGAATTTTGAGACCAGATTTCCTCCCATTATTCACATAGTCTTATGTCCCAGTTCTCCCCTGTTGAGCCTACCTTCCCCCATTCCCCCTTAGTGGGGCACGCTGCACCAAAAGGGGCGTTCAGATCATACCTGCCCTCCCAAGTCGCGACGCTTCATTCCTGCGAATGTACCCATTATGCCATTAATCGTTCAATCCTCCTCCACGGCCAGCTCGACCCATCGCGCACCCTATGACAGCTCGGCGGTTTCCCCCTCTAACCAAGAGAATTATAGTATTGCAACGCCCCCCGGTTTTTTGATTCCCCACTAAACAATGGCTTCTTTTGCAACCTTTTTTCGCGCTTAAATATCGATTCTCTTTTCCGTGCGGGTCTTTTCTTTAATAGTCAATTTAGTAAGAGTCGACTCTTTAAGGCCCACGACGGCGAAGCCGAGACAATCCTTCTTCCCCATTCATCGATTGACTTTTGGCACTTCTTTCTCAACTTTGTTTTCCCCCTGCTGCCTTTTGACAGATGGCCATTTGTCCTTATCCTTTCAATCGTTGGGTTTCTCCTCCTTTCCCCTTTTTTAGAGCGAAATCATAATTTTCCCACCATCCCCACGATACGCCCCCCTATTCCCCCAGTATTTTCCTCCTTTCAACCCCCTTTTTTTTCAGATAGTTAGGCGACACTTCCTACACCATAGGAAAAGTACGTTCTCTCCCCCCCCCCCGAACCCATAAGCTGTACGCCCCCCCCTTATATTTTCCCAGGCCTCTCTGTCTCAGCGGCTCTAAGCAATCTGTGATCTTGATTTTTTGAGAATGTCCTAATCAGCCACTTGACTCTTTTGGTATTTTTTTCCTTTGACTTGGCCGAGCTGGAGCCTATAACCGCACTTAGACTGTCTCCCCCAATTCCGTACATTGCAACTTGTTTTTTTCACTTGGATCTCGCACCCCCCACACTTCCCCCACCTTCCCAACAGTGGGTCGCCTTCATGTGTCTCTTCCCCCCCCTTTTTTTCGTTGTTCCTCCAAGGGAGCCCGCTGTCTTTGGAGGCAATATAGCCTTTCAAATTTTCGAATCTACGAGTCCTTTTTCTTTGGAGATTTGGGAAGGAATGACTTTCATAATTTTTTTTTGGCCCCTCCCAACATAGTCTTCTGGCTCTTGCCATCGCCTTTCACCCCTTTTTTTAGGAGTTTGTCTGTTTTTTGTTTTAATTTTGGCACCCGTATATTATTTTTGACTTCACTTTAGCCCTTTCAGCAAATGATCCCTTCCACAGTCCCAAATCCTGGCGTTTAAAATCCGGGTCCCCACCCCCGTTCCGTAATCTCAGGTGAATTCTTATGTGTCGTCTGAAAGGACGGACACTTCCCCCAGGTTTCCCAAGAGACCCACCAAGTCCCCTCCTCGCCAAGCTAAATGATGTTTGTATTTTCTCTCTCTTCAGCCCAGGACAATTCCCCCAACCTTCTATGTTTAGTGCATAAGCCCCCCTTGTTTTTCGGTCATAAATTTCGTTTTCCTTTGTTTTTTTTGGTTTTAGAGAGTGTGATTTCCGACTTTCAGTGTTTTTTCTTATTCACGGCCCCTATAGAAGTTCTATTTGATTTTTTTGTTCTTGGATCATGAATCAACAACCTTGGCCCCCCCCATGTTTTGATGTTTAGACGGACGGACTTTTCTTTGTTTCTTTAATTTCCTTTTGGCAGTTAGGCATGTACCGTTGTTTCCCAGGTCCCCATCTTCTCAACCCTCCCCCCAGAGATCCCCTATTTCTTGACCTTTGGACTTTTCCCTGATTTTTCTAAGACGCAATAGGGACCCTCTGGTAGTAATTGAACATTGTTTTCCTGGGCCCCTTTCTGGGCGCTTCTCTGCGTCCCCCCCTTTTCCGGTTCCCACTTCCATTCCCAAACCAAAATCAAAAAGTGGCACATATTTTGCTACATTGCTACGGTTCCCAAAGACTTTGTCTTTCCGTGCTTCATCTTTTCACCCTGACCCATGCTCCTCTTTAGATACGCCCTTCTTCCCCTATAGCTTTTAACTTAATCCCCTCGGATGACCCTGGGTCAACCCGCTTTTCTTCGTTGCTAGTTTGAATCGACCCATACCCTAGTCCCCCCCTTTGGACCGGAGTCGTGTATCTTTGTTTCGCTTTTTCTCCCTTCAAGGTGTTGCCCTCCCACCTTTAAGGTCGAATTTGAACCTCCTTCCCCCCCCTTCTGGATCATTTAGAGGCTCACGGAATTTTCATTTCGTCTATTTAGAAAACCTGTTTCGACGTTCAAGCTAATCGCTGTAACCTTCCGGGAAATTCTCCTCCTGGAGGACTCATAACCCCTGTCTCTTCTCTCCTTCTTTCATGGACAGCTTGGGGCGGTTTCCCCCCTCGCGGCTTTCGGTTGAAAGATACCCTCTATTTTTTCTAGGGTTCCTCGAAGAATCTTCTTTTCCTCTTCCCCCTTTCATGTTCTCCGATACGAATCTGTCTTTTCCCGGAAAATCAGTCCTTTCTCTGCGTGTCTCGAAGCCAATCTGGGTCATATGAGTTCTCTTTTTTCCCCTCGCCTTTTCTTCTCCCCCAGATCTTTAGCTTTCTCCAAATTTGGTTTTTCCTCTCAGTCAAAGCATTTTGCCCCTTTGTTTTACCATTTGTTCCTTTTTTTTCCAGTTCGCTAGGCCCCCCTCCCCCATCCTTGGACTTGACTCTTTAATTGGATTACACTCAGCTAGCATTCTGCCTTTAGGCAATGAAGGACGGAACTCCTTGATTCCCTTATGTCAAGCCGACCTTTTTCTCTATTTAATCGCGCAACTTTGTGCGCCGACCCCTTCCCCCCGACCCCTTCTGGGGGAAGGCAAACAAAGGCGCGTTCCAATTCTCTCCTTACGATCAAGGCGATTTGCCGCCCTTTTTTTTCTGCTCCCTCCCCAACTGATCCTCTGTCAATCGGTTCTTTCGTCAAGTTTTTAGACGCTGCAAGTTAATGCTTCCCTACTTCCCGATTTTTACTGCATTATTTTTTCCTGGCGCTTTTTCGAGTCTTTATTTTCTCTTGCCCCCCCTTCACATTTCTTCGAGAGGTGCCCTACGCTTCCCATGTTTTGTCACTCTTTTTTCCTTTCTTAACCTTCGAACTGCCACCCTGGCGACTTTTATGGACGCGTTTCCGCTTCGTTCAGAGTTCCCCCAGTGTAGTTACCCTCCGCGTGGGAACCCTTCACATTCAGTTTTTTTCCATCTTTTTTTTAGCGCACAGGGTGGAGGCCGGCTTTTCTTTCCGCTTCCGCACCCTCCCGACTTTTTACATCTACTCACTTTCCCGGGCCCCGGTCCTTTTTTTCTCCGATTCTGACTGTCCCCGAGTGCAACAGTCTTAGTGTATTAGTGTGTCAGCAACTACAGGGTCGTTTGTTCTTTTTGAGTTTTCTCGGTCCCTTTCGATCCCTGTCATAGCAATTTTTTAAAACAATTGCTCCAGGGGTGGGATTTCTTTTCTCGAGTCCGGGAAAATTTTTTTACGATTTTTTCCCTTGATGGAGGGGGAAACTCCGACTGCCAGCTTCCTCCCAGTCTCCCTCCGTTCGTGAAAATAGCCCTTTCCCTCACGTCGTTCACTCAAATCGTCTTTTTCGGTTTTACAACGTGTCCTTGCGCCGACCCTATATGAGGCCAAACGATAGGCTCGTTTTTTTCGTGTTATCGACACTTGGTGCCTGAAGAAAGACCTCCTTTTCTTTTTTCCTTTTCCTCCTAAGTTGTTGTGGTGATGTTTACCGAAATACACCTGCCTGGCCAACCAGTGTCGAGTACAACTCCTCTTCCTTTAGACCCCCCGCATGCCGTATCGTTGTCCAGATACTCTCTCCCCCTCTCCCTTGATGCACGTTTACTTCCTTTTCCCTCCACCTCCCCAGACTTTTTTCTTCTCTCTCAGTCAGGCGGAAGGAGATTTACAACGCTGTCGTTCGCGGCCGCAGCGATCGTTTTGCCATAAGAGCCTTCCCTTTTCTCCGATCATTTTTTCCCATCCCCCATCCAACAGTTTATGCAGCCCAACTTGCCTACCGTACACCGTCGAGATGTTCCTTGTTTCCTTCCGAACTTACAATTCAAGCTCTTGTCCCCCCTGATTTTCCTTCCCACACTTTCTACTCCACTGTCCCTCCTTTGAACGTTTTCTTTTCAGTCCATCGATCACTGCCGCTTGCCTTGTCCCCCTTTGCCTCTTTTTCGAGCCGGGGGGGGTGTCGGGAGTTTTACTTTGGCCAAACGAGTCCCCCCTTCCTTTTTTCTTTACCTTTAAACCACGGCGATATGAACCCAGTCACTCTCCCGTTTTACGCTCGGAGGTTTCTTTTCTAGGACCCGGGTGGTCCAATGCACACGCGCCAGCAGAGTCGTTTCTCTCGCTTCCATTTCGCTGTGTTGAAGCATACAGTCGCCGCGTCGGGACGTCTGCCAGGAATGTAAGCCTCGAAAGTCCTCCCCCGCATATTTTTTGTAACCATATTGCCTATCTCGCTTTCTTTTTACCGCTCAAGCTTGACTGAATGAACATGCCACGAAAATTTTCTTCCGGAGGCCCTATTATCCCCATAGATCTCGTATTCAACGCCCTTTCTTCCCCCCCCTGTCCCCCATGGCGAAGTCGCGACACTTTTAACATCCGAGGAGAAGTACCTCGTCACCGCCCCCCCGTCTGCCTTCGTCTTTGCTTCGTTGAAGGCCATTTTCCCACTTCTCCTTTCCTTACAAATAATTAAAGGCAAGCCTCTTTTTTTTTTTTTATCGAATCCGGGATAGCCGTACCCCCCCCCCCACGGACCGCTTTGACCGCAGCTTAACACCCGCAACCCCCGTTCTCCCTCTACTCGTTGGTTTTTCTTTAATTTTTCCGGCGCGATTTTGCTCCGCCTCAAACATAGGTTTTTGACCCCACGCTCTTTTCTCAGACCCTGATCCTCTTCCGCCTACCTACCTTTTTCCGTTAGGAGAAAATGTACGAAATTGTACGTTCTCGCGCACTCCACCCAGAATCAGTTGATCTTTCCTCAAATTTTTCTCTGCCCGTAAACACGAACTCTCCCCCCAGTAGGATCTTTACAAGAACTCGGTGTTTCCCCCTTTCCTCCCTCAAGCTTTTTTGAGACTTTTTTTAATTTTTTAAATGTACAGCGATTCCTGACCAAGCTTTTACGCTGTCGTTTTTTCTCTTTTATGATTTTCTTTCCCCCTGTTCTGTTTTCAATCTAGCCCCTTAGCATGGCTTTTTTTTCACCCATTTTCTTGCCCAGTTTACCCTGACTTGTCTCGCCAGCCCCCCCCAGATACACCGTCCGTGGGCCACCAAAATTGGGTGCCCTTTTTAGTCTTTCCCTTTTCTTTACACCTGGCGTGCATAGTGTTACTCCTGGAGGGATAAGGAATCCATCCTAGACAAGAACCAATTCCTAGCGCAGGACGTTGTCCTTTCATTTTTTTTTATACGAAGCAGGTTCGACACCCTTTACTGCGTTACAGTGGCACAGAGACTATTTCTAAGCGAAGTCTTTTTTTTTTTTTTTTCGTTGTTGTTACTTTTCGTGCATTACTCCTTTCCCTTTCGTTTTTCCTCGCCCAGAGTGCCTTCCTTTTTCAATGGCTTCGCCCCTTTTCCAAGATGGAGTCTTTGCTTGCATCTTCCTTCAAATTCCGATATCTTCTTTCTGTCCCTTTTCCCTTCTGGTTGACCCGAAAAAGTTCAATCTGCCCCAAATGGAACTTCCTCCTCCCGAAAATTGTTTGCTACGCCACATCTATTTTTTCTATGGGAGAAGACTCCCCAATGTAAATCAAATTTCCTTCTCTGGGTGTGTTCAAGCCCTTTGCGTCCTCTAAAATCCCTCTTTCATTCTTCCTTTGTTGTTTTTTATGCTTGTTTTTAAGATCCCTCTGCCCGTCCACAATCTTGTATGGAGTTTTCTTCGTTCTGCTCCCTTCCCCAACTCAGGGGCCGCTTTTCCCTATGTTATCCGAAGGAGTTCTGGTGGTTCCACTGGAAACTGTAGTCTTTTGCTTTCCCCACGGTCCCCATAGAAACGTACCCAGTCTTTCTTTCTATATTCTGTCTTGGGTTTTTCCTCTATTTTGGAAGACCTGTCCCCCCCCCAGGCTTTGGTTCTCTAGAAGGGCATTGGTGTACTTGCATTGCCTTTTTTCGTCCCACAGAGTACTTCTCCGGTCAAGCAAACAGCAACCCGGTTTCTAGATTCCTTTCCTGTATCCCCAAAGCCCACTTATGGTTTGTCATTTTTTAACTTGCTATCCAGGCTTCCTTCTTCCCCCCATTGCCCCTTTTTCCTTTATTCAGCTAATGCCCCCCCTTTTTAAATCTCGCTTAATTCCTTCCTGCCCCTGGGCCCCATGGCTCCCCCTCTTTGCTACGCTTCCTAGTTTCTCCCCCCTCCGTTACAAAAAATTGTTTCGGTTCTCTTTGTGTGGCTGTCCCCCGAGATCCATCTCAGTTTGGCCCACACCCCACGTACGTGCCCCTTTTCCAACCCCCCCCCTGGTCGCAGTGGCGACCCCTTTCTTACTGAAATCTCTTGAGCCGCCCACCTATTCCAAACCACGTTTTGGTCCGCTTAAACTTCTTCCGTGTTTCCCCCCTCCTTTCTCAGCACTTCCAAAGAACAGGGTCGGGTGGTAGAGCCTTTACCATGCTTCGTTTCATTCCCTATCCTCCGGTTCGGTTGAAGGCTTCCCTTTTGGCTTGATTTGAAGTTTGAGAAGAACGTAGCTTTTCCCCTCTTAAGCCATATTGTTTCCGTGCCTTCCTTTAGCGGTGAGGATCCGGCTTTTTCGAATCTTTTCGACTATTTATGAGGTTTCTCTCGTTCCAGAGTGCCCGCATCTCTAGATATGTTTTGGTGTGTTTCCAGCTTCTTCCCCTCGGCAGACGGGAATTACAAGTTTGTCCGCGTTGCCCCGCTTTTTCGTCCCTGCTTTGACTGATTATTTCACCTTTCTCAGGATTTGCCGTCACCTCGCGTTTCCCGAATTTTCCCCCCCCCATTGAGAAATTTTATTGACCTGACCTTCCCATCGAGATTCCCCTCCGCAACGTTTGCGCCTGCCTTCCAAGGCCCGCAACGGGCGCTTGACAATCCCCCCGCTACTTCCCTCTCCCCTTCCCCCCCCCATCATGTGAAGCCAGGAGCAGACTTCTTTCTGTCCGGCTGGACGATTCGTCACTTGGAAATTCCCTTTGCTACTTGCCTCTTCCGCATCTGCGCTAGGCTTTCGCGCGCCCTTTTCCCCACATGCAATTAGGCCTCGCTGTTGTCATGAAAACTGTTCGTCCAACCAAGGAAACTGCCCATCGCTTTCTTGATCAGAGCATGCTGCTCGCTCCCTTCCCCTTCCCCCTCTCCTTTTCACATAGTTTAGGAAGGAAAACTTGTCACCTTTTCCCTCCGCCGGGGTTAACGACAACTTTGAATGCCGGTCTTCGTTTTTCGCTTTCCTCTCCCCGAACCTCTCAGATGCATTCAAAAACTTCGTTTTTTTACCTTCCCTTTATCGCTTATATGAATCAGTCCGTTTTTGCACCAGTGGCCAGTGTCCCTGTAGTATTGGATTTGTATTTCTTTTCAAGAGCGTTGTCGTTTCTGTGCCTTATTCTTTTTTTTTACAGAGCAATTGGAGAACCATTTCTCCAGGAATCCCTTGGTGGAGGTTTTTTTGTACTCGATAATTGGGCAATTGAGTCTTTTTGGGCACAACTCTTTTCGCCCCCTAAGCCAAGTTTCACGAAGTCGTTTGACCTCCCTGAGGCCGAGATCACGCTCAACTCGCTCTGATGTTGAGTGATTACTCCCCTTCGGTCGTATCTGAGGCCAACGATAACTTCGTCGTTCCCCCTTGAGAGGAGGTGTACTCGGACCATTTTGCGATCCGCCTTTCCTCTGAA
>Ga0179593_1467129_pt1 | contig 13643 bp, 9 predicted proteins | sample CZODoug2_1_08_16_FD_185931 | JGI IMG/M metagenome (GOLD analysis project Ga0179593, IMG submission 185931) | Vadose zone soil fungal communities from Angelo Coast Range Reserve, California, USA - CZODoug2_1_08_16fungal (PacBio error correction) | ecosystem: Environmental > Terrestrial > Soil >... | reverse complement strand
ACGGCAATCTTCTTAGACCGTTCTTGCTGACACGTGTTACGCTTTCCTCGTGCCCCCCCCTTTCCCCCCTGACACACTGGGGACTCTCGGCGCCTTCTTCTGTTGCAACCTGCTTAGCAACTCTTTGCAGAACCCCCACCCTGCCTACTCATGGAGGAATCTATATCTTTCCTAATCTGTTCCTTTTGTGGATTTCGAGTCCCGCGCACCCCCTGACGTGAGGTTTCCATCCAACCGTGTCGGCTGTCCCCTTTCCCGGGCATCCCCCACTCCGACCCGTATCCTTTTAACCCTAACGTACGTACCCCCGGGTGCTGTGTAGTATCGAATATGTTCTCCTATCGACGTACATCCCTATTGAATACTGACCGATTCTCCACCTATTTGTTTCGGTTTTTTCCTGTCAAAATTTCATCTAACTTTTCGGTGGATTAATTTTTCTGATTCCACAATGACCCATAGATCTTTTTTTTAATTGTCAATCCCCCCCTACCCCACATGCGTCGACGCGTGACGTTGTCTTGACAGCAGGCTTGCCTTTTCCAACAGGTTCACTGTCGTCACAGTTATCAGGACAGAGTATTCGTCCCAGCCCTTCACCCCCCCGTCTTTGTACTCCCGCTTTTTTTTCCTCTCATTGGATTCCATCATGTCCGAATGACATACTAGTTGCTGCAATTTTCCCCTGTCTCCCCACTCCTCTTTCTTCGTCTTTGAGAGAGGTCCAATCTATCGTCGAATGGAAGTGGCAACTCCAGGGCGAGGCGAAGGTATATTGTCCGTCTTTCTCGCCACTATCTGTATGTCTTTTTGATTAGAGTCGACTGATTTTGTCCCTCCGGCGGTACAGAGCTTCCTCATTTTTTGCACCTTCGTGCCGTATTTATGCCTCGATTTGTCAAAGGATAGTCAGGGACAACCAGCGTGCCTCTTTTTCGGATATGATCGAGGGACGGTTGCACAATTGACTACTATGGCCACCACTCCCGCCTACTCCGCTTTTTGGCGGGGACACGAGGGCCACCTTCAACCGCTTATTAAGCCCCCCCCGCTCATTCTATCCACGCGAGCTCAGCGGATCATAATTTTCAACCGTGCGCCCCGTTCACATGTCATTATGAGCACCTTTTCCTTTGCCTTCGCCTTGCCCTGCTTCCACGTGTAAAAGTTCTTCATTATTCAGCAGCAACTTTAACTTTTATTGCTATTATCTCCGTTCGAGGGCCCTCTGATCGGCCATAACGCCATAGGTTTCGCGAGAATCAATCCCTTTTTCCAGGACTGTTTGGATGTTTGGCAACTCCTTCCCCCAGCTGAACTAACGTATCCTACAATGTCCCTATGTATCCCTGTACTGTTTCTTTTTTTCCTTCGATGACCCACTCACTTTCTTCCCCCTTCCCACGCACCTCAAGTACAACAATAGCTGTTTCTTCCGCCCCAGAAGGGTTAGAGTGTAGTTACTTCTGCCTTATGTTTTCGCGCCCCCGCGATCAACCGCTTTAGTCCCTTTTTGCCCATCCCCCGCAAAATGTCACTTCTTTGGGGTTTCACCCCACGATTCTTTTGCCGTCTTTCCTCTGGCACCCCCAGCGTGTACCTCCTCCTTCTTGTTATTTGAGACACGGTGTGATACTTAACAGGTTGTAGCCAATCCATCATAACCCGTACTAAAAACCCACCACAGATGGTACTTGTCTGCTAGGCTTGACCCAGTGGTTGCAAGGATTTCCACCATACTGGCTTTGCACAATCAAGTGACCGATTTTGCCACTCCTTCAAGCATGGAACTCCTCCGTCCCAGGTCGACTGAGAACAGTGCTCTGTGCTTATTTTTGCGCTTGCTTTTACGCAACGCCTATCACGCACACCGGCACGTTTTGCCCCTCCAAAATTTGAGGCTGCCGTACCTTGTCTCGAAACCTTCCGACAAACTGGAGTCCCGCGTTCTCCAAGACACCGGTGGATTGGTCAATGTCTGGCTTTCCTTCTAACCAGGTACATGGGCACGGCTCCGCTGCTACCCACCTTGGGCTCCTGCCCACGCCGACCAGTGTTATCTGGCATTTTTGGCCCCACACACACCTGGTCTTTTGGTCTCCCACTGCGCGAATGAAAAAACATTCTCAACCTCTCCTTCGTGTGCCTGCCCCGTCAGAATAGCCTTTTCTTTCCCCCCCTATCGCATAGCCTACAGTATTTCACCGGCCTATCGGAATTAGACGCGAAGCCTCAACCCCCTCACTGGGTTGTGAGCCTGATTATCTCGTAAGGTGCATTGTGTGTATCCGTCCCCTTTAGTATCCAATCTCACGTCGCTTGCCCAGTTAACTGTCTGGCGAGATCACCGCTGACACAATGGCTTTGCCCCCCCCTCACATTTGCCACTTCACCTTTTCTCCCTGTTCATTCTAACAAACACAAATCGGTTGGTCATATTTCCGCCAGAGCGAAGATTCCTACCCCCACCTGAGGACTTCGAACCCTCCCGGGAATCTTAACAAATTTTACGTCTTACCGAGAGCCCCTGTCCTTTCCAACACGCTGTCCCCCCCACATATTTTTTGACTCCCATCAGACAGTGTTCTCACGTCACGATCCACTTCCTGCATCCGCTTATTCTCATTTTTATTTCTCACTATGTTTGATGTCTACTCCATCTCGCTCTCCCCTTGCAAAGCTGGAGTATCACTGGCGTACGAGCCCAAAATTTTTTGGTTTTCACTCGTATTTCCCTGAGTGCCGCGACTCAACTTTCTTTTTCTCTTCAAGCAGTTGATGTGGAATAATTCTATTTCTCATTACCCCGCGCCTGTACCCACTGTTTTTTTTTTTCGGCTCATCTACGATAATCCCCCTACCTGCACAGACTAATGTCCTGACCCCTGCCCTCTGTTACTGGATGAATTAGTCGTTTTTACTGATATCAGCTGATCTCGTCTTTTCCTATTTCTAGTAAGATGCATTCTGTTGGGCCTTTGGAACCCTCTCGGGTCACATCCCCGTCGCGTGTTTCCCCTTGAGTAGCACGTTGGCGCGTTCAGTATGCCTTTTTTATGTGACGCACACCAGTTTTTTCCTATTTTGACGTTAGTCTTTTTCTGTATCCACCCTCCCATTCGTTTTTTTCTTCCCCTTTGTCCCCTGTCATTTTCATTCTCCCTCGTTCCCGTATAAAGTCCCGTCTGTGCATGTATTGAAGCGTGTACCTTGCAAGTCCAAAGATCTGAGTGTGCGCCCCGTCCATACGTACTTTTATGTAATTTCACTTTGATTCCACAGCCCCCCCTATGTATGGACGTTTTCTGAGGAGTGATGTGCCATGCGACCCCAAACCGGGTCCGCCTTTCACGCCCCCCCACATTTCTTTCTGCCACGATTCATTCGGTCTTTTCTACTCGAGCTCTTCAATAGTCTTTTTCTCCAGCGCTGGGCACTTCGAATGATCCATTGCTCTGTCACGTGTAACTTGAACATGGATTCACTCCGACGTCGATCTGTCCCTCCCAGAGTTCTTCTTAATTTGTTACGGATTTTCATGAATTAATTCGATTTTTTCCCTAATGAGCCAGCAGGTGTCCCTTCCCAAAGTTATTCATCGGCAACGCATTTTTCCCCTTTCCTTATTTTTCTGACTGCTCAGTAGGAGGACGCCGACCGACCTCGTCTTCTCACCGATCATTTCCTTTTGCTCTTCATTTTTGTTGTGCCTCTGTTGCCCACCCCTATCCGGTTATCTTATGAGACGTGGTATATTCCCCGTACATGGGCCCTCCCGTTTCAAGCGTCGTGTCCACAGTAGTGCATTCCCATAGAATCCTTTTTTGATCATATGTTTTTTCTCTTAAGCTTCCTCCAAGCCTCCAGGCGCCCCGCTCACCCCAAGCCCAGCGCTTCCCCTATGACTTGCCCTGCCGCTGCGCCCTCTTAAGTCCTTTTTTGCACCCATCCCAATTCTCTATGTAATATTTTCTTTGCCCATTTTGACATTGTTGGCTTCCATCCGCATCCTGCCGAACCTCGGACAGTTACCAAGTTTTGTTTCCATCATGCCCTTCCTCCACCTCATTGAAGAGCTGTTTTCTGAAGTTCGCAGGTATTTCCTCCTGTGTCCGTACGCAAAAATCAGGTCTAGATTCCTTACCTCTCATGGCAAAACCATGTGCAGTTTGTTATATTGGGACCATCAGTCTATGCAGCCCCACCCCTGGGCAGGCTCATGTGCCCCCAACTTTTCGTGTCCTTGTCCTCGCCTTTCTTTTCCGAGCGACCTTTATCGCACATAGCCAACTGCATCTGGCCCTTCTTAGTAACAGATAGAGAACTCGCCCCGCTAGCACCGATGGGGTGAAAGTTATTATGGTCACTAGACTCCCCCCCTCTACTCGGTTGCTGGGCTCCTTAAGCATGTCTACCTTGGCCCTGACCTGTTTGCCTTCCCCAATTCGGCACCCCTTCCTTTCGCCTAGTCGCATTGGCTACAGGTCTTTTTTTTTATTTGTATGCGCCCCCGCTTTTGTGTCGTCCGTGGCATTTTTCCGTCCAGTTCTCATCATCCCACGTTTCGCATGTTCGGACTCCACTTTTAAGTCTTCCCTCCCCGGTAAGTTCGCCATGCGTTTCCCTCCCCCTCACACTGATCATATCGGAGGGGTCCTCCCGAATGATACATTCTGGGCCGCAGCGGTAGACTCCATCATTGAACTTCTTTTTCACTTTGCACCTTGCGACAGCATTCTGCGACTCCCTGACCTGAGGACCCTGTGTGCTTAGTCTTGATTTTCCCCCCCCAGACCTTATGCTTCTCACCCCCCATCCACTGCTTCACTCCCCAGCTTTCTACTTTCCCTCACCACTTATGAAACGATTCCGGTACAGATTAGTATCCCCTCGCTTTCCGATGACGAGCGCACGCGTCCTGCACTGTCGGGTACATGATCGTTTTAATTGCACTATGAGGCCGCCGCTTCATGCCCGCTCCTCCTTTTTACAGTTTACATATATACCCCCTGTCCTCGTCTTACGCGCGGTTCCTTCGGATCAGTAGTTATCATTCGCGTTTTGCCTTGTAATTGTGTAGGCCTTCATATTGTTTGACTCCAATTTTTCCGCTCCTCTTGGTAGTCGGCCTCATTTGTGAACCTGAAATGCGTGTTTTTAGAGACCACCTGGACCCCCCCGTTGTGCCTGTCCTCCCTTGCAACGCCACTAGCTTTTTTTCTCAGACTTCCAGATATAAGTGAACTTCTTTACGCGCCCTATTCGGTCTTCCATAAGTACCCCTATCTTCTTAACCTTTTTTTAGTTATAGATATACTCCTAATAGTTTTACGAGCCTCATTCTCCACCCCCCCCCGAGTTCTTCAACGCCGAGTCAAATAAGACCCCCCTGGGGCACCACCTAGTTGGGGGCCCCCCACGTAAGGCTTTTTTCTCAAGAAATCCCTTCCCTCACCCTATTAGAGTGACACCTCCCTCGTCGCTGCCACCCGTTTTTTCCAACTTGGTTTCCAAAGTCACCTCTCGTAGCGGAGTAGCCCCCCCTAACCAAAATCCCGTCAGTAGAGTACGTTACCTCCTTGATTTGTTCCCTATATCCCGCAGCCTGGTTTATGTGTTAGACATGCGCATTTACCAGGGATCCTTCACCTCCGGCCCGGTAGCGATAATCAGCTCACAACCTTTGAGGGACTAGCTATCAAGTATCCTGCAGAGCCGCTTAACACCCGTACCAGTCCCTACTAGCTGAGTAGAGAGAGGTTCTCTCCTTACAACTAACCACTTGAAATAGGATACCAGTAATCTCCCTCCCCTGATTTGCCCGCTATACCATCGTCTACTCATGTTCAGTCCTAAGGCGAGTTATGCTTAGCCCCGACCCCCATGGCGACACTAACGTTATTAACTGTCGGGGCACGATTAGCCCGGCTTCCTGCGCGGGACGAATCCCCGCCAAGCAAGGAGATTGCTTTTTCCCCGTTTTCCCAGCCCCGTTATAAAGCAGCGAGTTTCCTTTGAACCGCCCCCAAAATGGGAATATGTAGATTGGACGCCGTGGCGGTGTCCCCTCTCTTCTTTATTGGTTCAGTTTGATGGTGCTCCCCTTCAAATTCCACATTGGGCCCTACATTTAATTCATTCCTGAGTAGTTGAGTAATTCGGAACCTGCCCCACATTTATTAAGCGCCCCCATTCCTCCAGCTGTGCACCTCCCTTTTTTTTCCGAGTCAAGTCCGCAACCCCTGACCGCGTTATCAATCACACCACTTCTTATCTTGTCCCATCCACGATGTCCGCCCCCGGGCAGATTTTTTAGTGTCCCCCCCGAACTTTTTAGACGGTGTCAGTGTTGTCCTATTAGTCTTGCAACGCCTTCCGGCTCATATGCTTTTGTCTTCCCTCCGCAATCTTATACTGTCCCACAGCCATATTTTGCAAATCCCATGTACAGCGCGTCTTCCTCTAAATCCCCTCAGCACATTTTTTTGTATATTTCATCCTCCCCCCACAACCCATAAACGCTTTTTTTTTAGTCCAGTCAGAAGTAGTTGAGCCCTTTTGCCGTCAGCCACTCGGTCCTACTCTGCTGCCCCCTCCACCTCAACACATGTCCTTTCGGACGTGCGCAGTCATCCCCCCCCCTTACCAAGCCCATTCGCTTTCCCTTTCTTTTTGTCATTCATCCTCCCTAGCACGTCTCCCGACGGAGGTCCTTGTATGACTGTAGCTATTGCTTTATGCCTTTACCCCACTCCCTCTTCAAGTCCACGCTTTACATCTTCGTCCGGACGGTCTTACCTGTTTAGCTTACCACTAATTCTCCAAGGATAATGGCCACCCTGAGACTTGTGCCTAAACTTTTTGCTTATACGCCCCTTACCCCCTAACTTGCGCAAAAGTCACCAGCGTGTTCCCCGAAAACGACCGCTCCCAGTTAGCTTGAATTGTGCCCTTTCCCAGAGTCGATCGTCTCCCTGAATCCTTCCCTCCCGTTCACGTCGGAAACGGGGCGCTCCTACCATTGGTGGGAGAGACGTTTCGATGGTTCTTTTTCATGATCCGTTCGCCTGTGTCACTACCAACCTTCCTACCATCTCTTGGAGCCTTTGGCGTTGGAATCGTGGTCAACCCGCCTTTACATGTGCGGCCCGACCTGTGTGCAATCCATCATGGCGGACTGCATGACCCATCTTGTCCAGACACATTCGATGCACCGAGACTTTGGAGATGGCACGCCCCGTGCAAGTACGTATGCTTCTGACCCAGGACGTAAGGAGGGGATTGCGTTCCGCCCGCCGGTATACCCCCGACAGTTCTTTTCGTCACAATCCCCCGTAACCTCGTTTCGTACAAAGTCTTCCCAGCTTTTCCGACTTTTGTCTTTTCGGCTCCTTTTTATAGTTGCCCACCCTCCAGTCCCCCCGTGATTCGCACATATCGTTCCTAGGGGCTCCGACGACTTCGGGACGCCGCAGCATCAGTTTTCAGTGTTGTCGCCTGTATCGAAAAATACCCGTCCCGTCCAGTCCAGCCCAGCTCTTCTTTTTACACCCCATGTTTTTTTGTCAACCTTTATTCACTTTTTCCAAGGAAGAATCGTGCTTCCTATTTCCTCATGGGGCCGCCCTCATTCACGAATTGTATAGTACGGCTACCTGCGTCGTTATTTTTTATGCCACGAACGTAACGTCCCCTGGGTATACCCCCCCTTCCGCGGTAAGCCCCCGTCTATTTGCCCCAGCTTTCGGTCCCACCGACCCTATAACAACAACTCCCCCCCCAGTGAAACACCCCCTACTATTTAATTAGCCACACGCGAGCCAACCCCCAGCCCGCGACAACCACCCTTTTACGGGGGCCCCCTCTCAGTTACCGTGCCAGCATGATTGCTCATTGATCCCTCCCATCAAGATTAGGGCATCCCTCGACCTCTATCGACTCGCTTTTTTGACCGTTTTATGCCCATCCCAAGACTGAAACCTTTCCAAATGATGTTCCACGTTTCCCGCGGGGCCCATGACCGCATTTCCTTATCCATAGGGACTCCCTCGTGGAGTTCCGACGTCGCTTTCTATTCTCACTCCCTTACCTTTATTAGTTACTTTGAAGCATATTAAGATTTTCCCCCGATGGCCCAGTGACACTTGCGCAGTGCTTAGTGACACCTGCGCTGGACAATCTGTCCAAGCATCATTTAGTATGTTAATTCTCTTAAGCTGTCCTCTCTCCCCTTTCATTTACCCCCTTTAGCCCCCTATCTAGAGGCCATAGTGAAGTTAAATGGGCCTCCACTGTTTCTTGATCGCGCTACGTTTGACCTCAGGACGTGCCCGTGCCAGTTTGAAGTGCCGCTCCTTTGGACTTTTCTCTATTTTGCCTCTACTAAAATTCGTTTATCAGCTGCCCCTGAATAGTGATATTCGTCATTGCCGCTTCTGACCACCCGGCGTGTTTCATGTACGTTTTTCACCCTTCTTTCCCACCCCGATGGCCAGTCCCTGTCCGCACAACTGTTGTTTAGTTCGTCGGATTCTATCAGTTGCCAATTGTCCCGCCCCATTTTTTGACCCTCGACCTCCCCGTTCGGTTTGCTGGCCCTCCCCCCCCAAAACATGCCACCCCCCCTCCACGGCGACACACGTCAATCGCAATTCATTCCACACTTTTGTGCCTGGTATAGGAATTCGGCTTTTCCCGTTTGACCCTCCCATTGGCCGCCAGCCTACCGGAAATTTGATCTTTTCTTTTCCGGTAATGACTTCCAGACTCTCGCGTTACTTTCTGGCGCCAGGTGCTGTGATGACCACCGTTAAACGTTTTACAGGATTTTCTTTTCTTCCCCTTGGAGGGTTTTGCCCCTTACTTTTTCCGGCGTATATTGCGCACGTCGCTCTTGCCCCTACTACCTGTGTAGTCACTTCTTCCTTTCATTTTTGACCTTATGACACATGGCTTGGTGCTGCCCTTCTGGCAGCTCATTTTTTTGTCTTTCCTCCTTAACAGATGCACTGTCTGTCCGATGCACCCATGAAGTTTTTGCCATTCGTCCCTCTTGGCGTTTCTCCAAGCGCTCAAAACCTTTTTGCTTTCCCTGAGCCCCCGTAATCCGCCCCCAAGCCTCAAGTGTGTTTCTTCCCTTTGTGCATCAGTCTGCTTCAGTACGACTTTGTACCCCCTTACTCTGTACCAGTTGCTCCGTCTTTTTCCAGATTTAGCATTTTCTACCGCCAACAATCGTGCTGTCTTCTTCCGTTTCACGACCCCCCCCTTGGATTTGCTTTATCTTTAATCGTGGTCGCCTTCATCCCACCGTTCTTTAGGCTTGGCAACCACGCTTGTTCGAACACCTACTCCTTTTTTTATTATTTCTGCCTCCCGACAATATACAGCGGCTCGGGGGCAATATTCCCTTCAACTGTGATCTTCCGTGAATCCCCACAAACTTACCGCATTAGAGCACACGTCTCTTCTTTGCTCCCACACGGTCGTTTGCTTCTACATGCCGTATTCTGAAAGCAGATGTTCCCTGGGTTTCCCCCCCTCCCCGCCTAAGTACTGTTTACGTCATGAACTGTTTAGTCTGGCCCCCTTGAACCCTTCCCGCTCCCCATCACATTCACTGCTTCCCGTCCCTAGTCAACCCTCATTCGATCTGTACAGGCTTTGCTTTGTTGCGGTTTTATACCTACTACTTTATCATGAGTAGCCACCTGTCTTTATACTGCCGAGCATCCTTATCACCGTTCGTCCGTGCTCTCTTCCCAAAGAGACCCCTATTCCTTGCTTCTTTTTACATGTCAGCTACTTCTCACCTCATGCTTTCGGCTAGCTGGCCCAGGGACCCACCGAATTCCTTGACTGCCCCATTATCTCACGAAGCCTATCTTCTCACATTTCCCGCCCATGTTAACCATGTCCAGAAGTTCTTTCCCGTAGACTAGACGTTTCCGATGCTACGCCTCTCTCACCTGTCCCACTTCTGTTTTCCTCGGATTGCAGATCCCGCCCCCTCTCAGTCCCTCACCGTTTGACCTTGACACCCCCTACACCGCTCTCCCATTGCTGGCCCTTTGTTGAAGTTCTTTTCCCACTCCATTTTGTGTGAGGTTCGCGGCAAGAGTTTCTCCATCTCGTAGAGAGTTGTTTGTTTTGTTTTCCCATCATTATTTTTACCCCGGTGTTCGCTCTGAGCCCCCATACCAAGTTGCGTCGATGGGCTCCACCCGTGTGTTTTCGTGGCCCCTGTATGCATGAGTCCAGTTATTCACCCCCCTCCCTTCCCTTGAGACCCAGCCCCCCCCCCTGTACATTTTTACGATATTCTTAGAAGTTCCCCTCCTTTTCGCTCCTCCCGTTTTTTTTGTTGAGCCCCTTGTACCCTGCCTTCGGCAACAAAGCCCCTTGTTGTGGGGATGCTCCCGTTTCTTGAAATACCTGAGTTGGTCTCACTCAGCCACGGATTCCCCCGACCAAAGCAACGCTGTTTACACCCCAGAGCCGACTGACAGTTTAGTCTATGTAAACCCAGCCGTCCCAGTCCAGTAACTCCCCTCCCCCCTGCATTTTAATCCCCGCGTTTTTCTCTGTCCTTCGGTGCCCCGCGCGGTGCAGCCAGTCACCCCTGACGCATTACGTGAGTTTCCATTTTTCAACTTTCTTGATGCCTTGTCCCGGTATGTCGGTTATACTGTTCTTTTGGTTATCCTGCTGCGCCCCGCCATGATGGGGCGGAGAGCTGTCCGGTTCCCCCCCCCCCTGAGACCGTGCGCGCACGCGATGGGTTTCCCTTTCACGTTTACCCCAAAAATCTCTACGTTTGCCCTAGTTGTCCTTATGGTGGCGTCCCTTTCTTTGACGAGTTTTGGGGTACTTCACGTTGGGTCTTTCGCATAACGCCAATTTGCCCCCCACTCAACTGTGCCAAGGTTTTTCCCCCCCAGTAACCCAAATTCTTCTCAGTAGAGATGGCAGGTAGTACGTACCCCCCCTAATGCCCACGCACGTAGTTCCTCCACTGATTCCCCCTATCGGCTCGTGTTCGCGCTTTCGGTCCCCAGTGCGTGTGTTATCCTTCCCGGTACTTTGTGCATGGTTCAGTTTGACATACCCTCAGGATCCAGATTTGACCCATTGCGTATTTCTGTATCTGATGGACCCCCATCCTCGCCCGCCGTGGCCTTCGAGCGCGGGTGCGTAAAGGCCAAACCCCCGACGTTTGATTTTACAAGCCCCTAGTATGTCTGTATTAAGCGATGACCCCCCGTTCCAGCCTCCTTTTTAGCCCTTTTTCCTTTTTTGACCCCACCCAGCGCAGTTTGACTCCTGCGGCGTTAACAGCCCTGGTAATTACACAGTGTCGGCCGTCACCGTCCTGCTGTTAACTCTTGTAGATGTCCCTCCCTCCCGGATTTACACAATTTCCCCCCCGTTGTGACCATCGTATTCACAGTTTTTGCCGAATCATCTACCGATGCTCCAAAGTTGCATCTTCCTTGTTGAATGCCGCGACCTTACCCGCGCGTGAATATATCTGTCTCACGCCCCCTTTTTTTCTTATCTTGGCGCGTTTTGTGCACGTAGTCTGTCGTCCCGCCCCCCTTTCCCCCGCTTGTGGGTACCATTTTCTGACCCGTCTGATCGTTATTCTTATTGGCCCCTAGCCCCTTTTCATACCTCAGATGATGACGCACCTGGTAAGTTGCAGTCCGTCTCCCCCGGCCTGATTTCTCCCAGGATCGGCTATCATACAGTTCCCCAGTATTCCCGGTAGAGTTTTGCATTTTCGCGCACAGTTTTCTAAGGGCCGCCTTAATCCTCGCCCAAAGTTGGCAACGGCGTTTACCTAGAGCGTCTATGCTCCCTTTGCCCTACCCCCTAGCCCGAGGAATGGACCGCGGCATTCCCTTTTATCAGTCCCCCGCAGTTTCCTCCCTTTCCCGTCTACCCGCCCGCACTGGCACCTTCTTTTCCCCTACCCGTCAATGGGACCAAGCGCTTTGTTTCTGCACAACGCCCGGCCAATGAGCCAGGCCCTGGGTCATATGGTTGTCCCATTGTTTGAATTGTGTTGCCTATTAATCTTCCCCTCTTTTTATTTTTTCGCGTCTCCGACAGCGGTACACCCAAGGTGTCTCCGACTCCTATGGTACCCCCAACCCCCTTTGGTTCCTTCCTGACGTCCATTTGTGATGTACGTTTGACGGTCTCACCCACCCGAAGCCGGACGCTGGCACCCTAGTCTGCTGGCGGACCTCATTCACGTCGTAAGCACCCTTCATAATCGGTCCGCTGTCATCGTCCGCCCTAATGTACTTGCGTTCCTACCTCGTAATGTTGAGGATCCCAGTCCCGTCCCCCCCATTTGTAGACGAATTTTTCGGTGTTTTTGAGAGTTCGGGCACTCCTAAACTTGCAATTCACGCCCGTTTCCTGATCATGGTACTGGTGCATCATCCGCTCCCGTCCCCCCCACCCTTACCCCATTTTCTCTTCCAGATTTACCCCGAATGGAGTGCCACGTCACGCCCCCCCAAATCCGTCGTATGTTTTCTTCTCTTTTCTCCGCCCTTACCCCCCCGACCTTCCGAGGGGCACTTCGAGCTGGTTGCCATCAGACGACTTGCTTTACGTCCCCCACGTCGTTTTGATGCCCCGGCACAAATCTTGCCACTGCCCCCCGTTGGTGTTCATTCCCTTACCCCCCTAACCACGCATGATTCTGTTTGAAGGTGACCCGATGTTCTGCTCGCTGTCCGAGTGATGCACGACCCGAGAGTCTCTCCCTCCAACAAGTACCCCAGTCCCTCACCCGACCGCGCGTCTGGTTCCCCAAGATCCCGTTTTTTTTGTCCAAGCGGGCCCTGGGTGACTTTTCGTTTCTCTCCCTACTTTATTTGTTTTTTTTTAGGCTAGGACCCCCCTCTATCTTTGCTATTTTTGACCTTCGCCATGAACATTCCCCTGGCTACCGATCTTCCTCTTGTTTCCAATTTAGTTCGTTTTTGTTATGTTCTCTCTCTGAATATTTTCCTGGCCTTGCAGTAGCCGCCCCTTAGTTCCCTTCATACCATCATTGTCTTTTTCCCATGGAGATATTTAGTTCCTCCTTCTTTTTTCGCCCGATGTGTTCCGGCCGCATGTTCACTTGAAACTGTACCCTTTTGCATTGTCTTATCCAGATGTCATTGTCCAGGTTGATCTCGATTCGTTTGCCCTCTCCTCCCCCCGTTCGTGCGCTTCTTTTTTCCTTTACGCAGTTCTCTCACCGGAATACCGTCTGTTTCCCCATCTACCGTCCGTGTTTGCGTGCTCAGTCAGTGTCCCACACTCGAGGCCTGCCCCTCCATTTTTTCTCTTGATAACTGCCTGTGCGAATTGCTATTCGGTAGATGTCGGTACCTCAACCAGGCGTCATCCGCACCAAGACCCAATTTCCGTTTTGCTTTTCTTTCGAGAAACTGTTCTTTACCATGGGCGAATTGCCACCGCACGATCTTCCTTTCTCAGACCCTTTCGGGCACGCAGCTCCCTTACGATGAACCTTTAATGAGTTAATCGCCGACCTTGTGCTTACCGTCTTTTACGTGCTTCTGTTTGACTTTTGGAAAAAACCCAGGACTTACACAGTTTTACCGCACGGTGCC
>Ga0179593_1345966_pt1 | contig 13643 bp, 13 predicted proteins | sample CZODoug2_1_08_16_FD_185931 | JGI IMG/M metagenome (GOLD analysis project Ga0179593, IMG submission 185931) | Vadose zone soil fungal communities from Angelo Coast Range Reserve, California, USA - CZODoug2_1_08_16fungal (PacBio error correction) | ecosystem: Environmental > Terrestrial > Soil >... | reverse complement strand
CTCACCCTCTGGACAGCTTTTTCTCCCCTCCCTTCTCCCCTGCGCCATCTTCCCTCGACGTACGATAGCGGACTGCCCCGCGATGTCCTTCGCTTAACCCTTTGGCCTTTTTCTTCCCTTTTATGTTTTTTTTTCACCCCCTATGAGGCAGTGCCTTTGAAAGAAACGATTCTCGCCACTTCCCTTTCTTCGGATGTTTTAGTCTCAGTTTTATCCGCCCTCCCAATGACGGGAAGTATCGGTTTCATACGCGCACTTCGCGTCCTCCGATCAAGCAAGCCGGCTGTGCTGCTTCTTCCCTTTCTTTGATATTCTTAGTGCGTGCATTTTTTTTTACTTGGGCGTACTTGTAAGCAAATCTTTGGCTTTTCACCCCCCATTTTTTTCTTGCGCTCTTTTTTCTTCCCAACACGTCTTCAATCAGTGCGACACGCCCTGCCTTCTGGATTCCCTATAAGTCCCCTCTGCAGGTGATTTGCTTTTCAGTAAGGGTACTTTCCCCTGTTGTTTCTCGAGACTTGAAGCTCTTTCCCCTGTCTTTGATTTTAGTCGCGTGAGGCATCTCACGCGAGTCATCCCCTTTCCCTTCCTTCCCTGGTGACCACCGCCCACCTTCTGTGCCGGGCACGCAATAACAAGGAGCCACCGTCCACCTCCCCCAATTCCCCCCCTCCGAACGACTGCTGAAACTCGGTTTCGTCTTTATCCCTGATCACCAGCCTTGGATGGCTTCCTTGTTCCCCCTAGTATCGTCTCGATCCCCAAGTCGTAGGCCTCGCCCCCCTTCTCCCCCCACAAAACCTCGGCGTTAATCCAATCCTACCCGAAGATCGGTCTCCATTTCTAGTCCTTCGTAGACCCCCGTTAAATAGCTGACGTTTTTATTTTCCGGACATCCTTCGATCTCATTTCAACACCAAGACTTGTCGCCACACGTAAGGTCCTGGCCTCTCTTGATGAGAAGCGGCCGCCAGAAGGTGTGGAATTTTCCGGTTTTTTCTGTCGTTCTGACTCTCCCCCCCCCGTTCTACTGCTAAGAAGTTTTCTGATAGGTCATATTCGCACCAATTCGGACTGCTCCACTATCGTTTCAACTCTCTTCCGCAAACCCCACAACCATTTTTTTGTGAAGAATGTGTCGGCGGCTAAACTCCCCTCTAGAAGATGGCTGTTCACTAGTGGGCCCCCTACCCCCCTCCAGGTCCCCTCTAAGTGATTTCACGTGGTCGACGAAGAGGATTCCCACTGCGGATTTCTCCAGGTGCTGGCGAAGATTCACAGCGCTTTTCCTAGCCGTCACCTGGTTCAGTCCGTCCGTTTTTCCATTCGACGGGGCTTCAGACGACGCCGACGATTCCACTTTGCCTGCTGTCTTCTCTGATGTCAGAATTCGACCCCAAGATTAAGCCAAGGAATCCTATACCGACTTTCGGGTCTCTTTTCTTGCCCGCTTGCGTCGGAGGCGCCGAAGCACCTCTCCCGCACCCAGGCCCTTCACTTTAGTCTCTATTGCGTCACCAACTCAAATCCTGTCTCGAACCGAGTACTCCCCCCGTTTCTCCGCTTTGTTTCCCCCCTGGCGTTCCTCCTATTCCGTTCCCAATAACCCGACTTTTACAGAAAATCTTTTTTTTGACCCCCCCGATCTTCCTTTCTGGGTCCACTTGTGCCTTGAGGAATCCTTCTGACGGTCCTATTTTCCGACTCTCATCTTATTTAGAGTTTAGCGCGGCATGCAAACACTCTACTTCCCAAACCTACACAGCCCCCCCCCCCCTTCCCTCCAAGATTCAGGCCAGGACGTTTCCATTCACGCCAGGAGATTCTGCTCCCTTCCTAGAGTTCCTTGCCTCCTGTGCCTAATATTCTTTTTTTCCCGTACGCGGTTGGTTTCCCAGAACTGTCCTCCCTTCCTTTCAGGGAGCCTCTGTCGTTTGCGTTGGAAATCTCCCCTCTCTGGTGAGTCACCCCAACTTCAGCTCAGCCACCAAACACAACCTTTTCCCCTTCCTCCCGGACGTCGAGCCCCGGTGACCGTCATACCGAAGTAGTTCTGCCCCCCCTTCCCCGTACTAAAGCAGTCCAACCCTTTGGATAAATTTTCGGCCCCGCTTTTTAGTTGAATGCATTCGTCCTGAATTTTAGGTGGTGGAGGTTCATTTTGTTTTTGGTTCTTTTCTTCTTTTCAGGCCCCACAACTTTGCAAACCAGCGGAGTATGCACCCTGGAAGGCTTGTTCCACGCCGGCGAGTAGATTCATACACTTCCACCAAAACCAGCTCCCCCCCCACCCCTCCCACACAGAATGTTTTGACGGTATTCAGCTTTAGCCGTTCGATTTTTTCCCTTTCCTTAGCCATATCTAATAGGAGCCACTTTCCAGCTTATCTTTCAGACGTGTCCAGTTCAATGATGCCCCAACCCCCCCCACTCTGTCTTTCGGCAACGGTCAGAAAATCTCATCGATCCGTGGAACACACCACCATGGATTTCGTGTGTTCATTCCCCATTTTTTCTTTCCCCATTTCCTTGTACCAAAGTAACGGATTAACCGCTATCTTTTGCCGACCAGACCCACCACCCAAATCTTCCACTTTTCCCCCTTTTAAGTCATCCAGTAGCGAGTATATGGGTAAAAAAGTAGCAATTATAGTAGAGCGATTTAGTATAGTCCCCAATAATTAACACGAATAGAGAGAACCTGAGGGAAAGATAAGGCGACTGCCATTCCTGAACCACAACAGATTGTCTCCGGTGGGATGGGTGGGCTTTTGGGGTGGGGGTTTGATGTGTAGTGGTTTTGGTTCTGTTGGGGGTGTTGGTGTGATCTCCTTCCCCGAGGTTGTTCTTTGTGTTATTGTTTTTCGTGTTTGGTGTGCGTCTCCTTTGGTGGGTTTGTTTGTTTGGGTTGGTGTGGGGGGGTTCTTTGGGAATTATGATCTATCAAGTGGCCCCCCCCAGGCAACCCCAGATTTGGGCTCGGTTCGGCCGCTTCTCCATTTGACCGTGTCTTCCGGCATTAAAGGGTTTCCCGTGTATTGGAGAACTGTCCCGTGTTGGGCACAAAAACTCCCCCCCCCCCCCCCCCCCCCCCCTCTTCCCTCTAGCTGTTTCGTTCGACAGCAGTAGACCGTTACGATAAGAAAGAGCTCTCATATCTTCCCAGTCCTGCCTTGACCGAAACGACACGGGCTTCAACTTGCTGACTCCGCTCCTCCCTTACTTTTCTCGTTTGTGGCGTTAAGAACCAATCTTACCCTTTTGACTTTCCACTTTTCTCCCCTAAGGAGCCGGAGGTTGTACCCAGTTGCCTACTCTCCTACCACACTCTTGAATTCCCCCACTTTTCCCCTCGCTCGCCGACCCGCGGAATTCACGCGAGAAGCTTACGCCCCCCTCCCCTCCATCCCTGACGATGAGGGACGTATGTCGATGGGGATCGACTCTCGTTCTTTTTTCGAGATATTTCTTCTTTTCTACACTCAGTTGTTGTGTTTCTTTTACTCTATCCTCCACGTCCCCCCCTTCTTCTAGCAAGCTCCTACGTTCCAGCATGTTTCAGATGCGAATGTCTAGGGGTTGTATGCAGCTTCCTTGCGCTTGATCTTTTTCTCGATCCGCTTCCCCTTTTTTCATGTCCATCGGTGTTTCAGGATCGTCGGCCCGCGTTCCTCCACGACTCCGGATAACTTTCGTTACCCCTTCCCTCCCGTGACGATTCTTTGGTGAGTGAACTCCTCCCCAAACCTTCGTACTCATCGCTTACGAGGTCTTTTTCGAGCACGTTGTGTCTATTTTCCATCCTACTTTACTTGCCGCATTTTTCAGCAATGTCTGCTTTTGATTTTTCTCAATGCACCGCGATATGAACCGTGTTTCTCCCTTTCCCCCCCCACCGATCTATCAATATCCACCCCTTGATTCAGCTCCATTTGTCTTGAGTTTTTCGCGCTGCAGACCTCTTAATCTGGTGGCTTTTGAATCCTATACTGACTTCTCCTTCCCCCGGCATTTCAATTTGGTGTACCTGAGTTTCATTCTCAGTATCTCTAATGCCATCGCTTGTGCGCCGCTTGGTTTCAAGTATCTTCTTTTCTTATAGTATTAAAATCGGCGAAGATCTTTTCCCCCAGTGTGCCTGACTTTTAAGGACCCTTACTTTTTTTCCTCCCCTTAAACTTACCGAAGATTTTTTTATGTTTTGGTTCGGAAAGAGCTCTTCTTCTCCATGTGTCATCCGTTTGTTTCAAATTTACCTAAGATTTTAAGACATCTCACCCTCACTCCAGCTGTTGGTGTGCCACCGGATCCGATTGGATAGTTTCCTTGCCTTTTCCCCCTCCATAAAATTTTGTGTTTCGGTCATCATTGAATGTTCCCTCCTCTCGGAATGCTAGACTTCCTTTAGATTAGCGCATGCTATTCAAGTTCCCCATCGACGATACGATTCCTTCCAACCCCATTCTGGTCTTTCTTTTGTGGTCTAATTTTTTCATGGTATGACTGACGCGTGCGGGTCACCCCCATTCCTCCACTTTTTTTCAGCTCCGGCTGTGCCTTCGAGGAGTTGGTGTACTAGCCCCCTCCAAAACTGAAATCCCCACAAAAGCTGCCGTCCGCCCGCTTATGCCTCTTTCCAAGCGTGTCCTCGGCAGGTATAACGGTTGGTCGATTTTCGTTTTCTACGTTATGTGACGGAGACTCGGCGTTTTAGTAGTGCAACCTGTTTCACCGAGTCGTTCCCCTTTCCTTCTTTTGCTCCTTGTGCTTGTCCGCATATATTTGCGTTCTTTCCTGAGAACCCCCAGCTCTCCGCCACGACGCCGGGCTCGGGCGTTTCAAAGAACCGCGTCCTTCTGCCAGTCACTTATGCCACCCTGTCTCGCTTACATTAGACAATTCGGCAAGAACGCATACTCCCCTTGCTTGTGAAAGGCCCGTGGCAGGACTTTTTGGATTGGTTGATGAGGTTTTTTACCGGTTCCCTGTTCCGCAGATTTAAATCCCGTTCCAATCCCTGAGCTTTTCCGTCAGCAGATTCTGTCTACTTCCACGTAGGTGCCCTGCTCGCTCGCCGCTTTGGTATCGGATTTTTTTTTTCTGTCTTTTTGTTATTGTGAACAGTCCTCGGCGGTATTATATAGACAACATTCCACCCTCGCTGCGAAAGCGGTCTTATCTGCGAGTAATCTCTTCGTTTTTCTAAGAACCATGTACCTGATGGATTGTTCCGCTTTCCCCTCTTCGCCTACAGGATTTTTCTTCGCGTGGCAACCGCGCCCTCGGCGTAATATCTTTCCCCTTCTTTTTCTCTTTTGGTCCCCGCCACTGCTGACCCGCTCTCCAAGGAGCGGCTGTCGCCTTCGCGTAGTCTCCTCCTTCTTGCCCTTCTTGGTGTCCCCGGGCGCCGGCATTCTTCCATAGGGCAAAAGGAAGGCTGTGACCTGCGCAGCCCATAGTCGCCCTCCCTTTTGATCTTCTGCCGTCCTAGGCGTCCAAAAATCGACAAGAAGTCCTTTTGTCTTGTCTGCGTCTCCGGGGCGGGGTCAACGGAGATGCCCATTTCCAGCCCCCAGTAGATTCGTGTGTCCCGGGCCTTCAAAATTTCAGCTTTGACGTACTCCTTTCTCGGAGTCGATCAGTTGACCCCATTTGGGGAGACTACTCCCCTTTTGCCTCCCCCCCCTTTCCTTCTCGCGTTTTCATGATTGTGCGATGCAGACCAATCAGTCCCCTTCCCTTGCCCTTATAAATATTGAGCGCCAGCCCCTCATCGATTCTCGGCTCTCCCTCAAGGGTGCGACCAGGCAGTTTTCGGGTTCTTTCGATCCCGTCGTGAGTACGTCAACAAATCTACGTAATCCCGTTTTTTCCAAAGAGTTCTACTAGGTTGCCCATTAGATTTTCCTCCTCTATCGTAGTTTGGAGTTCTTGTAGCTTTATGTTCCAAAGCAGAGGCCCTTTATGTATGAATTGAGAGGCACCAGTCTTTGTTGACTCTCAGTTTTTTCTTTGTATTTTCTCGTGTGAAAACACCCCCGCCCACCTCGGCGTTCTTCTCGTCATCGACGTATGACCGAGGTTTATATTTTTCATTTATTTTTGTTTTCCCTGTGGGTTCTGCATTTGCTGCCTTTTTTCTTTGTTGACGGCACCGGTCTCTGCCTGTCCAAGTAATTTTATTGAAACTCGGAGAAGGTTTGCCTTCGCTTCGTCCGCTGACACGAACCACCAGCACGTGTTTTAGTTTTATTCAGGGCTCGGCGAGCCTCCGGAATCGCAAGGAATATTTTCCGCAGCCCCTCCCTCCCTCTTTACGTCATGTGAAAGACACCCCCCGCTGCGCTGGTCGCCCCTTTTTGTCTTTTTTTTCAAGTCTGGACTTGTAGCGAGCCCATTTATCTCCAGCGCCCCGTTGGTCTGTGTGAGTCCTCTCAACGCACCCCCTTTTCACATACTCCCCTCCAAAGGTTCAAAACCCTAACTTTTGCTCTATTGTGACGACGAGCCACATGGTCTTTGAGTATCTCTTCCTCGCTTTTTATTATTACATATCCGTCACTGTCAGATCGTGATCATCCGCCTCCATTCAGATAGGGGTCCTGTCTCATCAGGTTTCCCAAGTGCACCCGTTTTGCCCGCGTTGTGAAACTTCTCCCGTTAGAAGGCGGTTTCAGCGGAACACAGTCGTAGCCCCCCTTCATCCCGCTGTATTCCCCTAGGCGACGCTACAAGCTTGCCGTTTTTTCAGTTTCTACTGTCCCTTGTCCCTCTTATCTTCTCTCTCTCCTAGCGGTTGTTTTAGACTCTGCTTTCGTTTAACTAGGGACAGAATTATTTCTACTGATCCCCCCATCTCTCCTAACGACCTCATCTTTCATCGGCTCCTCGACGTCAATTTTTTTCTTGGAGGACAGGACGTGACTTGCCGGGAAACTCCTTTGTTCCGTCTCACTTGGCTTTTCCATTTTCTCAGCGTGCACTTTGCCCCGATCCCGCTGAAACAACGTTTCGGGGGATGGAGTCGTGTGCTTCCTCCTCAACTTGTACCCCGTTGTATGGGAATGACGCGCAATCTGCGTCCTCGATAACTGCCCCATCGTTTGTGTTCCCTGCGATCGTCACATTCCTAGGGCGCCCGGATTATTGTTTCAATTTTTCTTTGGTCGTACGTGAGGCCCCCCCCGCAAATGGGTCGTGCGTTTCATAACCCCCCCCCCGCTTTGTAGCTGGCCGAGCTCTACCACATCTTTTTTCAAATCATCCCCTTTTTCCCCCCCCTCCGAAGATGTTTTTCCCAGACGCGCCTTCGAGTCGGTGCTTTCTTTGTCCCTATGGTTTGATCCTTTTTCTCGAATGAAAGAGATCACCTTGCTTTTTTTTCTCTCTTATCCGCCGCGTCCATCTCGACCGCTCCGAGTTTCTTTTACTTTTTGTTTTGATTATCGTTCACCCTGTTCTTCCCTCCAACAACAAGGAGCACGATTCTCCCAGGCCAAAGAACCCCTTCCCCCCCCCCCCCCCCCTCATCTCCTTTCCCATTCTAAGGTATCGTGTTCTAAGCGTCTCAACTCTGTATTATTTGTACTCTCTATTTTTCCAGATGATGACCCACGTAGCTGTCCTCGCCCCACTTGACCTACCAAAACCCTGGCGTTCCTACACCTCCGCCTTTCTTCTCTCAGGGCCAATGCGTCAATTTTCGACCCGCCTTTTCCACAGAGATTCCTTCTCGTTTCCCCATCACCCCTCCTGATCGACACCTGACCCATCTTCCTGTTCTCCCCTTCGTCCGTCCTCTCTCATAGACGGCCCAAGAAACTTACTCCAGGGCCGGAGGTCACTGATGTTTTCCCCTCAGCCACCTTCAGTGATAGCATAACATTCTCCCTCTTTCTTTCTTTATCCCCCCCCCACTTTTCCTGAGAGCAACAGATGAGGCGAGGGACGCAAGGCGCATGGTGAGGACGGCTCAATCCCTCGACTTTTGCTTTAATCTCCGAGTGGTGCCCGACTAACCCACCCCGTCCTCGCGACTTTGCTGGACTTCTTTGGTCTCGGCCGATGCTTATCAACCTGCGGCCTCATCTGTGTCGTTTGCGTTCCCCCGAGTCCTCTTCCTATCGCCTCTTTGGACGCGCCGGAAAGCCCTGACGGGAAGGCAGAAGGACGCTTTCCGGGTTTTTGATACCGAATCTTGTGCGTTATTTCTTTCTTCCTCGAGACCCAGATTACGCACCATTTTGGAACGCCATTCCGCGCTGTCTCGTTTCTTCCCAGCATTGGGCTGTACGGCAGCTTTGAAGGCCCTTTTCCGGTTCACTTCCAATTCCCACCCTTCCGCCATCTTTTTGTGATCCCAACCCCCTAGACACTTCTCTAACCTCTCCTCCTATGTCACAAGCCCTGTTACATGGGCTACCTCCGTTTGCTAGTCAACCCCTCCCGACGACCATCTGCAGTCCCCCCCCCCCATGGAGCCAGAGCGTTCGGGCACCCCTTTGCCTTAAGGAAGATGCCTTCCTTTACTTTCCCCTACTTTCAGCGTGATTTCGGAGTTATACTAGTCATGAACCTCACTCAGAACCCCCACCCTCGCCCCCTATACGGCACGGGACGCTTACTTCCCTTGTTGAGGGATTCTGTCCGTACTTTTGGTGGCGTTTTACTGGAGAAGGGGTCATCCTATACGCGTACGGAAGCTCTTGCCCCAGTCCCCTTTTTCCCGGTCTGTCAGGTTTTAGGTTGACAGGCACATAAGAAAAGCTTTTCTTTCGATCCCCATTCCCCATCGACCCGTTTTTTTCAAGAAGGGATCCCGACGTCGCCGCCTAGGTCTTTTGCGCCCGTACGGCGTCCCAGTCACGTCTACTGAACACGCCCTTTTACCACACATTTGTCTTCTGTAGACATACTTGCCCGCCTTTGACTTCCTGACTGAAGAGTCTGCAGCTGAGGTGCTCTGTCTGATTTTTATTTCCGAGTTAGGTGGTCTAGTTCCCAATTTTAACTTTCCCTCACCCCTCGGGATGCCACAAGGGTCCGTTTAACAGGACCGTTCTTTTACTTCATTCCCGTCAAAACACCACCCCTGATCCCACAACGTATCCCCGACTTTTTCTGAGGGATCAGGCCTTATCTTCTCTTTTTATTTCCCTCGCCTCGCTAATCCTTTTTTCAGGCAAGCTCATCCGTCGCGCGTTATCAAGTTCCTGCTGACAAGAAAACCAAAACTGACTTTCCCTTTTTTCCGTAAGGCACCTCTCCCCTTTCCCCCTCCGTGGCCAACCAAATCTTTTCGTGTGCTGACCAGGGGTGGCAATCCTGTTTGAACGTACTTCCCACGCGACGATTTCGTTACGGCCGACCGACGAAAAAAAAATTTCCGTATTTTTCGTTTCCCATGGAAAGTAGCGAGTCTTTCAAACTCTCTTCGTCACACTGAGAGACGAGTTGGCTGTAGTCCCCTTCTTTTTCCGTCCCATAATACAACTGAAATGACTCTCCCAAATCGCCCTCTTTGTGAGTCCACCCCCCAGACCTTCCCTTATCCCTCTTCGATTACTGTTTGGAAACATAAGGACCCCGATAACCACACATCCTCGATCTTCCTGGTCGGCCCTCTACGGAGTTCAAGTGCCCTCACCAGTTCCCCACCAGATTTTGGCGGTTCTTACAGAGATCACCTCCCCTTCTGGACCTTAATTGCCATTGGATGACCTTTATTGATAAAAGTTTTCCATAGTTTTTTTCTTTCCCCCCTTACGACTTCCTCGTTGCAGTCGACTTTTTCGTCAGCCCGTCCTCGACCTCCCTGATGCGGGCCTTTTTCATGACTTCTAAGGCTGAATACGCCACCGTGTAGCAATAGGAAGACTATTGATTGCAGCTAATTTATAGTTGGGGGTCACCTGCGGGGGTTTTCACTCCCTAATACGACGTGACCCCTGCGCCCTCGGGTGTCCGGCGTACTTTTCACGAACTAGAATGTGAGGGCCCTGCGACCAGCTGGCGACTGCGTCCCCCAACCCGATGGAGGGACAATGGGACGCGCTCGCTACCGAGGTATCTTTTCTCAAGCCGTAGAACGCTTTCGTCCACCCCACTCAGGGACTTGTCTCGGACGATGATCCGGGAACGTATATGTCGATGTGGTCCTCGTCCCTCGCGTGGCAATTTTAGATCTCTCTCTTCCTCCAAGCCGTTTTTTTTTTTTCTGCGTCTCATTTAATCAACCGTCCACTGCTTTTCCTTTTGATGCCCCAGCGACCCCAGATAAGTCCGGACCTCAAGCGTAATCGTTTTTATCTTGAATGTATTTGAGGGTTCCTGCTCCCAGCCGTTCTCTCTTGATAGCGGGTCCTTTTCTATGCGTGACCATTTTTCCGAACCCCGGTCCTGGTATGTTGATTCGTCTGGTGCACATTCCCTCCCCTTCCCCCTTCGTTGATCCTTGCCATCACAGTGCGCATTGAGCTTTTTTGAACGTCCTCCCCCCCCCCAGCGATCGTAGAGCTCTTTTTCTGTTAATCGTTCGATTCCCCAGTGGTCTTCTTCAAGCATTACGCCCGCCGAAGCTTTATTAGTTGCCTCTTTACGAACCCTGCCCCGCCCGATCACTTTTTGTCAGACCCCCCATTTTTGAGCCGTTTCTTCACTTCCAATTTCCAATTTGGGAATGCCGTAATCCAGCCTTATTTTTGAGAGGCTTCTCCCCCCCCGCCCATTGTTTGGCCTGGATCCCTTGATACAAGATTCGAATTCCAACGTTTTTTTGCTTCTTTTGTTACGTACTGCCTTTCCAAATCTCTGAAGTGAGGATGAATGCCTCATTCATATTTGCGCGATATTCGGGGTTTTCTTGTTATCGTTATCTTTCTCGCTTCGCAAAATCTTTTCGCTACGCAGCTTGCTTCGTCGCCTCACTGGTTAACCCGTGTAACCTTTATTCACTCCGCTAATGTCGCCGTCCAATGAACACCTCAAAGATTTGGGTGCCCGTTCGTTTGCAATTCTAGCTTTTAAGGTTAACCGTTTTGACATTAACTGCCCGATCCAAGACCAATTTTTTTCCGCCCACGAAATACTATTGTGTGGATTGCCACTTGCCGATTGTCTTGTTCCTGCGTTCTCCTTTTTCTCCACCCCTTGTTTTTTTCTTTCCCCCCCTGGAAATGTGACCCAGAACGGTCGGAAAGATAGACCTTGTTTATCAGTGTGAGAGTCGGGCAATCTACTCTACCATCTGTATACTGTTCCCCAAACAGTCTGAGGATTATTTTTTGTCATTTTTCTTTGTCGGTTCCGAAGGACCTCGCTTCGGGTAAACGAAGACTTTTTTTAATCTCCGCTTTGTTACTTTCAGGACGTTTTCATGGAATAGCCATTCATCCCTTTCGTAAACCTTCAACAAAATCAGCGCCTCTCAGCTCCTGATTAATGTGACTACTGGCCCTCTTTGCTCTTCGCTTCTAAAAAATGGTGAGGATGAGGGTTTGTCATGACATGTTCTCCTTAGATCGGCATTCTAAGCAAAGGGAACCCCTCTAGGGCGATTCGGCTCATTTACCTCTGAGACACTTAGATTGCTGGGGCATTCAACTCCTTCCTTATTCCTTCGACACTCCTACCCGCCAGTCCCATTCTCCTGGAGACAGTTTCTTTTAAAATCACGTTTTCTCCTGTTTGAGTACCTGATGCCACCTCGCCGAGTCCCCACACAATGCGTCTGAATACTCCTGAGACGTTGCTTTTTTTTACTCTTTCTTTCTTATCGTGCGGATTGTTGGTGTCTATGAGGGGTTTGCGTGATGGTTTCGCCCCCTCCTAAAAAAATTTTTTTTATCACTGCGATTCTTCAGTATGTCAAGTTTCTCATTTCTATAAGGCTTGGACCTCGATGATCAGTACTGTTTTGGTATGCGGATTAGTCCCTTCTTCTTTCTTGCGATACGCCCCTTCCCGGGTTCATTTCGTCACATGCCACTTGCGGCAAATAGGTCTTCTTTTTTTGCTAGCCATTTTCACATGATCTTTATGTTGGGATCCGCAAGCAACTATCTTCCTTGACGGTTTTCCAGGAAGTTGAGTATTCGCTCCGGGCGCGTTGTTTTTTTTCTAACAAGCGCCCCGGCGTCCATATGCGATTTCTTCCCCTTTTGAGAGCATTTTTGGTCTCGAATTCTGAAGCCTTCCCCCCGAGGCGGTTGTTGATTAGCGTCGGCGCTTTGTTACATGCCTTTCTTGTTACTTTTAATTGGGAGCGCCCCCCGAAGGAATAGTTCACGTTTTTCCGGTTGCCCTGCCAGTTAACCTATAGCTCCCCGCCAGGTTTGCTTTCTTACCGCCTCTTCTCTACAAACATCGCCAAGCACGCTCGACGTTCCTTGCGTTGTGTAGTCTGTGTCCCCCCATCGGAGCTTGTTCTCCGCCCGTCGAATCGGTTGGTCTCAGATTTGCACCCCCTTCAGACGCATCTTGGAGTAATTATGGTTCTCTACTCGTGGCGCCATTTAACAAGGTGTTGACGCTTTCCCACCCCTAGTATCCCTCCCTAGCGCGGCACTTATGTGGAGTTTCAATCAAGTTCCCCCTAAGTTCCCCTGTCCACCTTTTTAAAGTCGCATCGTCTCGGCAAGGCCTTCGTTTTGCGCCACAGGCCTTTTCATCTTTGAGTTTTGTCCGTTTCGGCTTCTCTTGTCCTGGAAACAATCTTCCCTTCCCTCTCTTTTCCCCGAGGGTTCGCATCTTCCTGCGCTCTCATCTCGTCGTGAGTTGTGGAAAGAATGCGAGTTTTGTTTTTGGCAGGGCGATTTTTTCCCGCGACTTTGTTGATATCCTTCTGGGATCTCTATTTCATTTGAACCCTAGCCAATACTTGATGGTGAGAGCCTAGCCCCTTCTCCGATTTGTTTTGCGTAAGTCGTCGGATTGTTGGGACTGTGGTTCTTTCCTTTTTCACCGGGATTTACTTGTTCTTTTCGTCAGGCAACGGTTCCGTAGCAGGCACCGAAGCCTTGAACTCGAGACTGTACGTCTCCTGGTCCCTGAATCTCTACGAACATTCCACCAGCCGCGTGAGAGCCATTTCCTTTTACTGACTTCCTGCTTAATCGCATCCCTGCCCTTACTTACGCCCGCCATCACCTACTAGAAGCTTTGTTGCCGACAATAGTCTGTTGGCGTCCCCTCACCTTGCGTCTTCCCTTCTTCAGAAGCTTGATGGGGTCGTCGATTTCACAGCTCCCCCTTCTTCTCCTCTGGTTTTGCTTCCCTCCGCTCCAACTTTCCCCCCCCCCCAGTTTTGGAACAGTACCTCCCCCGTTCTCCTTTGGAACCCCCACATCATCCGTCGCGATGGATATTTTTCCCCTAGCTCCACCTTCGCCGGCGAGGATCTCTGACTCTATTTAGGAGATCGGCCCCTATAGTTTGTTGCTGTCGATAAATCGACTCCGCCGCCGGTTTTTTCCTCAGTCTTTGAAGTGACGATCCCGCGTTTGTTGGAAGAAAGGAGCCGTGGCCTGACGGCCCGGTTTTAATAGGCCTCCCCCTTGCCCAGTCACTATGAATGACTGTCGAGATCGCGATCGAAGATGGCGTCAGTTTCTGCCTAGTTGAGGCCGGTCTCTGTTTTTTTTCCC
>Ga0179593_1810636_pt1 | contig 13644 bp, 20 predicted proteins | sample CZODoug2_1_08_16_FD_185931 | JGI IMG/M metagenome (GOLD analysis project Ga0179593, IMG submission 185931) | Vadose zone soil fungal communities from Angelo Coast Range Reserve, California, USA - CZODoug2_1_08_16fungal (PacBio error correction) | ecosystem: Environmental > Terrestrial > Soil >... | reverse complement strand
ATTTTGTTTCTGTCACTCTTTTTCCAATTTGCCCCTTTTTCTCTTTTTTCCCCCTCTTTTAGCGAAAAAGAAATCTCTTTGTCCTTTCCCCCCTTGTGCTTTTGCTTTTTCCCCCTGTCGCTGTTGTTAGGTATTCGGGGAATCATGTTGTCCTCTTTGTCTTTTTTGGTTTCTTAAATCAAATGCTAAATTTAGATGTTCTTTTCTCACTTTTTTCCTATCAAAATCGTGCATACGCTTCTTCTGTTTTCCCTTTTCCCCCCCCCCCCATGGTGACACCTTCTTTTTTTCGTCTTTGTCCGCTTTATTTTCGACGAAGGCGGATATCGTCACCGTACCCTCTTGTGCGATGAGAGGGCGGCTCGGTAGTTCTTGTTTCCCTTCCCTCCCGTCATTCTCGGGCTTCGCTCCCCTTTGTTTCGGCCGCTCGTCTAAGTGGGAGAGTTATCCTGGTTTTCCCCTTTTTTTTTTTCTCTACTTGCTGTTAGAGAGGAAAAACATTAGGGAAATCCTCCTATCCTCTTTTGCCCTGCATGCACTTCTGCTCCCCTTTTCGCGAGAGCGCTCCTTTCTTCTTTTCCATTTTGCTTATAGTAGAGCCCCCCCTATTTTCTTTGTGTAGCCACAAACCAGGAATAGGTGGAATCAGTTCGTTGCGTGTTTTTCCGGCAGCCGGGCGGAGTTTCTTGTCCCTTTTTTTCTCCTTAAGGACTTCCCCGATCCTTAGTCCCCGCCCCTCCTAAAGAACAGTCGTTTACTCGGGATGCGCTTCTACTCGCCTCGTTCTCCCTTTCTTTTTTCAACGAGGAGACCTCCTTTTTGTCCTTCTTTCCCATTTTATCTTGTCCACACCTTTTCACCCGCTAGTTCTACCCCCAACTTCATATACTTCGGCGCTTTCGGCAGCTCTGGGCGGAAGCGGAGTCGTCATCCCTCCCCCGTTTCCGCTTATCGACGACCCGGTTTTGATCCCCCCTTTTTCCTTTAACGGTTCGAGGCCTTCCCGTTTCGCCTTCGTGATGGTCCTTTTTTCACTTTTTCCTAATTCCGCGTAGAATAGGATGCCACAGTGACTTTTGTTTCACTGTTTTGTCCCCCCCTATGTATCGCCCTTCAGTGCGTACGCCTTCCACCCTTCCTTTCTCTGGGGACCCGCCTGAGGGGCGCTTTTTCCTTTTTTTTCAAACTGTATTCGCCACAGAAGGGCTTTGAGGTAAAGGTGGCTTCACATGTCCTCCCTTCCTTGCCGGACCGGGCTGTGCTGGTTTCCCCCTTTCTTTTCGCCAATTCCTTACCTACGCCTTTTTTTTCACCCCCCTTTCAGGGAGATCGCTGGTTTTTTTCTTTTCCCTTTCGGGCAAATTCAATGCAGGGCACCTCCCGCGGTAAGTTGCCACTCCCTTCCTCTTCCCCTGTCTTTGTAGCTCCCCCCCCTTTTTTTCCTTTTGTACGTAAGTCCTTCCCGTCTCCCTCTTTTCTGTCTTCGTAAGTTTCGAGGATTGCAAAATTGTCGAACCTTTTTAATTCCACTAAAGCCGTTTTCGGTCGTTTTTTTCCCCCCAGGACTTTGTTGGCGACGGTTTGCCCTTTTTTCCCCGCGTTTTTTCTTTCCCCCAACGAATCCTCTCTCTTCTGTTGCCTTAAGTGGATTAAGAGAAGTGAGAATTTAGACTATTATTTCTGAAAGGTCCTTGCGCGATACTTTCTTCCCCCCTAGCGAAGTTTTTCTTTCCCTCTTTCGTTCTTTCCTTCCTCTTACTTCCCCTTTTTCTCTTTCTTTCTTTCTTATTCGTGAGCGGCGAAAACTTTTTCACATGACCTTTTTTTTTTTTCTGCTTCCTGGAGTTTTCATATCGTAACCTTTTCCCCTACAATTGCGATGCCTCCCGGCCCCCCCCTCTTTTTCCATGTACACTGGTGGCGTATGGTCCCCTTTTCCCGCCTTGTGTAGCGGCAGATGATTTGAAATCGTGCTCTTTCTCCATTTTGCCTTCGGAAGCTTGACGTCGCGGTGGTCCCGGACAGCTTTTATTTCTTTTGTCTGTTTAAGGGTCCCCGCCGGTTCTTCTCCGGGGCCTTTTTTTTTTGCACCGCGGCGCTGCCCCTTCTGTTCATCTTTTTCTTCTCGCAGTGCTTGACCTCAATGGAGGTACCATTGATTTCCCACCCCTTTTTGGCAATGTTCGTTCTTTTCATCATCTTTCTTTCAGCAGCTACTCTGCCCGCCGCTGTTCTTCTCTTCCTTCCGGGAAACCCCCTCTCCCTTTTTTTTTTTGTTGTTGTTTGAGAGGATGTGGTGGATCTAAGTTTTGAGGATGAAGGAACAGCTTGCTGGCATTCCTTTCTTCTTTTCCCTCTCCTCCTGATGGAAACTACTAACCCTTCCTTTTCCCTCCTCCCTGACATTGAGGCTCTCATTCCCTGGGGAGGAGAATTAAAGAGAATTCAGCGCTTTTGTGCGAAAATGTCTTCAGTTCCTGCGGTGGCCCCTTTTCCACCCTTCACCTGGAGGTACCTTTCCCCTTTTTTTCCCTTTGTCCCCTCGACCTCCGTTCCGACCCGAAAAGGCAGGACTACTCGTGTTCCACTCTCGCGCCTGTCTAAACAGCCGCAGATTTTTCCCCTTCCTCCTTTTTCTTTTCAATTTCTGGGTTTTGCAGCGGCATCTCCCTTCTTTTCCCCCCCGTTCTACGGATCTGACCCTCCCTTCCTTTTCTCTTTTTTTTTTCCCCCCTTTCCCCTCAGTTTTAGACGTCAAAGAATCCTCGCGATCACCTGCCACTCTGGTAATACCAAAGGAGGCAGCGTTCCTTCTCCCGCGGATGAGACTTCTACCCCCAGTTTCCCCGGCGCTCTTTTTTTTTTCCCCCCGTATAAGCGCATGGCCCTGGGCCCCCTCCTCTTCTGAATCTTTCTTTTCTCTTTCCTACTCCCGTTACATGAGCGAGGGCTGCTGTTCCCCTCTTCACATCGCCATGCAAAAGTGTACACACTTTAGTGCGGACTTGCACATATTCCTCACTTGGATGGGAATTTCCCCCCCTGTTTTTGTCTTCTCTCTTTTCCCCAGTGTACCCTACTTTTTTTCGCCCTTGTCGAAACGCGGATAGTTTTAGGGCTTCCAGGGAATTGTCTCACCGTGCTTCTCTTGTTCCCCATTCAAAATAGGCACTACAGCCTTTTCCTCTCGGAACAGTGAATTTGTGTTTCCCCGAGCCCCTTGGGAAACCAAGAGAGTATACCTTCTCTATGTGTACTTTCCCATCTTGATTCAGAATCTTGTCCTCCCTTTCTTTTTTTTCCCCCCCCCTCCAGCAGCATCCTTTCCCTCTTCTCTTTTTTCCCACCGCCATTTCCTTTGACACCCACAGCACAGGATTGTCTTCCCCCGTTTCGAGGATTCCCAACTCCCCCTTTCCCCCCCCTTCTGCCGGTCCGGCCAGGTTGCCAGTCTATCTTCACTTTTTTTTTATGGTAAAGCAAGAGAAAAGGCATAGTCCTCCCTCTAGTTTCCCCACCTTTTACCACGAGCAGCGTTCGTCCTCCTTCTTTCTTGACGAACACTTTTTCATTTTCCCCGCTTCGAGCGCCTGGCCGGCCTTTTACCCCTCCTTGCAAGCTAGCGGAAAAAGTCAAAATTTTTTCTCCCCCAAAAAGGTCGTAGATTTTGTCCGGGATGAAGACCCTCCCCCGTTATTCGCGCTGGCGATCGCGCCCTCCTTCTTTCAGAAAACGGATAGGAGTTTAAAGTTTCCGCGATTCCCTCTCGATCCAAAAATGATTCCGCCGCTTTTTTTCTGGCCCCGCGCTGTCGAAGCATCTATCCTTTCCCACTAGTTCTTTTATCCCGAAGTGGTCTCTCCCTCTTCTCTGATTTAAGCCATTCATTTTCCATTCCCCGGCCATATTCCTGCCCGGCTTCCCCCTTTTCCCTCTTGGCTTACACCGAGACTGGTTTTGGGCTTACCCCCCCTCCTTGTGTGTTGTTTTTGGCATTACGACGATAAGAAAATTACTCGTCCCCCCCAAGAAACAGGCCTTCTGGCGCTTACCATTTGTCTACTCCTTTTTTTTTCCTCCTGGAAGACGGTCCTGATTCTTTTTTCCGCTTCGTGCAACATGCAAGTCGGAGAAAAAAATAAAGTTCCCTTTGTTTCCGAGTCTACCTCGTCCCCCCTGACGACGAGTCCCTTCCTTCCCCCCCCTTTCCTTTCCCCCGCACTTCCTCTTTTTTTCTTCTCGGCTACATCGCCTCCCTCCCTTCCTTTTTCTCACTTGCAGTCCTTGTTGCGAAGATACGAATGAGTCGCCCGCGGGGCCCTCTTGCGCAAGGAAATAGTTGTCCCCTTTTTTCCTTGCCCTCCATAAGGATTTATGCCACTGCTTTTTTTCCTCCCCCTCACCGGGCATAACACTTCCATCTCCCTCTTCTCCCGCCCACACGACAAAAAAGGGAGAAGTCCAAGAAACCTCCCCTCCGTTTGGAAATGCAAATTGTCTATTTTTCTTTTTTCTCTTTCTGTTTATTCCCCGACATTGGCGTAGTTCCAACCTTTTCTTCCCCTGTTAAAATTTTAAATAAGCTTGCAGCATCTTTTTCTCGTCATTATTTCTCTCTATTTTCCCTCAATAATAAGGTGTTGTTGTTTCTAGTCCTGGGGCCCTCCTCTTCCGATAACATGCTGCTGCCCTCTTCTTTTCCTCCACGCTTCATCTTTGCCATCGCCATTTCTAGAGTACTAACCATCCTCCACCCGCTTTGAGAAATAGAAGCACATGTGCTTTCCCCCCTTCTTTTTTCGTTGTAATCTCTCACTCTTTTGTCGTGTGAGGGGTAGTAAATCTAAATTCCTGTAGTTTATCCCCCTCTCTTTCCTCATGAAGGATATATACAAACTTGTCCTTTTCTCTCTTTCACAAGGAAATTTTTTCCCCACCCCCTTTTTCCCCTCTTCTTTGTCCAGAAATTATTTCGTCTCCTGGCGGTCTTCTTTTTCGCACCCCCTGACTTCAGTTGGATGCGAGGAGAGGGAGGACGTCGTATTAGCTTTTCTCCTCCAGATATTCGCGGGCGTCGCGGCTTTTTTTTTTAGGTTCGTTCTTCAGTGGGCGAGTTCTCTTCTTTTCCCCTCCTTTTGGTTCCCCCCGTAAGTGCTGTTCGGCCTTTCCTGACCCCTTGTAAGGAGTAAAGGGATGTAGAGGCCTTGGGCAGACTTTTCGAGCAAATGGACCGCGCCAGCGAGCGCCTTTCCTTTTTGCCCCTTTTTGCTTATCGTCCTCCCCCCCCCCCCCCTCTTTTTATCTCTTCGTGTAGCCCAAAACCCCCCCCGTCACCTTTTCCTCTTTTTTTTTTCTTTCCGTTTTTTCCGGAAGCCGGGAGACGATTTTTTTGGTAGCTTCCTTTTTCCTGAATGGACTTCCTCGAGCATTTGCTTTCCTTCTCTCTTGAGAAAGAACATCTTCCTTCTTTCTTTCTGCTTCTTCGAGCAGCGCTCATTCCCACGCGTCTGACTCATGGGTGGATAGATGCAGGATCATACCCTGATTCCCCCCCGTGAAAGAAGAGAAGTGTCCCCCCCCCCCCTCATATCTTGTCCGGCCGAGAAGCCAGCGGTCATCTTTTTTTTCTTCGTAATCAACGCCCCTTTCGCTCCCTCCCCCGGTTGATGAAAACATTTTTTACGCGAGTCAGGCCCTCACTTTTCTCTTCCCTTGCGCGCAGAAGAGTGGATGGTTCCCCTTCAAATTTTTTTTTTTTTTCCCTTTTCCTCTGATCGTGGTCAAGGTGTGTCACTATCCGGCGTTCTCTGCCTTTCTCCAGTGCGTATCTCCACTCACCTTGCCTCCTTTTTCCCGCCTTTTTTTTTGGGTCGCGTTGAATTTGGATCCTCCCATGTATCTCCTTTCATTTCTTTGATTTAAACGGGGAATTGTCGATTGCCTTTTTTTTTTTTTCTTGCTGCTTGTGAGTGGCACTCTCCCCTTTTTTTCTTCCCTTCCCCTCCTTTTTTCAGGTCACATACTTTCCTGCTCTTTCCTTCTTCCTTCAGGCAAATTCCAAGGAAGTTGAGACTCCCCGGTAAGGGCCGATGTTTGATTACTCTTTTCTTTTCACGTCCCGTGATTTCCCTCCCTTCTCTCTTCTTCCCTTTTAGTTCGAGCTGGCCAAGATTTTCCCTCTTTTTTGTTCCATTTTTCCCTTTCCAGCGGGGAGGCGTTAGTAGTTGTGTGGTCTCACTCTGTTTGGCGAAGCGTTGCCTTTTTTTTCAGCTTTGGTAAAAACACTCCATTCTCATGGACCGTCTTTTGCCCTCTTCACGATCCTTTCGAATATCTAGAAGAAGTTCGCAGCTTTGCCGCTGGCTACTGGATGGGAAAACGAGAGCCTTTTTCTTTTTCTCGTTTCTTAGAATCTTGCTCCCTCTCCCCCCCTTTCTTTTGATGCTCGGGTCCGGATTCGTTCTCTTTCCACTTCCTTTCCTATCCCCTCGCTTAGTCCTGGAGTGAGATAAGTAACAGGATTTGTCCCAATACCCTTTCTCTCTTCCCCACCCCCATAATTGCCGTGCGCAAGTTTCCCCCCTATTTCCCCATCTGCGGATTGGGTAGCGTCCCTTCTTTTCTCCCTATTCTTCCTGGGGTTTTCACACTTTTTTTTTTTGGGGTTTTTTGCGGAAGTCTGCGTAGATGAGGTAAAGAAACTTCTTAAGGACCTCTTCTTTTTTTTATTGTACGAGACAGACTGATGCTTCCCCCTTTTCCCCTCTTATTACCCCTTGAGCGGGCATCTTCCCTGGTTCTCCTACTCTGATGCTCCTCCCCTTCCTTTTACCAACCTTTGGGCAACTGTTCGTAGGTTCATCCATGCGGGAGATCCCTCAAGATGCCCGCCTTTCCCTCTTTTCCGCGTAAAACTTCGCTTCCCTCTTTTCCTCCCTTTCTAAGTTTTTTTTAGTATCGATGTGGTGAATCTCTCTTTCACGGCCAGTTGAGGTGTCCTTTTGACTTCCTCGCCCTCCCTGAGACTACTACCATTTTCCTTTTTTCTCTCTTTTCCCGCCCTGAGGACTCCCTCCCCTTTTTCCCTCTTTTTTGGCTTCACGAGAAATGTCATCTTTTCCTTTTTCCCGGTCGTTAAGGGCTCGGTCATCCCCTTTATTCGTCCCATAAACACTGTCCACACTTTCCTTCCTTGGACCCTCAGCTGGACCGAACTCTCGCCCTCCTGAAGGAAATTCTGCAGTTGCCCCTCTTCCTCTACACCAATCTCAGCTCCCTTTGTGAACTGGCTCCCTTCACGTTTTTTTCCTCCCTCCCCTTTTTATTTTGGAAACCCGGTTCTTATCCACTCCATGAAGGCCTGCGATAGAGGGCATGGTCCCTCCGAATTTTTTCCCCGCATCGGGAACTCGCCTCTCCCCCCTCCCGCCCTTCTCCCCCGATGGACTTAATGCAAAGATACCGCCCGCGGCTGTTGCCCCTTTCCCCACGGGGATTTCTTTTTGCCCCTCAGGATCGAGCAAGACCTTTCTCCCGACTTATCGACGCCTATCGCAAGATCTTGCCCCCCCGTCTTTTTCCGCATCGGTCCCTGTAGCCCTTTTCTTCTGTTTCCCCCGACGGCTGAACAAATCCGAAATTTCGCCTTCTCCCCCGTCTTGGCGTGAAGGTGACCACTCTCTTCAAGGGAAAATTCCCCCCTTTTTTCCCTCTTCTTTTTCAAGATCGAAACTTACGAATACTCTCTCCCCCCTTCTTCTCGAATTGAAGGTAAGTAAGGATTGTCCCCAGGTTTCCCCTCCCCGCGCATCAACCTGCCCGAGGATTTTTCTCTTTTTCCCCTCGAAAACCCCGCCGCTTCCTGCCTTTGACCTGGCGGTCAATTACCTTGATTAAGGAAAGTGCGTCCCTACCCCTTTCCTTTTTTCCCCCTCCCAGTTGAAGCCGGGCCGCCCGTTGTTCTCCCCCTTCCGGGAAATCACTCCCTTAGTGGCGTTCTACCCGTTTTCCTCTCGCCCCCTTCCCCCCCTTCTGCCGCAGGCGGTCAGCAAGGCGTTTTATTTTTTCGTTTCTTCGGCCGCACTGGCGCAGGACTCTGTCCTCCTTTTCACCCACTTTTTTACACGATCACGTTGGCCGCCTACTCCGTTTTCCTTTTTTCCGCCCCCCCTTTGCAGGGACCATTCCACCGCTTAGGCGCGCCTAAACGTTCCGTCCGTGAAGATTGTTAGCGGAAAAATTGGCCCCCGGGTCAGTCGATTATGGCGGCCCTTTTTTTCTCGACTCCCTCTTTCTCCTCTTCCTCCTGCCTCGGGCCTGATATCCTTTTCCCACCTCTCGGCGTGAAAAGGGGGACAACATGGAATCCGCACGAGAAGAACATTTGGCTTTTTTTACCAGATAAGATGGCCTCGGCTTTTCTGCGCCTTCCCTACCAGTAAAAGATTTTCTTTCTCCCCTCCTTTTCTGCCCGCCATGGCCTCTAGGTAAGTCATTAAATGAGGAATCTCAAGACACCCCTCCCTCCGTCCCCGCCGGAGGTCAGGAAAAACCTTCTGCTACGATGCCTGGTTGTGATTTACACGCTCACTCTTTTTTGTTTTTTTTCCTCGAACGATACGCCACATTTTCCCTCGTTTTCCAAACTTTTCTACCGCGGAGAGAGGAGTTCAATTTTGTCTTCATTCGGGAGCGCAAGCCTTTCCCTTTTCTTCTCATGTGGTTCCAGCTCTCCACCCCCTCACCTCCTCTTTTTCCCTTCAACTGGCCACGACGTCCCCCCTCTCCCCCCTTCCCTTTCCCCCTCCCCAAAGAAAAAACCGCCGGAGAGCCGCTTGAAGACGGGGACTTCTTCCCTGTAGCGACGGGACTCCTTCTCTCCCCATTTTAAAGTCAGGGGTTGCGAATTCCGCTTTTTCACCCTCCCTTTTACACATCGCGCGTCCTCCTCATTTTTTCCTTGTAACTCTATAGACAGGAACATAGATTATGTTGTAATTTTTTTTCTTTCCCCTACTACGGATAAACCCCCTCCTTTTTCCCCCCCGCCACGCCAAAAGCGTTTCTCCCTCCTCCCTTTTCCCCAAACAAAGCTACAGGTTGGTGCCCCTCACCTTTTCTTTCTTTCTCTGAGATTTCTTTTATCTCTAGAAGAACCTGAGAGGTTTCCCTTCCGCGGTCTGGAAAATGTTAAAATTTTAAATCCTTCTCGGGGGCTCGAACGCTTCGTCAGCCTCTCTCTCTCGTTTTCCCCCCTTCCCTTTTTTCTTCTCTTGCCTCACGAAGCTCCCTCTTTCCTTCTTTTCCTTCCTTTTCCCCTTCCCCCGTCTTCATGTCGTTTGCCACTAGCCAATTTCGTTTCGACAAATCCTTCCTCTCCCCCAAGCGGGAGAAATAGAAGCTTGTCCCCCCTTCTTTTTTTCTCTGGCTAAACTTTTTTTGTGTTTTGTTACCCTTCCTCCTTTTTAGATGTAGTTTTTCCGTCGTATTTCCTTCCTGCTCTCTTCCCAAAATCTGAATAAGATGAGTATGCGATATGTGCCCAGATTTTTTTCCCTCTTTGGAACGCGCGAGGTGTCCTTCTTTTTCTCTTCGTCACCCTTTCTCTCGAGGAGCTGCGGCTAGGGTAGTTCTCTGCACTTCCCCCTTCTTCTCGTGGAGGAGAGGAAGGCGGTTTTTTTGTTGGAGTTTTTTCTCGGCTCAGCGTGTCCACGTTTGTCCTCTTTTCTTGCTGTAGAGCTGAACCCACATCTGTCCTTCTTTCCTTTTTCTGTCGAGCACTTCTCATTCCTCTCCCCCTTTCCTTCCGCGAGCGAGCGTTTCTTTCTCTTGAAATTTGCTTATATCTCCCCACACCCTCGTATGAGTTCTTCGTTCTCCCACCCTTTTTCCTCTTCGTCGTGCAGGTTTTCCCTGGTTCTTCTGCGTTTCTTGATGCCAGGGCCAGAATGAATTCCCAAGAGCCTGGCCTTTCATTTCCGAGCCACGTCGGGAGAAAGAACCCCCTTCCCTTTTCTTTTGGCGATTATCCTATCATGTGCTCTCCCCTTTTTCCCCCCTTTCCTCCTGTGTGGATCTCTTAGTCTCCTTTCCCCCGTGAAAGCAGAGTCCTAGAAATTCTGCTTCGAACTAGATCCCCTCTCTCTTTTCTTGACGGAGGCGTTCGTCTCCTTTCATATAAACGACTTGTTGTATCCCCCTTTTCTTTTTTCCCTCTTCCTTAAACTTTCGCCCTCTGGGACGGTCCAGTGCGAGAAGAAGCTATGGATTTTCCCTCTCCTGGCGAATAAGGCTTGCAACCGCTGATTGGTAAACTTTCCTTTCCTCTTTCTTCGAGCCCCTTTCTTACAGTGCGTCCGCTAACCACTTCATTCCTTTTCCTTTGCGGACCGCCTGCGTGGCCCTCTTTTTTCCCTTCCCCTTTCTCCATTATACGACCAATAATGGAATTGATTACCAGTTTTTTGACTCTTCCCTTTCTTCTCCCCTTCGGGAAAGGGCTGAGGATGGAGTTTGCCCCCTTTTTTTTCTCGCAAGTCCTGTCCTCCCATCCTTTTCACCCTTTTCAGGGAGTATCTCGTGTGTTTCTGCTTCCAGTCCCCCCATTCAATGGACAGAGAGATCAAGCCAGGTAGTTTCCCCCCGCGTATTTGTCGCTCACGGGTCTTCCCCCTTTCGTACTCTTCTCTCTCGCGTGGCGACATCGTTCTTCTTCCTTTTCCCGTTGTCCTCTGGCAAAAACTTTTTTTCCCTCCCTTTGGCGGAGGTCGGGAGGTGTGAGGACTCGACCAGCTTTTTTGCCTCCGGCGTTGCATGGCGATGTCAGCTTCTTTCCTCCTCCCCCCTCAGCTTGGGGGACCGCTTTTCCTGTTCCCTCCCCGATACTTTTCTCATTCTTCGCCTCCTCTTTCCCTTTCGCTTATACGGAGTGAAAAAAGAGTGCTTCTCATACGAGGAGTGATCTTGCCTTCCTTTTTTTTCTCCCATATTCGGCTGTTGAGCGCGGAGGTCCTTCTTCTTTCTCTTGCTCTTCTTCTTTCCCCTTCCCGCGAGCGAGAGGCTTCCTGCTTTTCCCTTTTTTTCACATAAAAATTGCGATGAAGAGGACCACATGCTTCCCCCCTTTTGGCTACAATGTGTCACCTTTGGTTTTTCTTTCTTCTCTTTGCAAAAGCGAGTTTTCTCTTCTTTTTCCCCCCTTCCGCTGCGGTAGCTGCGTCAGGTCACCTTTTCCGGCCCCCATTGTTTATTTCCCCCCCCCCCTCTTTCTGCGGGACCCTTAACGTCCATTTTTTCTCTTCTTCGACGCCCAGTTTTTTCTCTTTTCCCCTTTCTTCACTCTTGTTACAAAACTTTGGTTTTTTTTCCTCTGCGGCGCTGAAGAGATGAAGCTTTTCCAAGATTCAGTCATTTAAACTTCCTGCCCCCCCTTTCTTTCCGTGTGTTGTTGAGGCTCTTTTTTTTTCCCCTCCTTCCGAGTCTTATTCCTTCATCCTCCCTCGCAGAGAAGCCTTTGAGAATCCCCAGTTGGCCCCAAAGTTTTTGTTTTTACGCCTGACGGATCACACTTCGAAGACCCCCCTGGCGCAGAATTTCTCGCCTTTTCTTTTTTGCTATGCGTTAAGGGGCGAATACCTCGGGGCTACCCCCCCTCACCCCACGGCCGGAATCTTTTCCTTTCCTTTTTTTTTCCCGCCGCAAAATGCAGGAACTTTTCCTTCCCTTCTCTCTTTACAACAAGCGCCCCGGTCTTTTTCCTCCCAGTGTCCTGGCGAACGGCAATTATGAGTTTCGCTGTTCCCTATTTGTCAAAAACGGTTACGTTGCACTTTTCCTCTCGACGCTGGCTTTTATGTCCCCTTTCCCCCGCCGTTTCGCCGCTAACTGACTCAGGACTCCTCCCTTCCATATGGTAATCCACCGGATGGACCAAGGCAACCTCCTTTAGGAGACGGCTTCCCAGGACCTCCTTTTTTTCCTTCACAGTATCCGTCTCCCTACTGGCTTTCCTTTTTCCTCTTTATTCGCAAGTATCTTGCTCCCACTTTCTGTCTTTTTCCCTTGCTCGAGGGCTGAGGGGTTTACCCGAACGAAAACTTCCCCTCTGTTTCGGACCCAACAAGGTCTTTGCGTGACGGTCTTTCCTCCCCTTCTGGAAGGAAATTTACCAACGTTTTTTTTTCTCTTGCACGCTCGAAACTTCGACGACGCCTTAACTTTCGGCTTCTCTCATGTCCGTTACGTACGGGAATGGTCCATTGCTTTTTTTTCCTCCTCGTTTATCATTTCCCTCCTCTCTTTCTCTCGGATTCTTTTCTGTTGACCGTTCCTCACAGACCCCCTTTTCCTTACATGTAGGTTGAAATGGAGAAATCTTTTCCTAGTTTTTTTTTTCCCTGCGCGTTTGCACCTCCCCCTTCTGCGTATGGCCATCGACCCCTTTCCCTTTCCCTCCCTCCATGATGGCGGATTACAGTTCTGAGGTTCCCTCAAACTTTCTGCCAGGCAGTCAGCAAGGTAGGCCTCAATTAATTGTTCTTTGTCTTTCCCTTGCTGAAAGGCTCGACGCAGTTCTTCTTTACCCGCTTCAGCGGTTGGCAAGGCCTTTTTCTTTCCTCGCCTCCCCCCTTTTTAAGGGACCATACTCTCCTGCTCGCCCTTTTCGCTCCACTTTCGTCCGTGAAAGATCGATTGGGAACCATTTCCCCCCGTTTAGTCGAATCTTTTTCTCTCGCTTCCAAGACCTATCTGCCTCTTTTCCCCCCTCTTTCAGTTGGTTCTACTCCTTCCCCTTTTTTTCTAACGATGGAATAAGAATCGGCCCAATTTCCTTTTCCCCGAGACGATGGCGCCTTCCTCTCCTTCTACCAGATTTTCTTTCTCCCGCCTTTTTTTCTTCCCATGACAGCCTGCCCCTTCCTCCCCCATTCTGCCATTTTCATCAGGCCAAGCCATGAGGGCCTTCTTGCCGGAAACCCCTTCCTCCTCGGATTACAAAGATGCCTTTTGTGGTTTCCCCCCCCTCTTGGGTGTGTTTATTCGAAATAAGGCAACTTTCCTGTGTTTTTCATTCCCCTGTCGCGCGCGCGGAGTTCCCATTTTTCCTTTTTCGCTTACAGAAGGTGACGCCGTTCCTGTCTCTTTCCTCCGAACAGAAAGTAGGTCCCACAATTTTCCCTCTTTTTTACCTCCGGATCACCGACAGACCAATGAAGATAGTGGGTTCTCCCCCCTAAAAAAACAGACGGCCGCGGTCCCCGCCCCTTCTCTTCGGTACAAAGGCGCCGCGACTCTCCCTCGCAGAAAATGCAGTCGGTGTGCCGAATCCTCCTTTTTCAATAAGCGGAAACATAGCGCTCAATAGTTTTTCCCCGCCTTGTAACTCTCTCGCCCCCTCCCTCTCCTACGGCCATAGATTCCATAATACGGAATAACTCCCTTCCCTCTTCTTAGATTGAAACCCAGCACAAGACACAAGATTTTCTCTTCCCTCGCTCCTCCCCCCCGCTACAGGTGGAAAAGACCTTGATCCTTTGTATGGTCCTTCCTATTTCTTTATTCTCTAGAAGAAATTGGCGGGAAGTTCCCCCCCCTCCATGAGCTTTCTTCCCCTTCCCTTTTTAAGAAGGAGTGCATCCCTCCCCC
>Ga0179593_1432254_pt1 | contig 13644 bp, 13 predicted proteins | sample CZODoug2_1_08_16_FD_185931 | JGI IMG/M metagenome (GOLD analysis project Ga0179593, IMG submission 185931) | Vadose zone soil fungal communities from Angelo Coast Range Reserve, California, USA - CZODoug2_1_08_16fungal (PacBio error correction) | ecosystem: Environmental > Terrestrial > Soil >... | reverse complement strand
CCTCTTCAGCTCACGTTTAAGCCCCCAACACGAACGCTCTTCGTTCCTTGTCGACATGCCCTACACTTGCTTTCGTCTCGAAATTATGATTTTTCCTTCCTCGTCTTTCACATTTCCATCAATGGAGTAGCCTTTGGTTTCCCTAGTTCCCTTTACTTTGATTAGTCTTTCTCGCACAAATTTATGCCTGCGACCCCGTTCATATTGCCCCCATGGTACTCTCCGCGTACCGCGAATCTTTTTTTTCGAGACATATCCACTCTCCTTCACTCCACAGCGGCACCCCTGCGAAACCCTTCTCTTTCCCCTAAGCCGCTAATTCCTTTGATCCCAGCTTTCGCCTTTATTTTCTCTGGTCTTCTCTTCTTCCTTGTAATGAAAGTAGGTCGGTTGCAGCTCTTCTTTCCAGGGGATTTGTAGGATTATTCCCTTTCTTTTCTTTCCCTTACTTATCCTTTTTTTGAGCTCTCCCCTCTCATGCCTCCCCCTTCAGCAGTGTTCATGAACGATGAATCTTCCCCGGCCTCTTCCTTCTCACGTCCTGAGCCATGCCAATTCCGAGACTTGAATCTTCGCCCTTTTCGTGATTCTCTCCCCTGATTCCCGGATTTCTAAAAGGGTTCGCGGTTTGTGATAACGGATTCGTGGAGTCCTTTATTTCTTCCCCCTCTTTCCCGGTACGCAGGTCGTAAATTCCCCTTTCTCCTGTCCCACCCTTCCCCTAGCAGGGCTTCAGGAACATTTTGCCCGCCTTCCTGACCCCAGTCCCGAGTCGCCCACAGCTCGTCCGGATCGGTGCTCGGTGTCGGCTCGGCTTTCCCACGTCCGTTTCTTTTTCTTTCATGACGGTAACCGATTCCTGTCCGGTCAGCTCTTCGAGTCGTATAGTGGTTCTGTTTTTTTCCGGATTCCTGAAACTTCGTTCATGCATTCTTCCAAGACCGGAACCCCACAAGACCTTCTACTAACTCTCCACCAATCACTCCTCGCGACAGCCGCTATCTGCGGAATGTCCTTACCTGATTCTTCTCCATTCTCACCCCCCTGACCCTCCTATTCGTCGGTGAGCCTCTCTTTTTTCCCTTTTCACGAGATGATCTCCTGATTCTTTTCTTCCGTTTTCTTCCCTACTTTCCTTACTTTGCGTTCGCCATAACTTGTTTGGGCCCTTTCTCCGTTCTTCTTCTTTTCCTGTGGAAAAAGTGCAATCCTGTTTTGCTTGGGATGTTAGCGTCTAAAAAAAGGGCAATCCCCCTTGGGTTTCCCTTCCTTTTTTCTCCCCTATTTTCCAAAGGCCCCCCCCCCATTGCCAGCTTCAATGGCATCTCCCCTTCCCCCCCCACTAAACTTCTCTAACTTCCCTCCTTACTTAAGTGATGCCATTTGAACTGCTCCCTCGGCCCCTCCCCTTCAATATAGACCTTCGATGAGATTTCTCTTGCCTTCTAAAGGCCACTTTTTTTCTTCAATTCCCGCCCCGTCGCGTGATCCTAGCGTCCTTATTTTGCTTTTTCCTGAGTTTGTCTTCTTCATGCAGATTTGTCTTGTAAAGTCTTCTCTCTCCTCCCTCAACTTTACGTGGGGTGTTCCGAGTTCTCTGGCGTCACCTGCCTTTTCGTTCCTTGATCGACGCAATCTTTCGTCCCGGTCCGTCCCTATCTCCAAACATCTCCTTTTTTCACATCGTGTTCGCGACCCAGTTTGAGCATCGCATGCGGTCTTCAGCTATTGATGGCCCTTGCTGTCCCCAGTGCTTTCTGGCTTCCTCCCAGCTATCCTTGCCTTTTCTTGCCCAATTTTTCCTTCTTCGCGAAGGAGAAGTGTCAATTGCGACAAGTGAATAGGCCCTCCCTTCCTGGATCGAGGACCATTTCCTTCTTTGTGGTCTGTCTTTTTCTTTTTCGGCTAACTTCTCCTCTCTTCGCCGCTGTTACATCGAGTTTTAGCGGTCCAGGGCCTGACCGTAGAGTGAGCCGTTCGCTGATCTTCTCCTCTTTACAGCGCGGGTCCTCTTTTTGTTTTTTCTTCATCTTCAACGGGAGGGAGAACTGCTCGTTGGTTTCTCTGCCTTTTAGGTTTCCAGCGCTCTCAGTTCTTTCTCCAAGGTGGTAACGAAACTCGATCTATTTTCGCGCGGCGGTCTCATAACGATCTGTCCCTCTCTTCGGTTCCTCCTTTTGCGGAAGGAAGTTTGTTGTTGACCTTTTTCTGCGCAGCAGAGCCTTTCCCTTCTTTTTCGTTTTCGGCTCCCTCGGCCCTTTCCCTCCCTTTCGATGCGTTTTCTTGCGGAGAGTTTTCCCTTCATTTTTTCACCTCCCCTTCCCAATTCTTCATTTCTTTTTTTTCCTTTCCCATTCGAAATTGGTTCAGAGCGTACGACCTCGACAATTACTCTTTGACCCCCTCCCCTCTGTTGTGAGAGATCTTTCCCATTTCCTGCACACCTCCTTTTTTACGCTTAATGTTCGTTCCTTCTCCCCTCCTATATTTTTCTGCTAATTGTTTTCGTTAATTGAGCAATCAGATGAATTGCTCCTCTGCCGCTTGTTCATCGCCGTCTTTCTTTTCTTTCATTTCCTCACTCCCCCTTCCCATTCGCCTTTCGCGCTGTCTTCCCCCCCCCACAGTTCATTCCATCCCCTCCACTCCTTCGCACTTTGAGGCCAGCAATCTCCCAATTTGGCTCCCCGTAACAAGTCTGATCTCTTCTGATTTTCGTTTACACTTTCCCTCACTTTCTGTAGATTCTTCCACTTCACCCCTTCTCCCCCCCATTATTCGACTTCTCCCCACTCTGGACACCGTATTTGCAATTGCTTCTCACAGGTGACGGACTCCTCTTCCTTCTGTCCTGCTCCTCCACTCTTTCCAGGCGTCTCTGTATGGGCCCGTCCCTTACCCTCCCTGTTCCAACCTTGTCCTCTTTGATTGAAAATGCCAATAGCCCATCTTAAGTCCCGCCCCTCTGCTGCGGCCAATCTCCCCTTTTCCTTCCTCACTCTTTTCGAATTCCAGAGTCACCTAGGTCTCCCCCACTTTTCCTCCGAGCCCCCCATTCCCCCTCTTCGATGGATTCATCACTTGTTCGCGTTTGTGGTCCCCCTTCTGCCTGTTGGCGCTTCTTTGTTCCCTTATTCATTCGTATCAAGCGTCAAAATTTTGCTGTCTTCCCCCCTTTCCCTTCCTTTCCCTGACCCCTCTTTCCTTCGTTTTGTCTGGCGCCTCTTCAAGACCCTGCCGATCTCGGTCCATCCCCCTGCCGCCCTCAAGACGCCCTCCCTTCCCCCTCCCTGGCTTCGCTCGTCTCTTCTTCATTAGAGGATGAAGGCTTTCGGGCGGCTTTTTCCCTTTTCCCTCAATTGCGCCCCCCTTTCCTGCCTTTATCGGCCTCCTCCTTCCCTTTAGAAATGTTCCTTTTCTGTCCCCTCCCCCCTTCGCGGTTAAAAACTCCGTCTTTCCGGAGCATGATATGTGACGAGCAGCATGTTCTTCCCCCTTTTTTGCCTTTGCCCGCAGGTTTTCCTCCAACCTCCCCCAGTCTCCCTCATTTTCTTGCTTTGTGTGGGCTCTTGGAAAACCATTAAACTCCACTATATCTGACAGAGATATTTCCTCCTCACTTCTCTAGTCAATTCGCTGAAATTGGTTCACCCTACTTATTTGCTCCCTCCCACCTTTAATGTCACAAATAAGCCGACAAAACGTCTTTCCCGAGGTGTATACTTTATCCAGTCCCGCTGACAATCCCTTATCTAATAGGGTAGAATTTCCATATCATCTTCTTGCCCTTACATCTGCTGGATTCGCTCGTTTGTCTCGTCTCCCTACGAGTCTCTACTTTCCTTTGTTGCAACGCTCAGGACCTGTCCTTCCTGCCCGGCGCCCCGAACCACTCCACTGATCAGTCCTTTCTGACGCCCCGTCCTGCTTTATTCTTCGACCCCGACTCCCCTCCTTTTTCCCACCGTCACCTCCCATTGAGTTTAAGATTGTGAGATATGACCTTGATGATTCTTGCGCGCACACTTTTCTGCCCCCTTTCTTTCTTTCCTCGGGTTAAAGGATCCCTTTCAATGTTTTTTCACCTCTATTCCCGCTTACGTCTTTTTCGATCCCTTATGCAGCTGCCTCTACTTACATCTTCGCGAACCCTTCTCCTCCTCTCTGTGCGAGCCCCCTGCAGGTTGTCCTTTCGTCTTTCCTCCGATTAGCGCTATTTTCTCTTACGATTTTTTTTAATGTCCCAGGTCGCTGGTCTCGCAAGTAGGCCTCTAGCTCCCTGAGTCCTTCTTTTACTCCATCCCTCTTCCTTTTTTTTTCCCTCCCTCCCTCCTCGTTGCTGGTGATGCTATCTAAGCGTTTCCCTAACGCTTTCCTAGCTCCATGTTTGCCCTAACTCACGGACCACCTTTGCGCACGCCTTTCCTTCAAGAGACATTGACCTCGCTGTGCCTTGAAGTAATCCCGGCCTAGTCTCGAGTAGCCTTTTCTGCGAAGTTGTTCTCCCGGTTGCCGCATCCTATGAGGATTTCGGTTTCTTTTGTTCTTTCGACCCCCCGGCCGTCCTGTCCTCCTTCCTCCCCGTTCACTGGACCCCTGAGGCAGACGTGGGCTCCTTCTGCCGTGGTTCTCGTCCGTCCTCACTCCCTTTAACGAGTCCTTCTCAAACTCTGAATAAGTTTTCCTTTTGTCTGCGAGTGCCTTCAACCTAGCCCGGTCTTTAGAAGTTGACTTTCCATCCCCCTTTCGGGTCTTTCTCGTTCTGGGCGGTTTGTTTTTTTCTCCTTATTCTCCTCCTGATCATCCTGAGAGGATCGGACGCCGTCTCTTTATAACTCACTCGACTCTCTCACCTCAATCCCCTCTATTGTAGGCATTCCCTCCTCGTCTCCTCTCCATACCCTATGCTATTCTTTAGAGGTTGTAGAACTCCTCTGCGGTATCACCTGTCCGTTTCTTTCGATTTCCTGCGTGTTACCTTTGACTACGTTGATTGTTCTTCCCATCGCTGTCTTGTCCGACACAATGAGATTACTATGTCCGCGATTTCTTTAGCTATTCAAATCTTCTCTTACAGCCATGCGTTTTGTGTGTTTATGGTCTTTTCCCTCGAGCCCGCTTTTCCTTTAGTTTTTTCGACGGACTTCGTCCAACCTTCACCCCCCCGCCCTCTGCACCTGTTCTGCGTTTACATCCAACCTGCGCATTATTCCTGTTTATTCCCCGCGGAATTTTTCTGCCATTCAAACGGACCCCTAATTGCTCGCTCTTACCATTTTCATTTTCATCGCTGAGCTTTTCTGTGACAAGGATTTTCCACTTGTGGGCCCCTGTTATCGTGGTACTTCCTAACATTGCCTTGCTTCTCCTGATCCTAGCATTCCATTGCGGATTTTCATTTTCTTTGCCCCCCTTGAGTTTTGCTGGTCTTTCCATGCCTGCGCAAGCGACTCCCAAAACAGGGTCCCTTTTCCCTCTCCTTCCTCTTTCTACCTCACGCTTTGTTTTTTCGACGACTTCGAAGTTTTCCCCGGGAAGACCTAAGGGTTCCTCTTTTTCTACAAACAATCGTGATCCTCCTTCTTCTTTTTCTTCCTTTTTCGGTCTAAACAGGCGGGACCTGCTTCCCCGGAATTTCCTTGCTACTTTGCGCCTTCCGCGACAGGCGACCTCCTGGGCGGACATGCGACGTTTGTGGACTTGCCGCATTTCGGACTAGATTCCTGCCTGTATTTTTTTTCTTTCCTGCGGTTCCCTTCTTTCTTCGGTGGAGGTCTTTGGAAATTTTTCTTTATTTTTTTCTCCCCTTGTGTCGTAGGCCGCTTGATAGCTCCCCCCCCCCCATCCCACTCCTTCGCAGATGGTTTTGTGATTTCTCTAATCCCGTCTTTTACTTCTTCTTTCCCGGACCCTTTCATGGCAACCTTTATTGAAACAGTGTACGCCCCTCCGTCCTCCTCTACTGACATTTTATCTCTTTTACTATATAGACTTTTTCGATGCTTTGGCGTCATTGGCGTTGTTGAATGGGGTTGTGCCCCTCAGCGCGACTTCCTTTCTCTGAATCTCTGACGGGAGAGTCCGCCCCGGTGGAGCTTGTCTCTCAGCATTAGCTGGATTGCTCTCTAACGGTTTAAAAACAATGAGTGACTGACTTTTGCGCACTTTTTTCTCTCTCCTCCCTCGAGTCCTCGGTTGTTTCCCACTTGTCAGCTCTTCTTCCGCTCTTGTTGTTGATCTTATCCCAATTTTCCCCGTTTTTCGTCGAAGCAGTCCAGTTCTTAAACTTTTTGGTGCTCTCTCAATCGCTGCTCTTCCTTTCAACTCTTTCATCGTCCCCAGATGAAGTCTGGCCTCCTTCTAGTGCCATTTAAGCCAGGAAGCCTTCGCCTTCGCTGCGTTTTTCAAGAAATTAAAGCCCCTCCTTCCTCAGGTGGCCCTGGTCCTCCACTCCTTGTAAAATCTTTCTTTTTCTCCCACAGTCTGATACTCAAGTTTCTTTTCTTCACCCTTTCTTCCATACTTTTTTGCTCTGCATCTCTTCGTTACCGTTTCCTTCAAGTCTCCTCACCCTCGACTCCCTCCCCCCCCCTGGACCCGTCTTTCTCTTCTCTTCCTTTGCTCGACGGACCTCCTTCCTTGCTTGGACGCGCCGAATACCATGAATTCGTCTACTTCTCCGTTCCCTGAAAACGCGCACTCCCTCCCCAATATCAAAGTCCGATGAAAATGCTTCCACTACAGCACTTTCCTCCTTCCGCCATGCTGCTCTTCGCGGCCCCCCCTTGTCGCCCCCATTCATTTCCCTCTGTGACAAGAGCCGTCGTTCTCCTTCCAGCCCCTTCATCCTTTGCACCTTCAGGCCGATTTGCCCCTTCCTTTTTCGAAACAAGAGACCCCCAGGAGATGTCTCTGCTCCCCGTTGACTTTCTTCGACTTTTCGACTTAAGTCTCCTCCCCATCTGATGTTCGTCCTTCCACGTATGAGGCTTTCCTAGTTTGCCGTCCATGTGGTATTCGTGCGTCATTTAGACCTTCTCAATTGCGAAAGAACGTACTCCCTGCCCCCCTAGAAATTCCTCGATTTTCGAGCGACGTCTTAGGCTCTATGGCCTTCCGAGGATCGGCCGGTTGAGGCGTTTAACGGACCTATCGCTATATTCCTGGATGCTTTAGTCCTTCTACTTTGATTGAATCATTCTCCCCCCCCTGCCGCGTAAGAGTCCTTTTGCTCCGGGGCATTTTGATTGAGCACAGAGTTTTCCCCCCAATTGTGGCTTTGGCGCCAGGTCGTGATCCACGCAGCGCCCTGCCGGTTCCCTATTTGGGCCTGACGTACTAACCTCACCATTCTCTCTCACCTTTTATTTCTAGATCAGATCGGTTCGTCGAATAAGGCGTTGCTACCTCCCCCCTTTCCTTTCCTCCGGGAAAAACCCTTCATCCCAATTTCCTTAGCCGTTCACAGCCCCCTCGCTTGTCTCACGGAGTTCGCTGTACTACGGCAGTAGTAGCGTCCCGGTTTAATTGTCTGTCGTGGTTGTTTTCGCGAAGAGCGCTTAGTTGGCTGCCTTATTTCGTGCTCTTAGTTTGCGAACTACACTTGACTTAGAGCTCGTCGACTTCCCGAAATTGGATATGGCATTCGCATCTGATGCCTCTTTTTCTGAACCCGAGCACCCTTTCGTTCTTCCTCGTGGTTCATTCCCGGGACTTGATGTTTTTTGTGTTATTTGGAGGAGCATCGCCTGACCCTCTGTTTCTGGGTTCCCGATTCCCGCTGCCGTTTATGCGTCCGTCCCCCTCCCCCCCCCGACGCCTGTAGACCGGCTTACCCGCAGGACCCGTATGATAGGGTTTGCATTAGAACCTGTGTTTCGCCGTTTCTGCTGCGCTAATCTTTTAAGCCATATGAATTTCCGATTCTCGGTTGTCAGTTTGCTTCGAATTCTCTTCCCTCTTAAATTTGGGATTTAGCGACTCAGGTTCCTTCACTGCCGGTGAAGAGCATCCGCTTTACTCTTTCCCAACCTCGTGTTTTAGTGAGATCAGCTTCTTCTCACCGTCTAGTTTAATGAAAAGATCCTTCTGCTGAGTGCGACCCCCCCCCGCCCTCTCAGGTTGCAAGAAGGATCGTAAAGCTCAATGGCCCGAGACCGGAGATGGCCGGAGCTGTCCCGGCGGAGCTCAGAGCCCGGCGGGAGTTTCGGGTCACTGTTCTGCCTGCTGTTTCTTGGCGGGTTCCGCTACTTTTCACATCCATCCTTTGACCGGTCCCCCGGCTTCTGGACGACGCGCCTTTTGTGGGTGTCTTCAATTAAAGTGTTGCGCGTCAATCTCGAACGAAGTTTTCGGTTACCCCCCCGCTTCGTGACTCCTTCTGGTGTCCTTTGTCGGCGCTTCTTTCCTCGGCCTCCGTATGAAGGACGGTCTTAAAGCCCTTTTGGGCCAGCTTTGACGCCAGTACGACTCTTTGGGTTTCGTTTTTTTCTGTTTCTCTTTTTCTTTCGGCTCAGCACGTTGAATGCGGTCCCGGCCGAGCGCCTCTTTAGCGCAACCCCGCAAAGACGAGTCTCTGTGGAAGGCCGTGAGTAGAGCCATTGCCTATCCTTGAGCCAGCGATGGTCGCTGCTTTGAGTCCAAGGTGCGCGGTCGCTCTGGCGATTAGAGCGGGTTGTTCATTTGCCTCGTGGAGTGGGAACCCTTGCGTGGGAAAATTCCTTCCACTATTCGATGATTGTTGAATAGGACAAATTCTCCATTCTCTATTCTGCTTGGGTTGTTTGTTAGCGTCTCAATATTGTGCCGTTTGCCGGCGTATTCCCCTCCATGGAAAAATTCGATGTTCTGCTGCGCGTCAGCCCAATCCTTCTGTCCCTCTGACTCGGTCGGTTTATACCTTACATTGATGTTTTTTTCATCCCCCGTTACACTTTCGATTCCGTCAACTGCCGCGTTCCCTCTCATTTACCGCGTGAAGCTTTGAACGAGGTTTAATCCTTCCGTTTGAATTCCATCGACCCGTCCCTCTTGCTGCGCGCGCCCCGCCGTGGAAATTTCGGGGCTTTTTTGGTTTCCCCTTTAGTCCTGCTGTCAACGATGCGCATCTCAGTGACGGGCACGGTTTCGCCCTTCTCTTTCACTACGCTGTGAGGGCTCGACTTATTCGAAGTTCCCCTTTACTTCCTCGCGTCCCCCACGGGTTCCTCTGTGTTCTGCTTGCGGAAACACATGTTTTTTTAATCGGCCTTGTTTGCCGGTGCTGGACACGCCCCGAGGGACTCTGGCTCTCCTGTATGAATGGGGATTTTTCTAATTGCAGCGACCCTCTTTGCAATCCCGGTTTTTTTGGGCCGGATGCGAACGCGCTTTTTGCTTAGTGACGCATTTGCCCATCTCCTCGAGGAAGTTGCGTTCCTTTCTGGCTGGTGGCGGTTCTTTTTCCCGCGGTCGCAGGGAATATATTTCCGCTTCAGCAAGTGTTATTTGCGTCCTTGAGCCGATGATTTCAAGTGGCACCGCGCGGTTCCGATTGGGGCTGGATCGACCTTTGAGTGAAGATTTTTTGTGTAGGAACGTGAAAGGGGCGGCCTTTTGAAGCACTCTTATGGCAACGCAAAGGTTAACCTTTCCAATCGCACTCTTTCTCAGCCGACTGCGCAGCATAAGAGATTTTAACGATTGGCCGCAGGTTTCTTGTTCGTAAGGTTCGAGGTTCCCCTGTTCGTTAGGCCAGCAGAGTCGCCTCAGTCCAAGGCTTCTAATAATGTCTAGCCTGGATGAGTCCCGGCTTCTGCGGTGCAGCAGCTGACCTTGTTAGATTGAGCAAGAATTCGTCCCTTGCGCGCAACCGTGCCCGTCCCAATGACTGATTGTGACTTGGACTGCCCTACCTGATATATCCGCGAGGTGTATTGTCTTTATGTTCCTAATCAGTTGTTGATTGTTCTTGATGCCCAATTTCACCGTATTCGTCTCACGCCTTACGTTTTCCTTTCCAATGCAAAGATAGTATTTCTTCGTGGCTCCATACATGATTCTGACTTTCGGCTTTTTTGCAAACCCCCCCGCACTCTTCGGTTCATGAAGACTGGAAGAATTCCTTTATGGACTACTACCCAACCCCCCATCGCTTCCTCCTCAGTTCGCCTGCGGTGCCCCGCACTCCGGTACAATTCTCTTCTCCGCCTAGCACAGTCTTTTCTCAAGGTCGCTCTTTATTGCTTCCATAAGTAGATCTTTTCTATCAAAAGATACACTCCCTTCTTCTCTCCCCTGCAATCCGCCACCAATTCTCTCGCTTTGCCCCTGATTCTGGCCCGCGGATGACGGACTCCCTCAACGCTTTACGGACATCAAGAATTTCCCACTTCGACACTGCCGATCCTTCCGAAACGAATACAGCCAAGACCCAAGAGTGAACCCGTATAGAGTAAGATTTTTCACCTTCGTCACTATTCTCTTTCGCAATTTCCTCCACTCTTTCGCATCTCGGAAACTTGAGTGTCGCATTCCTCCCAGATGGGCGAGCCATCTCCTCTCTCCCGACGATCCTGAAACATGGAACAAGAGTTTGAATTCCACGCCGAGTTATTTTTGGTTTACAACCCGTGAGGCATTTGGCGCCCGTGACGGGCCTTCTCGCTATCAATCGAGCAGTATGTTCGTTCACACGCACAGATGCGTTGCCCGTTCGTAACTGATTGTGGATGAGCTGTTCCGTCTTTCTTCTCGATCAATTTCCCGCTTGTTCGCAAGCGCGAATTAGCGTCGCTTTTCCCTCGTTTTTTTAGAATCATGGTTTCCGTCGATGATTCAGAGGATCTCCCTGGACCGCTTTGGTCCTTAAAGCGTGTCCATTAATCGACGCTTATTTGCAGTGCTCTCCTCTGTAGAATATTGTGGCTCACACCGTGGAATAAATCCCGTAATGCAGGTTGGTTTTTTCCTTTTTCTCAGTTAAAGGACCTTTTCCTTGCGAGTTCGCCACCCGCAGTAGCTGTGTTCTTGCCTTCTGTTGTTTTTCTCTACCCACCAATTCCCATACGAGCTGGACCACACCCAACCAGCCAGATATTTTACCATCCAAGAATCTATCTGGACTTCTTGCACTTTCTTCCCTCCCGTATTCTTCCACGGTACATGGCCTTGAACCTATAGTTCAGCTTTCCCGAAGTAGCGCGATTCTCGCGTACATCTGAGATTATTTTTCGGTTAGGCGTTGAGCCCTTATTTCGTCGGGTCTAGGGTGTGCCTTAGTCCTTTTTTAAGCCGCTTCAGCTTTGACTTCAGTTAGGGCTCTTAAGGGCTCACCAGAACGCATCTTGTCTTCTTACACATGGTGCCCCTCCCTTCGCTACCCGACCGCTTCTTTACGGGCTCGCCGCCCCGAGCACAGCAAGGCGTTTCGCTGTTCCTCTCGGCATTTCGTTCGATGATTCACGTGGTCAACGTAGGCCTGAGCCCCGCTCGTAGTCTCGGGTCCGGACCCGGGTTCAGGGAACTCTTTGTACCGCGGCCGCTTTTGGCTGACGGACTCAGCCACCGGGCATATCTTTTCATCGGCCGCGAACCCTTTTCTCGCCGAAGGCTCTCCCCCGGTGCGCTATTGCATTTCCTCTCTAGAGTTTTCTTTCGCTAGATCTTCCCTCATGTAAGGTGCAGGGATTTGCATCTATGAAGTTAATGACCCGCTGTTGATTGAGAAGCCTTTTGATCCCTCTCATACGTGGTGTTTTTTTCTGGAGATCAGATTCTCTTTAACTCCCTCGGTTTTCTAACGCCGCTTTTGTTCTTAACTCCGCGCCCCATTGCGCAATCATCTGAATCGAACCCACGCAGCATCCTTCAGCGTCTCTGCACCCGCGTAAGAGCAATGCGGCCCGCCCGGTTCGCGGGGCGGGGTTATTGTCGGTCTTGGCCGGCTCCTTGTCGCCCCACAAAACCCCGCGGTCGCCAAGATCGTTCCAACTTCTCTTGCCCCCCCGAGAGCCTGGGGGTTCTGCGAAGCTAAATTTGCGCGCGACCCATATAGAACGAACTACGTCGTTTTTTCACCCAGTCTTCTTTTACTCCTGTTGGTTTCTTGCGGCGACTTCTTCACGAGGCGTTCCGGTTTATCTAAGTACGGGGAACAGTTTCGGTTCCGTTCGCCGGAAGCTTCTTTTCTTTTGGTGGCGTTCGTCGTTTCGATGCCAGGCACGGCTGAATGCGGCCCTGAGGAACTCGCTCGTCACCCTCCGCCGAAGCCCTCTCTTTAGAGCCGGCGGAGTTCCCTTGTCAACTCCTTGAGCCTCCTTCTTTCTGGTGAGAAGCTGTCTCAACCTTTGCGTAGTGCTGCGAGCGGTTTTTCTTTTGCACCCGGGGTTGCCAATACTTTCATTTAGCATTTCTCGTAGAGGCTCCTTCCTCTACGATCATGTGCCCCCTTCTGGGGTTGAGGTGTTTTTAGCTTCGCCCAAATCAGCAGTCACCGGCGTGTTTTTTGCAGTGTAGGTGTCGTCACTCGTGCAAAAAAAAATTTCCAGAATTGCTGCGCGTCAATCCCATCCCCTTGAGCCGGACATGCTACGCGCAGGTTTATTACCCGTTTGTGTTGATTGCTTCCCAAGCCTTTCTGGCTCTGCCCCTTTCACCTCCCTTCTCCCTTCTGATGAGATTTACCTTTTTAACGGTTCCGCCCGGAATGGGGCCCCGCCTCCTTTTTTTCCATCCTAACTTCTGCTTAGCGCGCCGCAGAGCCCCGGAAATTTCGCGATTTGCAGGCGTTATGTCTGCGGCTGTGTGTGAACCTCCCCCAGGCTCTTCTCCCCTCAAAGTGACGGCGGTTCCGTTCCTATCGCGTTGCGCTGGTACAGCGCTTGGCGTCGTGACAATTCGACTGCCCCAGCACGTAAGAGCCATTCGGGTTTAACTCGTTTTTCTGCACGCGTAAAAGGAATGACTAGACCGGGAATTTGGGTGCCGCTCGTGTTTTGGTCGAAAACCTTGTCCTCTGTCTAGACCATCTGATAATGAATGGCTACCCTTCTCTTGGCCGCTCCCAGGCCTCAATCCTGGCTGCAGACATGCGATCTTTTCCTGCATTTCTTTCGGTCTTCTTTTCCCACGTTTTTTTTTGGTTTGTAGCTGAGGCGTTTTCTTTCGTCCCCCGGATCGGCGAGGTCCGTGGGAAAACTCATTTGATGCGTAGCCAGCCGTGAAGAGGACCGCTGCGTTGAGATATCGGGCAAAGTCTTTCAGATTGGTGGGGGCTGTTATCCTTAATAAAAAGTTAGGAGGATTTTTTTATCTTAAACCTTAACAGGAAGAGATTCCTCCCTGAAGTACCGAAGTATGGACTTGTAACGAAAAAGACTGCGTGTAAGCAGACTGGGGCGGCTCCTATGTCATGAGGGGGCGCGCATGTGTTAAGGGTCTCTGGAGTGATGAACTTTCTTTCTGCTCAGCGCGAGGCGCCTTCCTTGGTGCGTCTTAGGAATGCATAGCCTTGAAGAGGTGCCCCCCTTCGAGGGTTAGCTCGGCTTTTGAGCGAATCAGCGTTTTGTCCAGCTCCACGCGGACCCCAACTCTTCCTTTCTATTTTTTTGACTTGGATTCAAGACCCTACTGGTTCGGCGTCGTTCGAGTTTTGTGAAAATTGTC